>ERZ808270.145-NODE-145-length-44040-cov-8.412709_pt1 | contig 44040 bp, 30 predicted proteins | sample MGYA00521082_ERZ808270 | MGnify/ENA primary metagenome ERZ808270 (study PRJEB31516, sample SAMN03275594) | gut metagenome | biome: mammalia-associated habitat; material: feces | host: Papio cynocephalus | place: Kenya | collected 2012-07-27 ... | reverse complement strand
CGGGTCTACCGTGATAGCTATAAGAATGGGATGATAGGTGTGAAAGTTGGGCTAACAGTTCCCATAGAAAAAAGTTACACCACCATGGGGAAATAGTTACCCGACAGGGCTAAGTCCTCACCATGTATGCGTGTAAGCAAAAGTGTAAGCAGAGTGTAGGCAAGCAACACTCAGAACGCATTCATAATCAATGGATTATTCGTCAGAAGTGACAGAGTGAAGCCTTTTTCTTACAAACTTTACTGAGGCGCGCGCGTACGTACGCGTATGCGCGAGGGAGGAAGAGTGAATTGTTATCGTTGGGACGAAGCCAATCTGAGGCTTTTCAGACTATTCTGTGTGGGCGACGCGTCTCGCGTCGGCATCAACTTGTCAGCAAACCTACGATGGGCAATAATACTATTTCTCAGAAATAATAGCAGCGTCCATTACAATTGGATGCTCTCCAGATCGTCGGGCACGAACACTTGGCCGGAGTAGGCTTGACGAGCCTCAGCCGTGTACTGAGTCTTGCGCGTGGCGAGAGATTTATCCTCGGTATGATAGAGCAGAAGGTTCTTTACATTCAATGACTGCGCCAATCGGGCTGCATCGAGAGCTGTGCTGTGGTGTTTCTCGTAGGGATAAAAAGTGTCGCGATCAGCATAGAGGCAGAAGGCTTCGCAAAGAAGCCAATCGGCATTGCGCACGAAGGACTCATTCTGCTCATTGTAAGGCTCATCGCCGAGGCATACTATCCGCCGTCCGTCGGCAAGGGTTAGGCGGAAGCCATATTGTTTCTCCTTAGTGGAATGAATGTCGAAGGCTTCGAGGTGCCAATCGTTGAGCGTGAAGGCTTCACCATCGGTGAGCGTGTGCATGACGACATGACTGCTGATATACTTAATCAGACTGGCGGGCAACGTGTTACGACAGATCCATTCGAGCACGTGCACCACCTTGTCATGGCCGTACACGTGAAACTGTCCCTCATACTTGCCCAGCTTGGCTTGCTGTGCTATCATGCGCACCATCCATACGGCACCCAAGACGTGGTCGGTGTGGGCATGGGTGAGAAACATATGGTGGATATCGCCGAGGCTTACGTGGACACGTTGCAACTGCTGCAAGATAGCGTTTCCTCCTCCTGCATCGACGAGAAGGCGGGTTTCTCCCTCCTGAATCAGGAAGCAGGTATTATAGCAGTGAGTGGCAGTGGCATAGCCCGTGCCGAGCATGGTGATTGTTGACATTGTAGCGTGTAATAATAATCGGTTTCAGAAAAGGACTTCGGATATAGCTGAGAGTTGTATATCCGAAGCGAAAACATTATCTATCAAAGTTTGTTACAATCTGCGTGGCACCAGCCTCTCGGAGCATTTGCGGAGTATGGTTGCCCCAGCTCACACCGATGAGGTGGGCTGCATGGGCATTGGCTCCCATCTCGATGTCGAATGTGGTATCGCCTATTACGGTGGTGTCGGCGGGAAGGGTGTGGGATAGCTGGTTGAGCCTCAGTACGGGATCGGGGGCTGGCTTGTGGGTGGATACATCCTCACAAGCTACGATGTAGTCGATGTAGGGCAGGATGCCGAGTTCCCGACACAGATCCTTCACCGACTCATGTCCTCGGCTCGTGGCTATGGCCACAAAGCATCCCCTCTCGTGCTGTCGGCGCATCTCGTCGGCTACGCTGGGGAAAAGCGTCACGCCGTCTCGGCCTACCTTTTCAAAGAGGTCGCGATAGAGATTGACTGCTTCATCAGCCACCGCGCCTTGCTTGCCCGAAAGCTGCTCTATGCTGGTCTGCAATGGGAGACCGATGGTGCGGCATATTTCCTCTGCACTGGGCACTGGGAATTCCATCTGGCGAAAGGTCTCGCTCATGGTGCGCACGATGCCTCGATGAGTGTCGGCTATGGTGCCATCGAAATCCCATGCACAGAGTTGCCTGCGCAGGGAATAACTGACCATTGCTCCTTGACCGCTGAAGCCCGGTATGGGCGGTGCACACTTCGTAAGGCTTACTTCTACTTCGCGTACGAGGCTGAAATGACGGATGATAGCACGTGCCGTGCGAGCCGCTACGTGCTCGAGCAACTGTGAGGGCTTCTCCATCTCTTGCTTTACCACCTCGTAGGCCTCAGCATAATTGACCGTAGCCTCAAGCCTATCGTGGCAGAGCGCATCGTGGGCATCAGCATCGTCGATGTGGAGACGGAGAGTCAGTTCGTAGTCGGCGCCCACCTTGCGTTCTTGGGGTAGCACTCCGTGGTGGGCATAGTATCGGAGTGAGGGAAGTGTGATTGTCATAAGTAGTCTTTGTGTTTAGCGTTGTTCTACGAACGATGACGGGCCAACGAGCGCGGATCTTACTTATCATCCCGTCGTTGGCCCGCCAACTAATAATTGTTAGCCGCATCGGCTTGCGCCACAGTGCTTACAGATGAGGCAGCCTTCCTGATAGACCAGCGTCTCGTGGCCACAGTTGGGGCATTTCTGCCCTTTCACCTCAGTGCCATCAGTGACATATTTCTTCAAGGCTCGGCTCACGCCCACTTTCCATGTGTTGATATTCTCGCTCTCGAGCTGTAAGGAGTTGACGAGCTTCACCACGTTTTCTATAGGCATGCGATAGCGGAGCACGCCCGAGATGAGCTTGGCATAGTTCCAATATTCCTTATTAAACTTCTCAGAGAGTCCTTCGACGGTCATCTTGTAGCCACGCTTGTTTTGGAATTGGAAGTCGTAACGCTTAGAGCCGTCGGGAAGTACACGCTTGATGATACGTCCCTTGGTCACGGTCTTGGGAAGAACGATGCCTTCTTCATCATCTTGCAGACCTGTGAAGATCTCGTAAGGATAGCCATCGAGTAGCCCTACGAAGGCCACCCATTTCTCTTTATTATTTTGGAAACGCACGACATCACACTCCAACTCGTCGGGGCGGCGCTCAGTCACTTGCGGGAGAGATAGCGGCATTGCAGCCTTCTCTTCTTCCTGCTTTTTGGCTTTCTTATCCGTCTTCTGCGTGCTCACCAGCACTCCTGCACGCGAGCCATCGCGATAGATGGTGCATCCCTTGCAGCCGCTTCGCCATGCTTCTACGTAGAGACGATTGACGAGATCTTCGTCTACCTGATTGGGCAGATTGACCGTCACGCTGATGCTATGGTCCACCCACTTCTGGATGGCTCCCTGCATGCGCACCTTCATGAGCCAATCTACGTCGTTGGCTGTAGCCTTATAATAGGGCGAACGGGCCACGAGTTCGTCTATTTCCTCCTGCGTATAACGCTTCTCTGTATCGAGGCCCTGCACTTTCATCCAGGTGAGGAACTTGGGATGGTATACGATGTACTCCTCGAAGGAGTCGCCCATCTCGTCGACGAAGTCTACGTGGACAGCCGCATCGTTGGGATTGACCTTGCGACGACGCTTGTATACGGGCATAAACACGGGTTCGATGCCCGAGGTGGTCTGCGTCATGAGGCTTGTCGTGCCCGTAGGTGCAATCGTCAAGCAGGCTATGTTGCGGCGACCATACTGCTGCATCTCGGCATAGAGCGCGGGGTCGTGCTCCTTGATGCGGAGGACAAATGGATTCTGAGCCTCGCGCTCCGCACTGTAGATGGGGAATGCGCCTCGCTCTTTGGCCAGATTCACGCTCGAGCGGTATGCACTCAGTGCCAACGTGCGCTGCACTTCTACAGCCTTGTCGGTGGCTTCTTGTGTACCATAGCGCAAGCCAAGAGCTGCTATCATATCGCCTTCGGCAGTGATGCCCACGCCCGTACGGCGGCCCTTCAGTGTCTTATCCTTAATCTTCTCCCAAAGATGGAGCTCGGTATGCTTTACCTCGTCGCTCTGCGGGTCGGACTGAATCTTGGCTATGATGCGGTCGATCTTCTCCTGCTCAAGGTCGATGATATCGTCCATGAGGCGCTGTGCGAGAGCTACGTGTTGCTTAAAGAGCGTGAAGTTGAACGATGCCTGCGGAGTGAAAGGATTCTCTACGTAAGAATAGAGATTTACGGCCAAGAGTCGGCAACTATCGTAGGGGCAGAGAGGGATCTCGCCACAGGGGTTGGTGCTCACCGTGCGAAATCCGAGATCGGCATAGCAGTCGGGAATGCTTTCGCGCAAGATGGTATCCCAGAAGAGCACTCCTGGCTCAGCGCTCTTCCATGCATTGTGTACAATCTTTTCCCATAGAGCTGTGGCATCAACGTCCTTCTCAGCCATCGGATGGTCGGAGTCGATAGGGAATTGCTGATGGTACGGCCGATTCTCCGTAGCACAACGCATAAATTCATCATCGAGCTTCACACTCACATTGGCTCCCGTTATCTTGCCCTCGGTCATCTTGGCATCGATAAAGTCCTCTGCCTCGGGGTGGCGCACGGAGATGGAGAGCATGAGTGCACCCCGTCGGCCGTCCTGCGCCACTTCACGCGTGGAGTTGCTATAACGTTCCATGAAGGGCACGATGCCCGTTGAAGTCAGAGCTGAGTTCTTTACAGGCGAGCCTTTCGGGCGAATGCCCGAAAGATCATGTCCCACTCCGCCACGACGCTTCATGAGCTGCACCTGTTCTTCGTCGAGCTTGAGGATTGCGCCGTAAGAGTCAGCATCGCCATCGATGCCTATCACGAAGCAATTGGAGAGCGATGCGATCTGATAATCATTGCCAATGCCCGTCATGGGCGAGCCTGCTGGCACGAGATAGCGGAAATGGTCAAGGAGTTGAAACACTTCTTCCTCGCTCAGCGGATTGGGATATTTCTGTTCGATACGAGCTATTTCCGAGGCAATACGATGGTGCATATCGTGCGGCGATTGCTCATAGATATTGCCAAAAGAATCCTTCAGCGCATACTTGTTCACCCACACGCGAGCGGCAAGTTCATCACCACCGAAGTATTCAAGCGAAGCACGGAATGCCTCGTCGTAAGTATAAGTTTTTCGTTCCATTGTTCGTAAGGTATAGTAAAAGTGACTCCTATATATATTATTATAGTCCTACACTTATAGCCCTATATATAATAAGGTGTACATAAAAATAAATATAGGAGAGTTCTTATAGTTTTAGACTACTTAGAGCCGTGCCATCAAGGGTACGCACGGCTAAGAGTCCATTAGAATAAGTGGCGAAGGTAGGAGGATTGCCTCCTTTGGGGAAGGTGGGCGAGCCCGTGTTGAGTATCACAGGCGTGCCTGTCTCGGCATCGGCAGGCTTAAGCGTCTGGAGGTGAGTGTGGCCGTATACGAACACGTCGCACGCAGGGCCCTCGGGCATATGCTTCTCATTGTACACGTGGCCGTGGGTCAAGAAGAAGCGCTTACCATTGTCCACTAAGAGGGAGTAGGTGCTCTGTATGGGGAACTTTAGGAGCATCTGGTCTACTTCGGAATCGCAGTTGCCTCTTACAGCCACGATATTGCTTGCTCTTTGGTTGAGCATTTCGGCAATTCCCTGCGGGTCGAGCCCTGGGCAAAGACCATTGCGTGGACCATAATTGAGCAAGTCGCCAAGCAGCACCAAGAGGTCGTAATGATGAGCATCATAGTAGGTCAATGCCGACTGCAGAGCGGGCAATGCCCCATGTATATCGGATAAGAAAAGTATTCTCACGGATGTATAGGTATTTTTTTGACAAAGCAGAGCCACCACCATCGTGCAGTGGCTCATTTGTGGATTGGCAAAGTTAGTTTAATTACGCTATGCTGCCAAACATTTTTCGATGAATTCCTTGAAATATTTCTACCCCAAACGCTATTACGTAATAGATAAAAAGTGTACTTTTGTGCTTCATAAATGACAATGCGCTTGCTCTGCAACAACTCTGTGCTTGCTCTGCAATAATAAGGCACAAATTTCTGCAACAACAATGCACAAATTTCTGCAACAACAATGCGCTCGCTCTGCCTATGAAATTTAGCACTCCCGTAAGTTTGCCCTCCGAGGCAATAAGGCTCACGCCCCAGTCGCGTGTGATGTTTATTGGTTCATGCTTTGCCGACCACATTGGTAAGCACATGGCTGCATGTCTACCGCCAAGCCAAGTTTGCATCAACCCTCATGGCCCGCTTTACAACCCCGTAAGCATTCGCAACGCTTTGGTCACCTATCTTCCCGAAGCAATCGCAGCACCGGTTCACCCCGATGGTTTCTTCCAAATGCAAGATGGAGAATGGCGCCACTGGGAATATTCCACACAGTTCACAGCTTGCTCGCGCCAAGCGCTTGAAGCACAACTTATGGCTGATTGGGAGCGCACGAAGAATCTCTTTGCGCAACTCGACGTGCTGTTTATCACCTTCAGTTCTGACCATGCTTATTGGTTGGAAGAGGGGAAGTTTGCCCACAATTGTGTAGCGAATTGTCATAAGCAGCCCTCGCGCCTTTTCAGCGAGTCGGTGCAAGAGTTGAAAGACATGATTCATTGGTGGCACTACTTCTTATCTGATCTTCATCAGGAGTTGCCTCAGCTTAAGGTAGTCTTCACTCTTAGCCCCTTCCGCTACGCGAAATATGGCATGCACGAGAGCCAACTTGGCAAGGCGCGCCTCTTGTTGCTCATCGAGGAGATGCAGCGTGAGTTTGGTTGCTTCGTAAGTTACTTCCCTGCTTACGAGATTGTATGCGATGAGCTACGCGACTATCGTTTCTACGACTCCGACATGCTCCACCCCTCGCAGCAAGCCACCGACTATGTGTGGGAGCGTTTCCGCTCTTGGGCTTTCACGCCAGAACTCTCGGCCTATGCCGACGAACGTACGGCCTTACTTCGTGCCTTTGCTCATCGCCCCATCAATCCTCATAGCGAGGCTCACCAAGCCTTTCTCCAAAAGCTCGAAGCTAAGAAGCAAGCTTTCATGCGGAAGTATGGGGAGCAAGGTTTGGAGTTTTGAGGTTATGAGGTTAAGGAGGGTTTGGAGTTTTGAGGTTATGAGGTTATTATGAGGTTTGGAGTTTTGAGGTTATGAGGTTATAAAGTTACCTTTTCTTTAAGGTTGCCAATGTTCATCTTTCATCCTTGCGAGACTCTTTAGTTCATTAGCATATTAGCGCGCAGCGCATCACATTAGCATATTAGCATATTACCCCTATGCACTACACAATAGACAATATTACCGCCCTTATCGGCGCACGTCGCTTTGGCCAAGCTGAAGCGACCATCGAGTGGCTTCTTACCGACAGCCGCTCGCTTGCATTTCCCGAAACCACGCTCTTCTTCGCCCTTCGCACAAAATTGGGCGATGGCCATCACTACATCTCCGACCTTTATCGCCGCGGAGTGCGCAACTTCGTGGTAGGCACCGTACCCGAGGATCACGCATCCACCTATCCCGACGCCAACTTTCTGCTCGTCGTTAGTCCGCTCAAAGCCTTGCAGCGGCTGGCTGAGCGTCATCGCGAGGAGTTCGACCTGCCTATCATCGGTGTGACGGGTTCCAATGGCAAGACGGTCGTCAAGGAATGGCTCTACCAGTTGCTCTCGCCCTCTATGCACGTGACGCGTTCGCCACGTTCTTACAATTCTCAGGTGGGCGTACCCTTGAGTGTATGGCTTCTATCGGAACACTCACAGGTGGGCATCTTCGAAGCGGGCATTTCTCAGCCGGGCGAGATGCAAGCACTCAAAGCCATCATCCAGCCCACCATCGGTGTGATGACCAATATCGGTCCGGCACACCAGGAGAACTTCGCCACCATCCAGGAGAAGTGTATGGAGAAGATTTCTCTCTTCAAGGACTGCGACGCCGTAGTCTACTCTGCCGACGACCCCGTCATCAGCGAATGCATGGCTGCCTCCTTCTTCACGGGCGACACCATTGCGTGGTCTACTCGCAATGCCGATGCCACGCTCTTCGTCCGTAAAATAGAGAAGCAGCAACGCACCACGCTCATCACTTATCGCTACCTGGGTGCGGAACACACCATCACCATCCCCTTCACCGACGATGCCTCTATCCAGAACTGCATACACTGCCTCGCCGTATGCCTCTACCTCCACCTGCCCGCAGAGGAGATTAGCCGTCGCATGGAGCTACTCGAACCCGTGGCTATGCGCCTTGAGGTGATACAAGGTGTGCGCGGCTGTACGCTCATCAACGATACTTACAACTCCGACGTGGCTTCGCTCGACATTGCTCTCGACTTCATGAATCGTCGTCCCGAGCAGGAGGGCAAACCCAAGACGCTCATCCTCTCCGACATACTCCAGACAGGCCTTCAGCCCGACGAACTCTACTCACAGGTGGCTGACATGATAGCTCGCCGCGGCATCGACCGCCTCATTGGCGTAGGTCCGGAGATCTCTGCAGCTCACTCTGCCTTTAAGGATTGCAAGAAGACGTTCTTCCCTTCGAGCGATGCACTGCTCGAGAGCGGTCTGCTCGATACGCTCAACCATGAGATGGTGCTCATCAAGGGCTCGCGCAAATTTGGTTTCGAACAGCTCACTGCGGCTCTCTCGCTGCGCGTTCACGAGACCACGCTTGATGTCAACCTTGAAGCTATCGCAGAGAATCTCAACTTCTATCGTTCCTTCATGAAGCCCGAGACGAAGATCACGTGTATGGTCAAGGCTTCGGCCTATGGTGCTGGCTCTGTAGAGATCGCTAAGACGCTGCAAGACCGCGGTGTGGACTATCTCGCTGTGGCTGTGGCCGACGAGGGTGCAGAACTCCGTCGTGCAGGCATCACCACGGGTATCATCGTGATGAACCCTGAGATGACGGCTTTCAATACGCTCTTCCAGTACGACTTGGAGCCCGAAGTATATAGCTTCAAGCTCCTCGACGCCCTCGTGCGTGCTGCTGAAAAACAAGGAATCCAAGCTTTCCCTGTCCACATCAAACTCGATACGGGCATGCACCGCTTGGGCTTCAATCCGCTCACCGACGTGCCTCAGATCATCGACCGCTTGAAGCATCAGACGGCCATCGTGCCTCGCTCTGTATTTTCTCACTTTGTAGGCTCCGATTCGCCCGACTTCGATGAATTCTCTGCTCACCAGTTCAAGCTTTTCGACGAGGCATCGCGCCAACTCCAGCAGGCCTTCCCTCACAAGATCTTGCGCCACATCTGCAACAGTGCGGGCATAGAACGCTTCCCCGAGCGTCATCTCGACATGGTGCGCCTCGGCCTCGGTCTCTATGGCATCGACCCTATAGACAATCGTCGTCTGCACAACGTCACTTCTCTGCGCACCACCATTCTGCAGATACGCAATGTGCCGAAGGGCGATAGCATAGGCTACTCACGTCGTTCGTTTGTCGACCGCGACTCACGCATTGCCGCCATCCCCATAGGCTATGCCGATGGTCTCAACCGCCACTTGGGCAACCGTGGCTGCTACTGCCTGGTCAACGGTCAGAAGGCTCCCTACGTGGGCAACATCTGCATGGACGTATGCATGATCGACGTGACCGACATACCCTGCCAAGAGGGCGACACCGTAGAAATCTTTGGCGACAATCTGCCCGTCACGGTGCTCTCCGATGTGCTCGACACTATCCCCTACGAAGTGCTCACCTCCGTGAGCAACCGCGTTAAGCGCGTTTACTTTCAAGGGTAGATGAGATTAATGAGTTTAAGAGATTAATGAGTTTAGGAGATTACCTTTAGACTTTCAGATGTTACTATGGGCTTGCATATGACGCCGACGCGGGACGCGTCGCCCACAGAACTGATTTAGTTAACTTATAAACTCATTAAACTTATAAACTTATAAACTTATTAAACTTAAAAAGCAGCGAGAGGCTGTGTGAATCACTTCGCACAGCCTCTCGCTACTTTTTAATATAATCTTTATTCTTCTTCGTCAGACGTGGTGGATGTCCAGTCTGTGCTGTTCCATCCGTCCTTGCCGCCCGAAAGGGCATCTGTACCATCTGCCTTCACTTGGCTGAGGGCAAGCATTACGTCTTCACCGGAAAAAAGGTTTACCACTGTAGATGTGGGGGTGATATATGTCTTTTTCATGTTTTCTGTGTATGCTATAGTTTGCTAAATCATTTTACGATGAACTTCTTACCATTCTGGATGTACACGCCACCCTTCGCGGCTTTCACTACGCGACGACCGCTGAGGTCGAAGATGGGAGCCTCTGCTGTTGTTACATTGATTGTTGCAGCATTGATACCCGTAGTAGCGCCGAAGTTAAAACTGAGCGACTGTGCATTGCCACTGCTCACTACGAGGTAAGCCTTATTGGCATTCACGGTGTTGCTTTCGCTGTTGAGGAGGTGGAACTTCACGTTGCCATCTTTCTGAGCCAAGATGTAAGCGTTATCTGCAGTCACAGCTGTAGCAGCGAGGGTGCCCTGGAAGCCTGTTACTTCCGCAGCTTGATAAGCTGCGGGAAGGAAGTTGTAAGAATCGGCATTCGTTGCGGTGAGCAATACGGGAGTATTGGCGGGAAGCACACTACCCCCTGTTATATATTGCGAAAGCAATACTTGGTTGCCACTTACTGTACCCTTATAAGCAGTCACGCCTGTAGGGATGGTTGAAGCATAGGGCAAGTTAATCGTAGCGTAGTTGGTGTTATCAGCGGCACTTGCGGTAAAGGTCACCGTATTGCCCCCGAACGTAGCGGGTTCGAAGTACCATTCTGCTGAATAGTCAGTGCCTTGGTAGCCCTTGCCCGTATAGTGACCATAAGTGGTACCATCTGCCTTGATAGCTACGGATACGTCTTTATTGCTGCCATCCTTGTAAGTCAATGTGAGTGCACCAAACTGCAAGCGGTTAGTGGTGCTGATGGTGAAGTCTGTCTTGTTGTTTTCTTTCACACCATTGCCATTGGCCAATGAGCTAAGCAAACGATAAGCCCCATTCACCTTCTGAACTACAAACACCTGGTTGCCGCCTGTAACAGCATATACCTTGTTACCATTGCTGAGGAGAACGTAGGGCTTATAAGCCTTACCGTCTTCGGGGAGCTGTACATCGGCTGTAGTATAAGTAGTCTCAGCAGCCTTGAGATTGTTGAGGTCTTCCTCCGTTGCATTAGCAGTCTTCGATTCTGCTGTGCTGATAGCTGCCTGCAGCGTGATGCGTGCTTCCTCTGTAGGATAGCCTATACCAGTCTTTTCAAGGAGAGCCTTAGCTTTAGTCACTTCGCTAGTCAACTGCACATTGTAATCTGCAGGATAAGTCACCGTAATGGTCTTGCTCTCGCTATTGACAGCAACGACGGGAGTCTTGTATCCAGTAGGCGCTTCCTGATTGCTCAGCGTAAAGTCGGAAACATTTACTGTAGCTCCCTTCGTAAAGAAATAATAGCCACCATTGTATACCTGCTTCAAACCTTGTGAGGCACTGTTGGTAGTGGTCAAGTAAACATCGTTATGAACCGTAGAGCCTTGGTTTTCTGTACCTATAGTTACGGCATAGATGTCGTATTTGTCGGTCTCTTCGCTCGTTACTTTAGAGAATTGGAAACGAGCAACGGCTGCATTACTATTAGATGACATTCCAAGGAACATATTTCCATTATTGAGGAATGAAGTCCAATATTTACCAACGGTGAATGTTTCACTATTGCTTCCGTCAGCAGTAATGGCTATGGAACAATTGTCTGTGTTGCGTCCAGCCTTTGCACTGCCATTTCCTTTATGACCATTAGGGCTGATGATTTCATAATTGCTGCTATTCTTTTTGATGTATATATAATTGGCAGCAGGAGCTTCTGTATTTTGGGTAGCTGAAACATAGAATGGATAGTAATCGCTACCATACGAAAATTCACCATCTTTAGCTATGACACATAAAGGGGCTTCTGTGGGGAATATTGTACTATTTGAAGGATTTGTAGCGTTCACCGTTTGTTTCATCTGATACCACCCGCTCTCGGTAATTCCTGAAACGGCAGTAAATGTTTCTTGTGCATACGCATGGGTGTGGCTGACCATTACCCCCGTAGCAACAAGGGCAAAAACCAATTTCGACAAAGTAGCTTTTTGCATAGTTCTTAATTAGGTTAAAATAGATTATTGTTTAAGTGTTATTATTTTCCGTGCGGATTGTTTCTACAATTGCATATCAGCTATGCATCATCTCTTCTCGTCGCGAGCCTCGCATCATGGTAAGTTAAGGTGAAATCTTTTGCGATACACTCGGCGACGTCAACATGTCTTTCGGCTGCAAATTTATAAAAGCGGAGCTAAATCACCCCCCCCGATTAGTTAATCTTGTTTAATAACAAGAAAAGTTTTATTCTTCACAGGCAACCATACAAAGGGGCGTGAGCGATATTGTAGACCATCAGTTCACAACATTGCCACGGCAAAACCAGAGAAGATAGCTGCATTGGAGGAGGTTGGTAAAAGTACGTTATGCATTCTTTTAATCTCGTCAAGTATACCCCCTATATAATATGTACGCGTACGCGCGCGTGCGCGCATCATTTATTTTTATCTCGCATTTTCCTGCATAGTGTCACTGCATGATGATTTTTTTACTGATATACAAGGAGTTGCTACGTGCAGGCAGAGGATATTTTCCGTCACTTTGCCTGCACTTTTGCCTGCACCTCGGGATTGTGAGCCCTAATGAGCGGGATAAATTCTCCCCCGATGCGGAGAAAACGGGACCAAGGGATAATTTTTTCTCCATCGGGGGATTGTTTTTTCTCCATCGGGGGATAGTTTGATCGCTTCCAAGGGATAAATTGATCGCTCATCGGGGAGAACATGGAAAATGCAAGCAGGTGTAGGAAAAGTGTAGGACATTTGAAGAGAACGACATTATGAAAAGTATTGATAACCAAGCAGGTTGTCATTCAGAAGTGCAAGGTATGTAAGCTACGGAGGGCAAAATCTGCGGTAATGTGCGCAGGCACGAGCGCACGCGAGAGGGAAGAAAAGTGTACAGTTTGTACACTCTTTTTGCAACATTGAGAATGAATAGTTAACTTTGCGCTCATAAGAAATGATTCCACGCTGTGCCGCTCCAATTATTGGCACAGACGGCTATATACAATCACCCAATCTACTCAGCGAGAGGCATTTTACGACGCACACCCGCACTATCACAACCCAGAAAGTGGACAAAAGCACTGAAGCATCCCGCCTATCGTTAATAAACACAAAAAAGAAGACATTCTAACTACTTTTTCCGCCTCCTTATGCAAACAACGCGTGCAAAAGTGCGTATCTTTGCCTCCAAGATAGGCTACGGATAAAGTCTTCAAGTAGTGGATTCAGATTATGGATATTAGCAAGTTCTGTGGGCGACGCGTCCCGCGTCGGCATTACCACAAGACAAGCAAGCATATTCATCAAGCTTTAAGTTTACTTCTTAGTGCCGACGCGGGACGCGTCGCCCACAGAACTAAGCGAGGCACAACAAAGATCTAAAAGCAGAGAAGCTAAATATAGTCTACCTCAGCAAGCAGCCTCCCCTCTCCCCACAGAGTAGGCATCCTTCTTGCATATTCAAAGTAAACAATCACAAACTCTGAAAATAGGAACACAATGAAAAAGTCACTTTTGTTATTAGCCATGTGCCTCACCAGCGTGGGCATGTATGCACAGGATGACGACGTGTACTTCGTTCCGTCATCCAAAGACAAGGTTCAATCCAACGATACTTATACTGCCAATCCTGGCCGTTCATCTTATACCCCCATCTCATCGGACGACTCTGCATTCAGTTCAAGCAACTGGGCCGATGGTCGCGGCAATGGAAAGTGGGACGTCGATGCTTACAATCGTCGCGGACGCAACTATAAGCAGCAACTGCCCGATACACTCACCTCGCAGCAGACCTACGACCAAGGCTACTCTGATGGTTACGAAGACGGTTCGTGCACGGCACGTATCGTACGCTTCGGTTCGCCCAGAGCGGGTGTGATTGTAAGTAGCCCGTTCTATTGGGACTACTACGATCTCTGCTACGATCCCTTCTACTATGGCTACGGCTCTCCCTGGAGCTGGGGCTGGAGCGGATGGTATGGTTGGGGCAGCTGGTACGGTTGGCGCCCCTACTATAGCAGTTGGTCATGGGGCTGGGGCTCTCCCTGGTACGACCCCTGGTACGATCCTTGGTATGGTCCCGGCTGGGGCGGCGGTCACCATTGGGCTTGGCATCCTGCTCCCCTACCTGCTAACGCTCAGCGCGGACCTGTAGGCGGATGGACGGCTCGCGGCGGTGCTCGCGGTGCAGGTTCTTTCACGGGTAATGCAAGCTCTTCACGCGGCTACGGCATGAACGGTCGCAGCTATGGCACCTCAAGCAATCGCTCGTTTGGAAACGGCTCTTCGGGCAGTCGCAGCTTCGGCACAACACCTTCCAATAGCAACCGCGGCTGGAGCAACTCCAACCGCAGCAATACCAACAGCAACTCCAACCGCACCTATTCACAGCCCTCACAGCCCTCACGCAGTAGCTTCGGCGGTGGATCATCTGTAGGCGGTGGCCGCGGCTTCGGTGGCGGCGGTTCTGTAGGTGGTAGCCGTGGCTTTGGTGGCGGCGGTGGCAGCCGTGGTGGTGGTCGCAGCTTCGGCAGATAAAGCAAGCTGCTCTCCCCCCTCAAAACGACCAAGCCTCCCTAAATCCCAGAAAATCATAGAATTTCTAGAAAACCTAGCCCCCTAGAGAATTCTAGAAATCCTAGAAGATTCCCAACAAAAATCCTCATCATGAAACTAAAATATACCGCTGCACTCGCAGCCTTTGCCCTCTGCGGCACAATGAGTGCACAAGACATTTATAAAGTAGAGACCCTCTCAGGTTCCGACCTCAACGGTACCGCTCGCTTCGTAGGCATGGGCGGAGCCATGAGCACCCTCGGTGCCGACCTCTCCGTAATGGGAAGCAACCCTGCCGGTATCGGTATGTATCGTCGTAGCGACATAGCCTTGACAGGAAGCGCTACCGTTCAGCCGAACGGACAGACATTTGCCGACATCGACAAAGCTCGCGGCTCGTTCGACCAAGCCGGCTTCGTCTATGCCATCAACATGGGCAAAGGCGGTAAACTCAAATACGTCAACTTCGGTTTCAACTACCAGAAGCGACGCAACCTAAAGAGTTTCATCGGCCTCAACAACATAGCCACCGCGGGGGGTGCTTCGCAGTCATGGCAATTCCAAGAACTGGCTGGAACGTTAGACCTCTCGCAGAATAGCGTGCAGACCAACCCCTCAGCCATCACTGCCTACGACGCACAGCTGATTAGTCCGAAGACCAACGTCAGCGGCAACATCATCGGCTACGATGCAAGCAATGCCCGGGCCTACAACTACAACCGCGCTCAGTGGGGCGGCATCCAGCAGTACGACTTCAACTTCTCGTTCAACGTTGACAACCGCATCTATGTAGGTGCAACCTTTGGCGTGTACAACGTTGACATACACAACCATCTCGAATACGACGAGAACTTGCAAGACAATACGGGAGCCACCGCTGCCTACAACATGAACTACGATGAAGCCCTTACAGGCACCGGATTCGACGTGAAAGCAGGTATCATCTTCCGTCCGCTCGAGAGCAGCCCCTTCCGCATTGGTCTCTCGGTGAGCACACCCGTATTCTACGACCTTACGCAGAATGCTTACCTCAAGATGAACTCGCCCTATAGCTATACCGACAACAATGGCAACACTTACGACCGCACCGTAGCCGACTATCGTGTCAACGACTACGACTACCGCATCCGCACCCCGTGGAAACTCAACATCGGCCTCGCCACCACCGTGAGCAACTATCTTGCCCTCGATGCCGAGTACGAGATTAGCCGCTACACGGGTGCTCAAGTGCGCTACCCCGACTATGGCCGTAGCGACTGGGATTGGGACTACGGCTACAGTTCTTCCACACGCGATCGTGAGATGGACAAAGAGATCGACAACATGCTCAACACCGTGCAGACCTTCCGTGCAGGCGCTGAAGTGCGTCTCGCCCAGGGACTCTTCGTCCGTATAGGCTACAACTACGTATCTTCGCCCTTCAAGAAGGATGCCTACCTCAACACCTTCACTCAGAGCCCGTCATACGCCTACAGCCTCAACACCGACTATGTGAACCTTGGCGCTATCAATCGCGTCACACTCGGCCTTGGCTACCGCGGCAAGCACTTCTATGCCGACATGGCCTATCAGTACCAGAAGCAGCAAGCCGACGTCTACGCCTTCCGCGCCACAGAGGCTGGCAACGGCACGGGCGCCAATCTTCTCGCGGGCCAAAAGGTGGATCTTGATCGCCACAACGTGATGCTGACGCTCGGCTTCAAGTTCTAAAACAGTTTGAATGATGAGCAACTTCTCTAATAATGCCAAAGGTAAGGAAAAGCGAGAAGAAAGAGAAAAATGCGCAAGAGAGACTCTCGGCAAGACCTTCCACGACCTAGGAAAGACGACCTTCGCTGTGATGGTTGTGGGAAGTATGAGTACGTTTTTCGGACTTACTAAATACTCTGCAGCGCAGATCTTCGGACCTATCATTACAGGTCTCATTCTTTCTTTCATTCTTATCTCTACAGGGAACCGAATTATAAAACATAAATAACCAAAGACCAGTTTTGATATGAGCGGATTAAACGGATTAACTCTAGCTTTTGGGTGCACCATTGTTGTCGTTGTCATCTTCAACCTTTGGCTTAACACCAAGAGCGGCAAGAAGTGGCTTAACGGCTCTGAATAGATTAATAATTAGGTGACGCGCACCTATCACACCCATCATAAACTTATTGCAACAACCACCCCGACCCACATGAGTGGTTGTTGCTTTTTTATCCTATAATAACCCGCTGGCGAAATTCTTGGTTAACGGGTAAACAAGTTGACAAGTTAACAAGTAAATATGTCTTAGACTACTTGTTTCGTTAAAAACGAGAACGATTGGACTCGACAAACTTACTTGTTAACTTGTCAACCCGTTAACAAATTCCGCCAACGCGTATTCTATAATATATCAGACATATGAAACGTATTCTCTATATCATCCCCGCAGCCATGATGCTCCTTAGCTCATGCGCTTCGCAAAAGTCGGCCTACTCCGTCGGCGGAGAGTGGAACGTCATCAGCCTCAACGGCGAAAGCGTCACCCCCTCAGACGAGACTCCATTCCTCGGCTTCGACCAAGCGAAAGGCCACATCTATGGCTTCACTGGTTGCAACCGACTCACCGGAAGCATCAATCTGAAAAAGCTCGCCAATGGCAAGCCCGACTTCTCACAGATGGGCATGACACGGATGATGTGTCCCGACAATAAGTACGAACGCCCCTTCATGGATGCACTCGCCAAAGTAAAGACCTCCGAGATCAAAGACGGCGAAATGCTGCTCAAAGATGCCCAAGGCAAAGTAATCATCACACTGAAAAAGAAATAAAAACTATGGCCGCCACTGACGACAAAAAGATCATATTCTCCATGGTGGGTCTGTCGAAGACCATCAAGCAGAACAACAAGCAAGTACTCAAAAACATCTACCTCAGCTTCTTCTACGGCGCGAAGATCGGCATCATCGGTCTGAACGGCGCAGGTAAGTCTACGCTGATGAAAATCATCGCCGGACTTGACAACGACTATCAAGGAGAAGTAGTATTCTCACCCGGCTATACCGTGGGCTACCTCCCACAGGATCCGCACCTCGACGATCAGAAGACGGTGAAAGAGATCGTACAGGAGGGTGTGCAGAGCGTGGTGGATGCCTTGGCTGAATATGAGGAAATCAACCAAAAGTTTGGTCTTCCCGAATACTACGAAGACGAGGAGAAGATGAATCAACTCTTCGCCCGGCAGGGTGGACTCCAAGACATTCTCGATGCCACCGATGCATGGAACCTCGACAGCCGACTCGAACGCGCCATGGATGCACTCCGACTGCCGCCCGCCGATCAGAAGGCCGAACACCTCTCGGGAGGTGAACGTCGTCGCGTGGCGCTCTGCCGTCTGCTCCTCCAGAAGCCCGATGTGCTCCTGCTCGATGAGCCTACCAACCACCTCGACGCTGAAAGCATCGACTGGCTCGAGCAACACCTCAATCAGTACGAGGGTACCGTCATCGCCGTGACTCACGACCGCTACTTCCTCGACGACGTGGCAGGATGGATCCTTGAGCTCGACCGCGGAGAGGGCATCCCCTGGAAGGGCAACTACTCTTCCTGGCTCGAACAGAAGAGCAAGCGCATGGAGCAGGAAGAGAAGGTGGCAAGCAAGCGCCGCAAGACGCTCGAGCGTGAGCTCGAATGGGTGCGCATGGCGCCCAAGGCTCGACAAGCCAAGGGAAAAGCGCGCCTCAACTCTTACGACAAACTCCTCAGCGAAGATCAGAAGGAGAAGGAGCAGAAACTCGAAATATTCATCCCCAATGGTCCGCGCTTGGGCAACAAGGTGATCGAAGCTCACGGAGTGTCAAAAGCCTTTGGCGACAAGGTGCTCTACAAGGACCTCGACTTCACGCTTCCTCCCGCAGGCATCGTGGGCGTGATTGGCCCCAATGGTGTGGGCAAGACCACACTCTTCCGCCTCATCATGGGACTCGACAAGCCCGACGCCGGTACCTTCGAAATGGGCGAGACCGTAAAGCTTGCCTACGTGGATCAACAGCATACCGACATCGATCCCGAAAAGTCGGTCTACGAGGTGATCAGCGGTGGCAGCGAACTCATGCGCATGGGCGGTCGCGACATCAACGCGCGTGCTTACTTGAGCCGATTCAACTTTGCTGGAGCTGATCAGGAGAAGAAGTGCGGCGTGCTCTCTGGCGGTGAGCGCAATCGTCTGCAACTGGCATTGGCGCTTAAGCAAGAAGGCAACGTGCTCCTGCTCGATGAGCCTACCAATGATATCGACGTCAACACGCTCCGTGCCCTTGAGGAAGGTCTTGAAGCTTTCGCAGGTTGTGCCGTCGTGATCAGCCACGACCGTTGGTTCCTTGATCGTATCTGTACCCACATTCTCGCTTTCGAGGGCGATGGCAACGTCTACTTCTTCGAAGGATCATATACCGACTACGAGGTCAACAAGGCCAAGCGCCTCGGCCTCGAAGAGCCCAAACGCATCCGCTATCGCAAGCTTGAGAATTGATTGGTTGGTTGACGGGTTGACAGGTTGACGAGGAATTCACAACAGCTCCTCAGCCAGAATTTCACCCAGTTCTGTGGGCGACGCGTCCCGCGTCGGCACCCCACTGCGCCAGCTATTAGCACATTAGCATATTAGCATATTAGCATATTAGCATATTGCCACATTAGCATATTAGCACATTGACACATTAGCATATTGACACCCCCATGCTAAATCCCCTAACCTTACTTACGGCCATGCTCTGTGCATGGCCGTTTTCGCTACGAGCACAGACCCTTCCGAGCCGTAGCGAGCAACGACAGATGCAGCAAGAAGAGCAGACCTTCTTGCGCAACATGAAGCCCGGACTGCAACACACGCAGATGCTCGCCGTAAGAGCAGGCATTGCGGGAGACTGCGCTCCACTCGAAGCCATACGCAAGAGCCGCAACACAGCACCCACACTGCCCGAAGGCGTAACGATCTCCGACATTACCCCCACCCTGCGGCTATTTTGCCCAACCAAGCAAGGCCGAGAAGCCATGCCCGTACTGCTCTACCTGCACGGCGGAGGATGGTGCTTCGGAAGCATCAACAGTTGTGCACGCTTCTGTGCGAGCGTGGCAAAGGAAGCCCAATGCTGCGTGGTGGCTCTCAACTACAGATTGTCGCCCGAGCACCCCTACCCCACTCCGCTCACCGACTGTCAAGAGGCTTTTGCATTCCTCAAGCAACATGCCCAAGAGTGGGGAGGCGATACAGCTCGCATCTCTATCGGTGGCGACAGTGCAGGAGGCAATCTCGCGATAGCCACGGCGCTCTCTACATCAGGCGTGCGCAGCGTCATCCCCGTCTACCCCGTCATCAAGCTCTTCACAGAGCCATCTCCCTCATGGACCACGTATGCTCAAGGCTACGGCGATGATGCCGAACTCCTCGAGGCATTCAATGAAGCTTACGCTCGAGGCCAAGATCACAGCCCGCTCGTATCAGTAGGTTTAGCCCCAGATAGTCTGCTCAAGAGGCTTCCGCCCATGCTCTTCATCTCCGCCGGCCACGATATACTCTACGACCAAGGACGAGACTTCGTGAGCCGTGCAAAGCGTGCAGGAGTCAGCACCGTCTACCACCTCTTCCCCACCGCTACCCACCTCTTCATCACCGTCAGCGGGCAGCCCACTGCCTTCAACCGAGCAGTGCGTCTCGTCGCTAAATTCCTGTAAATGAGCATTATTTAACACAAAAAGCATACTCACCTTATCAATAAAGTAGTATATTTGCAACAGAATTGCCAATCTTGTGCATCCGTGTCAAGCCCGATACTGATGAAAATCGAGAAAGTTTGCGCACAATATAGGCCATTCTACAGTAAAAACTATACTCCAATGAATATGACTTTTCTGCGCCGTGCAGCCTTATCCGTGATAATGCTCAGCATGGGCGCCTCGGCTTATTGCCAAGACTTAATAGCTCGTCAAGCCCCCGTAGACCGCCGTCTACGCGCCGTAGACTCTGTAGCCATTCAGCGCGCCGTAGACCGCGACCTCAACAACTCGCTTAGTAGCGACATATACAGCAGCTGGGTGACCAATCGCGCTCATCCCTACAAGCGCGACGAAGTGCCCGAAACCTATCGCATCGACTTGCGTGGCTTCTGCATGCCCACTCCCTCGCGCAACGTGACAAGCCGCTTCGGCTATCGCCCCGCCTTCAAGCGCGTACACAAAGGACTCGACATCAAGGTGTGCACAGGCGATACAATCGTGGCAGCCTTCGACGGCAAAGTGCGCGTAGTACGCTATGATGAAGGAGGATATGGCAACTACGTAGTAATACGCCACAACAACGGACTTGAGACCATCTACGGACACCTCTCAAAGCAACTCGTCAAGGGCGACCAAGTAGTACGTGCAGGAGAGCCCATCGGATTGGGCGGCAACACGGGTCGCTCCTTCGGTTCGCACCTCCACTTCGAGACACGCCTTGCAGGCGAGCCTATCAATCCCGAATTGCTCTTCAACTTCCCCGCACAAGACGTTACAGGCGATTTCTACACCTTCAACAAAAGTCAGAACGACAACGGCACACGTGGTCTTTTGGCTTCAAAGAAGACTTCTTCTGAAGACGCTGTAGCTATGACAGCCACCCACTTCTATAAGGTGGAACGCGGCGAAAGCATTGCCTCTATTGCCGAAAAGCTCGGCATAAGCGAGGAGAAACTCGCCAAAGTCAACCGCCTCTCGACGAGCGCTCATCTGCGCACAGGACAGATTCTCCGATATTAAAGCAAGAAGGAGGGGCTCCACACACCCTATTCATTCATTCCCTAAAAGACTGCGATACACGACAGCAAAGCGCTGCATGCATCGCAGTTTTTTTTTACATAAAAACGGCTGCGTCTCAGTCATTCAAACAAGCTTGATGGCGTTCGGCTTGCACGTTTTTTACATAAAAACGGCTGCACCTCAGTCATTCAAACAAGCTTGATGGCGTTCGGCTTGCACGTTTTTTGAATAAAAACGGCTGCGCCTCAGCCATTCAAACAAGTTTGATGGCGTTCGGCTTGCACGTTTTTTACATAAAAGCAGTAAAAAGGAGCAAAGCGGTCAGCTTATCTAAAGAAAATAGGGCGCTGAGCAACGAGAATACGTATTTATGCGTAAATTTGCCAATCAGCAACCTACCTTCACTTTCAACATGACAATACGCAACATCATACTCATTCTTCTGTCTACGCTGACCACACTCACGGCAAGCGCACAGACCTCTGCCTACGATCGCTACATAGATCGTTATAGCGGCATGGCCGTCGATCAGATGAAGCGTTACGGCATTCCCGCCAGTATCACGCTGGCTCAAGGTCTGCTCGAGAGCGCTGCAGGCATGAGCCGCTTAGCCACTAAGGGCAACAACCACTTTGGCATCAAGGTGGGAGGCACATGGACGGGGCCCTACATGGTCATGGCCGACGATCGCCCCGACGATAAGTTTCGCGTATACCGTTCGGTAGCTGAAAGTTATGAAGACCACTCCAAGTTCTTGCGCACAGGCCGACGGTATGCCTTCCTCTTCGACCTCCGCCCTACCGACTACAAAGGATGGGCACGCGGCCTTAAGCAAGCTGGCTATGCCACAAGCCCCACATATGCTCAGGGGCTTATCAATCTGATAGAGAAATACGACCTACAACGCTTCGACGGTAAGGGTCACCACCATCATAAATCAGAAGATCGAAAAGAGCGCAAGGAGCAAGAGAAACTGCAGCAACAAGCCTTCGACCGTGAAGTGCGTCGCTGCAATGGCCAGTTCTACGTGATAGCTCGCTCGGGCGATACTTACGCTTCGCTCGCCCGCATCTTCCGCATCAAAGAAGAGAAACTCCGCAAGTACAACGACGTGGACCAAAACTACCGCCTGCGCCAAGGCAACGTGGTCTACCTGGGCAAGAAACGCAAGAAGGCCGACCATTCCATGAAGCGTCGGTACCACGTGATGCGTGAGGGAGAAAGCCTCTACAGCATTGCACAGATGTATGGCATTCGCCTCAGTTCGCTCTGCAAGATGAATCCCATCAAGAGCGACTACGTGTTCCGCGTAGGCGATGAAATCAAGATTAAATAAAGGGCGGTTCTATTAACTCTTTATTCTTCAGAATTAATCATACCACCCCAAGGACAGCCCCAGCGACCTATAATGACCAAAAACTCAACAATGACCAAGCAGCCCTACTTTTCATTCGAAGTACTCCCGCCTCTGCGCGGACGAGGCATGGAAAGCATCTATCGCACAATCGACAACTTGATGCCCTTCCACCCAGCCTATATCAATATCACTACCCACCGAGCCGAGACCATCTACAGCGAAGTGGGCGATGGAACATATCGCAAACTCAACGTGCGCAACCGTCCTGGCACAGTGGCCATCGCTGCTGCCATCAAGGAGCGTTACGGCTTGCGCACCGTGCCCCATATCATCTGTAGCGGATTCACCGCTGCTGAGATCGAGAGCGAACTCATCGACCTCTCCTACTTGGGCATTGACGAACTATTGCTCCTCCGTGGCGACCGTGCACGAGGCGAAAACCGCTTCATCCCCACTCCGGGCGGACACGCTCATGCCATCGACCTTTGCCACCAAGTGAACGATTTCAACGCTGGCCACTTGCTCGGCGGTGCAGAGTGTGAGCCCCTATCCACTCCCTTCACCTTCGGCGTAGCGGGCTATCCCGAAAAGCACGAAGAGGCTATGAACATCGACACCGACATAGAGCACCTACGAGCCAAGGTAAAGGCTGGTGCGAAGTATATCGTCACGCAGATGTTCTTCGACAACAAGAAGTACTTTGCCTTCGTCGATCGCTTACGAGCAGAGGGAATTACCATCCCCGTCGTTCCCGGCATTAAACCTCTCACCACGATGAACCACTGCACGATGCTTCCCAAGACATTCCACATCGACTTCCCCACGGAGCTCTCGGCAGAATTTGAGAAATGCCATTCCAATGACGACGTGAAAGCTCTCGGCGTAGAATGGGGCATCCAGCAGTGTCGCGAGCTACGCGATGCGGGCGTGCCCGGTCTGCATTTCTACACCATGAACGCTTCGCTCTCCACCCAGCGCATCGTAGAAGGCGTCTTCTAAGCCAACGATATTTTTTTGAAGATATAGAATCACTAGAAATACTAGAATCACTAGAAATACTAGAATCACTAGAAATACTAGAACCACTAGAAATACTATAATCACTAGAATTTCTATCCCATCTATCCCAGCCACAAGACTAAACTACTCCATGTCCATTTTAGACGATACCCTCATAGGCCGCGAATTGCAGCAACGCATTCTGATTCTCGATGGTGCTATGGGCACTATGATTCAGCGTTTCCACCTCACAGAAGACGACTTCCGCGGGGAAATATTCTCCAATTGGGATGTGAAACTTCAGGGCAACAACGACGTGATAGCCCTGACGCGCCCCGACGTGTTAAGACAGATTCATCGCGAATACCTGGAAGCTGGCGCCGGCATCATATCGACCAACACCTTCAATGCACAGCGCATCTCGCAAGCCGACTATCAGACCGAAGCCTTTGTGAAAGAGATGAATCGTGCCTCAGCTCAGCTCGCTCGCGAGGAAGCCGACCGCATGACGCAGCTCACGCCCGAACGTCCGCGCTTCGTAGCAGCATCCATCGGTCCGACGAATAAGACGCTCTCCATGTCGCCCGATGTGGAGAACCCTGCCTTCCGTGCTCTTACATTCGACGAACTTTGCGCTGCCTATGAGGAGCAAATGCAGGTACTCTCCGAAGAAGGAGTAGACTTATTCTTGATGGAGACGGCCTTCGACACGCTTAACGTCAAGGCTGGACTTGAAGCTGCTCGCCGAGTAAAGGAGCGCACGGGCAGGCGCATCCCCATCATGCTTAGCGCTACCATAGCCGATGCTTCAGGACGTATGCTCTCGGGCCAAACGCTCGATGCCTTCTTAGCTTCCATCCAGCACGATGAAGACTTGCTCAGTGTGGGTCTCAACTGCTCGTTTGGAGCAGAAGACATGCGTCCCTATCTGCATGCTTTGGCACAGAAAGCCCCCGTCTACGTGAGCGCTCACCCCAATGCAGGTCTGCCCGACGAAGAGGGCAACTATACACAGACACCGCAGATGATGGCCGATGCCATAGGCCACTTTATAGAAGATGGAAGCATCAACATTGTGGGCGGTTGCTGCGGTTCCACACCCGACCACATCCGCCTCATCGCTCAAAGAGCAGAAGGAGAAACGCCTCGCCAGTTGCCCGCTCCCGAACGCGTAGATTGGCTTGCGGGGCTCGACGCTTTCTCGCCCACCAAGGGCATGTTTATGAATGTGGGCGAAAGATGCAATGTGGCGGGTAGCCGCAAGTTTCTGCGTCTCATCAAGGAGAAACAGTACGACGAAGCGCTCACCATCGCTCGCAAGCAGGTGCGCGATGGTGCCACACTGCTCGATGTCAACATGGACGATGGTCTGCTTGATGCCGAGGCAGAGATGACGCACTTCCTTCAGCTCATGGCTTCCGACCCCGAAGTGGCTCGCATCCCTTGGATGATCGACTCTTCGCGCTTTGCCGTGGTAGAAGCTGCACTCAAATGTGTGCAAGGCAAATGCGTGGTCAACTCTATTTCGCTCAAGGAGGGCGAGGAGAAGTTTCTCTCCCACGCTCGCACCATCCATCGCTATGGTGCCGCCATGGTGGTGATGGCATTCGACGAGGTGGGACAAGCCACGTCGTACGATCGAAAGATTGAAGTTTGCTCGCGTGCCTACCACCTACTCACCGAGCAAGCAGGCATTCCCCCCACCGACATTATCTTCGACCCCAACGTGCTCACCGTAGCCACGGGTATGAAGGAGCACGATGCATATGGGCTCGACTTCATCCGCGCCACGGGATGGATCCGAAAGAATCTGCCCGGAGCCCACGTGAGCGGCGGTGTGAGCAATCTCTCGTTTGCCTTCCGTGGCAACAACTTCTTGCGCGAAGCCATGCATGCCGTCTTTCTCTATCATGGTATGCAGCAAGGCATGGACATGGGCATTGTCAATCCTGCATCGAAGGTGATGTACCAAGACATTCCTGCCGACTTGCTCGAGCGCATTGAAGACGTAGTGCTCTATCGTCGCGAAGATGCGTCAGAATGCCTCACCGAAGCTGCCCAGAAGTTGCTCGAACAGAAAGATGCTTTGGCAGCAAAGGGAGCAAACGCTCCCAGCGTCGACCGCCATACGCTGCCACTCGAAGACCGTCTCGTCACATCGCTCCGCACGGGCGATGACGAGTTTCTCACAGACGACCTCACCGAAGCTCTCGGCATCTACTCCGCTCCAGCTCAGATAATCGAAGGCCCGCTGATGAAGGGCATGCAGATCGTGGGCAATCTCTTCGGCGAAGGCAAGATGTTTCTGCCGCAGGTAGTAAAGTCGGCCCGCACGATGAAGAAAGCCGTAGCCTTCCTCCAGCCCTACATTGAGCAGAGCAAGCAGGAGGGTGCACAGAGTAATGGCGTGTACATGGTAGCCACGGTAAAGGGCGACGTCCACGACATTGGCAAGAACATCGTAGCGGTAGTCATGGCATGCAACAATTTCGACATTATCGACCTTGGCGTGATGGTGCCTGCCGAAGACATTGTGCACAAAGCCCAGGAGCGTCATGTAGACTTCATTGCCCTAAGCGGTCTCATCACGCCCTCGCTCGACGAGATGTGTCACACAGCCGAAGCACTGGCGAAAGCAGGTATTGACATACCGCTCTTCATCGGCGGTGCCACCACCTCCGAACTGCATACTGCGCTCAAGATTGCCCCACTCTACCGCGGCCCCGTGTTCTACGTGAAGGATGCTTCTATCAATGCCGTACTGGCCATGCAGCTCATGAGCAACGAACGCGAAGCGCTCATCGAGGCCAACCGCAAACGGCAAGCACAACTCGTAGCTGAGCACGACGCCAAGAAAGCAGCACAGGCAGCAGCATCCGCTCCCACACAGCAGACTCTCTCTCCCCTCGAGCAACGCCTCAAGATAAACTGGAAAGAGGAAGCGCTCCCCCGCCCCTCCTATCTCGGAATGCGTAAGATTGCTCCGATCTCCATAGCCGACGTAAGACCATTTATCAACTGGATCTACTTCTTCAACCTCTGGAAGGTGAAGCGTGGAACTCAAGAGGCTGAAGACGTGAAGCGCGATGCCGAGGCTCTTCTCGACGAACTGCAGACGCGCCACTCTATGCAAGCCGAAGTGGCTTTCTATCGCGCCAACGGCACAGAATCGTCCATCGTGATTCATCGGCATGCCCACGATAAGGGCTGCCCCTGTTCCGACCTTACGATTCCCACACCGCGTCAGCAGCATCCTGCCGAGCCGGGCGAGCCTTGTCTTTCGCTCTGCGACTTCGTGGCTCCCGCCCCGTTCGACGACTATATAGGCGTGTTTGCCCTCACCGTCTCACCCTCATTCATGGAAGAGCTTGAAGCTCTGAAACTTGCCTCTGACGACTATCGCGCCCTGCTCTTCCAGAGCGTAGGCGACCGCCTCGCCGAGGCCACAAGCGAATGGCTTCACCAAGAAGTGCGCCGGCACCTATGGGGCTACGCTCCCGACGAACAACTTTCGCTCCACGACCTTGCCCGAGCTGCCTACCAAGGCATTCGTCCCGCCGTGGGCTACCCTTCCCTGCCCGACAATCAGCTCATATTCCCCGTCACCTCCTTGCTCCATCTCTCCGACCTCGGCATCCGCCTCACCGAGAATGGTGCTATGTATCCTCAAAGCTCCGTCTGCGGTCTGTACTTCAGCAGTCCGCACAGCAAGTATTTCATTGCGAAGGGGGAAGAAAGTAAATAGGAAGAATACATTAACTAAACATTATAAACTAACACACAAAAACTATGAAGAGAACTCTAATAAGAGCACACTCATAGCAAGCAAGGACGGCATCATTGCAGACTTGAAAGCTTCTATAGCAAACAATAATGGCATCGACAACACCATTGATTGGGAAATTAAAAGCAACACCACTACCCAGACCTCGGCCGACCCAATGTCACATTTAGCAGCAATGGCAGTATTGGTGCTGATGCTTCACTTTCTAACAAGCAGAATTTCGGACAATTTGATTGGTCCGACACTGAAGCAGAAGACTAACGAGCGTACGACCACTGCCATAGGGCAGTAACGCATAAGCTTACAATAAAGCACTTCCTCATCCGCGGCATACTTTCATAGCGAAAGTATGCCGCGTTTTCTATATTCATACAAGAGGCAAAAGCTTATAAAGTAAACACCAAACGCTATAGTGCGTAATTTCATTCCATGAGAGTCTCAGCATTCACAAGTCTTCGCTTTCCCGTTGCAAGATTACCGCTTGCTCGTCTGCCGGACCGGAGCGGCAGCTCTGCCGGACTGGAGCGGCAGCGCTACCGAACTGGAGCGGCAGCGCTACCGGACAAGGGCGGCAAAGCTGCGGACGCTCAGGAACAGACGGATAGGCCATCAGCGGCAGATCAGCAGATGCTCATCCTTACAAATAAAAGTCTTCGCACAATGCTTGGTACTCCGCAGAACGAGAGCTACCATCGCCTAAGAGAGTAAGCACGCTGTGCGTGAGCGGACGAGCAGTAGGGCTGAACTCGAGCAACACTCGCTTGCAGGGCTTGCTGAGTCGGGTCACAATGTCGGTACGACGCGTCAAGTTGAGCCCATGTATGGCTGCAAGTGCACAAAAGCGTGGCTGCGCTTGCGAAGGCAATATCACGGAGAAGGTGGAAGGACGGCTCGTCGGGCTGCTGTACTCATGATCGTCGTGAAGAAGGAGTCTGACGCTTCGCAGCAATGCGGCAAAGGTGAGCCCACCTCCAGCTGTATGACGAGCTTGTGCACGGAGCTGTGAGGGCGGAAGAAGGTCTTCCTCATAATAGGGCGGATTGGAGATGACGCAGTCGAACCGTCCTCTCTGAGCAGAATCGGCAGCCCACTTCACAACGTCGGCCTCTACCACCTCGATGCGATCACTGAAGGGAGAACGCGCTACGTTTTCTCGTGCATCGAGCGCAGCAGAAGCATCGAGTTCGATTGCCGTGACGTGGGCTTCGGGCTGACGCTGTGCTGCCATCAGACTGATCAGACCGCTACCGCAGCCAATGTCGAGCACATGGTGAGCTTGGCTCACATCTGCCCAAGCCCCAAGCAGTACGCCATCAGTGCCCACTTTCATTGCGCAACGGCTATCGGCTATATGGAATTGCTTAAAGGTGAAACTCATTCTTTCGTATTTTTCTTAGTCTAACCATAGGTATATTGGCGGTATATGCATACCTTTGTATACGTTTTACCCGCTGGCGGAATTCTTGGTTAGCGGGTAAACAAGTTGACAAACTCCGCCAACGCGTATGTTTTGCTAAATGTAAGACCTATCTATGTTAACCCTAACGTTGGCTCTCGCCGCTGCAAATTTAACGATAATCCATGAATCTACAATCCTCCCTGCTTGAGACTGCACAAGACTTGTTTAACGCGCTGCTCCGTGTGAATCCGGAATGGCGGGTGAAAACGCGCTATGGCGTGCTGCTCGAAGTGATCAACGTGGCGATCAATCAGAAGCTGCGCGAAGTGAGCGTGAAGCTCAGTGGCACGTATGCCAAGATGGATTTTCTGCTGAAGCAATACCACGTAAGGGAGAACGACCGCAGTCTGTCGTTTGCCCTCAACCATCTGCGCCACCGGCTGATGAAGCTCAGCGTGATGGACGATGACGAACTGAATCGTACGTGGGACTACGACCTCAAGGCTGTCGTGAGATTCATTGAGACCATCTACGATGCTTCAGCTCCCGAAGCGCTCAATCTGTTGCTACCCACGGGAGAATTGACGGAAGCGCAGGATGCCACGTGGCGCAAAGAAAGCGATGTGCTCAGCTGCGTGAGATGCACCATTGTGCGTTGGGACAACACCTATATATATGCTACGCGCGAGGACAACGACGAAGACGTGCGCATCAATTATGCTGCGGAGAATGCTTACGTGCCGGGCGACTGGACGTATCTGCGGCAGTGCATGGTGGAGGGCGAGGCTATCAACGTGATACGTCCGCGCGAAGTCGGAGGGGCTTGGGTGGCAGAACTGCTCATCTATGCGCCCGACTATCTGATCAACGTCACCTCCATCGCAAGTTGTTTCACCCCCGTGGGGCACACGGCTTTCTCACAACTCTTGAAGCGTGTGGAGCCCTCGCCGCTGAGCCTGCATACGCTATTGGGTAACTTCGCGGGTCAGCTGCTCGACGAAGTGGCTTACCGCATGGATACGCCTTATGCTGAGAGCATTCGCGACTTCTTCCGCCACAATGCATTGGGGCTCGTGGCTTGCGAGAATGAGATCGGACGCGACTTCCATGAGGAGGCACGCCGACAGAAGCAGCACATCGAGCACATGCTCCATCAGACCATGCCACACGAGATGAACCATGAGCTGAAGGAGGATGAGATTGTGCTCGAACCTTCCTTCTTCTCAGATGCATTAGGGCTACAAGGGCGTATGGACTTCTTGGAACTCGACTATCGCATGGTGATAGAGCAGAAGTCGGGTAAATGCAGATTCGTGCCTGGTGTGCCCAAAGACAAGTTTGCGGGCATGCAAGAGCCCCACTACGTGCAGGCTCTGCTCTACCGTGCGCTGCTTCACTACGACTATGCCCAACTTCACTATGAGAAGATGCAAGCCTTCCTGCTCTACTCTCGCTACAAGGATGGGCTGCAGGAGACGCCAAGTGCACCGCGCTTGCTCTTCGAAGCCTTCAAGCTGCGCAATCAGCTGGCATGGTGTGAGGAGTGGTATGCTCGTGGTGGCATGCGTGCGCTCGAGACGCTCACACCCGAAAAGCTCTACCCTGGTGCCCAAGGTCCACTGTGGCAGCGATTCACGCGTCCGCAGATAGAGCAAACGCTGCGTCCCATCCACGAAGCTTCGCCGCTGGAGAAGGCATACTATTTCCGTTTCCTGCAGTTCATCTCCTGCGAGCAGGTGCTTTCTAAGATTGGCACACGCACGAAGGAGAATTCGGGTTTTGCCTCCGTATGGAACACACCGCTCGACGACAAACGCGAAGCGGGCAACATCTACGAGGGCATGACGCTCGAGCCCGAGGTGAAAGATGGCCGTGTGGCAGAGGCCCTGCTCAGATTCAGCACACAGCTGGGCACGGTGGGCGATGCGGATATGTCGAACTTCCGCGTGGGCGACATCGTATTCTTCTATCCTTACGCTCCCACCGATCTGCCCGATGCCACAGCCACCATGGTGTTTCGATCCACCATCACGGATTTGCAACCCGACTACGTAAAGGTGCGCTTGCGCAATCCGCAGACGAGTCCTCTGGTATTTCAGCATTTCAAGGGGAGCGTATGGGCTATGGAACACGACTTTATGGAGTCGTCGTACGGTTCGCTCTATCGCGGCATGCACGCTTTTCTCTCTGCGCCGAAGAGGCGTCGCGACCTCTTGCTCGGACAGCGTCGTCCCTGCTTCGATGAGAGCGTTGAGCTACGGGGCGACTACGGCAACGAGGAGTTCAACTCCCTGGTGCGCCATGCCCGCCAAGCACAGGATCTCTACCTCGTGATTGGCCCTCCGGGCACGGGGAAAACGTCCTACGGGCTGACCAACATTCTGCGAGAGGAGTTGCTCCACGAGGGCACGTCGGTGCTTCTGCTCTCATACACGAATCGTGCGGTCGACGAGATCTGTAGCAAACTCGTAGAGCTTGGTGGCGATGGGATAGACTTCATTCGCTTGGGGAGCGACTTCAGTTGCGAGGAGCGCTATCGCAAATACCTGCTCTCCGAACGCGTAGGGCAACTCGATTCTCTGCAGCAGGTCAAGGCACTACTGCGCCGCACGCGTGTGTTCTGTGGTACTACCACGGCGCTCAACTCTTCTATCAGTCTGCTCAGCATGCGCCAGTTTAGCTTAGCCATCATCGACGAGGCTTCGCAGATACTTGAGCCCCACATCGTGGGTCTGCTCAGCGCTTGCTACCAGGGCGAGGAGGCCATTAAGCGCTTTGTGCTGATCGGCGATGAGAAGCAACTTCCCGCCGTGGTGCTTCAGGCTGACGACGAGAGCCGTGTGAAGGATCCGCTACTTCAGCAGATTGGTCTGTCGGACTGCCGTCTGTCGCTCTTCGAACGATTGCTCCATCTCTATGGCTATGATGGCGAGCATCATACTGATGAACGCGTATGCCACATGCTTACTCACCAAGGTCGCATGCACCAACTCATTGCCGACTTCCCGAACAGGGCTTTCTACGAAGGCCGTCTCAGCGCTGTGCCCCTACCCCATCAGACGGAGCCTACTGCCGAAGAGGGAAAGGGCGAAGACTGGATAGACGACTTGATAGAGACGCGCCGCGTAGCATTTCTTTCGTGTCAGCCCCAGCTTGATCCCGACGAGCCCGACAAGGTGAACACGGTGGAGGCGGAGCTAATAGCCGACATCGTGGAACGCACTTATCGCAGACTGGGTAGTGAGTTCGACGTAAGCACTTCTGTGGGTGTCATCGTGCCTTATCGCAATCAGATAGCCACCGTGCGCTCTGCCATCGACCGCAGGGGCATAAAAATACTCCACGGCATCACGATCGATACGGTGGAGCGGTATCAGGGCAGTCAGCGCGACACGATTGTGTACAGCTTTACCGCCAAGAAGAAGTATCAGCTTTCGTTTCTCACGAATAATGAATACATCGATGAGCGCACGGGCTCTATCATCGACCGCAAGCTCAACGTGGCCATGACGCGTGCTCGCAAGCGGCTATTGCTCATTGGCAATGCTCCGCTTCTCGATGCCGACGAAACGTTTCACAGATTGATATGCTACTGTAAGGAGAAGAATTCGTTTTACGAAAAGCAATGAATAATTAAGTATTAAGTATTAAGTATTAAGTATTAAGTATTAAGTATTAAGTATTACAATCTTAATAGGGCTTCCAGCCAATACTGGGGGCGACGCGTCCCCGCGTCGGCGTGATTAGTATTCACTCAGTCTTGTGAGTTCTCTTCATGCTCGCAGTTGATGCCGACGCGGGAACGCGTCGCCCCCAGTATTGGCTGAAAAGCTTATTACACTTGCTCATGATGCCGACGCGGGACGCGTCGCCCACAGAACTATATAAAAGTCAATCTGAAAGTATACTATCTCCTTCTGAAAGTATGCCCTCTGCCACGAGCATGGAACGATAAGCCTCAGCTTTTCGTTCGAGCTTGAGAGGATAGGCACGACTACTACTTGGCATGCGATACAGGCGCATGGGACGACCTTCAAACTCAAACGTGACGCTCTGTCCCACCCTCGGTTCGCTCACGAGGAAGTGCTCGCGCAAGGTGTCGGTGGCTTTCTGACCTGTGGTGACGATGGCATGACAGCAGGGGAGGTTGCGCAGCAAGGCGTCGACGTCGGTATGCTCCACCACTTCAAGAAACTTGTCGGAAGCATTGTCCTGCAAGCGATTGACCGCACACGCTGTATCGTAGAGTGCTATGCCCTTTTCGCGCAGGAAGGCTTCGAGCCGAGGCTGGTCAAAGCGTTTGTGGGAGAGGTCGACAAAGTGGTCGCGATCACCGAAGAAGATAAGCCCATATATGCGCCACATATCGTTCTGCATGTTGGGATAGAAGAAGTTCATCGACCACCGCTTCTTGGGTGGAGGGAAGCTTCCTAACATGAGTATGCGCGCACCATCGGGCAGAAATGGCTGAAGGGGATGACGTTCCATTGTGAGAGCTATAAGTTTGGAGGTTTTAGGTAAGTTTGGAGTTTGGAGGTTATAAGGTTATAAAGTTAGTTTGGAGGTTATAAGAGAGGTTAGAGTTTGGAGGTTATAAGAGAGATTAGAGTTTGGAGGTTATAAGGTTAGTCCCTAAGTCAAAAGTTACTTTATAACCTCATAACCTCCAAACTTAAAACTCTCTCATAACCTCATAACCTCCAAACTTCAAACTCCCCTTAAAACTCCAAGCTTAAAACTCTTATTTGTTCTTCAAAAACTTCTCTACCTCAATGCCTGCCTTGCATCCGCTTGCGGCAGCTGTGATGGCTTGGCGATAATGAGGATCGGCTACGTCGCCTGCTGCGAACACACCGGGTATGCCCGTACGAGGCGAATCGCCCTCTGTAAGTATATAGCCTACTTCGTCGGTCTTTACCCAAGGCTTGAAGAGATCACTATTGGGCTTATGACCAATGGCGAGGAAGAAACCATCGATGGGCAAATCGTAACGGCGCTCGTCGGCCTCACCCTTGCGATAGACCACGTGAGCACCCTCTACACCGCCCTCGCCATAGAGCCCGATGGTGTTGGTCTCAAAGAGCACTTCGATCTTAGGATTCTGGAGCACACGATCCTGCATAGCCTTGGAAGCACGGAGGAAGGGCTTACGCACGATGAGGTAGACCTTCGAGGCAAGTCCTGCCAAGTAAGATGCCTCCTCGCAAGCGGTGTCGCCACCACCTACTACGGCTACCACCTTCTTACGATAGAAGAAGCCATCACACGTGGCACATGCGCTCACGCCCATGCCTTGATATTTCTTTTCGTCTGAAAGTCCGAGATACTTGGCCGAAGCACCCGTGGCAATCACCAGCGTGTGGCATTTCACTTCCGTATCGTCGTCCATCCAGAGCGTATAGGGCGCCTGCGAGAGGTCGGCCTTGACGGCTGTAGCGGTGCGTATCTCTGCCCCGAAGCGCTCTGCCTGTCGGCGCATGCCGTCCATGAGTTCGTTGGCATCGATGCCATCGGGAAAACCAGGAAAGTTTTCTATCTCAGTCGTGATGGTGAGCTGTCCGCCTGGCTGCAATCCTTCGTAGATCACGGGATTGAGTCCAGCACGACCGGCATAGATTGCTGCGGTGTAGCCTGCAGGGCCTGAGCCCAAGATAAGGCAAGGTATGATTTTGTCTGAATTGTTCATGTGGGTGGGAATTTCTGTTTTTAAGTTTGGAGTTTTAAGGTTATGAGGTTATAAAGTTATTCAAGTTTCGGATTTAGAATGGGCGGGCTGAAAGCCCAATGATATTCATAGCCCAGGGCATCGCCCTGGGTATCCCGTAAGCAGTATTGTTTCGCCCTGTAAGGGCAAAAGTAGAAATATATTGTCCTTACTTCTGCCCTTACAGGGCGTATCATTCTTGATTATCTCTACCCAAGGCGTTGCCTTGGGCTATGGAATTCATTGGGCTTTCAGCCCGCCCATTCTAAATCCGAAACTTCAGTAAAGTTACCTCATGGGGTATAAGCCTATTTGTAACTATAGGTAACTTTATTACCTCATAACCTTAAAACTCTAAACTGAGTTCATAAACTTATAAACTAAGCCTATCTTAAGTCGATCACCTCAATGCCAGGATGGCTTTTAGTGTTGAACTTGAAGTCGGCATCGTTCCAATGACGGTGGGTGCGCACGTTGCTCACGCGGATACGTGTCCACTCTCCGCGATTGTCCTTCACACGGATAGAGACGGGTAGCTGCGTGGACTTTTCAATCACGATGATGACGAGTTGCAATGCACTGTTCTTGCTCTGTGCCATCATGCGCACTTCGTGACAAGCCCTGCCATGATACGATGTATTGGAAAGTTTGAGATTGTACCCCTGCTTGTAGAGGTTGATAAAGGTGTAAGGATTCGCTTGTTGCTGCTCGGCAGCTGAGGGTTTGCTTACGTTCACCTCGTCGCTACCGTTCATAAGCGTCCACTGTGTCTTGCCATCGAACCACGTGGTCAAGGCACTCGTCTGAATCTTATACTTCGATCCTTGCATTTGGATCTTGCCATAAGCCGATCCTGCCTCATGGGTGCCTTTAAACTGTGTTCCCTCGAATTGTGCTTCTATGCCACCACTGTTTTTGATCTTTGCTGCCGTGTGGTCGAGCACTTGACGTGCCGTCTGAGCAAAACCCGAGAGGCTTACGGCACATGCTACTGCAAGGGTGGATATGATGCGTTTGATGTTCTTCATTGATAGTCGTTTTGCAATGTGTAAATATAAATGCAAATATAATGCTTTTTTATAAAAGTCAGCCAGATTATGGCCATAAATATGGAACACGTTTAACGCCTTTTTATAGCTTGTAGAGATGTGTTGAGGGTTTTAAAGGAGTATCTGACGGATTGAGAACTTTATGCTAAAGAAATTCAAAGCTTAGTTTACTGAAGTCTTCATATGGGAATAATGCTGGATAAGACTGCGTTTTCCCGCTGAACTTACTTCCCTCCCACATCCTTGTTCTGATTACCCCCCCGATCGCGTCAAAATTACCCCTCGATCGCGTCAAAATTATCCCTCGATCGCGTCAAAATTATCCCTCGGTCGCGTCAAAATTATCCCTCGATCGCGTCAAAATTATCCCTCGGTCAAGAAAATTCTGGACCAAGGGATAATTCAGATAAGAAAATTCATTAGTTTTGTGGGCGACGCGTCCCGCGTCGGCATCAATAGCGAGGAAGAAGTCTTTCAGTCAATACTGGGAGCGACGCGTCCTCGCGTCGGCAGCAAAAGCAAGCATTTTTCTAAGCACTTAATGATACTTACAGAAAACTTACTTCGCCGACGCGAGGACGCGTCCCCAGTATTGGCTGAGGCGCTATTAGTTCGCTTATGATGCCGACGCGTGACGCGTCTCCCACAAAACTATTTAAAGAGAATAATGTTCTAGCACGAGAGGAAATAGTCATCAGCTGTGCAGCTCCATGAGCTTCGCATCGAGTGTGGTCTCATCGGAGATGAGCACTTCGCGAGGTTTCGAACCGCGTGTGGGACCTACGATGCCTGCTCGCTCAAGTTGGTCCATAAGTCGACCAGCACGGTTGTAGCCGATGGAGAACTTTCGCTGAATGAGCGAGGTGGAGCCTTGCTGATGCACCACAATGAGACGGGCTGCTTCCTCAAACATCGGGTCGAGCGTCTCGCCCGAAAGATCGCCACCCTTGCTAACTCCATCGTCGTCCATCTCGGGTTCGGGAAGTTCGAAAGCAGAGAGATAGCCCTGTTGCTCGGAGATGAACTCGTTGATCTTCTCCACCTCGGGCGTATCGACAAAGGCACACTGTACACGCACGGGGGTGTTGCCACAGAGGAAGAGCATATCGCCCTTGCCGACAAGCTGATTGGCTCCGCCCTGGTCGAGGATGGTGCGGCTATCGATCTGCGACATTACCTTGAACGCCATACGGGCGGGGAAGTTGGCCTTGATGGTACCGGTGATAATATTGGTGGTGGGGCGCTGCGTGGCGATGACCATGTGGATGCCCACGGCACGTGCCAACTGGGCAATACGGGCGATGGGAAGTTCTACTTCCTTGCCCGCCGTCATGATGAGGTCGCCAAACTCGTCGATGATCACTACGATATAGGGCATAAATTCATGGCCATACTTGGGCAGAAGCTGGCGCGACTTAAACTTGGCGTTGTACTCCTTGATGTTGCGCACCTTGGCCTTCTTCAAGAGGTCGTAGCGATGGTCCATGAGTTGGCAAAGGCTCTTGAGCGTCTGCACCACCTTGGTCACGTCGGTGATGATGGGATCTTCATTGTCGTCGGGGATCTTGGCCAAGAAGTGCTTTTCTATGGGGGCATAGATGGAGAACTCTACCTTCTTGGGGTCGACCATGACAAACTTGAGTTCGGCAGGGTGCTTCTTGTAGAGCAAGGAGGTGATAATGGCATTCAGTCCGACGGACTTACCCTGACCCGTAGCACCTGCCACGAGGAGGTGGGGCATCTTGGCGAGGTCGACCATGAACACTTCGTTGGTAATGGTCTTGCCCAAAGCAATGGGGAGCTCGAAGGTGGACTCTTGGAACTTGCGCGTGTTGATGATGCTTTCCATCGAGACAATGCGCGGGTTCTTGTTGGGCACTTCTATACCAATGGTGCCCTTGCCGGGTATAGGGGCTATGATACGGATGCCGAGGGCGGAGAGGGAGAGGGCTATATCGTCCTCGAGATTGCGTATTTTGTTGATGCGCACACCGGGAGCGGGGGTCACCTCGTAGAGGGTAATGGTGGGGCCGATGGTGGCTTTGATACTCGAGATTTCCACGCCGAAGTTGCGCAGGACGGTGATGATGCGATCCTTGTTGGCATTCTGCTCTGCCATGTCGACGTTGGGGCCGTTGTCTTCGTAGTGCTTGAGCAGGGGAATGGTGGGGAACTTGTAATACTCCAAGTCCTTGCGCGGATCGTAAGGTTCCATTGAAGCCACTTCCTCTACGGTCTTTCCTTTGGCCTTGTCGTCGACTACGGGAGCGGTGATGTCGAGCTTCGTATCGGAAGTGGAAGGTGCTGAGGGCGAAGTCTCGCCAGCGGAATTGACCACGATTTCCATCTCGCCACTGGCAGCTGTAGGCTTGGACTCGTCGGTCGATGGGGCCGATACGTCGGTGCCGAGATCGATGGACACGGCACCACTCTCTGCCTCTTCCTGATCCTCTGCCTCGGCCTTGAGTTCTTCTTCAGAAAAATAGGGTGCGTTCTCATCGTCGGCATTGTCGGATGGTTCGCCCTCGGAGTCGGCATCAGGTGCTTCGTCGTCATTGATGGCATCGCTGGTTTCTTCCTCACCATCGCCAACAGCGGATTTGCGCTTCGCGAGTTTGTCTTTGATGAAGTCCTGCGGACGAAGCATACGGCGCACAACGTTGACCGTCTCGCTGGTGAGATACATCAGATAGAGCACGGCTACGACGAGCACTACAATCCATGCGCCCAGACTTCCGAGATTGTCGGTGAGCTGGCGCGTGATGTAGCTACCGTGGTTGCCACCGAGGCTAAAACCTACATTCTTGGTGATGCGATCGGGCAGCATCTGCGTGATGAGCGACATGAAGGTGGAGCCCCATATCATGACGATGGAAAGGTTGACAAACCATTTCCATAGACGCACGCTATAGGTATTGATCAACTTCACACCCACCAAAAGCAAAAATACGGGGATGAGGATGGAGAAGAGGCCAAAACAGGTGTTCATCAGATAGTCGGAGAGGTAGGCGCCGAGTTTGCCTCCATAATTGGCGGCGTGGGTCAGTGTGCCGCTCTGCACGTAGCTCTGATCAAAGCGTCCCGTGAAGATGTTGGACACGACGCTGATAAGCAGGAATATGCTAATCACCAACACGAAGAGGCCTATGACGAACTGCACATTGTCGGCACGGCAATAGCTCTTAAGCATGAAGAATTGCTTCTTCATGCGTTCGATGCGCGGGGCTGGAGCTGGCATGGTGCCGGGGTTGCGTCGTTTCTTATTGGGAGTAGTCTTTTTTGCCATGATACTTTATTGCTTGTCTGTATAGAACTTGATCAGCCGAGCGAGAGAACGCTGACATACGGGGCAAAAGGCTGCAGTTTCGTTGGTCTTCATACGGCAGTCTTGAAAGGCTCGATATACGCCTTTCGACATGTACCCCCCGCCTTCGTACACGCCTATGCGATCCATATGCTTAAGATCGGGCTTCGTGGGGATGGGGGTATGCTTGGGAAGCATGTCTTGCCACTTCTGGCTGAAGTCGTGCAGAGTGGTAAGGTTGGGTTCCCAAGGCTCGGTGGCTGAGCTGTAGTAGTTTTCGTACTGATCGTCGTAATAATATTCGTCGGCCAAGCCGCCAAAGCTGTGACCAAACTCATGGACTACCACTGGGCGAAAAGCTGCGTGGTGGGTGGTGGTCAGGGTGTAGGCGTTGTAGATGCCTCCGCCACCATAGGTGTAGGTGTTGGCAAGAATGATGATGTGCTCGTAGGGAATGCGCGCCAAGAGGTTGTGGAGGTCGCGCTGATGGAGCGTGGTAAGATAGCGATCGGAATAGAAGGTGGAAAAGTGGGAACTTAGCGCGGTGTTGCGCCAAAGGCCTTCCTTGGGTATGCTCACGTCGCTATCTTGCGAGGCTGCTGCCACAGCTACGAAGTTGAAGCGATCGGCATAGCTCTTGAAGGGCTCGTGGCTGAGAATGGAGTTGACCGCGGTCTGGGCATCGCGATAGAAATCGTCGGCTTGAGCAGCAGTGTAGCCTTCTGCCACAATGGCCACGTCGATCTTGTCGGCTGGAGATCCGCTCTGATGTAAGTAGCGATGGGGCGGAACGGGAGTATGGTCGAGCTGACGAATGAGGATGTCGTGGGGATAGACCTTGTGGGAGAAGGTGGATGATACGTGGTGGTTGAAGTCGTAGAGCCTTACGGTGACCTGTGCCGAGTCGGTGGGCATGGGGAGCAGGAAGGTGTTTTCAAAGGAGCGCGTGGTCTGCGTGGCTTCTTCCGTGGTGAGCCACTCCTGGAAGAGTGTAGAGAAGGACTGACGATAGAGCGTGTCTCCAGTACGAAGATCGGTGAGCGTGATGTCGCCATTTCCACGCAGGGGGATGCTGTCGAGGTGGGCTGTACGGCCTGCCCATCCCGCAAAGCTGCATAGTTCGGCCACTGAGATGTGCTGCTCATGGACGTTGCCGCTGAAGTCGTAGTCGATGCGCAGGGTGCGCTCTGGACGGGCGGCTATGCTAGAAGCGCACCATGCTGAAAGGCATAGCGCACATATGAATCGTAACATTCGCGTTTAGGAATAAAAATAATGTATGGGATGCTTTTTCGTGATTGCAAAGATACGTAAAAACTTCGGAAACGTTACCTTTGCAGACAATAATCAGAGACTGACTTATGAACAAACTTATACTGACTGCCGATAGCGGCAGTACGAAGACGGACTGGCTACTGCATGACGGACAGCAGCTCACTGCAAGAATCTCAACACAGGGCATCAATCCTTTCATGCTCGACAGCAAGGGGATAGCTCAGATTCTGAGGGACGAACTCCTGACGGATGAACTCTTCAGAATGCCCGACGTGGTGGCTTTCTATGGGGCTGGATGCCGCGGAGAACTATGCAACGTGGTGGAGCTGGCTCTGCGCCGAGCTATTCCCTCAGCTCAGGAAGTGACGGTAGGATCTGACTTGCTGGGGGCTGCAATTGCGCTCTGCGGAAAGCGGGATGGCATTGCCTGCATTCTCGGCACAGGAAGCAATAGCGGACTGTATATCAAGGGGGAGGTGGTAGAGAATGTATCGCCTCTGGGCTACATTCTGGGCGATGAGGGTAGCGGTGCGGTACTGGGCAGAAGGCTGATTGGCGATGTGCTTAAGGGTATGATGCCTGCCACGATCTGCAGAGATTTCAGCGAGGAATATGGACTTACGGTTGACGAGATTATTCAGCGCGTTTATCGCGAACCATTGGCCAATCGCTTCTTGGCTTCGTTTGCGCCCTTCCTCAGTAGGCATCGCAAGGAAGATGCTATTCATGCGCTGCTGACAGATGAATTCGCCCGATTTTTCCGACGAAATGTCATGGCCTATGGTCGAAAGGACCTACCCGTTTCTTTCGTAGGAAGTGTGGCTTACTTTTTCCAAGATGAGCTCAAAGACGTCGCTAAGGAACTTGGACTTTCTGTAGGCCGTATTCTGAAGAATCCACTCGATGCTTGGGGGAAGGGTTGAGGATCTCTGATATGACGGAGGCTAAGTTTCCATAGGATGGATGAGCCTTTGGCGGTTTCTGCAAGATGGATGAGGAACCTTTCGAATGGATGGATGGTCGCGAAGCAATGGAAGGCATGAGCTACCCTTTTATGCGGAGCACATCTTGCCCTTGCATCTTCATCAAAGAGGCCACTCGAAGTATCCCTCTGACTGCACATCGTGACAGGGGACATGGGCTGCGGTACAGGCCTTTCTCCATAGTTTGCGATATCGAGCAGATAGGTTGGGCAATAGGACCACTCGTCGGGGATGAATCGTTTGGTCTACCTGAGCATAACTATTCTTACAGCCTTGGGCTACCACCATGAGGTCGACTTCTCTGCGACGTTGTGGGCTTGATGAAGATTGGAGGCTATCCCATACGCTGGCAAGCGGATGATCTAAAAGATAGACCGATTTATGACGAAAGATGACGAATCTGCCCTCTTGCACTAAGTAGGGGGTGGTGCACCTGCCGGTCGTTTGCAACACTCGGGGAGGAGTTATCGCATGGGGAACGAAATAGTTGTCGTTTACATAGGTCATTTTCTTTTCCGTACTATCTGCTGACAATGAAGAGAGGATGCATGATTGCTCGGGCGACTGTATGAAGTGTACTGCTGAAAGACCATTGACTTTGTAGACGAGCACACGAGGGGTGATGCGGGCGCTTATATGCTCTGCCATTTGCCCCATTATGCCCACCACAATGCATAGGGTCGTAGCCATCATTAGGTAGGTGCGGACTTTCCTTTTTTTAGCTTGAAATAAGGAGTAGACCATCACGGGAATAAGCCATATGAGGACTAATGTCCACCAAGATAACGAATGGTGGAAAGATGAACCGGGCAACGTGGACATCCATTGCAGAAAGTGTACCATCACATCTAATGTCCACGCTATGGCTGCTGCTAACGCAACACGCAACATGCCTATGGGCAATACGAAGAACAATAGGGCTAACGAAAGCAGCACATAGGCAGCTGGTATGACTACGAAATTGGCAAAAGTAGCATAAGGTGAGGCTACGTGGAAATAATAGAGCACAAGCGGCATCGTGCCCCACTGTGCACTCACCGATACACAGAAAAATGGATATGCTACATTGCGAACTAAATTGTATGCACCACGAGCACAGCTATTCTTCAGCCGAGGAATAACAACGTGGCGCACGTGGTCTGACTTTTTCCGTTCCGCGGGTCTACCCGCTTTTTTGAGTAAAACGAATTGACCATCATGCCATACGGGTAAGGGGTATCTCTGCCAAACGTATCTTTCGGCTAAAATGATGGCCAATACTGCAGCAAACGACATCTGAAACCCTACATCGTAGAGCGACAACGGATCGGCTACAAGCAATAGGATGGCTGATAGGGAGAGATTGTTGAGGGTAGCTCCACGACCTCGACCTATGCACACTCCGATCTGCATCAACGTAAACATGGTTGATGCACGAAGCAACGATATGGGCATGCCCACAAGGAATGTAAACGTCCATAAGAGTGACACGACCAATACCAATCCGATCGCACGTGACCACCATCGGCGCAAACGTTTCAGCACAAGAAAGTTGAAAATACTTACCAAGATGCCTAAATGAAGACCTGAAAGCGCAAGGATGTGGCTCGTGCCTGTCTCGGAAAAGACTTGTTGCGTGTCTTTCTCCAACAAGGACTTATCACCCAACGTTAATGCCGACAATACGGACAAATGCTCGTCCTTAAAATATCGCGCATATTCTTCACGCAGTTTTTCCCTGCATCCGAGCATTTTTATACGAAAACCTTCTATGAGTCCTAAAGGGTGGAGCGCGAGAGGATGAGTTGATGGGGATTTCTGATGAGTATGGGGTTGGAACTCTTTAAGGTTAGGAAAAGACTGAGAATTCGTGACCTGAGATGCTTGATTTTCACGAATATTGGGCTTGTCATTTTGAGAGCTGTTTTTTTCTGTGAAGTGTTTTCCTTTCATTGATTCTTCACTACCCCAAACGATAACGTTCTGCTTTCTACCTACGTATCCTGTGCCACTTATATGATGAACTGTGAGATAATCGGCATAATCAAAATCTGAAGGACACACCTTTTCCACACTACCCGACAATCTGCAATGAAAGAAGAGCTCATCCCCCACCTTAACTTGCTCTTCCCCATTTTTAGCCCAGCAATCTTTCGAAAAGGTGACTCTCACGACCTTCTCACTCCAAGCCTTATCTCCCTCGTGCAAACGTAAATCTAACGTTGTATAACGTTCCTTTTCCTTGTGAATATTCACCACATTTCCGATCCAGACCTTTGCCTCTGTAGGCCAATTGTCGATAAGCACTTTGTGGTATACGCACTGTGTCCATCCTGCCACAGCCATTATCATAGCCATCGCAGAAACAAGCATCATGCTCCACCCTGCAGCTCGCTCTTCCCCGCGCTTCAGACCATAAATTGCAATGGCAACAATCATTAAGAACAGACCGATACACAATAGAATCCATTGCATATGCCACTGTTTCGTAAACCATCCCAAAGTTATCCCAACACATAACAATACCGCATACTTAAGCATCGGATCATGCTTAAAAGGATTTTGAGGCAGACGTTTCGGCAATATACGTTCAAATGCCATTAGCGTATTAGATTTGTGTGGTAAATATTAAAGCTTATAGGTTGGGAGATCCATGAAAATATCTACTTTACCATGACCTTCTTTCCATTGATGATATACATTCCCTTAGGCAAACGGCTCAGATCCTTGGCTGTGAGCCGTTGACCAGAAATGGTGTAGATTGTACGTGGTGCGGGGCTGTGCATAATTCCTGCAAGAGGTTGGTCAATGCTCGTAGTCTCGATATCATGACTCAAGCTGAACAAACTGCTTACTGAATTCATGGTTCGTGGAATTGCTAAATATGCTTTATTTGCTCCATTAATGAATGTGCC
>ERZ808270.144-NODE-144-length-44046-cov-6.649496_pt1 | contig 44046 bp, 56 predicted proteins | sample MGYA00521082_ERZ808270 | MGnify/ENA primary metagenome ERZ808270 (study PRJEB31516, sample SAMN03275594) | gut metagenome | biome: mammalia-associated habitat; material: feces | host: Papio cynocephalus | place: Kenya | collected 2012-07-27 ... | reverse complement strand
CGAGGTTAGATGCCCGAAGCTTCTTAAGTGTTTCACATCAATTGAGAACTAACACTAGCGACGAAAATAAACATTAAAGAGATGGTGACGAGAAAAAGTTTTTTGGATATCATAATCGATTCCTTCCGTTATTTCGTTTATCGCGGAAAAGAATCAATCGCTTACGACTTTTGTTTAATAAGAACAAAAGCAATGATAACGACGCTTTATCTACGCGATGATTTGCCAAAAATAAGGCGGATGTGAACCGCATCCATATTAAACAAGCGTTTTCAAAAATACAAAGAAAATAGATAAAAAAATAGCATATAAATAAAACGTAAATATTTACAAACCTAAAATATTGTTACCTTGGTTTTAATACATTCCAAAACAAAATCATCCTTATTTTGTGCGCTTCCTTATTTGATAAAAAACGCCAAAATGAGGTAAAAATTAATTGATCCGATTAAATAAATAAATCAATGTTTTTCGCTTTTGTTTTTGGCAAGGAAGACAGAAGAAAAAACATAAAACAAAATTTCTATTTTTTTATGATGAGCCATCAGAGGCAACGTGAAACTGCTTCCTATGCGGATGTAACGCTAAAAAGAAATAGTGGTCATGAAAAAAGTTCTTTGTCGGAGTATCAATCGCACTGCTCAGCCACTCTCGTTTCGAAAAGAGTTTTATATTTATGTCACCTAAGAGCGGTGAAGTATCAGGCTTGTTTAACACGGAATGGTGTTTAAACCGCATCGCGACCATATCCGAATTTTAAATTAGGTACGATTTCAGATGAGAAATCTATTTGAGTTGACGATATTGACATAAAAAATTTGAAAATTTTAATAAAGGCAAGTGAAAGATAAGGAGTACGTTATGAAATTGAACGAAAGGATAAAAATGCTAATGGAAGAAAAGCATCTCACGCAAAAAGAGCTTGCTAGTCTTGCTAACATCACGGAGGCTTCAATGTCTAAATACTTAAGTGGGGCCAGGACCCCTCGGATCGATGTCATCGTGAACCTGGCCAATGGTTTAGGGGTGACTACCGATGAGCTCATCGGAAACAATATCGAAAAAGGCGATATGGACGTTCTACGCCTTAAAACGGTTCTCGCAAGGGGCATGGAAACGATGTCCGAAGAGGACAAAAAGGAATTAATTAAATTTTTGCTAGAAAACTAGAAAGAAAGGTATATGAAACTTAGCGATGAAACATACGAACGAATTAAACGCAGAATCGCGGATGTTTTCGAAGATTATGGCATTAAAGAAATTCCCGTTGATGTCTTTGAAATCGCCAGAAAAATGAAAATAAAAATTGTCTTCGCCTCTGAAATACTCAAAAAGCATCCTGAGAAAATTGATCAATATTGTTTATACAAATATCCACCTTCTTATATGTATTATGATTCAAACACGCAAAAGTTTATCGTGTACATAGACGACGTCGGAGCCAAAATAGAAAGACAGAGGTTTTCCTTAGCTCATGAGCTTATGCACATAATTCTCGGGCATAATGAGCAGAATCCCAAAAACGAGTCTGAGGCGAATTTCGGAGCGACCTATATTTTGGCTCCGACGTCCCTTGCCTTACTTAGACCTGGTGAACAAAGCCTGCTCGTTCCTGAGAAAATTGCTCGTCTTTTTGGGGTTTCTGTTTCCGAAGCCGAAATCGTTGCTAGGTATAATTCGAGACGCTTGTCGCTGACGGGTCTTAAAGAAAAAGACTACGAGAGAAAACTTAATAGTTTGTTGGAGGAGTCACTCAATGTGAAATTAAGCGAATTCCATTAATAAAAAAGCCTTTGCCATTCGCAGTGGCAAAGACCTAGATATGCTGCAAAGCACACCCAACATGTACATTGTAGCATATCGATTGAGACTTATATCGCCATTAAGGCAGAAAGGTATTTATACAATGTACAAAGACAAAAATAACATTATCGAAGATTCGTTTCAATCGTTCTTGGTGAATGATGCGAATTTTACTGACGGGGAGGAGTATCCCATAATCAAAAAAACTATGGTTCCCAACTCCCCTCCAACAAAAGTTATGCCCTTTTGCAAGGCAATCACGTACCGAGGAGATTTGAGCGAATACTTTATTTACTTTTATTCGCAAGACGGAACGTTTGAGAGAGTTAGGAAAAATCCGAAACGATATTTACGTTTTTTCAAAAGGTGCAAAGGCATTTTCGGCTTCGATTTCTCTGTTCATACTGATATGCCACTTGTTAAGCAAAAAGCTCAGTTGAACGACAATTTGTCTCTTTCGTTTTATTTCGCTAATAAGGGCGTTGCACTATATCCAAACTGTAGGGGAGGCTCAGACTGTCTTAATGACGAATATCTTAGCGCGTTTCCGATGCATACTTATTTAGCTCTTGGGGTTCATGGATTCGTTCAATTAAAAGAGCAGCGACATGAATGGAGATTATGGATTGATAAAATCGTGAATAAGTTGGAACCTATTGGATTTATAGTCATTGGTCATTTGCCAAAAGATATCGTTAAAGATTATGAAAATAGCGTGAAATTTTATTTTTTTGATTCTCTTGTCGAAGAAAGACGAAAGGAGGCGGAGAAACATGCCAACTAAGGGAGCGAGTATGCGCTACGGTAACACCAATGGATCCCATCATCGTGGCGAGGCAACGGAATTTATTAATTATCAGTGGGCCAAAGATTTCAATAGAGGCGGTGTCGATCGGCATTATAGCGATCATGGAAAAGAGGTAGGTGCCCAATCTAAAGAAGAATATGCTGCCAAAGCAGTGCACTTTGCTAATGAAATCGATAGACGAAATTATAAAAGTGTGGTTGATTTTAAAGGGACGACGTATAAATACGATCCGAGGAATGGGATGATGGTCGAGGTTTCTAAAGATGGCTATGTCATATCTTATCGTCATGTCGGAAAAGAATTTTGGTATTACTCAAAGAAAGGAATTAAAACATGGATAAAAATGTAAAACAAATAAAACCGATGCTATGCCCCGTGTGCGGCAAATTCTATTTTTCCAAGCTGAGCGATGTGGCTATCGAACAACTTGGAATGACTCCAAATTCGACTCAATGTACACGTTGTGGATGGTTTTATGATCTTGAACAAACCAAAAATCCCGATTTGAAAAACCAATCTAATAAAATGTCCTTGAACGAATACAAAGAATGGTACAAAGCGAAAATTAAGGAAAACAAGAAATGGCAGTATTACCTCGACTTTATTGGCGAGCCAGAACCACACAAATGCCCCGTGTGCGGTGAATATACTTTCAAAGATTCCCTATCATCCGATATATGCCCCATTTGCGGTTGGGAAGACACGGGATTTGAAGATGTTCCCGACAAAAAGCCAGGACCGTATATGATGTCTTTTAACGAAAGAAAGGCATGGTTTGAGGAACAAAGGAAAAAAGATCCAAATTTTAGATGGTATGTATCTGAAAAGAAAAAGAAATAGAACGCTTTCCACTGAATTTGCTTGACTATGTTAAAAGATTTTACTTTGAAACAAAAATGCCGTTCGTTCAAAACATCTCGAATTTTTCTTTTTCCTCTAAAGCGCGGTAACAATAACAAACTTTGTTGCCTCCTTATGGTAATTTTTCGATAAGGGGGATGTGATTAATTAGTATAAGTATCATTCGTTACTATATGCCAGCGATGAGACGTTCTTAATATTGATTCTTTTAGAAACTTGGGTGGTTTCATTCTTGCCTTGAGCATAAGTGTATCGTTTAGTTCAAAAACGGGGCTTTTTCTACTTCATGGGAAATTAAACAATCCGATAAAACATCCGACCAATTTTATTAGCGATGAGCGAATCGAGGTAAGAATAAAGATTGCTTGGGGCGCCCACCATAAATAGACCGGACACTTTTGTTTTCCCTAAATTTCGGAAGATAGATTCGCGATGAAAGATGATAATAGTTTATTGTTTTTTTCAAGTCTGGTAAACAATAAACTTTGTGCAACGTGCACAATATTTTAATATCTTTCGATGAACACTGAATGTTTTTTCATTTGCGATTTCAAAAATGGCGAAAATCGCCAATTCATCGTATGAAAATGTTCGAAAACGTTTTGACTCTTCTTACGCGCGGGAGTATAGTCTTCATCGCTGGCGCTTGCGCGGAAGTGTGATGTTGCTGACACACCCGTGGACGTTGTCAATGCTGGACAACCGCTGACGGGGGAAGTCAGGGAACTCGCATGGAGCAAGTTGCTAGAAGCCTGAAGAAAAATTTAGGAGGAAAATTCATGGCGAAAGAAAAAGTCATTCGCGTCCGTTTACAAGCCTATGACCATGCTCTTCTCGACCAAAGTGTCGAAAAGATCATCAATGTGGCAAAAGCCACGGGCGCCAGTGTGAAAGGTCCAATCCCTCTTCCCACTGAAAAGCAGGTGTACACGATTCTCCGCGCTACCTTCAAGTACAAGGATAGCCGCGAGCAATTCGAAATTCGTACGCACAAAAGATTGATCGATATCGTAAAACCACAAAAGGAAACGGTCGAAGCCCTTAGAAAGCTCGATCTTCCAAGCGGAGTCGATATCGACATTAAGTTATAAGGAGGATCCATTCATGAAAGCCATCATCGGAAGAAAAATGGGCATGACTGAGGTCTTCGCGGCCGACGGGACCATGTACCCAGTCACCGTCATCGAAGTGCTTCCTAATGTCGTCATTCGGAAGAAAACAGTCGAGAAAGACGGCTACGAAGCCATCCAAGTCGGCTATGAAGACAAGGTCGAGAAACGTTGCAACAAAGCGGAGCTCGGCGAGTTCAAAAAAGCCGGCGTGAGCCCAAAAGAGCATCTATATGAGCTCAAAGGCGACGAAATCTATGCCAAAAACGTTGGCGAGTCGCTTGATGCCAGTATGTTCACTGCTGGCGAAGTCATCGACGTCATCGGCACAACCAAAGGCCATGGTTATAGCGGCACCATCAAAAAGTATGGTCACCACATCGGTCCAAAAGGCCATGGTAGTGGATATCACCGCGGTATTGGCTCCTTGGCCAATAACGGTCGTGACAACAACCGTGTCATCCCAGGCAAGAAGATGTCTGGACACTGGGGACCAGAAAGCGCGACGATTCTTAACGTCACCGTCATCGAGAGCAACCCAAGCAAGAATTACATCCTTGTGAAAGGCGGAGTCCCAGGCGCAAAGAAGAGCATCGTTATGCTCCGCAGTGCCGCTCTCACCCAATTCGGAAAACCAGAAGTGAAGCCTCTTATTGATCTCACTCCTGCCGAAGAAACGAAGAAAGGAGAATAACGAATATGGCAAATATTGAATATCCAGTCGTTAATCTCTCTGGCGAGAAAGTTGGTTCCGTTACTCTCTCTAGCGAGGTCTTCGGAATCAAAGACGCGAACGAACAAGTCATCCATGACGCTGTCGTTACGCAAAATGCGAATGCTCGTCAAGCCACGGCTAAGACCAAGAAACGTCATGAAGTCAGTGGTGGCGGCAAAAAGCCATGGAGACAAAAAGGAACTGGGCGCGCCCGTGCGGGTAGCAGCCGCTCCCCAATCTGGGTTGGCGGTGGTAAGGTCTTCGGTCCTGACGGAAATCAGAACTACAAACTTTCCCAAAATAAACAAGCCCACGCCTTAGCAATGAAGACGGTTCTCTCCCAAAAAGTGAATCACGGTCTCATCATCGTTGATAAAATGGAAACCGCAAAGGTCTCCAGCAAAGAATTCGTCCTTGCTCTTAATGCTTTGAAAGCAAATGGCAAGAGTCTTGTGGTTGCTGAAGCGAATAGCGAGAACTTAGTTCTTAGCGCCCGCAACCTCGAGAAAGTCGTTTTGAGACCTCTTGGTAATGTCTCAGTAAGCGACATTCTCAATAGTGACAATCTCATCATCTCTAAAGATGCGATTGCCTATATCGAAGGAGGACTTAAGTAATGGCAGACGAGAAAATTGTCGAAGCGGCCGTAGAAGAAAAACCAGCCGCCAAGAAGGCCACGAAGAAGGCCCCGGCGAAAAAAGAAGTCAAAGCCGAAAAGGTCGAAGCGAAAGAAGAAGCGAAGAAAGTTACCTTCGCTGCTCCAGTCGCTCATGACTATGAAGTCATCCTTGAACCAGTCATCACCGAAAAGAGCATGGCTCTTATGCAAAACGAGAACAAAGTTACGCTTAAGGTGAATGACAAAGCGAACAAAATCGAAATCAAGGACAGCTTCCAACGCTTATATCAAGCTCCAGTTGAAGAAATCAAAGTCTCCAACGTCATGGGCAAGAAAAAAAGCCGCGGCGGACGCTACCAAGGAACAACCCCTGGTTACAAGAAGGCGGTCATCACTCTCAAGAAGGGTGCTGCGATCGACCTCTTCAAAGAGTAAGGGAACACCATCGCGTATATATATAAAATAAGATTACGCGTAAAGAATCCACTATAGGAGAAAAGTAATGGCAATCAAATCATATCGCCCATATACCAAGAGCCGTCGCGCAATGACGACCCTTAGCTATGAAGGCATCACAAAAGCCACTCCTGAAAAATCGTTACTCGCCACCAAAAAGCATTCCGGTGGCCGCAACAATCAAGGAGTCATTACCTGCCGTCATATTGGCGGAGGAAACAAAAATCGTTACAGAATCATCGACTTCCGTCGCAATAAAGACGATATCGAAGCAACCGTTAAGGCGATTGAATACGACCCAAATCGTACCGCGTTTATCGCTCTAGTCTCTTATAAAGACGGCGAAAAGCGTTACATCATCCTTCCAGCCGGGTTAAAGGTTGGCGACACTATCGTGAGTGGAAAGGCAACCGATATCAAAACCGGGAATAGCCTTGAGCTCGCAAACATCCCAGATGGAACTTTGGTTCATAACCTTGAGCTCCAACCTGGAAAAGGCGGACAGCTCTGCCGCAGTGCCGGTAGCAGCGCTCAAGTCTTAGGAAGCGATGGCAATTACGTTATTGTTCGTCTTGCTTCTGGCGAAGTGAGAAAGCTTCTCAAAAACTGCCGCGCAACCATTGGCGTTGTCGGAAATGAAGATCATAACCTTGTCAACGTCGGTAAAGCTGGCAAAACCCGTCATATGGGCGTTCGCCCAACAGTCCGTGGCTTCGCAATGAACCCATGTGATCACCCTCACGGTGGTGGTGAAGGTAAGTGCCCTGTCGGACGCGATGCCCCACGTACCCCATGGGGTAAGAAGTGCCAAGGCGTCAAGACCCGTAAGGTTAAGAAATCCAGCACCCGCCTCATTGTGAGACGCAAAAATGCTTAATGAAAGGAGATAGACACAATGTCACGTTCTAGCAAAAAAGGACCATTCGTGGATGAATACCTTCTCAAGAAAGTGGAAGCCATCCAAAAGTCCGGCAAGAAAGAGATCATCAAGACTTGGTCTCGTCGTTCGACGATCTATCCAGCCTTCGTCGAGCAAACCTTCGCCGTTTATAACGGCAAAGAGCATATCACTGTTTATGTCACCGAAGATATGGTCGGACATAAGCTTGGTGAATTTGCCCCAACTCGCACCTTCCCAGGTCACCATGGTAATAACCTTAATGACCAAGCTTCGAAGGGCAAGTAATTAAGGAGTAAGCAAAATGGCAGAAGAAACAAAGAAAACCGCTGCGAAGAAAGCTGCTCCAAAAGCCGCTAAAAAAGCAGTGACGAAAAAAGAAACCGTCAAAGAAGAAAATAAGGTTGAGAAAGCAGTTGAAACCAAAGCTGCTCCAAAAGCCAAAAAAGCGACCAAAGCCGTCAAGGAAGAAGCAAAAAAAGAAGAGAAGAAAGTCGAAGAGCCAAAGAAAGCCCCTGTGACTGAAGCTCATTGCTTCGCCCGTGACGTCAGAGTCACCCCACGCAAAGTCCGCTATGTCGCTGACTTCGTTCGTGGAAAAGATGTCGATGAAGCCCTCGCGCTCCTCAAACATCTTAATAAAGCCGCTGCGATGCCTCTATATAAGGCCATCAAGAGTGCAGCCGCTAATGCCACAAACAACTTCGGCATGGACGAAGAAAAACTCTATGTCGCAGAAATTCAAGCTAGCGATGGAATGAAGATGAAACGCTTCACCCCACGAGCCAAAGGCAGTGCTAGCCCTATCGTCAAACGCATGTCTAACATTCGCGTTTCGGTGAAACAAAGATAAGGAAGGAGAAAACAATGGGACAAAAAGTTAATGCCGTCGGATTACGCATTGGTATCAACCGCGGCTGGGAATCCTCTTGGTTCGCTTCCAAAAAAGAATATGGGCCATTCCTTTGGGAGGATATCGCCATTCGCCGTTACCTTGAGCCAAAACTCAAGGAAGCGATGGCAAGCCACATCGACATTGGTCGTGTGAAAACTGACAAAGGACATAACGTTATCGTTACTGCCTTCGTTGCTCGTCCAGGCGTTGTCTTAGGACAAGATGGCGCAACCATTGCAGCAATTCGCAAAGAATTAGCGAGAATCGTTAAAACAGGAACTCTCACCCTCAACGTTGTTGAAGTGAAGAACCCTGACTTAGATGCCACCTTAATTGGCAAATGGATTGCTAGCGAGCTTGAAAATCGTCAAAGCTTCCGTAGCACCCAAAAGAAGGCGCTTCAACGTATCCGCAAAGCCGGTGCCGTTGGTTGCCGTACACAATGCCAAGGCCGTTTAGGCGGTGCTGAAATCGCTCGTCGTGAAGGGTATAAAGAGGGTGTTGTACCTCTTGAAACGCTTCGTGCCGATATCGACTTCGCACATGTCGATGCTGCGACTAGCTATGGCAGAATCGGCGTGAAGGTGTGGATCTGCAGAAGCACCAACAAAGCCGAAAAGGCCGAAAAAGACGAAAAGAAAGAAGGAGGCGCAAACAATGCTTCAGCCAAAGCGCGTTAAATATCGCCGCCCACATGGTCTTAAATACGAAGGTCATGCCAAAGGCGGAACGAATGTTGACTTCGGTGAGTACGGTTTGCAAGCCCTAGAAGGTTGCTACCTTACTGACCGTCAAATCGAAAGTGCTCGTATCGTCTTAGCGCGATACACCGATAGAGCTGGAAAAATCTGGATTCGCGTGTTCCCACAACTTGCGAAAACCAAAAAGCCAGCAGAAGTCCGTATGGGTTCCGGTAAAGGTTCCCCAGAAGGATGGGTTGCCGTTGTTAAGAAGGGCAAGATCCTCTTCGAGATCGGCGGTATCAATCCTAGCGTCATGCAAGAAGCGCTTCGCATGGCCGCTTATAAACTTCCAATTGATTGCAAAGTCGTGAAGAGAACCAAAGCGCTCTCGGAAGCCGACCTTCTCAAAATGGAGGAAGAACACGCTTCTTCCGTTGAGGCTCTTGAGGAAGAAGAAGCCGCTCAAAAACACACCGTTAGCGATACTGGTAATGATGAAACTACCGAAGCCGCCGCTCCAGCTGATGCTGCTTCCGCCGCTCCAGCCGCTAGCGATAAGAAAGGAGAATAGCGATGGAAATCAAAGAATTCCGCAAAATGGATGCGAAAGAGCTTGATGAGAAAATTGCTTCTCTCCGTGCTCAATTATTCGAACTCCGCCGCAAGAAGGCCGTTGGCCAACTTGAGCATGGCGAAGAAGTTCGTTCCGTCCGTAAGGACATCGCCAAAGCCGAAACTGTAAAACGCGAACGCGAATTACAGATTGGCGAAGCAAAGTAAGGAGGAGATTACCATGGAAAGAAATTCTAGAAGCACGTTCCAAGGCGTTGTTACCTCGAATAATAACGACAAGACGATCTGCGTCACAGTCTCTACCAAACGCAATGATCCTCTTTATAACAAACGTGTTGGGTATAGCAAAAAGTTCTATGCTCACGATGAAAAGAACGAAGCCAAAGTCGGTGACACCGTTACCATCATGGCTTGCCGTCCATTTAGCAAAACCAAGCGTTTCCGCTTAGTTAGCATTGATAAAAAGGCCATCGGCGCCGCCGATGAAGCAACTCTCGCCGAAGAGAAACTCGAAGCTGCCGAGATTGCTCCTAAAGCCGAGGAAAGTAAGGAGGAAAAGTAACCTATGGTTCAAAACGAAACGAATCTTGTGGTTGCCGATAACTCCGGTGCCAGAAGCGTTCGCGTGTTCCGCCAAAATGGCGGCGCGAGAATGAAAGTCTCTAGCTTAGGCGATGTCGTCACTTGCGCAGTCAAAGACGCCATCCCAAATGGCAAAATCAAAAAAGGACAAGTCGTTAAAGGCGTTATCGTCCGTGTCAAACGCGCGGTAATTCGCAAGGACGGCAGTTCCATTAGCTTCGACGACAATGCGGTTGTTCTCATCGATAATGATGGCAACCCACTCGGAACCCGTGTCTTCGGGCCAGTCGCTCGTGAGCTCCGCGATGCAGGGTATATGAAGATTATCTCCCTTGCAATCGAAGTTCTATAAGGAGAGCAATCATGAATATCAAAAAAGGTGATAAAGTCATCGTTCTCTCTGGCGACGACAAAGGCAAAACTGGCATTGTCCAGCGCGTCTATCCAAAACTCAATAAAGTCGTTGTCGAAGGCGTGAATGTGCATAAGAAGCACAAAAAACCAAATCAACAAACCACTGAAGGCAGCGTTCTTGACATTTATGTCCCGTTCGATGCTTCCAAAGTTGCGTTGATTGATCCAAAAACCAAAAAAGCCACGCGCGTCCACTCCAAAGTGGTCGATGGCAAGAAAATTCGCGTTGGCGGCTCGGGCGCTAGCCTTGAGCAAAAATAAGTAGGAGGAATTAGTTATGGCAGAAGAAACAAAGAAAACCGCTGCGGCTAAGGCCCCTGCGAAGAAAGCCGCTCCTAAGAAAGCCGCTTCTCCAAAAGCGGCAAAAGAAGCTGCTCCAAAAGCGGCAAAAGAAGCTGCTCCTAAAGTAGCGAAAAAAGCCGCGCCAGCCAAAGAGATGAACCGTCTCCAAGCGAAATATAAAAATGAAGTCGTTCCAGCCCTTGTTAAAGAGTTTGGTTATTCGACCATCATGCAAGCACCTAAGTTCGAGAAAATCGTTATCAACGTCGGTGTTGGCGATGCTACGCAAAACGCCAAAGCCCTTGATGACGCTCTTGCTGAGCTTGCAACTATCTCTGGCCAACACCCAGTGAGCACCCATGCGAAAAAGTCCATTGCGACCTTCAAACTTCGTAAAGGACAAGCAATCGGTTGCAAAGTCACGCTCCGTGGACAAAGAATGTATGAATTCTTCGATAAACTCGTGAGTATCTCTCTCCCTCGCGTCCGCGATTTCCGTGGTGTGAGCAAGAATGCCTTCGATGGCCATGGTAACTACACCCTCGGCGTTAAGGAACAACTTATCTTCCCAGAAATTGATTACGATAAAGTAAGCAAAATCCGCGGTATGGATATCGTTATCGTTACGACAGCCCATAGTGACAAAGAAGCATATGAACTTCTCGCTCTTATGGGAATGCCGTTCCGTAAATAAGGAGTGCAAAGATGGCTAAGAAAAGTTTAGTAGTGAAGGCCTCGCGCCCTCAAAAATTCGTAACCCGTGAATATACCCGCTGCAAAAGATGCGGACGTCCTCACGGTGTCATCCGCAAATTCGGACTTTGCCGCATTTGCCTCCGCGAGCTCGCTTATAAAGGCGAAATCCCAGGCATGAAGAAAGCCTCTTGGTAATGAAAGGAGATCACTAACATGAACGCAGATCCAATCGCCGACATGCTCACCCGTATCCGTAATGCAAACGCGTTACGCTATGAGAGTGTCTCCATGCCGAATAGCAAAATGAAAGAACAAATCGCTAACATCCTCAAAAAAGAAGGTTATGTGAGCGAAATCGCCATTGAAGGGGAAGGCGCTAAAAAGACCCTTACCCTTACCTTAAAGTATGGCGCTAACGGCGAACGCGTCATCTCGGGACTTAAGAGAATCAGCAAACCTGGTCTCCGCGTCACCGTGGAAGCCGACAAACTCCCAAGAGTTCTCTCGGGACTCGGCATCGCTATCATCTCGACGAGCCAAGGTCTTCTCACCGATAAAGAAGCTAGAAAAGCCAAGATCGGTGGCGAAGTTCTCTGCTACGTCTGGTAAAAAAGGAGAAATATAATGAGTAGAATCGGATTTAAACCCGTCGCTCTTCCCGCCGGTGTGGAAGCCCACATCAATGACGGGTATGCCATCATCAAAGGGCCGAAAGGCGAAGTAAACGTCCACATTCCTATGGACGTGAGCGTCTCTCTAGCCGATGGCAACTTCACCTTCAGCGCAAAAGGAGAGCCAACTCCTTGCCAAGGTACGGCCGCTGCCCTTATCACCAGTGCGATTAAGGGCGTTACCGAAGGATTCAAGAAAGAACTTGAGCTCAATGGTACTGGTTACCGTGCTTCGATCGTGAACGGGAGCGTCAAGATGTTCTTAGGCTATAGCCACGACATCATGGTGGCTCCAATCGGCAAGTACACCAAAATCACTTGCCCAGATGAAACGCACATCACCGTCGAAGGATGCGATAAGCAAGAAGTCGGTCAAACTGCTGCCCTTATTTACGACAGCCATCGTCCAGATGTTTATGGCCAAAAAGGTGTTCACTACAAAGGACAACACCTCATTAAGAAAGTTGGTAAGCGCGCTGCCGCTACCTCGAAGAAATAAGGAGGACAATTGCAATGATCGAAAAAGAATCGCGTAATAGCCTTCGTGAACGTAGACATGCTCGTGTTCGCGAAAAGGTGAAAGGCACCTCTTCTATGCCTCGCCTTGTTGTCTTCCGCAGCAACAAAAATATCGAAGCTCAAATTATCGATGACGTGAAAGGCGTTACCCTTGCTTCGAGCAGTTCGAGCGCTCTAAAACTCACCAACGGCGGCAACATTGAAGCCGCGAAAAGCGTTGGCTTAGATTTAGCGAAAAAGGCTTTGGCCAAGAAGATTGAAAAAGTCGTCTTCGACCGTGGCGGTTATGAATATCATGGCCGTGTCGCTGCCTTAGCCGATGCCGCAAGAGAAGGAGGGCTCCATTTCTAGGAGTTAGCTACTATGGAAGAAAATAAAGTTGTTGCTTCAGCTCCTGAAGCCGCTCAAAAAGAGAATACCAATAAGCCTCATCGTAGTGGCAACCCACAATATGAGCCTCATGGTTCGCTTAGTGCCTCTCGTCCTGGTGACCGCAAATATGGCGATCGCAAAGGCCGCCCAAGCGAAAGACGTGGTGGACGCGGTGGATTCCGTCGTCCAGTGGAAGATGAATACACCGATAGAGTTGTAAACATCAACCGTATCTCCCGCACCGAACAAGGCGGAAAGCATATGCGCTTTGACGCTCTTGTCGTTGTCGGTGATGGAAAAGGACGTTATGGCTTTGCTCTTCGCAAGTCCGGTGAAGTCCCTGATGCCATCAAAAAGGCTTTAACAGCCGCCAAAAAAGACATTCATTATGTCAAAATCGTGAAGGGTACTATCGCTCACGAAGTTAAAGGCGAATTCGCCGATACGACCGTTTTCCTCAAACCAGCTCCAGCTGGCACGGGAATTGTCGCTGGCGGTGCAGTTCGTGCTATCATTGAGCTTTGCGGCATCAAAAACGTTGCCAGTAAAGTTTATGGTTCCCGCACTCCAATTAACGTCATCCGTGCGACTAGCGCCGCACTTCAACAGCTCAAAGAATACGACAAAGTTATGGTTCTCCGTGGTTTAAAGACACCAGAAGAAATCAAAGCTGCCCGTGCTCCAAAAGCTGCCCCTAAAGCGGAAGGAGACAAATAATGGCTACCTCATTAAGTGATATCAAAGTGCTTGAAGGAAGCAAATTCGAGCATTTCCGCAAAGGCCAAGGACGCGGAACCGGAAACGGCAAAACCGCTGGCCGTGGTCAAAAGGGTCAAGGCGCCCATGCCCACACCAAGAAGAACGGCTTCGAGGGTGGACAAATGCCAATCAATCGCCGCATTCCAAAGTTTGGCTTCAAAAACATCTCCCGCAAAGAATTTGCTGTGGTGAATTTAGGCCAACTTAACGCCTTTAAAGATGGCGAAACTGTTAGCATTGAAGCCCTTATTGAAAAAGGACTCGTGAAAAAAACACTCTCAGGCGTTAAAATCTTAGGAAATGGCGAGCTCACAAAGAAGCTTACCGTTGTCGCCGATGCTTTCTCAGCGTCTGCGAAAGCCGCTATTGAAGCAAAAGGCGGCAAAGCTGAGGTAACGAAGTAATGAAGAAGTTCGTCTCGATCTTTAAGAACAAAGACATCGTCAATCGTATTTTCTTTACGATTATGGTTCTCTTCGTCATCCGGATCGGGGCGGCTATTCATGTCCCGGGCGTTGATCCTTCCAAAATGGAAGATATGGTCAATAGTGGCAGTGCCCTAGCGATCATGGACTTACTTGGAGGAGGTGCGTTAAGCAACTTCTCCGTGTTTGCTCTCGGGGTCAGCCCGTATATTACCGCCCAGATCATCGTAGAACTTCTTTCTAAAGACGTTCTTCCGGCGCTCACCGAACTTTCTAAACAAGGTGAGTATGGGCGTAAGAAAAAGGAACAAGCCACGCGTTATTTGACCTTGCTACTTGGTGCAGTCCAAGGATATGGCATCATCAAGACGATGGAAAATAGTTCCTATATCAGTATCACGCTCGAAAAGAATTTCTGGACTTATGGCTATATTGTCACCGTATTGCTCGCTGGAGCGATGCTCACGATGTGGCTTGGTGACCAAATCACCGAAAAGGGTCTAGGAAACGGAATTTCCGTCATCATCTTTGCAGGATGCGTAAGAAGCTTACCAACTCAAATTTCTACAGCTTGGAGCAAATGGATCGTTGAGAATACGACTCGTAGCTCTGGCGAAATGATTCGCGGCAGCTTCCAATTCGCTCTCTATATCATCGTTATGATTCTTATCACGGCGTTTGTCGTGTTTATCGAACTATCACGAAGAAAGATACCAGTCCAGCACGCGAATAAAGGCGGCGGACAATCAATGGCACGCGCTAGCTTCTTACCGATTAAGATCAATAGCGCTGGCGTTATTCCGGTCATCTTCGCTTCGAGCCTTATGGCTGCCCCTAGCGTCATCGCGAGTTTCATCTCTAGCGATGCGGCAAAAGCTGATTGGCTCAAGATATTCAATTATAACGAGACCTTCACGATGCCATGGTTCAATAACCAAACTTGGAAAATGGACTGGGGCTTAGTGATTTATATCGTCTTGATCCTATTATTCACCTTCTTCTACAGTGAGATGCAAATCGATCCCGAGAAGCTTGCGGATAACTTCCAAAAGTCTGGAGCTTATATTCCAGGGGTGAGACCAGGAAAAGAAACTGAACGTTATGTTGGGAAAGTGCTCAATCGCGTGACCTTCATCGGTGCCTTTGCTCTAGCAGCAATCGCCGCTCTCCCAATTATCTTAACGCTGACCGATGTCTTCGATGGCGATACGACACTTGCAATCGGCGGCACAGGCCTCATCATCATTGTCGGTGTTGCGCTTGAAATTAATGCGCAAATCGATGGATTGCTTGCTGGCAAAAGTTTCGAGAAAACCACTAAGGAGATGTAACTTATGCTTAATATCATTCTCATGGGCCCGCCTGGTGCGGGAAAAGGAACCCACGCGAAGTGGATGGAGAAGGATTTTCACCTTCCTCACATTTCTACGGGCGATATGTTCCGCGAGGCAATGGCAAGTGGGAGTGAACTTGGGAATAAGGTCAAAGAAATTATCAATCGCGGGGACCTTGTGAGCGATGAACTCACTTGCGCCCTCGTGAAAGAGAGACTTTCGCGCCCTGATTGCGCGAATGGCTATCTTCTCGATGGCTTCCCTCGCACTTTAGCACAAGCAGAAGCGCTCAAAAAGATGGGCAAAGAAATCGGTCGCGAACCGAATCTTGCCATCAATATCTCTTGTCCGGATGACGTTTTGATTCGACGGGTCACTACACGGAGGGTTTGCCCAAAGTGCGGTGCCTCCTTCAATGTCCTTACCATGAAACCGAAAGTAGAAGGGGTTTGCGATTATTGCTCCTCGTCTCTCATTCAAAGGAAAGACGACAATGAAGCATCGTTCAAAGTCCGTTTAGAGAATTACTACAAGAGCACTGCGCCACTCCTATCTTATTACAAGAAGGAAGGCATATTAAAAGACTTCGATGGAACCACCGAAGCGACTCTACTCAAGAAGGAACTAACTAAGTTCCTCATTAGCAAATGATCATCATCAAATCACCACGTGAAATCGCGCTTATGCGCGAAGCGGGACACCTTCTAAGTGATGTCTTCGATGCGCTTGCTCCGATGTGCGTTCCTGGCACCTCGACCCAAGAAATCAATGACAAAGCCGAAGAAGTCATGAAAAAAGGCGGTGGAGAAAGCGCGGAAAAAGGATACTATGGCTATCCTGGCGCGATTTGCGCTTCTATTAATGAAGTGCTACTCCATGGCATTCCTAGTAAGAAAAAGATTCTTAAAGACGGCGACATCATCAGTTTGGATATCGTCGTACGCAAAAATGGCTATTGCGCCGATGCGTGTCGAAGCTATCTTGTTGGGATTTGCCCAGAACACCTCGTTACCTTACTCAAAGTGACCGAGGAGAGTTTCTGGAACGCGGTGAAACTCGTTAAACCTGGAGTACATCTAGGCGATATCTCTCATGCAATCGAAGAGACCACCAAAGCCCATGGATATAGCGTACCATTTGAATACACGGGGCATGGCATCGGGAAAGAGATGCATGAAGATCCTTATATCCCTGATTATGGGGAAAAAGGTACCGGACCTGTGCTTGCTGAGGGTATGACCTTAGCAATCGAGCCAATGGTCATGGAAGGAAAACCAAAACTAAGAACGCTTAGCGATGGTTGGACAACGGTGACCAAAGACGGAAAATACAGCGCTCACTACGAAAATACGATTGTAGTGACCAAAGACGGCTACGAAATCCTCACAATGAGAGAAGAAAGGAGATAACGTTTGGCTAAAGAAGAGTGTTTAGAAATGGAAGCGACGGTGTTAGAGTGCTTACCTAACGCCAACTTCAAGGTGAAACTTGTCAATGGAGCGGTAGTCCAAGCCTGCGTTTCGGGCAAAATCCGGATGCATTACATCCGCATTCTCCCCGGCGATCGGGTTACCGTACAATTCTCGCCTTATGATTTAACACGCGGGCGCATTACGTTCCGATTCAAGAACTAAAACTGAAGAAGGAGAAACACATTATGAAAGTGAGACCAAGCGTCAAACCGATCTGCGATAAATGCAAGATCATCCGCCGGCACGGCGTCGTTATGTGCATCTGCCCAAATCCGAAGCACAAGCAAAGACAGGGCTAATCGAAAGGAAAATAAACAACTATGGCACGTATTGTCGGGGTTGATGTCCCCAATGAGAAACGCGTCGTCATCTCTCTTACCTATATTTACGGCATTGGAGATACGACTGCGAAGAAAATTTGCGCTGCAGCGAAAGTAAATGAAGATATTCGTGTTAAAAACCTCACGGATGAACAATTAACCGCTCTCCGCACCGAAGTTAGTAAATACAAGACCGAAGGCGATCTTCGTCGTGAAGTCGCGATGAACATCAAACGTCTTCAGGAAATCGGCTGTTACCGTGGACTCCGCCACAAGAAAGGCTTACCAGTCCGTGGACAACGCACCAAAACGAATGCTCGTACCCGCAAAGGCAAGAGAAAGACCATCGCTAATAAGAAAGAAGCGACGAAATAAGGAAAGGAGTAGCTAACTAATTATGGCAGATAAAGTCAAAAAGAGTGGTGCTAAAAAAACCACCTCGGCCCGCAAAAAGAAAGTGAAGCGCAACTTCACCCGCGGTGTCGCCCATATTCACTCCACCTTCAATAACACCATTGTCGCGATTAGCGATACGCAAGGTAATGTCATTGCTTGGAGTAGCGCTGGCGCTCTTGGTTACAAGGGTGCGAAAAAGAGCACTCCATTTGCCGCTCAGCTTGCCGCCCAAACCGCTGGCAAGAGCGCATTCGATCAAGGCTTACGCCAAATCGATGTCGATGTTAAGGGCCCTGGCCCAGGCAGAGAAAGCGCCGTCCGTGCATTAGGCACTGTCGGACTTCAAATTCTCTCCATCACCGATACTACACCAATCCCTCACAATGGATGCCGTCCTCCAAAACGCCCAAGAGGCTAGTTTCTAGGATTCCCATTGTCGAGTCGATCCGTATCAGTCATTTATAGGAGGCAAATAAATAATGGCTAACACCAATAGCGAAATCGCCGCCGAAGAGCTCCGCTTACCGGACCCTTTCCAACCCTTCTCCATCAAAGTTGATGTGAATGACGAAAAAGAGCATTTCTCTCGTTTCGTTGTCTCTCCACTTGAACGCGGATTCGGGCTCACGCTCGGAAACGCTTTACGCCGTGTACTTCTTAGCGCCCTTCCAGGTGCGAGTGTGTTCGCGGTCGAAATTGAAGGCGTTCGTCATGAATTCAGCGCAATCGAAGGCGTTGAAGAAGACGTCACCGCGATTGTCCTTAATCTCAAAGACCTCGTTCTTAAGATTGATGACAATAGTTCCGAACCAAAGCGCTTGACCATCGATTTCAAAGGTCCTGGCGTCTTAAAAGCAGGCGACTTAGTCTTACCTGCCATGGTTACAGTGGTCAATCCTGAATTAGAGATTGCTCACCTTAATGAACGTGGACATATCAAAATGACCGTTTATGCTGCAACCGGAAGAGGTTATCTCACTGGCGAAGCCAATAAGATTGAACGTAAGATCAATCAAATTGGCGTCATCCCAACCGATAGCAACTATAGCCCTGTTGTCAAAGTCGCGTATGCGGTTGAACCAACTCGTGTTGAACACGATAGCAAATTCGATAAGTTAACGCTTGAAGTTACCACCAATGGCTCAATTAAGCCTTATGAAGCGGTGGCGATGGCGTCGCAACTTCTCGTCGCTCACTTCAATGAATTCACGAAACTTGATGAAGTCGTCAAGAATTACAAACTCGTGAAAGAAGAAGTTCATAGCGAAGAGAATAAATACCAGGATATGATGATCGAAGAACTCGATCTCTCTGTCCGTAGCAACAACTGCTTAAAGCGCGCTGGTATCAGCACCGTCATGGAACTCACCCAAAAGAGTGAAGACGAAATGATGAAAGTCCGCAACTTAGGCAAGAAGTCGCTTAAAGAAGTGAAAGAGAAGCTCGCCTCGATTGGGCTTCACTTCCGCGATAGCGTAGGAGAATAATAATGGCAGCACAAGGTAGAAAGAACGTGCATGGCAAAACTGGCGTTCGCTTCAAAGCGGCTTATACCCCTTCGAAGAATAAAGCCATGCTTAGAGATGTCGTGAGCGCATTAATCGTTCATGGCGAAGTCAAAGTCACTAGCGGAGTCACTTCTGATCTCATCTCTTTAGCGGACAAAATGGTTACTCTTGGCAAAAAAGGTGACCTTGCCGCGCGTAGAGAAGCAGCAAAAGTCCTTCGTAATGGCATTTGCGATGAAAAAGGAGTGAATGCTCTTAGCAAACTCTTCTCTGAAATCGCTCCAAAATACAAAGACCGCAACGGCGGTTACACCCAAGTTTATAAGCTTGGACGTCGTAAAGGCGATAACGCCGAAGTCGAACTCATCCGTTTTGTTGACTAATAAATGATGCTCTCTTTTTAGGGAGCATCTTTTGATTTTAATTAAATTTAACTATGGTAAAATACCAAAGTTAGGAGGATTTCATAATGATTTTAGAAGGTTTACCCGTCGGCGCTTTAGTTGGGATTATCATTGCCGTTATCGCGATTATCATTGTCATCATAATCGTTTCTTGGTGGATTTCCACAGCGAACCGTCTTCGCCGCTATCAAATCAAAATTGATGAAGCAAGTAGCGGAATCGATGTTGCCTTAACCAAGCGTTTCGATCTTCTCACAAAGACTGTTGCGACTGTTAAAGGATATGCGAAACACGAAAGCGAAACTTTAGCGAAAGTGACGGAAATGCGTCGCCCTGCAAGTAACGCGTCCATGAAAGAGAAGAGCCAATTCTCGGAGCAAGTTTCCAAAGCTTTTGATAGCATTAACGTTGTCGCCGAAGCTTATCCACAACTTCAAGCAAACGCGAACTTCCTTGGTTTACAAAATCAAATCGCCGAAGTGGAAGAGCAACTTCAAGCTTCTCGCCGCGTCTACAATAGCAACGTGAGCACATTCAACCAAGACATCGTTGTTTGGCCAACCAGCATCATCGCTCGTCATTACCATTTCGAAAAACGTGATTTCTTCGAAGCAGAAGAAGCAAAACGTCAAGACGTTAAAATCGAATTCTAATCGACAAACGATTTTAGGCCTCTTCGGAGGCCTTTTTTAGGAAAAGGAGTTATCTATGTCCGAATTAAATAAAGCCTATCAAGAATTAGAAGCCATTCGCTCTAAAAAATTTAAGACGAGCCTATTTTTGTTTATTCTTGGACCAATCCTATTAATCACTGGCTTAATCCTCTTTTTTATTGCTTCTGATACTTTTGAAGATTCCGCCCTTTTTGTTATCGCTATCTTCCTATTCCTAACCGGGTTTGTTCTTTTTGCCATCGGCTTAGGGGTTAAAGCGAGCTTTAGTAAACAAGCCCGCAATAACATGGAAAAAATCATCTGTGACCATTTATTCCCGGGCGCAACTTATTCTCACGATGAGGGATTTGAGCTTTCTTTTTTGCTTAGCCCTGGATTTTTTGCTTCGCCAGATCGTTATTATGGTTCCGAATATATGAAAGGGACGTATAAAGGAATTCCTTTTCAAAAAGCGATGTATGATCTTCAAAAAAGACAAACGCATACCGATTCTAAAGGAAACACGATTGTCACTTATGATACTTACGCGAAAGGAACGATGTATTATTTTGAATTCTCTCGTCATTTCAAAGAGACGGTCAAAATCATTGAAAAGCAGGGAATTTTGTCCTTTGGAAGCACGAAAGGCGGCTTAAAACAAGTCGAGACGGAATTTATCCAATTCAATAAAAAATTCCGTATTCTATGCAGCAATGAGACAACCGTTTTCTATTTATTGACCCCTCAGATTCAAGAAGAAGTTATGAATCTTGAGAAAAAATACAAAGGCTCTTTTTTCATGGCCTTTATGGATAATGCGTTATTTGTTGCGATTAATGATAGTGGGGCAACCGTTTCGATTCCTTTCAGTAAGCCAATTAGCGAAGAAACCATGCGCCCGGTTGTGGATTTCTATGGCACACCTGCCACAATCATCGATTCCTTAAAGCTCGATGGCAATAAATACAAAGCTGATGCACTCACTTCGACAAACAATGGAAATTGATGAACTTCATAAATGCGTTGGCGAGATTCTAATGTACTGCCAATGCATTGAGCACGATATTCGTTCGATCTACGCTTTTATGGCTGATGGCGGTTTTGAGAAGAATATGATTAAAATGGATGAAGAAAGGTGGACGTTAGGATCTACGCTTCACGCTTTAAAAGAATACGATCAAAGCTTTGAAGACCCTTTCTTTAGCGAAGATGATTATCTTTTGCTTAATACGATTACCCGCAAAAGAAATTATTATGCGCATAATGTTTATCTAAGATTCTCTTATTTAAGCGATGAGACGGATTTCGAGAATGTTTTCGGAAGCGTTTGCAAGGAAGCAAAGGAAGATGCTGCTTTGCTATCAGATTTGTATGAACGTGTCGAAAATGCCCGTATTCGTTATTTAAAAGACGATCCTTTAGCGAAATATTAATTTTGAGGAAACTTACTATGGTTAAGATTATTGTAAAAGACTATGGAACATTGACGTTGAAAATGGATTATGAAGCGGCAAAAAACACAGCTGCAAATTTTGTAGAGCTTGCGCGTAGTGGCTTCTATGACGGATTAATTTTTCACCGGATTATCAAAGGGTTTATGATCCAAGGTGGAGGGTATGAGCTTAGCGGAAAAGAAAAAGATACCGGCTACTCAATCCATGGTGATTTTGAAAGCAATGGAACGAAAAACGAACTAAAACATACGCGTGGCGTTATTTCAATGGCACGCACCATGGATAAAGATAGCGCTTCAAGCCAATTCTTTATCATGCATAAAGACGCGCCGCATCTTGATGGCGAATACGCCGCTTTTGGAATGCTAATCGAGGGGTTTGATACTCTTGATAAGATTGCGAAAGTCAGGGTGGACCATTATTTAAATAAGCCATATGATCCTGTCATTATTGAAAAAGTTGAAGTCATTGATGAACCTCATTACGAAGTGACTAAGATTTATTAAATGATAAAATTAATCTCCTTTTTGCGGTGATTTTGCTACTAACGCTTATCTATTTTCTTTGGCGAAGAAAAAAGTGACATTCTTTTTACCGGATATAGCACCTAGAAAAGCGAAAAATGATTATAATAGCGGAGTGAAAAAAGTACTGATTTTTGATTTAGATGGAACGCTTCTAGACACGATTACCGATATTCGGGCAGCGATTAATGACTCTTTAGTCGCTACAGGTATCCCGTATCATTATTCTAAAAGCGAATGCCGTTCTTTAGTTGGCGATGGGGCTGAAACTTTAATTCATCGTGCACTTCAAGAATATGATAGCCCCATTAATTTTTCGCGATTAAAAAGCGAATACATGCCGCGTTATAAAGAATATCAAGGCCGTCACACGAAACCATTCAATGGGATTGTCCCCACTTTAAAATACTTAAAAAACAAAGGGCTCATTTTGTGCGTTTGCACCAATAAACCAGATGAACTCGCGCATATTATCTTGGCGAAATTCTTCGGAGAAGATTTCTTTGATGCGATATACGGGATTAAAGAAGGGGAGAAGCCAAAGCCTGACCCACACAATGTTTTCGCGATGATGTCTCGTTTTGCATCGAGTGAAAATGACACCCTTTTTATTGGGGATTCCCTCCCTGATTTATTAACCGCGAATAACGCTCATTTGCCATTAGGGTTATGCACATGGGGCTATGGATTTTATAAACCTAACTTACTAAAAGAAGCCGCTTATGTTTTTAATAAGCCGAAGGATTTAGCGAAACTAGGGATCGAATTATGACACGAAAGCTCTTTGTCTTTGATATTGATTCCACTCTTCTTCCGGCTGGCTATTCTTCTATTCCCGTTTCAACGGTTAGCGCTATAAATACCTTGCTTCAAGAAGGGCACGTGGTTGCGATTAATTCTGGTCGTCCATATGGAGGCATAAAACGTTTCTTAGACGCATTTTGCGGAGGGGAAAAATTCGCAATTGCCGCTAACGGGGCTGCTTTATATGATGAAAATGGAAAAGTCATTGAAGAAGAGACGATGCCATTATCGATATTAGAGTACTTCAAGAACCGTTTCTTAAAGAAAGGAAGAGACGTCTACGCTTATTCGACTACCAATTCTCTTTACTTATATGGACCGACATTATCTAGTTGGGCGAAATGGGAAATCGACGCAAATGCCATGTCAAATTACGTAGATTTGAATCTAACTAAGCTTCATAGCGGCACAAAAATACTCAAGGTTATGGTATGCGGGCCTAAAGAATGGATTCCTATTGTCCCCTTTTCAAAGGAAGAGCGGGAGCAATATCATATCGTCATTACCGGTAGCGAGTACTTAGAGATTCTGCCTCATCACGTTGATAAAGCAGAGCCAATTCATTCTCTTTGCAAGCTCTTAAATATTGATGAAAATAATGTTTATTGCTTCGGAGATTCTGGCAATGACATCGGAATGCTAAAAGCCTACCACGGCATTGCGATGGGGGAAGGGACATTAGAAGCGAAAAACGCCGCCGAATTTTTGACAAAACCATCTTATGAAGAAGGCATTCCCTTTGCCTTAAAAGAAATTTTAAAAGTGATTTAATGGAGGACTCCTATGAAGGAAGTTAAATTATTTAATTCGCTAGGAAACAAAATTGAGACTTTTGTTCCTTTAGTGCCCAATAAGGTCAGCATGTATTTCTGCGGACCAACCGTCTATAACGATCCTCACGTTGGCAATTTTAGGCCTGTTATTGTTAGTGACGTTCTTCGCCGCTTATTTATGCATTTAGGCTATAAAGTCACTTTCGTAAGCAATTACACGGATGTCGATGACAAAATCATCAAACGTGCGAAAGAGCTTGGAATTACGGAAAAAGAGCTTACGGAATCCGTCATCAAAGAATATCGTTCTTTGGTTAGTGCAGTGGGCTCATTGCAGCCTGATGTTACTCCTAAGCCAACCGTTTATATGCCAGAGATTATTTCTTATGTGGAAGATTTAGTCAAAAGCGGTGCCGCTTATGAAAAAGATGGTGATGTTTATTTGCGCGTTAAGAACATTCCTGATTATGGCGAATTAAGCGGTAATAACATTGAAGATCTAGAAAGCGGTGCAAGAATCGACGTCAACGATAAAAAAGAGGACCCTCTTGATTTTGCACTTTGGAAAAAGACCACTGAAGGAATTAAATGGGCTTCGCCATGGGGCGAAGGAAGACCTGGCTGGCATACCGAATGCTGCGTCATGATTAATTCCATCTTTAAAGACCAAAACGGCTATATCGATATCCATGGCGGCGGCTTTGATTTGAAGTTCCCTCATCACGAAAACGAAATGGCGCAAGCAAAGGCACATAATGGGAACAAACTTGCCCGTTACTGGATTCATAATGGCTTCATCAATATGAATAATCAAAAGATGAGCAAATCGCTTGGCAATGTTGTTCTTATGAAAGACGTTAATAAGCAATATGGCGGAATCCCCTTCCGCCTTATGATTTTAGCTGCCCATTACCGTGCGCCTGCTTCTTTTAGCGAAGAAACAATGAAAGAAGCCACCAAAAAATACAATCAATTAACTTCGAGCGTCCGTCGCGCTGCGATAACCTTGCAAATCCTTGGTAAAGATGTACAAAACCCTGCTATTTTTACTGATTCCGATTCGAAAGTCATCGACGCTCTTTGCGATGATTTGAACACACCAAACGCTTTAAGTGCCCTTTATGAGGAAAATAAAGCCCTCAATATTGAACTCAATAAGAAGCCAGTTAACGCTGATGCACTTTATGATGCGTTTAAGCGAGTCTATTCCGATATGGATGTTTTAGGGCTTCCTGCCCCTTGCCCTTTATTGACTGAGGAAGATAAGTCACTATTTGCCGCCTATGAAGAAGCGAAAGCGAAAAAAGATTTCCCTAAGTCGGATGAAATTCGTTCCAAACTCATCGACCGTCATTTGTTCTAATCTTTACAATCTTTTTTTGAATCATCGTAACCTTTATTTAAAATTTCGCATAGTAGCTAATATTTATTTCTTAAAGTGAGCTGTCTCTTATTATAAATTGAGGTCGATTTATACGAATTTCTAATTAGGATTAACGCAAAAGAATCTCGAAAAGGAGTAACCAATGAGTACCATTATCTATGGCAAGAACGCAATTGCGTCTTCCTTGTCCAATCACAAAGTCGAAACTCTCTATGTGAGTACTCGCTTAAAGACCGACCGTTTTACGCTTAAGCTACCTCTTAATGGCATTAACGTAAAATACGTAGCGGATGGTGAACTCTCGCATTTAGCAAAGACTGACCGCCATCAAGGATTTGTCGCTCTTGTGAAGGATTATGAAACGGTATCCTTAGAAGAACTGATTCAAAATGCAAAGAGCGAAGAGTATCCTCTTCTAGCGATGCTTGATGGCATTGAGGATCCCCATAACCTTGGTGCGATACTTCGTTCCGCCGATGCCTTCGGCGTGAAAGGAATCATCATGAAAAGCCATGGCGAAGTTTCGCTCAACGGAACGGTTGCAAAAGTATCTACTGGAGCAATTGATTTTGTGAAGGTCTCTGTTGTGACGAACTTATCTAACGCCATCGAAACGTTAAAAAAGAATGGTTATTGGATTGTTTCTAGCGATGGAGAAGCGACAACTCTTTACGATTCCATTGATTACAAATGCCCGATTTGCGTGGTTATTGGTAGTGAAGGGTTCGGTATTAGCCGCCTTGTCCTTAAAAATAGCGACTTCGTGGTCAAAATACCGATGTATGGACATGTGAATAGTCTCAATGCGAGCGTTGCTGCTTCAACCTTCTTTGCGATGATTGATCATCTCCGCCGACATTAGCGAACTTGCCTCCAAAAGGAGAGGCCAATGGCAAATTACAATCTAGCAAGCGATGAAGAATTGCTCTTTTTGTCGCGTTCAGGAGACGAAAAAGCACAAGAGCAACTCGACATGAGATATTGCAAGAATCATAAGCGATTTGTATATCTAGTTGCACCAGATTTAGTTCGTTTTCATTCGATCTGCGATTTAAGCGCGATTGCTTTTCAATGCTACCTCCGTTGCTTAAACCGTTACCAATTTGGTAGCTCCTACTTTCGGAATTACTACGAAACGTGTTTACGAAATGATTTCTCGCGTGTTCGGAAAGACGTTTATGAAGAAAGGAAAGGCGTTTTGATGTCGCTTGACGAAACACGCAGCGTTGACGAACTTACTTATCACGATGTCATTCCTTCTTCATGCGTCTATGACAATCCGCAAAAATATGTCGATTATTTTGAAGAGGTGCTTTCCTTAAATTTAGCGCCTAGTTGCATCGATTCGGAGGTGCTTTTAGTTGCTAGGCTACGTTTAGAAGGGATGCCGTTTAAAGAGATAGCGACCACACTTAATCTTTCCGTGCGGAAAGTGTATTACCGTTATCGAATCTACGAAGAAGAAGTGAAAAAACTGCTGAAGAAACAAGGCTACGCTCAAGCCTAAAACGAAGTAAGACGCAATGCTAGTTTCAAGATTTGCTAAAATTCACCCTTCTATTAGAGAAGAATTCTAATTCTTCTTGCAAAGCACCCTCTCCTTGACTAAGATATTGACGCTGAGATTTAGGATAACTTATGGGTAGGGAAAAAGTTTTTTTGGTTTGTAGCGAATGTCTCTCGAGAAATTACTCAATTCCGAAAAGAGAGAACCGAACTGAGCGCCTAGAGCTCATGAAGTATTGCCCACATTGTGGAAAGCACACGCTCCACAAAGAAAGCAAATAATTGAGGAGGGAAATTATGACTCCAGTGAAGTACATGAAAGAAGTCGTCAAGGAAGGCAAGCGCGTTCGTTGGCCAAAGCGTGAACAACTATGGCCCGCTGTTGCGGTTGTCATTTGCATCTCTATTTTTGTCGCTCTTTTCTTAGCGCTTGAAGATTTAACTGCTGCAAGCATTATCTCCCAACTTAAGAACGCATTCGGAGGAAAATAAACATGCCAGCACAATTAGGCGAAAAGCAGTGGTATATCGTTACCACTTATTCCATGCATGAATCAAAAACCGCTGATAACCTTAAGAAACGTATTGTTTCTATGAACATGCAGGATCAAATTCTTCGTGTTTTGGTTGCCGAACAAGAAGTACCAGTCTTAAAAGATGGCCTTCCAACCGGGAAAACCAAAACCATTAACCTTTATCCAGGCTATATCTTCGTTGAAATGATCATGACCGACCAATCTTGGTATATCGTTCGTAATACTCCAGGTGTCACTGGTATCGCTGGTTCTAGCGGTGGTGGACAAAAGCCAACCCCAGTTACTCGTGAAGAGATTGAACCAGTTCTCAAGAGAATGGGCATGATCGATAGTTCGATGTATGACCGTTATAACATTGGCGATAAAGTCAAAGTTATCCACGGACCGCTTGAAGGAACGGAAGGCACGATTATCTCCATCGATAAAGATACTGGCGCTTGCCGCGTTGATACGGTGTTCTTCGGAAGAAGTACCCCAGTTGATGTCGACTTCTCCGAAATCGAAAGAGTCTAATTCACATTTTCAAATCCTCCGCTTGAAACACGGGGGATTTTTTCTTCACTAAGAACTAGCGAAAACTGTGAAAAACGATGGGGATGGCCGAAATTGCCATCCCCATTAGATTTCGCAGATCCTTTCTTTTTTTGCTGGCTAAAAATAGCTACAAAAACTTTTATGAACGAATATTCATATTTATGTTGATTTATGAATCGATATTCATATAATAAGTTCGTAAAATATGAAAGGAGATTCATATTTATGCCAAAAATGCCAGATGACAAAACATTAGACAAGATGGAATCGCTACTGAATATCGCTAGTGACTTCACTCGCCTAAAAATTCTTTATTCGATAAGTGATGGCGAAAAAAACGTAAGTGAGATTATTAAGGAAAGCGGTGCTTCTCAGTCCTTAATCTCTCATCAGCTTCACGTTTTAAAGAAAGCAAATCTGGTGTCCACCCATAAAGAGGGGACCAAAGTTTATTATCGTCTCAGCGACGAGCATGTTACGAAGCTATTAGAAGTCGTACATGAACACGTTTTGGAGGAATAGTTATGCCTTGCGCTTGCCATGAACATCATCATGAATGCCATGATGAAAAAGAAGAAAATCAATCGATATTTAATAAAGAATTTTGGATTAAAATCGTCCGTTTATCATTGTCTTTGGTTCTCATGCTTTTGGGTTTCTTTATTTTTAATGAAGAAAACTATGGGCTCTGGGTCAATTTTGGCGTCATGCTAGCCTCCTTTTTGATTGTTGGCTATGACGTATTATTAGAAGCAGTAGAAGGCATTGTGAAGGAAAAGAATCCTTTTAGCGAAGAATTCCTAATGACGATAGCGACGATTGGCGCTTTCTCTCTCCGCTTCTTTGGAAAAGAGCACAACGAGTTCTTCGAAGCCGTCATGGTTATGTTTCTCTTCCAAGTCGGTGAACTATTTGAAGATATCGCGACCTCTAGAAGTCATAAGGCTATTACTGATGCAGTGGGACTACGCGCAAAAATCGCCCATAAGAAAGAAGGAGAAGCGATTATTGACGTTGATCCTCAATCTCTATCCGTTAACGATTCGATTCTTGTGAAAGTCGGCGAAATTATTCCAGCGGATGGAATGATTATTGAAGGGGAAGGATTTGTCGATATGTCCTCTCTTACTGGTGAACCAGTGCCAGTGAAAAAGAGCGTGGGGCAAGAAGTCGCTAGTGGAACGATTCTTCGTTCTGGCTCTTTGCTGGTTCGTGTTCTCAAAGAATACGAAGATAGCACGGTCCGCAAAATTATTAAGCTCATGGAAGAAGGCGCGGAAAGTAAATCAAAAGCGACGAGATTCGTTGATAAATTCGCTAAAATTTATACGCCCGTTGTTGTCGCTTTAGCCGTAACTGTCGCGGTAGTTCCGCCTTTGTTTTTGGGAATCAGTGACTATGTTACGTGGGAAACTTGGATTTATCGAGCCCTTAGCTTCTTAGTTATTTCTTGTCCTTGCGCGATTGTTATTTCTGTGCCTCTTGCTTATTTTGCTGGTATTGGCTTAGCCTCGAAAAACGGAATTATTGTCAAAGGAGCAGGGGTATTTGATCAGCTCGAATCCTTAAAAACTGTCGTTTCCGATAAAACTGGGACTTTGACTTATGGCGTTTTTAAAATCACCAAAGTCGCTCCTTACGAGGTGAGTGAAGACGAATTATTGACGTATCTAAAAGCTGCTGAAAGCCGTTCTTCTCATCCGCTTGCCAGTGCGATTATTGCAGGCTCAAATATCTCAGAAATCGCTGCAAAAGTTACTTCTTTTGACGAAATTGCTGGCAAAGGAACCAAAGCAGTTTACGAAGGCAAGACAATTTTGGCGGGAAATGCCACGCTTTTAAAAGAAGCAGGAATTGAATTTAGCCCTGCTAACGATATTGGTTCGATTGTTTATGTCGCTTTAGACCAAAACTACATTGGTTATGTTGTGTGTTCGGATGTTACGCGTAAAGAAGCGCGTTCCATGATTAGCGGACTACATAAATTTGGCATTTCTACTTGCATGCTGACCGGTGATAAAGAAGCCAATGCTGAGTTAGTTTCCAAAGAACTTGGAATCGAAGAGCATCATAGTGAACTGCTTCCAAGTCAAAAGACGGGGATTTTGCAGAGTAAATTAACAAAAGACGGCAAAACTGTCGCGTTTATTGGGGATGGAATTAACGACGCCCCATCCATCTCGATGGCGGATGTCGGAGTAGCGATGGGCGGGATTGGAAGTGACCTTGCGATTGAAACTGCGGATGTCGTAATTATGAATGACGATCCTAGTAAGCTAGTCACCGCTTTAAAGATTTCACGTAAAACGCGTGGACAGGTTTTGTTCAATATCATTTTCTCGATTTTAGTGAAAGTGACCATCATGGTTCTTGCCTTGGTGCTTCCGAACATGCCGTTACTTATCGCCGTGCTCGCTGATACGGGATTAACGATGCTTCTTGTCTTGCTTACTGTGACCCTTTTATACCGCAAGATTCGTTAAATTTTATTCTCTAATCAACTTGGCCCTTGGTTTTCCAGGGGCTTTTTCGCTCTTTCTATAAGAAAGGAGTTGTTTTTCCCTCTTCTAGAGCGTATGATTTTCTCCGTGCGCCGATTACGTGCGCATATATTACGCGTGGAAGGGGAAGGCGAAATCCTCGAACCACTGCCAACAATTCTCAAAAAAGGAGGAGAACTATGGCTAAAAAAATCGTCAAAGTCCTCAAGATGGAACTCCCTGGTGGAGAAGCCCATCCAGGACCAAAGCTTGCTTCTGCAGGCGTTCAAATGGCCAAATTCTGCACCGAATTCAATGCGAAAACCTCGGACAGAAAAGGCGAAGTCGTTCCGGTCATCATTACGGCTTACGAAGACAAATCCTATGCCTTCGAAATCAAGACCAGCCCAGTGAGTGGCTTATTACTCAAAGCAGCGGGCATTCAAAAAGGCTCGGGTAACCCAAAGAAAATCGTTGGGCATATCTCTGATGCTGATTTGACCAAAATCGCTGAATACAAGATGCCAGACCTCAACGCGAATGACGTTGATGCTGCAAAGAAAATCGTCGCTGGAAGCGCCCGTCAAATGGGTATCGCCATCGACAAATAATGGAGGACCGCTAAATTATGAAACTTGGAAAGAAATATGTTGCGGCCTCTAAACTCGTCGAGAAGGATCATCTCTATACGCTCGATGAAGCCGCGAAATTACTCAAACAAACCTCGACCACGAAGTTTGATAGCACCATTGATGTGAGCTTCGCCCTCAACGTCAATCCAACGATGGCTGATCAACTTATCCGTGGCACGATCGTTCTTCCTCATGGAAACGGCAAGAGCAAAAAGGTTCTTGCTGTTACCAACATGAAACAAGAAGAAGCCAAAGCTGCTGGCGCTGAATTCGTCGGCGGTAAAGAAATGCTCGAAAAGATCCAACGCGAAAACTGGTTCGGATTCGATGTCATCGTTGCGACCCCAGATATGATGGGTGAGCTTGGTAAGATGGGACGTCTTCTTGGTCCTAAAGGCTTAATGCCAAACCCAAAGACTGGCACTGTGAGCATGGACATTGGACAAGCCATCACCGAAATCAAGAAAGGTAAGATCGCTTATCGTGTTGATAAAGATGGCAACCTCAATATCTCTCTTGCCCGCGTGAGCTTCTCCGACCAAGACATCGTCGATAACCTCAAAGCGATTTGCGATATGATCGTGAAGAGCCGTCCAGCATCCGTTAAGGGTGTCTATATCAAAAATGCCGTTGTCCACACCACGATGGGCCCTGGCATGAAGATTACGTTCGAAGGCCGTAACTAATCGCCTTCCATAAAAATTGGTGAATTGCTTCGTATACCTAAGATAGCAACGGGCAAGTGCCTTAATAATTCACGTTGCTGAGGTGAAATTCACAACATAACTCGCTAGTTATACAGAGCATCACATAGTCGATAAAGAAAGGAGGAACCTAGCATGAACAAGGAAGTTCTAGCCGCGAAAAAAGCTACTGTTTCCGAAATTGAAAACAGTTTATCCAACTGCGGTTCTCTCACGATTGTCTCCTATCATGGACTTACCGTCGCTGAGATCACCGAACTCCGTCACAAACTCGCTGAAAAAGGCGCAACGCTTAGTGTTTACAAAAACACGCTCGTCGCTCGTGCCCTTAAAGATGAGCAAAAGAACGGACTCGATGAATACCTCGAAGGACCAAATGCATTCGTTTTCTCAAAAGAGATTTCTGATGGTCCAGCAGTTCTCCGCAAATTCGCCCGTGAACACGAAGAACTCGTGATCAAAGGCGGATATGTCGAAGGTAAAGCTTATGACGGAGCCGGTATGGTTGCCATCGCTAAGATGCCAAACAAAGAAGGCTTATTGTCAATGTTCTGCCAAGTCCTAAACGCCCCAATTTCTGGGTTTGCGCGTACCATCCAAGCTCTCGCCGACAAAGGTGGAGCTACCGCAGGAGCCAACGAAGCTGCTGCTCAATAGCCAAATAGGAGGATAAAACCATGGCTGAAAAGTTAACTACTGAACAAATCCTCGACACCCTCAAACAAATGAGCGTTGTCGAACTCAATGACCTTGTCAAAGCCGTCGAAACCGAATTCGGTGTCACCGCGGCTGTTGCAGTCGCTGCCGCTCCAGCGGAAGAAGAAGGACCAGCCAAGAAGGGCCCAAGCGAAGTCTCGCTCTTCCTCAAAGGTCTTGGAACCGCCGGCAAAGTCGCTGTCATCAAAGTTGTCCAAACCATCACTGGTCTCGGACTTATGGATGCCAAGAAACTCGTTGATGCCGCTCCAGTCGCCATCAAAGAAAAGATTTCCCCAGCCGAAGCTGAGAGCTACAAGACTCAACTCACCGAAACTGGTGCTGAAGTCGAAATCAAATAAGTTTCATCTCTCATTTGATTTTTGCCCCTCCCTTACTCTCATCGCAGTAGGGGAGGGGGTTTCCCGTAAATAAGAGGTTATTCTATGCCCCAATATTTCTCCTCAATTGCTCCTAAGGAAGTGAAATACTATCCCTATGAAGCGGACATATTGGGCCACAAATTCACCCTTTATGGAACTAGCGGAACCTTCTCCAAAGAGCATTTGGACGATGGCACGAAGTATTTGCTTGAAACCATCTTCCAAATGGATCTTGGAACTAGGATTCTCGACATGGGATGCGGAACAGGCCCAATCGGACTAATTCTGGCCGCATCTGACCCTTCTCGTCATGTCGTTATGGCTGATGTGAACGATAGGGCTCTCGCTCTTGCCTATGAAAACGCCAAAACGCTTGGCGTGCTCTCGCAAGTCGACATTGTTCATAGCGATGTTTACCTCAACGTTAACTCCACCTTCTCTTCCATCATCTCTAATCCGCCGATTCGAGCTGGTAAAAAAGTCACCTATGCGATTTATGACGGTGCGATATCTCATCTTGATAAAGATGGCTCGCTCTATATCGTCATACGCCGCCAACAAGGTGCTGAATCCGTTCGCACGCATCTACTTACTTTATTTAAAAGAGTAGAAGTGCTTCGTCGTAAAAAGGGATTTTGGATTCTATTAGCAACCAACAAGGAGTAAATAATGACCAAAGATAATAAAATGGCCGATGGCTTTGAAAACTATGCGCGTCTAGGAAATGACCGCATCAATTTCTCCAAAATCAGTGGATCGCTTCCTCTCCCTTACCTCGTCGAGATTCAAACCGAATCATTTAAATGGTTCCTTGAAAAAGGGCTCGACGAAGTCATGAAGGAAGTTTTCCCGATTTATAATTACGCTGGAAATGTTTCCATCGATTACGTTTCTAGCCATTTTGAGAAACCAGAATATGGTCCTCTCGATTGCAAAGAGGGCGACCTCACTTATTCAAGCAAGCTTAAGGTTTCCCTTCGCTTAAACGATCACACGACTGGTGAAATCAAAGAAGACAACGAAGTTTTCATGGGCGATGTTCCTATGATGACGGACAATGGCACCTTTGTCGTGAACGGCGCGGAACGTGTTATCGTTAGCCAGATCGTTCGCTCTCCTGGCGCTTATTTCCAGGATACGGTCGATCCTTCCCAAACCCATTTCTATAATGGCGAAATCATTCCTACACGTGGCACTTGGCTTCAATTTGAAAGCGATGCGAAAGGCATTATGTGGGTCCGTATCGACCGTCAACGCAAAATGCCAGCGACGATCCTTTTCAAAGCGTTAGGATTCGATAGCGAGAAAAAGATCACGGAGCTTTTTGGCGATAGCGATGCGATGAAGCTTACTCTTGCTAAAGACAGCGCGATTAAGACCGAAAATGACGCTCTTATCGATATTTTCCGTAAATTAAAACCAGGTGAACCAATCACGCAAAACGGCGTTATTGAATTCTTGGTCCAAAAATTCTTCGATGAAAAACGCTACGACCTTGGTAGAGCAGGACGCTTTAAGTATGCCCAAAAACTCGGCATCTATAATCGTCTTCCTGGCCGTGTCTTAGCGGAAAATCTCGTTGACGCCAATGGCGAAATCCTTTCCAATGAAGAAACAGGCGAAGCTTTCGTCACCGGCTATAAACTTACCAAGAGCGACGTCGCTTATCTTCGCGATAAAGAAGTATTCGAAAACGGCGCGATGGAAAAGAAGCTCACCGCGAATAGCGCAATCGATACTAATACTAACGTCAACGTCGTCAAAGTTTACGCTTTCGATAAACCAACCGAAAAGGTCGTTTCGATCATCGGCAACGATTTAAATTGTATCCTTCCTCGCGTAACCATTAGCGATATGGTCGCTTGCTTCTCTTATTTCTGCAATATCCAAGACGGAATCGGAGAAACTGACGATATCGATCACCTTGGTAACCGCCGTGTGCGTTGTGTAGGAGAACTTCTTCAAACGCAGTTCCGCATGGGCTTATCCAAGATGGCTAAAACCGTTCAACAGAAGATGTCCATCAGTGATTTGTCTAGCGCAAAGCCACAATCACTTGTCAATATCCGTCCACTTACGAGCTCGATCCGCGAATTCTTTGCTTCTAGCCAATTATCGCAATTCATGGATCAAACCAACCCTCTTGCCGAATTAACCAATAAGCGCCGTATTTCCGCGCTTGGTCCTGGCGGATTAGCGAGAAAACGCGTCTCTATGGAAGTTCGTGACGTCCATTACACTCACTATGGCCGTATTTGCCCAATTGAAACTCCAGAAGGACAAAACATCGGTTTAATCAATAACCTTTGTACTTATGCCCGTATCAATAATTACGGTTTCATCCAAACTCCTTATCGAATCGTTATCCACGAAAATGGCCACGATTACGTTTCCGACAAAGCGGAATATTTAAGCGCGGATGATGAAAGAGGGCAGTTCATCGCAGAAGCCAACATCAAACTTGGCGCTCCAGTTGAAATCACTGTCGATGGCGAAAAGATGCTCGTCAAAGAAATTCTAGAAGACGAAGTCGTTTGCCGTCACGATGACGATAATACCCGTGTTCATAAGTCACGTATTTCTTACGTTGACGTCTCTCCAAAACAAGTCGTTTCGATTGCGACCGCTTGTATTCCATTCCTTGAGAACGATGACTCTCACCGAGCTCTAATGGGTGCGAACATGCAGCGTCAAGCCCTTCCTCTTCTTCGTCCATCCCTTGCTAATGTCGGCACTGGCATGGAAGGAGTCATCGCTCGCGATAGTGGCTTAGCGGTTGTTGCGACGAGTGACGGAGTTGTTACCTACACCGATAGCGCCACTATCGAAGTGAAAGAAGGCAAGAACAAACACGTCTATAAACTTCAAAAATTCGACCGCAGTAACCAAGGCACTTGCATCAATCAAAATCCAATCGTCAAAGTTGGCGATGAAATTAAGAAAGGGCAAGTCATCGCGGATGGTCCAGCCATGAAGAATGGCGAACTCGCCCTTGGACAAAACGTGCTTATCGCCTATATGACTTGGCACGGATATAACTACGAAGACGCGGTTATTTTAAGCGAGAGAATGGTGAAAGATGACACTTACACCTCCATCCATATCGAATCTCACGATATCGAATGCCGCGAAACCAAACTCGGTAACGAAGAGATTACCCGTGATATTCCTAACGTCAGCGACGAAGCGAAGACTTATCTTGACGAAAGAGGGATCATCATTCCTGGTGCCGAAGTTAAGGAGGGGGATATCCTTGTTGGCAAAACCACGCCAAAAGGACAAACCGAACCAACTCCGGAAGAAAAACTTCTTATGGCGATTTTCGCCGAGAAGACAAAAGACGGCAAAGATTCCTCTTTGCGCGTCCCACATGGCGGTGCTGGCATCGTTTTAGGTGTCCGCACCTATAGCCGCAAGAACAAAGATCCTCTTGCCCCAGGCGTCATTGAAAAGGTCCGCGTCTATATCGTTCAAAAGAGGAAGATTTCCGAAGGCGATAAGATGTCTGGACGTCATGGTAACAAAGGCGTTATTTCCAAGATTCTTCCAGTCGAAGATATGCCATTCCTTCCAGATGGCACCCCAATCGATATCATGCTTTCCCCAATGGGCGTTCCTTCCCGTATGAACATCGGGCAGATTAGCGAAATCCATTTGGGACTTGCTTGCGAAAAACTCGGTTTGCGCGTTGCTACCCCAGTATTTGACGGGGCTAACGACAAAGAAATCAAAGCCCTTATGGATAAGGCTGGAATTTCCGAAGACGGAAAAGCCATCCTTTACGATGGACAAACCGGCGAACGCTTCGCGGAACGAATCTCCGTTGGCGTCATGTATATGATTAAACTCGTTCATATGGTCGACGATAAATTACACGCTCGCGCGACTGGGCCATATAGCTTAGTGACGCAACAGCCACTCGGCGGAAAAGCGCAAAACGGTGGTCAGCGTTTCGGTGAGATGGAAGTCTGGGCTCTTGAAGCCTATGGCGCCGCTCATACGTTACAAGAAATGATGACCGTGAAGAGCGATGACCGCGTTGGTAGACGTAAAGCCTATGAAGCGATCATTAAAGGCATGCCGCTTCCTCGTCCAGGTATGCCAGAAGCCTTCAAAGTCTTCACCAAAGAACTCAAAGGCTTATGCGTTGATGTCCACCTTTATGACCACGAAAACGACGTCATCTCGATGGATGACCTCGCTAAAGAAGCGCTTATTGAAGAACGCAAAGTCAATAGCGCCATCCGTAACCTTACTTCACCCCGTGAAGAGGAGACTCGCGATACCATCGAAGTCGATTCTCACGATGATAGTGAAGCCTTAGAGGAAGAAGGCCTATCGATTCATAGCGGTGCAGCCGGCGAAGGAAATGAAGACTAAGGAAAGGAGATAACTAATCATGTTTGATATTAATGAATTAGCGGCGATGCAAGTTGGCCTTGCCTCTCCTGAAACCATTCGTAGCTGGAGCCATGGCGAAGTCACGCGCCCAGAAACCATCAACTATCGTAGCCAAAAGCCAGAAATGGGCGGATTATTCTGCGAAAAGATTTTCGGTCCGGCCAAAGACTATGAATGCCACTGCGGCAAATACAAAAAGATTCGTTATCAAGGAATTACCTGCGAAAAGTGCGGTGTTGAAGTCATTTCCAAAGAGTGGAGAAGAGAGAGATTCGGTCACATCGAACTCGTCTCTCCTTGCTCCCACATTTGGTATCTTAAAGGCATACCAAGCCGCATGGGACTAGTCCTTGATATGTCACCAAAAGAGCTCGAAGAGATCATCTACTTCGCCGCTCACGTTGTTTTAAATCCAGGAACCTCTACCGTTTTAAAATACAAAGAATTCCTCGATGAAAAGAGCGCTCGTGTCGCTTTTGTTGACGCGATCAACGCCCTTAAGCCAGAAATCCCTGCTGAAAGCGCGGATGCTCTTCTTGCTGATGAACTCATTAGCAAGATGCAAAATCCAAGTGAAACCTTCGATTTCTTCACCAATGCGAACTTTATTTATAAGTACACTGGCGCGGAATTCGGTGAAGGAGCTGCCGCGATTAAACGTCTCCTTCAAGAAGTCAATTTGGATAAAGAATTTAAAGACATCAGCGCTGAAATCAGCGACTTAAACGGCCAACGTCGTCTTAAACTCACTAAGCGCCTAGAAGTGATTCAATCCTTCCGTGATAGTAACCAAAAACCGGAATGGATGGTACTTGATGTCATCCCGGTGATTCCACCGGATCTTCGCCCGATGCTTCAACTTGATGGCGGACGTTTTGCGGCAAGTGACCTCAACGATTTATATCGCCGTGTCATTTCCCGTAATACTCGTTTAAAGAAGTTGATTGACATGAACGCCCCATACGTCATTCTCATGAACGAGAAACGTATGCTTCAAGAAGCGGTCGATGCCTTAATCGACAATGGCCGCCGTTCTAAACCAGTCACTGGTCCTAATGGCCGTGCCCTTAAGTCCCTTTCGAGTGGCTTAAAAGGAAAACAAGGCCGTTTCCGTCAGAACTTACTCGGCAAACGTGTTGACTATAGCGGACGTTCCGTTATCGCCGTTGGACCAGACCTCAAGATGTATCAATGTGGTCTTCCACGCGAAATGGCGATTCAGCTTCTCCGCCCATTTATCGCCGCGATTCTCATTAAACGCGGTTATGTGAGCGCCCATAAACAAGCTGATAAGATCATCGACCGTTACGATAGCGTTGTTTATGACATCGTTGAAGAAATCATCGGTCAGCACCCAGTTTTGCTTAACCGCGCTCCTACTCTCCATAGACTTGGTATCCAAGCCTTCCAGCCAAAGCTCGTCGATGGACACGCCATTCGTTTGCACCCACTCGTTTGCCCGGGCTTCAATGCCGACTTCGATGGTGACCAGATGGCCGTTCACGTTCCTTTAGGAAAAGCAGCGCAAGAAGAGGCGCTTGATTTGATGCTCGCTAGCAACAACATCCTCGGTCCAAAAGACGGGAAACCTATTGTTATTCCTTCACAGGATATGATCGTTGGTAACTACTGGCTTACCCTAGAAGAAACCAAAGAAGATTATCTTGCCCGTGTTGCGAAGCTTCGTTCCATCAAGATTTACGATACGAATCCTCTTGAAAAGAGCGCTAACGAAGAGCAAGCTCGCGAATATGAGCGTTTTGCGGAAATGGAAGGAAGCGTCTTCTCTTCTGTCTCCGAAGTAATCCACGCTTATGAAACCCATGTCATTGGTCTTCACGACCGCATCGCGATCCGTAGCGAATCTCTCCACAAAACCATCGCTCCGGAAACTGATCCCGATAACATTAATGAGTATGGCCTTCCTTTCTATGCGAAAGGCAGATACATGCTCACTTCTGTCGGAAAGGTTATTTTCAATGAAATCTTCCCAGACGATTTCCGTTACATCAATAGCGACCCGAAAGCCGGTATTGAGGAAATCAAAGCCTGGTTTGTCGATAAAGGCACCGATATCAAGGAAGCCATCCATAATCACAAGACCAATCTTCCGATCAACAAGAAGAGACTTGGTACTTTAATTGACCTCGTATTCCACAAATACGATATGAATAACCCAGCGCGCGTGGAAGGTACCCCTTCTAAGACAAGCGCAATCCTCGACAAGATCAAGGATCAAGGTTTCGAATATTCTACCGTTTCCGCAGTTACGGTTGCTGGTAGTGATATCACTCCAGTCTCTGGCAAATACGAAATCGTCAATAAAGGCTACGAGAAAGTCGATCAGATCACCGAACTATATCGCGAAGGATTTATGTCCGACAAAGAACGCCACAACCAAGTTGTCGCCGTTTGGAATAAAGTCACGGATGAAGTTACAGAAAAAGTTAAAGAAGCGATTTCTAGCGACAAACGTAACCCACTCGTTGTTATGGCGGATTCTGGCGCTCGTGGTAACATCGGTAACTTCGCTCAGCTTATCGGTATGAAGGGTCTAGTCATGAACCCAAAGAACGAAGCGATTGAGCTTCCTGTTGTCTCGGGATATCGTGAAGGTCTTACCGTTGGCGAATTCTTCATCAATACGCATGGTGCCCGTAAGGGTGGTGCCGATACTGCGCTTAAGACTGCTGACTCTGGCTATCTTACCCGTCGACTTGTCGACGTTGCGCAAGACGTTATCGTCCGTGAAGAGGATTGCCACTGCGACCATGGATTTGTGGTCCGCGAAATCCGCGACACGGCTAGAGATACTGTCATTGTAAAACTTGAAGACCGTCTCATTGGCCGCTTTGCGATGCACGATATCATCGATAAAGATGGCAATCTCATTGTGAAAGGCAACACCATGATTAGCGATGAGCAAGCAAAAGCCATCGTGAAGGCTGGCATTAAAGAAGTCGAAATTCGTTCTATCTTCACCTGCGAAACCAAAAACGGTGTTTGCCAACATTGTTATGGTCGCAACATGGCGACTGGCCGTCTTGTTGAAGTGGGTGATGCCGTCGGTATTATGGCTGCCCAATCCATCGGCGAGCCAGGCACGCAGCTCACTCTCCGTGTCTTCCACGCGGGTGGTGTTGCTGGTAACGATATCACGCAAGGTTTGCCTCGTGTTCAAGAGCTTGTTGAAGCCCGTAATCCAAAGGGCGAAGCTCTCATTAGTGAAATCGACGGTACCGTCACTTCCATTGAAAACGTGGAAGGCGGCCGCTATAACGTCACAATCACGAGTTCGAGCAAATCAACTGCTGAACAACCAGAAGGACCAGAAGTTAAAAACTACCTCACGGCGTACGGCGTTCGCTTACGCGTCAAGAAAGGCGATCACGTTGAAGCCGGTGGCAAGATTACCGAAGGCGCTGTCAATCCAAAGCAACTATTAGAAGTTGCGGATGTTGAAAAAGTCGAAGTCTACATAATCAAGGAAATCCAAAAAGTCTATGCTGCACAAGGTATTGGCATTTCGGATAAGCACCTTGAAATCATCATCCGTCAAATGCTTCGTAAACTCGTTGTCATTGATGGAGGAGATACGAACCTTCTTCCAGGAACGCGTGTCGATATGGACCGTTTCACCACCGAGAACCAAAAGGCTCTTGAAGCAGGCAAACGTCCAGCCGTCGCGCATCCTCTAGTCCTAGGAATTACCAAAGCTGCGCTTGAAACCGAATCGTTCTTAAGTGCTGCTTCCTTCCAAGAAACAACCCGTGTTCTTACCGATGCCGCTATCAAAGCCAAGAGAGATTCTCTCCATGGCTTAAAAGAGAACGTCATCACGGGCAAACTCATCCCTGCTGGGACTGGACGCTTAACTTCTACAGAAGAAGTCGCGCGTCTAGCCAACTTCTCAGTTACCGAGAAAATGAAGGAAGTTCGTGCGACTTATATTGAAGCCCATGACCGTCCTGAAGATACTCCTACTACAGAAGACGAGGAACAAAGCCCTGATACGATTGAGGACTAATCCTTAAAAAACAAAATAGACTGCAATATCCAGTAACGGACGTTGCAGTCTTTTTTCGTTTTGGCAATTTAGATTAGAGTGGTGACAAAAATCAAAATAATGCCTTCGCCCTAACTTGCTTTATTCAAAACGATTAAAAATCAATTCTTGCTATATTGAGGGTTATTTTTTCCTTTTCGCTAGATTGAGTTACGTTAGAACTACTATCTATGTTCTTATTTGCTTTCATAATGACGCTTCCTATCGCGATAATTCCGGTAACAAACGCGATAGCTAAGCAACTCGTCGCAATGATTTTCCTCCGTTTCCCCATGGTCTTCCTTTCATGAACATTTGACGAGGAACAACATCAAATTTGTTTCTCGCACCATTTAGAAATTTACGGAGTTAGCGATACTGACGCTAGTGACGGCACTTATGATACGGAAATTGAATGTCGCTAGGGCATCTCCGCATTTTAAATGAACGCGGAAATAAGGCGTTACCCCACTTGTTCCAGCCGATCCTTCTTCGTAGGAACGGAATTTATCGGTATAAGTGCAGCCATATGAATTTCCGTGTACATCCCCATGATAGCTTTCGACTTTTTTATAAGCCTTAATTGAAAGGGCTCTATTTTCATAGGTTGCTGAAAATATCGAGTCCTTAATGTCGTTTAGACTAAGTACCCTATTTTGCCCTCCCCAGCCTTGTGAAGCGGAAGTTATATTATAGTAAGCGACATTGATATTCCCGATTCCTTCACTTGAGACGGAGATTTTATCGTAATAATCTTCGCCGACATCGCCGAAAACGTTATTTAAATCGAGGCTAATTTTTGTGGTAGTGACGGGAATGTAATACATGAAATTTTCATTGCCTTCGCCCTTGGTTAAAGAGGATGTATCTAATGCAATGGAAGAAGGTATACCTTCGTAATTAATGAGGCAAACCGCTTCAAATTTGCCCACCCTTGTAATGACTTTCAAATTGGCCGTACTCCCTCTAAAGGATTTCTTGCAAGTTAAGCGAGCGGTGGAAGAACCATCCGAATCAGGGTTTATTACTAGATAATCATTGATGTCTTCTTCTTTTAAAGGGGCATCGGTCGCCCAATCGATTTCCCAATCGACGGATTTATCTGGGGCGTTTTCATCTAACACTGTCGCCACGATGGTTTTAGTGACGGTTTTATCTTGGTTGACCTTTAAGGGGCCTAATGCGGAGATTTTAATTCCACGGCTATCGATGAGCTTAATATTTGTTTCATCCTTTTCATTTCCTTTTATCTCTAGGCATTTCACTCCGCCGACAATTCCCCCAGCGATTAATGGCAAAAGGCCAATAGCCATGAGGATGATGTTTCTCTTTTTGTGTTTCATTTGTTTTCTCCCTTTTTATGACTAATTTGTGATTTGACGATTTGCTGTTTCTTATTTTGACGATTACTCTCACTCTCCTTTTCTAGCAAAAGTCTCCTCACTCTTTCTATAGGCAACTTTTTCTCTTTTTACCAAAAAAATAAAAAATTCTTTTGCCTTTTATGGTGAAAATCTCTATTTTCTTTCGATTCTAGGTGGATAATTAGAAACTTATGATTTTTCTGTAAGAGAAGAAATTTAGAACATAATCGTCTTTTGTTTCGCGAGAATAACGCTCACTCTATGGAAAGCACCATTCATTATTAGAAAAAATAAAATACGATTGATTTATTTTTTAATTACTGACAAAAAGGGGGATTTCATTTTGTTTGCTCTTGTCTTTTTAAACAAAGTAAATGAAGTTATTTAATTATTTACAATTTTAATAAAAACACTATAAATACCTAATAATTGACATTATTTAGCCTATTGGTATCATAAGTACCGACACAGATAGGAGAAAATGTTCCAATGATTTTAAGTTGTTTTTGTGTTTCAGCCTGGCTTAGTTGTATAGGCGCTCCATTATGTCTAGAAAACTCAAAAGACATTCTCGTTAATCAACATTCAGAATCGGTCAATTTTCAATTTATAGTTCAACAGAAAGAAAAAATGAATTCTGTTTACGATTCCTCTTCCTATCTTTCTTTGCCACCGATTGAACCTCGTGAGCCTTGCGTGCTAATCGACTATGATGATGAATCGTCATTGTGCCATCCGAGAGGAGACCATAAATCAGCCCCTATAGCTGTCGTCCCTCCTATTAAATCGATTAACCGTGCTGCACCACAAAGCGTTCTTGGCAATATCATTCAAGCAGATCGGCACGAAGTTTATGAGAATAAAAGAGTGTATCGATCAAATTGGACTTTAGGGCAAGAAATCTATAAGACTTTTCTTTCCAATAAATATATAACCTATTCTTTTGAGTATTTTGCCGATATTCCTGTTGAATATGTTGTTACACCTGAAAATGTTTCCCCGCGCGATAAAGTTACCTACAGTCTTGAGCTTACTTCCAAACATAAAATGAGTTATTCCGAACTTTCTTCTATTGCGGCAAAGTACACCTCCTCTTTTTCAAAAGAGTTTGGCATAGAATTTAAAATTGCAATCCCGCTTTCTGATATATTAGGAATGTCGACTGATGTTTCAGACAAGACGAAAATTCAATTTTCTCAGTCTTTTAAAGAAAAAATGGAACGCTCTATTTCGTCAAGCTCTTCTTTCGAAAAGAAAATCGTTAGAACCTTTGTATACGATAATTCTAATAGCGATGACTATGTGAAATTTGTGCCTTGTCTAAGGCAAAAATTTAAAGTGTATCGGATCGAACATAACCATTATGAATACGATGAAAAATATTGGAAAAGTGGATTGTTCGACCTTGACGAAAATTGGTCATACACTCAAAAATCACCAATCAAAACCAATTCCTATTTCTTTGTTCCTATTGGCGGCATGTATTTCGAGGTTTCTCAATACAAGCTTGATTCTAATGGCCTTGATAAAAATTTGAGACCAATGAGTGTTCTATTTCAAATGATGTGAAACAAAATCCTTAGAAGAAACAACACGCCA
>ERZ808270.143-NODE-143-length-44606-cov-10.525959_pt1 | contig 44606 bp, 27 predicted proteins | sample MGYA00521082_ERZ808270 | MGnify/ENA primary metagenome ERZ808270 (study PRJEB31516, sample SAMN03275594) | gut metagenome | biome: mammalia-associated habitat; material: feces | host: Papio cynocephalus | place: Kenya | collected 2012-07-27 ... | reverse complement strand
TTGATAATGCTTTTCACTGGAGAGTTCTTGCCAAAGACGTTTTTCAAGAGCAGCCCCAACAAGTTGCTGTCGTTTTTCGCGCCCATCGCGGCTCTGTTTTATGTCGTCTTGTGGCCAATCAGCAAGGTCTCCACGTTTCTTTCCCGTGTCATGTTGAGGTTGGTGGGCATAAGCATAGACCGCGAGGTGTCTGAGCGAAGCTTTACGAAAGTGGATCTCGATTACCTATTGCAGTCGTCGATAGACAGTGCCCCAAATGGTGACGAGGTGGATGACGAGGTTAAGATCTTTCAAAACGCCCTCGACTTTCCCGACACTAAGGTGCGCGACTGCATGATACCACGCACGGAGATAAATGCCGTGGACATGGACGACTGCGACGCGGCCCAGCTGATGCAGAAGTTCATAGAGAGCGGCAATTCCAAGATAGTGGTCTACAAGGGCGACATCGACCATGTGGTGGGATATATCCATAGCTCGGAGATGTTCAGGAAGCCCAAGCATTGGCAAGACTCCATACGCAAGATGCCATTCGTGCCGGAGACAATGGCCGCGCAAAAGCTCATGCGCATATTCTTGCAACAGAAAAAGAGCCTTGGGGTGGTTGTCGACGAGTTTGGAGGCACGAGTGGCTTGGTGTCGCTCGAGGATATCGTTGAGGAGATTTTCGGCGACATTCAAGACGAGCACGACAGCTACAACCTCGTAGCGAAAAAACTCAATGACAACACGTTCGTCTTCTCCGGGCGAATGGAGATAGACACCGCCAACGACCGCTTCGGATTGGAGTTGCCTGAGAGCGACGAGTATATGACCATTAGTGGCTTAATACTGCACGAGTACCAGAGCTTTCCGAAGCTCAACGAGGTTATCAACATCGGGCGCTATTCTTTCAAGATATTAAAATCTACCGCCACGAAGATAGAACTTGTCAAATTGACGGTGCAAAACAAGTTATAAAGCGCATTTTCTTATAAAAAGATGTGTGTTATTGTTGAATAATTAGTAAATTTGCACTCTAAATGAATTTATTGAAAAAATAAAATAAAAAAAATAAACGTAAAAACAAAAAATGGCAGCATTAGGAAAAATCAGAAGCAAGGGCGTGACCTTGATTGTCATCATCGGTTTCGGTCTCTTTGCTTTCATTGCCGAGGAGGCTTTCCGCTCCTGCGAGTCTTCGCGCAACAACGCTCGACAGCAGGTCGGTGAAATCTTGGGAGAGAAAATAAGCTACGAGGAGTTCGCCAAGCTCGTTGACGAGGCTCAGGGCGCCATGAAGGTCATGGGGCAGGAGAACTTGAGCGACGATCAGCTCAATCAGCTGCGCGACCAGGTTTGGCAAAGTTTAGTGCAATATAAGATTATCGAGAAAGAGTGCGACAAGCTCGGTCTCACTGTCACTGACGGCGAGATGCAGAACGTGCTCAACGAGGGCACCAACCAGATGCTTCTCTCCACTCCGTTCGTGAACCGTCAGACTGGCCGTTTCGATGCCAACCAGCTCAAGCAGTTCTTGGCTCAGTATAACCAGATCAAGACTTCCAACCCACAGGCCGCAGACCAGTATGAGGCAATCTATAAGTATTGGACCTATGTGGAGAAGAGCTTGCGCCAGCAGCTTCTCATCCAGAAATACAATGGCTTGTTGTCTCACTGCTTCCTCTCGAATCCAGTGGAGGCAAAGATGGCTTTCAAGGAGTCGAGCGAGGAGAGCAACATCCAGCTTGCTTCTTATCCTTACAGCAGTATTCAGGATGCTAAGGTGAAGTACACCGACAGCGACCTCAAAGCTAAGTACGATGAGATGAAGGGGCGTTTCCAGCAGTATATCGAGAGCCGCGACATCAAGTATGTTGATGTAAAGATCACTCCTTCTGCCGCCGACCGCGCCGCCTTGCTCAAGGAGTTCAATGGCTATGCCAAGAAGCTCGCTGCCGCAGCTGATCCAACTGAGGTCGTGCGCAAGAGCACTTCTTCCGTGCCATATCTCGGCATCCCTGTTGGCAAGGAGGCCTTCCCCAATGATATAGCCGCAAAGCTCGATTCTATGAGCGTCGGTCAGACGCTTGGCCCAGTGGAGACAAAGGGTGACAACACTTTGAACGTCATCAAACTCGTCGCCAAGCAGGAACTTCCTGACTCAGTGCAGTTCCGCGCCATCCAGATTGGCGGTGAGACCCCTGATGAGGCTCACACTCGCGCCGACTCTGTTTACAAGGCTCTTGCCGCAGGTGCCGACTTTGCCACCATCGCCAAGAAATATGGCCAGGAGGGTACAGAGCAGTGGCTCACATCTCGCCAGTATGAGTACAGCAACACGATGGACAACGACACGAAGAATTATCTTATCTCCATATTGACAATGGCTCCTAAGGAGATGAAGAATATATCCACCTCGCAGGGCAATGTCATCGTTGAGGTGCTCGACCGCAAGAACATGGTCGAAAAGTTCACGGCGGCTGTCATCAAGAAGACCATCGATTACTCTAAGGACACTCGTAGCGCCATCTACAACAAGTTCAGTGCCTTCGTAAGCGCCAACCAGACCCTTGACGCTATCCAGAAGAATGCCGCCAAGAGTGGCTATAATGTTCAGGAGGCTCGTGATGTTACCACCGCGCAGCACTACATCGCTGGTATTCAATCAACGCGTGATGCCATGAAGTGGCTCTTCGACGCAAAGCAGGGCGATGTTTCACCAATGTATGAGTGTGGCAACAATGGCGACAACCTTCTCGTGGTGGTTTGCACAGGCATTCACCCGATAGGCTATCGCTCGCTCGATGACCCACAGGTCAAGGAAATGGTCAAGGCTCAGGTGCTTCGCGACAAGAAGGCTGAGATGTTGATGGCCAAGGCCAAGGGCGTCAACAGCATTGCTGCGGCCAAGGCCAAGGGCGCGGTCATATCTACTGTAAACCAAGTCACGTTCTCCGCTCCCGTGTTTGTCAGCACCACAGGTGCCAGCGAGCCAGCGTTGAGCGGAGCGGTTTATGCCGCAAAGGTCGGCAGCTTCTTCTCTCGCCCTGTCAAGGGTCAGGGTGGTGTCTATCAGTTCCAGGTCGTGAGCCGCGCCAAGAACGCCACTAAGTTCAATGAGCAGCAGCAAGAGGCTACTCTTCGCCAGAAGGCAATGCAGTATGCCGGCAACTACATGAACGAGCTTTATATCAAGGCCAAGGTGGTGGACAACCGCTACTTGTTCTTCTAAGACTTAAACTTAAAGTCAAAATATAACCGACTGACGCTTAAGCGTCAGTCGGTTTTTTTTATGTCCCCTTCTTTATTTGACGGTGAGGCCATCGTAATAAGATTATATTCTCATCGTGACTAACCTTGAGCCATAACATACACACCGTCTTTCGACCGTTATGCAGGGTGGGCCATGTGCCCGTCCGCAACCTGAATGTAAATCCAAAGAGTTATATTGTGATAATAATATTTGACAAAAGGCAGTATGAGAATCGTTTTTTTTTCAATCATGCAATCGGTTTGGTCGTAAAATCGCGATTCTTGGCCAAATCTCTTAAATTACCGAAAATCAACGACTTGTGATTTTTGAGGTTTTTAGGTATTGCCGACACGGTCGTTTTGTGTCGGCTTCACGCCGTAATCGCAATGACTTTACGCCGTGAAGGCGACGGCTTCACGCCGTGATTGCGATGGCTTTACGCCGCAAAGCCGACGACATTTGTCTGTTTTGGGAAGATATAATGGCCGAAAATCAGCACGCGGTGTCGCAAAAGGGCAGCTTGAAGCAGTTTTTACGCTCTGGATGCCTCCATTGTCAAGTGTTAAATTTTAGCAATAATATTTTACATTTCAACGTGCGCCCATGTTGTCTTTCGTTAGATTTCCATGTCTTCTAACTCCCCTTACGGCTTGCGCCTCCAAGGGGTTGTCTGGCCAATAGTGTTTGGGATAGCGGCGCCTCAACTCCTTGCGCACCTCGAAATAGGCATCGCTCCAGAAGCTGTGCAAGTCCTTGGTCAGCTGCACGGGCTTGAAGCCGGGCGATAGCAGCTCCATGAGTAGCGGGCGAGTGCCGTTGTCCACGCGAGGCGTGTCGGCCATGCCGAAGCACTCTTGCAGCCTGACGCTCACCACCGGCGCGTCGCTGCCCTCGCGGTAGTCTATCTTGATGTGGCTGCCCGTAGGCATGGTGACGTGCGACGGGGCAATGCGGTCAACATCTCTCTGTTGCTCGTAAGACAGTTGCGCCCACAGCACGGCGGCCATGTCTATCTTCTTCAATTCCGCGGCGGTGATGGCTCCACTGGAATACATGGGCAACCACTCGTCGGCTCTTTTGAGCAAACTGTCTGTAGAGACGTCTGGCAACGCGAGCTCCGGATGCCACGCCGAGCAAACGGCTACGCGCCGTTGCAGTTTGTGAAAACTGTCAGTGAGGTTGAGTAGGCTGCGGCCATCATCCTTTACCACTTGCGCCACTATGCTTGCTGCCTTGTCGTGCGATACGGAGTCCAAAGGCTTGGAAGCCAGCACGATGCGCCCTATGCGCCATTCCCGTGTTGCCGTGACGCGCCCCAAGGCATTGTCCCATGCCACGCGCTCGCCGACTTTGGCGAGATGGCTTATCTCCTCCTTGTCGACAGGCGAGGCAAGGAAAATCTTGCGGTCAGCCGAGGCTATGGCAAGCAGGTCGTAGGAGCGCAGACCGTCGGCAGGGGCAAGGGTGGCACGCTCTCCGTTGGCAAGCTTGTAAGTGCCGTCTTGCTGGAGCATCGCCACACGTTCCGGATAAGCCGAGGCAATCAACAATCCCGTGTCGCATGGAGCCATGCTGCCGTTGTCTTCCTTGGCGCCAGTCATGCGCCTATACTGCTCTGCTATCATGGCAATGCGTTTCCATTTGCCAAGCGCGTGCCTTTGTCGGGTCATTCGCAGCTCCACTATACGGGTGTTGATGTCGGCGTCATTTTCCTTGGATAGTGGGTCACGCTCTTCCAGCAGTGCGGCAATGTCGGTCGCCAAGGCTTTCATGGCGTTGCCATCGGCCTTGATGAGCATTTGCGCCATTCGTGGGTGGCATGGCAGTTTGGCCAACGCCTCGCCATGCCGTGTGATGTGATGCCTGTCGTCGATAGCGCCAAGGCTCTCCAACAGGTTCTCGGCCCTATGAACATTGCTTGATGGGGGAGGGGTCAGCCATGGCAGCTTCTCGATGTCGCCTCCGCCCCAGGCCGCCACGCTGAGGACAAGGCTGGTTAGGTCTGTCGTCGCTATTTCAGGCTCTCTGCATTCTCGCATCTGGGCTTCTGTGGCCTTGCTCCAGAGGCGGTAGCAACGACCGGCGGCGACACGTCCCGCACGTCCCATGCGCTGGCGCGCCATGTCCATGGATATGCGCACGGTCTCCAGATGCTCAAGGGCGCGGCAAGGGTCGTAAACCATCCTGCGGCAGAAGCCAGAGTCCACGACCACCGTGACACCTTCAATGGTAATGGAAGTCTCGGCTATTGGCGTGGCAAGCACGATTTTCCTTTCACCGTCATTGGGTGGGGCAATCGCCGCGCGTTGCTCCTTGCTCGACAGGCGACCGTAAAGCGGATAAACCACGGTGGAGGAGGGAAAAGAACCATCGAGCATCTCCGCGCACTTGGCTATCTCGCCCTCACCTGGCAAGAAAGCGAGAATACTGCCATCGTTTTCCCTCCAAGCCCTGCACACTGTGGCTGCGACGACTTCGGCGCAGTCGTAAACCGTGGCCTCATTGCCATACGTCACTTCCACGTCATACATCCTGCCCTTGCTCTCTATCAGCGGAGCATTGAGAGCTTGGCAAAGCGCTGTCGTGTCGATTGTCGCCGACATGACGACAATCTTGAGGTCAGGTCGAATGGTGCGTTGGGTCTCCCTGGCGAGGGCGAGAGCCGTGTCGGTGTTGATGCCACGCTCATGAAACTCGTCGAAGATGATGGTGGAGATTCCGTCGAGCGTAGGGTCGCTTGTCATCATCCTTGTCAGAATGCCCTCCGTGAGAACCTCAACGCACGTGTTTTCCGACACCTTGCTCTCGAAACGCACGCGATAACCCACCATGTCGCCCACGGCTGTGCCAGTCATCTGTGCCATGCGTTCAGCTATCTGCCTGGCGGCGACACGCCTTGGCTCAAGCATTATCACCTTGCCTTGACCTGGTGGCAACGCCCTGTATATGGTCAATGGAAGCAAGGTGGACTTTCCGGCTCCGGGCGGAGCGGTGACGACGACGGCTGGATGCGAGCGCAGCGCGTCGTTGACTTCTTGCGCCACTTGGCCTATGGGAAGCGAGTGTATATATTTGTCGAGACACATATCTGTCATGTTATCTTATCTTAATGCTTATTATAATGCTTGTTTTAAAGTCTCGGCAAAGTTAGTCATTTGTCGTGAACAAGAATGCGTTATGGATAAAAAGTTTGATAGCCAGTTTTTAGTCATGTTCCGCATAAATTTAGGAATAAACAGAAAAATCGGCAAGCCGTGGCCAAGAGAGGTCATGCTTGCCGATTTCTGTTTATTGTTCCGACTTGCCTATATTCGGTAATGTCAAATTGTCTTCCTATCGTTTCAGGTTAGGATTCTTCTCTACCTCCGTCGGTGGGTAAGGATTGTACATAGAGTTGTCGGTCCATGCCGCTGTCACTTCCATGTTCTCCTTCACCACCACGTCGGCTGGCAGTGTGTATGTGAACGGCTTGCCGTTTGCGTCCTCGCTAAGCGTAAGCGTTCCCTTCGGCACGAGCACCTGGGTCTGAGCCCCCGTGCGATAGGCGTATGCCTCCTTGAGCTTGTTGGCACGGAACTGGTCGTCGGTGCGTGTCACCATGGCAAGCACATATCCAGCCACCTCGTATCCATGCTCTTCAAAGGCAGCCTCGGCAAGTTCGTTTGCGCCCATGCCGTCAACGGCGGAGACCTTAGTCTGGTCGGTGTAGGCGCGCTGGCGTACTTGTTTGAGAGCTTTCTTCGCGCCCGCAAGGTCTTGTCCGGCACGGGCCGCGGCCTCGGCATACCAGCAAAGCACTTCGGAATAGCGGATGAGCTGGTGGCGCTTGTCTATGCACATTCCGCCCCAGAAAGGCTTTGTGCAGTCGTATGCTTCTGTCGATGGGCTTCCGTCGTCGTTCTTGTTCACGGTGAACGCCACGAACATCGGGCGGTAATCGCTTACCACGGCATTTGTGCCATCGTATGCCTTGCCGTCCTTTGTCGCCCACCAGTCAACATCGTTGCCGGCTGCGGTATGTTCCGTCTTGGCATACACGGCATCCTTGCGTGGACCGTCAGGATAGTTGGCCCAATAGCGTCGCTCTGCGAGGAAGTCACCCCATCCGCTAAGGCTTCCGAGCTGATGGCAAGAGGAGAACTGAGAATCTCCATCGCTCCATCCACCGTTCACGTGGCGGTATTCAATGCCAAGAATGGTTTCATTGTGGTGGTTGTTGCCGTAAGAGTAGACTTGGTTCCAGTCTGCGAGCAAGCCTTGCTCGTATTTGCCGCTCTCAACTCCGTCGATCACTTCTTTCGCCTTGTCTGCTGCCTTGGCATAGTATTCTGTCTTGTTGAGCGGATAGCCAGCCATGGACATATAGACGGCGGCGAGCGTAGACTTCACGGCCTGGGCAGAAACATAAACGTTGCTGCCATCGAACACGCGGTTTGCTCCAGTGTACTTGGCTGGAAGGTTCATGCTCTCGGCCTTGGTCAGGTCTTCCACTATCTGCGTGTAGATGCCCTCCACGTTGGTGAGCTCTGTCTTGTTGTCGTCAGGGATGTTGTGCAAGATAAGTGGCAATGGCCCAAACTTGCGCACAAGCTTGAAATAAGCGTAAGCGCGCCAAAAGTGCGCCTGTCCCATGGCAATGTTTATCTCCTCCTGTGATGTGGCGGCAGAGCCAGCGTTGTCTATAATGGAGTTGGCGGCTTTCACTATGGTGTACAATCTGCCCCAGTTGTCATTCAATCCCTTTGTGTCGGTAGGGGTCTCGAAAGCGTCGTTGGACAGGTAGGCGGCCTTGTTGGAGCCTGTGGTGGAAGTGACATCATCGCCGGCACACTCGAGAATCATCGGGTTAGAATTGCATTGGTACGCCTGCACCTTGGCATAGAGCGCGTTCACGCCCATGTCAAGTTCCGACTGGTTTGAGAAGAACCCTTCGGGTGTGAGTTTTCCTTTGGGTGTCTCCGTGAGGAAGTCGCTGCACGATGTCGAGAGCAGCAGTGTGGCTGCAAACAAGCAGCCTGACAGTATGTTGTTTTTCATCTTGATGTTTTCCTTTAAGATTAGAAATTAGCTCTCACGCCAAACGTGAACGTGCGTGGGGTAGGGTAAGTACCTGTGTCGATACCGTTGGCACGGTCGCCATAGTCGCTTGAGAACGAGAAACCAGCAGGATTGGAACCCTTGTAGTTTGTGATGGTGAAGAGGTTTTGCACGCTGAAGCTGAAGCGGAAATCGGCTATCTTGGCTACGCTGCGAGGCAACTCGTAGGCCAGGGTGATGTTCTCGCAACGGAAGTAGTTGGCATTCTCCACGAACTTGGAAGAGTTGCCAATGTACTGGTTGTTGGACACACGTGGGTCTGGCATGGTCTTGCCAATCTCGCTGATGTAACTGGCATCGGTGAACATGCGCGAGTTTCCAATCATTGAGTTCATGGCGAAGCGCAGTGCGTTGAGGCGCTGCACGCCGAAAGCTGAGTTGAAGAATGCGTTGAGGCTCCAGTTCTTGTAGCTTACGCTGTTGTTCCAGCCAAGGGTGAAGTCGGGCGTTGCCTTGCCCAGCACCACGCGGTCGTCGGTGGTCGGGGTGCGTGTCACGGAGCCGTCTTGCGCATAGAACGTGTCGTAGCCCTCGCTGTCGATGCCTGCCCAGCGATAGCCGAAGAATGTTCCAATGGGCTCGCCTTCCTTGATGATGGTGCAGTCGGTGATAATCGACTGGAACGAGCCACCATAGATGATTGGCTGCTGAGCGGTGAGTTTCTTCACCTTGTTCTTGAGGTAAGTGCCGTTAAGAGACGTGGTGTAAGTCCAGTCTGGGGAAGTCACGACGCGGGCGTTGAGCGAGATGTCAACACCTTGGTTGGACACCTTGCCGGCGTTGATGAGGTAACTTGTGCCGCCGAGGTAGCTGGCGAGGTTCGTAGTGAGGAGCGCGTCGGAAGTCTCCTTGTTGAAATAGTCCACAGAGAGGTCGATGCGGTTGTTGAACAGTCCGAGGTCGAAGCCGAGGTCAAACTGCTTTGTCTTCTCCCACTTTATGTCAGGCGTGGCTATAGAGTTCTCCCAATATCCTGATACGCCATTGGCGGTGCCAAAGTAGGTCGTCGTGCCAGTGAGGAGCGCGAGAGTTGAATATGGTGAGATGTCTTGGTTGCCGATGATACCGTAGCTGGCGCGAATCTTCAGGTTGCTGATCACGTCGCGCGTGCTCTCCATGAACTTCTCGTTGCTCACAGTCCATGCGGCGGCGATTGACGGGAAGTAGCCCCACTTGTTGTTGGTGAAGCGGCTTGAGCCGTCGGCGCGGAACGTACCGGTGAGCATGTACTTGTCGGCGTAGTTGTACATCACGCGACCCACTCCTGAGAGCAGTGCCCAGTTGCTATAGCTGTTTGAAGCATCGCGTGTAGCGGCGTTCTGCACGTCCCACCAGCCCACAGACTCCACCTGTAGCGACTTGCCTGTGATGCCCATGGAGCGCGTTTCGCTCTTCGTGGCCTCCCAAACGCCCGTGGCGGTGAGGTTGTGGTCGCCCCAGGAGTGTATGTAGGTGAGGTTGTTGGTCGACTGCAACATGGTGCGCTGCGCGTTGTTGTTGCCCATGCCGTTATTGCCAGATCCCTGCACCCTCTGCGTTGAGAAAGAATAAGATGTGTTGTTGAAATAGTCGATACCGTTTGACGTGGTGAACGTGAGCCCCGGGGCGATGTTGAACTTGAGGTCGATGTGTCCGTTGACAACGTCGTGGCGGCGCTCGCTCTTGTTATCATGAATGGTGCCGTATGCGTTTGCCTGAATGGTGCAATATGGGTCCCAAACGTAGTTGCCGTTCTCGTCGTACATGTTCATCGCGGGAGAAGAGTTGAACGCGATCCACAGTGGGTTGTATCCGCTCATTGACAGTTCGCCGATGCCCTTTCCTATTCCGCGTGAGGCGTTGAGGTCGAGGGTCACGTCGAGCCATTTCTTCAAAGATGTCTTGATGTTGACCTTTGCCGAGTAGCGCTCATAAGAACTCTCCTTGATAGTGCCTTCGTGCTTCATGTAGTTGCCCGACACATACGACTGCATGCCCTCCGTGCCCTTGTTGAACACTACCTTGTAGTTTTGCGTCACGCCCGTGCGGAACATCTGGTCGGCCCAGTCGATGCCGGGGTTGGTGCCATCGAGGAAGTCCTTCAACTCTGCTTCCGACTTTCCGGCATAGTCGACAAGAGCCCTGGCGTACGTCTTAGTGTCCATCATCTTGGGCAAGCGCGTGGCGTTGGAAACACCCCACGACGCGTCGAGCGTTATCTTGCTGTCACCCTTCACGCCACTCTTCGTGGTGACGATTACCACGCCGTTGGCACCGCGGCTACCGTATATGGCCGTGGAAGAGGCATCCTTGAGTATCTGTATGCTCTGTATGTCTTCGGGGTTGATGCCGTCGAGACCCGACTCGCGCACCATGCCGTCGACAACATAAAGAGGATCGTTCGACTTGTTGATGGAGTTTGTGCCACGCACGCGAATCTTGACAGAACCGCCTGGTATGCCGTCGCTCACTACGTTTACGCCCGATACGCGGCCTTGCAACGCGTCTGAGGCCTGGGTGAGTGGCTGATCCTTGAAGGCCTTGTTGTCCATCACCGATACGGAACCGGCAAGGTCGGCTTTCTTCACTGTGCCGTAACCGATTACAACCACATCATTGAGCATCTCGGCGTTCTCTGCAAGGGTAACTTGCAGTTGCTGGCGACCGTCCACGGCCACTTCCTTCGACGTATAGCCCACATAAGACACAATGAGAGTTGCTTTAGATGGCACCCTGAGCGAGAACTTTCCGTCAAGGTCGGTAACGGCACCATTGCCCTTATTGCCTTTCTCCACCACGCTCACGCCCACGAGCGGTTCGCCATTTTGATCGACAACACGACCGGTGACCTGGTCGTTCTGCTGTGACATGTTAGTAAGATTGGTTGGGTCGGCAAGCTCATTGACTGCCAATGCGGGTGTCGCAAAGAACATCATGCCAACGGCAAGCGAAGCTACCCCACTCTTTCCCCGAGGGAAGCGGCAGGGGAAATTTTTCGCAATTTTCATAAATTGAGTTTTTAGTTATTGTTTTAATAATATGTAAGCTGGTTAATTTTTATTCAACATCACATCTTACACCGTAAAGTTATTATATAATTTCTTAGCCAACAAGAGAGTTGCGGCTTTTTTAACTGAAATAATTATTTCTTAACTTATCGGTTCTGATAGGTCAACGGAAATATGTAAATATGACATGAAGCTGTCTTGATGCTGTCTAACTCAACATTTTTATATGATGAGCCAAGCAAATTGCGCTTTTTTGGTTAAATTTGCAAGCCAAAACGGAAATACATGAAGAAGAGTGACATATTGCTTGCCAAGATACGCAATGGCGAGGAGATGACGAGACGGGAGAAAATAAGCCTTATCATAGACTTGAGCATTCCGTCTATGCTCGCCCAGATAACCACCGTGATGATGTTCTTCATCGATGCCGCCATGGTGGGTCACCTCGGTGCCGCGCAGTCGGCAAGCATAGGCTTGATAGAGACCACGACATGGCTTATGGGTTCCATTCTCTCCGCCGTGTCGGTCGGTTTTTCCGTGCAGGTTGCCCACTTCATTGGTGCCAACGACTTTTCCAACGCCAGGCAGGTCTTCCGTCATGCCTTGGCGTGTGGCATCGGCTTCAGCGTGTTCATGGCAATCGTTGGTGTGACAGTGGCTCCCATGCTGCCCTTTTGGCTTGGCGGCAAGGCGGACATCGCCCCCATGTCGTCTGCCTACTTTCTAATTTTCAGTATTACCCTGCCAGCTGTGCTCGTGTATCACCTCACGGCGGCAATGCTCAAGAGCGCGGGCGAGATGCGTGTGCCCAGCGCGTTGTCGATAATGATGTGCTGCCTTGACGTGCTTTTCAATTACCTTTTCATATATATCCTTGGCTTGGGTGTGACAGGAGCTGCGCTTGGCACGATGACCGCTTATATCCTTACGGCTATGCCAATGTCGTGGCAGGCAATGTGGAAAAACAAGATTCTCGCCCTCAACCTCGACCATGCTCAATTCGTGTGGAAATGGAAATTCGTGAGAAACGCCGCCAAGATAAGCCTGCCGATAGCGGTGCAAAACATTCTCATGGGATCTGCCCAGGTGGTCTCCACCCTCATCGTGGCACCATTGGGCAATGCCGCCATTGCCGCCAACTCGTTTGCTATCACTGCCGAGAGCCTCTGCTATATGCCGGGCTACGGTGTGGGTGACGCGGCGTCCACGCTCATTGGCCAAACCTACGGTGCTGGCCGTCGCCGACTGTGCTACAACTTCGCGCATCTCACCATTGGCACTGGCATGATAGTGATGGCTTTCATGGGAATGTTGATGTTCGTTTTCGCGCCAGAGATGATAGGCTTCCTCTCGCCAGTTGAGGAAATCAGGCAACTTGGTACTGAGGTCCTGCGCATAGAAGCCTTTGCCGAGCCTTTCTTCGCCGCGGCGATAGTAAGCTATTCCGTTTGCGTGGCCGCCGGCGACACCTTGAAACCCGCCATGATGAGTCTCTTCTCCATGTGGTGCGTGCGCCTTACCTTAGCTTGGTGGCTGTCTCAAAGCCATGGCTTGCGAGGCGTGTGGATTGCCATGGCCACGGAGCTTACCTTTCGTGGTTCCATTTTCCTCTTGCGAATATGGAAAGGAAGGTGGAACAATCTTGGACGGCAAGGTGACAGAATTGTAAGATGTAAGGTTTTATAAATTAATAGTCACATATCATGTCCATCTCCGACTATATGCAAACCCAACCGTTGTTGCAAGTGGCGGCAATGTTGTTGCTGGGGATTGTAGTGGGCGATGGGCTTTTTCGTTTTCTGCCAAACCTGCCTTCATGGTCCATGCTGGTTTGGCTATCGATGATGTCATTGTGTCTTGCCGCCGAGTTGTTGCTGAGGCGCAAGCCTTATACACAAAGTCTGCTTTTGCTCATTGCCGTCTTCCTTGCCGGTGTAGCGTTGGCAGGCAAGGCGAATCGCCAGGTGTCATTTCCTTTCAGCGAGGAAAATACGATAACCTATGAGGCGGTAGTGACAGCGGAGCCACGGGTTAGGGGGAAGACGCTGCAATGCGACCTCGCCCTTGTCTCAATAGGAGGGAGGCAGCTCGACAAGGCCATAAACGTGAAAGCGAACATTCTTCGCGATACTATCACTGGCGACTGGCGAGCCATAAGGTTGGGAACAGGCATAGAGGCTCGGTCGGCCATGATGCCATTGCGAAACTATCGTGATGGCAACTTCGACTACGCGCGTTGGCTCCGCTGTCATGGTTTCCGTGCCACAACGTTCATTTACCTCACCGATTGGCGAATCGCGAGGGTCAGCCTTAAACCGATGACGACCATTGGGCGACTTCGGCTTAAGGCCATGGGCTTGAGGCAAGGGTTCGTGGCACGGCTCAACCTTGGCAATGATGAGCGACGGCAGTCTGCCATCGTGGCAGCGATGGTCTTGGGCGATAAGATGGCTCTCGACCAAGACACTAAAGACGCGTTCTCTGTCTCTGGCGCATCACACGTGTTGGCGCTTTCTGGATTGCATCTCAGCATCATCTACTTTATCCTGACCTTGCTCATGGGTAGGCGGAGCAAGCGTCGGTGGTTTTCGCAAGCGATAATTCTGCTCTCGCTGTGGCTTTACGTTCTGCTCGTGGGCATGACACCAAGCATCATCCGCTCTGCTATAATGTTGTCCATCTACTCGCTCTGCATGATTGGGGGTAGGGAAAAGGTTTCCGTCAATACCCTCAGTTTTGCAGCCATCAGCCTGATGGTAGTCAATCCGCTGTGCGTGTGGGACTTAGGTTTTCAACTGTCTTTTCTTGCCGTGCTGTCCATAGTGACGCTTTGTCGCCCCATAAGACGGTTGTTGCCAGATGACGGTGAGCTGACTGGTGTCCATGCCATTGATAGCGTGCTCAAGGCGGTATGGTCGGTGATGTCGGTGTCGCTTGCCTCGCAGGTAGGCACGGCTCCATTGGTGGCTTATTATTTTGGGCGTTTCTCGTGTTATTTCCTTCTTACCAACCTCATCGTGGTACCATGCGCCACGATCATCATCTATTGTGCCATAGCCGTTATCCTCACATCGTTTTTGCCTGTCGTCAACCATGTGTTGCTCTTGGTGCTTGGTTGTTCCGCTACGTTATTGAGCACTGCCGTCACTCGCATTGCCGCCCTCCCCGGTGCGAGCATAGAGGGCATAAAGGTCAACGCAATGGAAACAGGGTGCGCCTATGCCTTGATTGGCATAGCGTGCACCCTGATATATTATGTCTCAAAGTTGAGAAGTCTGCGAAAACTCGACGCGTTCAGAAAATGACGCGTCTCCATGAAGATGATTTACGTTAGCGATGGCTTACACCAGCGTGGCGATTGTATCCTCGCGTGAGCCTGGCAGCAAGTCGATGACAGGAATCTCAGGCATGGTGTAGCATCCAGGCTGCAAGCGTATTGAAGCGCGAGCTACGGCCACAAGTACCTGACCCGTGAGAGCAGGGTTGTTGATGCTCATGTCGAAGGATATGCGCTGGTTCTGCGTCTTTCCGCTCACGCCCTTGCGTGTCATGTGCACGCCATGTCCCATGTCTCTCAATTCGTCCACGCTCTTCACGGCGAAGACGTGCAGCTCATCGTGTGCGAAATAGTCGTCTTCCTTGAGCTCGTGGGTCACGTCCTCAACTTTCGCGCCATCCTCAAGCTCCACGTAGACCATGCGGCGGTGTATGCCCTCTCCAAGTGGAATGGTCATAGACAAGGCATCCTTCACGCCCTTCTTTGAGCGAGCTACGACCGAGTGGCCCATCGACATGCCAGGGCCGAAGTTTGTGTAGCTCAAACCCTTGGGTGCGAGAGCCTGCATGAGCACACGTACCACAGAGTCGCTCCCCGGGTCCCAGCCGGCGGAGATGACGCTCACCGTACCGGTCTGCTTGTTGTTCTCCATCTGCTTCTTGCGATAGTCGAGTATGAAGTGGTGCATGTCGAAGCTGTCCACCGTGTTGATGCCAAGTTTCGTGATTTGCTCCGCGTAGTCGGGGCAGAGACGTGTCGGTGTGGCGAGGATGGCAACGTCCACGTTACTAAGTTTTTTTATGTCGTCCACCACCTCGTAGGGTTCAAGCTCCAAAGGCTTGTTCTTGTCACCTTGACGGCGCACCACGCCAGCGATCTCGAAATCGGGAGCCGCCTCCAACGCCTCTACCGAGAATTTACCAATGTTGCCGTAGCCAACCACGGCCGCTCTTATCTTTTTCATAGCTAAAATGTTTTTATGTGTCTACTTTTATTGGTTTACAATCACTTGTATATAATCATGGTCTTTGCTTCTGCAAAAGTAAATGTTTATCTCGTGAACAGCGACATAGCCCCCGTCTTTTTATGGAATCGTAACATATCAGAGGCAATAACACACTGACAAGCGATTTGTGGGCCAATTAAGGTTAATATTGTTATTTTATGTATAATATCGTTCCAAATGCGATATTTTTTATTAATATTGCGATATAATAACTAACTTTTTAATTTCCTTGCTTATGAAAACCAAAATTATCTTTGCATTAGTTATTTTGGCTGCTTTTTGTTGCTGCAGCAGTGATTCGACAGAGGAGTCACAAAATTTCAGAGTGACGTTAAACGCTAACGGGAAAATGCTGTCAGAACCCCATCAGAAACTCGCAGCTCTTTTTGCTGGAAACTCAGAGGACAGCTTGGCCGTGTTCCAAACGAGAGCCAACCTTACCACAAACTCAGATTTTGAAGAAATGGATGATGAGCAAATGGAGGCTAAAGCAAAAGAGATTTTCTCTCCGTATGTTCAAGACGGAATCACGATTCGTGATGAAGTCATTAGATGCGCATCCGCAGGAACTCTAAACGTTTCTCCTGAAGACATGCGGAATTTCGAGAATCTTGACGAAGTAAGCCTGGCAGGATTGGCTTATTATATGTCAATTTTGACAGTGGTGGAAAAGCAAGAGCCATTGACAATAGATGGGGAACCATTAAGATTGACATCGGCAGATTTAAAAGATTGCCTGTCGCTTTCCCTTGGCTTTGATACTGCTAGCGGTATAATTGGTTATATATCTGGTACGCGGGGATTAATTACTGCGAGTACAGCTTTCGATTTAGGTCTTAGTTTTATAGGAAGGACTTTTGGCTGGGTTGGATTGGCATATTGCACATACCAATTCGTACAGTGTATAAAGAAACACGGATGCGTTTATTCTATCCAATGTCCAGATTCGTTAATTCATCCCGACCAAATGAAAACAGATGAAGGCATAACCAAAGAACCAGAATAAGTAGAATCGTTAGACAACTCAATGATCTTTGAATTTAACTAATAGGGTATGCTTTGCCATTTTATCACCATAGCCAATGAGATATTATTCTTTATGATGTTGCTGTCTGAGCAGTTTGGATGGTATAACCAGATAAGAATTGTCATGTTAATGGCTTTCATCTTCATGGTTATTCTTGAGGTCTATTCCTTGGCTAAATGTAATAATAAAGAAACAAAATGGACTCTTAGAGAGATAACATTTTGGCTGATACTTGATTTAGCAGGCTTCCTTTATTTTAGTGGTATATGGCAATAATCCATAAAACACTTTGCTTGCTGTTGATTTCAATAATATTTTGTTCCTGTTGTCAAAACAGGAACAAAATGAGCGATGCTTACAATTCCCCAAAGCCGAGGAAAGCCTTAAGCCAAAAGCCATGTAGCTTTGCAAAGGTCATAGATGTCAAGTATAAATATGATTTCAACAGCACTCGCTGGACAATTGAAATGAAGATAAGAAACGAGAGTGATACCGTCTTGTTTGTTAGTGACGTTCCGTCTGGGTGCTCTTGTTTTCGTGCGCAATTTTCCAAGAAACCAATAGGTAGGCATGGGATAACCAATATCAAGGCTGTTTATGAAGCGGACAAGCATGACAAAGGTTTCGTAAAGCCCATGACCATCATATTTAATAATGGTCGTTTCCATAAGTTGATTTTATTGCGCCATGACAGCAAAAATGCGGCTCGCGCGAATTATTCTCACGCCCGTACATAATAAACGGGCAAGAATGTCGTTTGTAAATAAGGAACATTGTACAATTACGCCTGAAGACGGGCAACACATATTATTTGCAAATGATAGAATACATTAAAGGCACATTGGCCGAGCTTTCGCCAGCGTTGGCGGTGGTGGAAACTAACGGCGTGGGCTACGCCCTCAACATATCGCTCACTACATACACGAAGATACAAGGGCAGAAAGACGTGAAACTCTTTGTACATGAGCAGTTGACGACTGGCGGGCGTGACGACAGCTTCACGCTCTACGGCTTTGCCACCAAGCAGGAACGGGAGCTTTACCGCATGCTCATCTCCGTGTCGGGCATTGGTGCCAACACCGCCCGCATGATGCTTTCCAGCCTGACACCCACAGAGCTGTGCAACGCCATAGCCAATGGTGACGAGAAGATAATAAAAAGCGTGAAGGGCATAGGCTTGAAGACGGCGCAACGCGTCATACTCGACTTGAAGGACAAGATAGTGTCTACAGGCATCGCCGAGGAGCTGCATGTGGCCAAGCAGCACTCTGCCGGACCATCGGTGAACACCGCGGTGAAAGACGAGGCCGTGTCGGCCCTGACCATGCTCGGCTTCTCGCCAGCGCCGTCGGCAAAGGTCGTGGTGGAGATTCTCACCGCGCAGCCCGATCTTCAGGTTGAGATGGTGGTAAAGGAAGCGTTGAAGAAAATAAAGTAAACGACTCGCCGCGAAACACACAATAATCATCAGACAAGTGCTATTCAGGAAGGCATACATATTCTTGCTTCTTTTTCTCGTCATCGCAATGGCGAGCAGAGCCGCTATGCCTTCCGACAGCATCAAGACGCGGTGGAAGATACAGCGCACCACGCCCATAACCTACGACGACCTCGACCAAAACGCCATGGATCTGCAGCGGCCCGACGGCATAAAATATGACGTGGTGTACAACGACACCATCAACCGCTACATCATAGGCACGCGCATTGGCGGCACTTGGCTCGCCACGCCGATAATGATGACACCTGAGGAGTATATGGCGTGGAGCGAGAAACACTGGCGCGACACTTTCTATCGTGGCAAGAACGATGAGATTTACAAGCGCAAGGGCAAGGAGAAGTTCGACTTCAGCGATATGCACTTCGACCTCGGACCAGCCGAAAAAATATTCGGCCCGGGCGGCGTGCGCATTCGCACGCAAGGCACGGCTGAGCTGAAGTTTGGCGCAACCTACAAGAACATCGACAACCCGTCGCTGCCCGTGAGGTCGCGCAAGAAGACGTCTATGGACTTCGACGAGAAGATAAACTTCAACATGAACGGGCGCGTGGGCGACAAGGTGAACATGAACCTCAACTACAACACCGACGCGACATTCGACTTCGACTCGCAGAACATGAAGCTCAAGTACGACGGCAAGGAGGACGAGATAATCAAGCTCGTAGAGGGCGGCAACGTGTCGTTCCCCTCAAACTCGTCACTTGTGCAAGGTGCTTCAGCGCTTTTCGGACTTCGCACCGACCTGCAATTCGGCAAGCTGAAGCTACAGCTTGTGGCATCGCAGAAGAAGAGCACGTCGAAGAGCGTTTCGTCGCAGGGCGGCAAACAATTGTCGTCGTTTGAGCTGAACGCCGCCGATTACGAGGAGAACCGCCACTTCTTCCTCGCGCGCTATTTTCACGACCACTACGACGACGGCATGCGCACGCTGCCCAACCTCACCACGGGCGTTACCATCAACCGTGTGGAGATTTGGGTGACCAACAAGAGTGGGACGACAACCAACACGAGAAACATAATAGCGCTCACTGACCTTGGCGAGAATTCGAAGGTGAGCAACACGAGGTGGACGACGACCGGTCTCCCCGTGCCGGCAAACAAGGCAAACACCGAATACGAGACCATGACCACCGCCAACAGCGCGGCACGCGACATAGACCAAACGTCGACCGTGCTCGACGGCGCTGGACTCAACGGCGGCACCGACTATGAGAAACTGCAAAACGCGCGCTTGCTTAACTCGTCGGAGTATACTGTCAACAACGCCTTGGGATATGTGTCGCTGAGAAACACGCTGCAGACCGACCAAGTGCTCGCCGTGGCTTACGAGTATACCTATGGTGGCCAGACATACCAGGTGGGTGAGTTCGCGAGCGACGTGCCCGACGTGTCCAAGGCATTGTTTGTGAAGTCGCTGAAGAACACCAGCAACAACCCATCGCAAGGCAATTGGCCGTTGATGATGAAAAACGTGTATTATCTCGCCTCATCGGTGGAGAAGGAGAAGTTTCGCCTCGACGTGAAATACCAAAGCGATACCACTGGCGTGTATCTCAACTACATACCCGAACAGCAAGTGAAGGGCACTGCCATAATAAAGGCACTTGGCGCCGACCGTCTCGACAACAACAACAAGGCCCACAGCAATGGCTATTTCGACTATGTGGAAGGCTACACGGTGAGCAATGGCCGCGTCTTCTTCCCCGTGGCCGAACCTTTTGGAAAGAGCATATACGACTATCTCTTGAAGCATGGCGTGGCGGCTGACGTGGCAAGCAGATACGCTTTCACCGAACTATACGACTCCACGAAGACCATTGCCAAGCAGATAGCCGAGAAGGACAAATACATACTCCAAGGGCAATATCGCGGCACGCAGGCCAACGTCATCTCGCTTGGGGCCTACAACGTGCCGCAAGGTTCGGTCGTGGTGACGTCAGGCGGTGTGAAACTGACCGAAGGCTCCGACTACTCCGTGGACTACTCGGCAGGTGAGGTGACGATACTCAACCAGAGCATCATAGACGCTGGAACCGCCGTCAACGTGTCGTTGGAGAGCCAAAGCGACTACTCGCAGATGCGCAAGACAATGTTCGGCATGAATTGGGAATACGATTTCTCAAAGAACTTCCAGCTATCGGGAACGTTGCAGCACCTCGGCGAGCAAGCCCTCACGAGCAAGGTGACCATGGGCGCGGAACCTGTGAACAACACCATCGTCGGTTTCAACATCAACTGGAAACACGAAAGCCAATGGCTCACCAACGCCCTCGACAAGTTGCCGTTTCTGCACCTCACGCAACCTTCGCAGATAAGCTTTACGGGTGAGTTTGCCAAGTTGTTCGCCGGACAGGTGAGCGGACTGCAAAACAACGCCTCGTATATCGACGACTTCGAGGGCACCACCGACAAGATTTCCGTGTTGGATCCCACGTCGTGGATTCTCTCCTCAGTGCCATCGATGTTCGCGGAGAGCACCGACAAGTCAACGTTGCGCTCTGGCTTCAACCGCTCGCAGATGGCATGGTACACAATAGACCCGCTCTTCACTCGGCGCTCGTCGTCGCTCACCCCCGCGCACATAAAGAGCGACCTCGCCATGCTCTCCGACCCATACATGAGGGAGGTCTACGTGCGCGAACTCTATCCCAATCGAGACCAAAGCAGCTACAACGGTGCCACGTCGACGCTGTCGGTGATGAACATCGCATATTACCCCAACGAGCGAGGGCCATACAACTTCAACCCCGACCTTGACTTTGACGGAACCCTCAAGAACCCCGAGCAACACTGGGGAGGCATGATGAGGCGACTCGACACCAACGACTTCCAGCAGGCAAACATCGAGTATGTTGAGTTTTGGATGCTCGACCCATTCATCCATGAAAAAGATAAAGGGGAGACGGCACAGGGCGGCGACTTCTACATAAACCTCGGAGAAGTGTCGGAGGACGTGCTGAAAGACGGCAAGAAATTCTATGAGAGCGGATTGCCTGTTGACGGCTCGCAAAACTTCACATACACCCAATGGGGAAAGATACCCACGCAGACCACGCAGACCTATGCCTTTGCCACTACCAAGGGTGCGAGGGCGATGCAAGACTTAGGCTACAATGGCCTGAACGATACAGAGGAACAGCAGTTTGACAGTTACCAAGACTTCTTGAAGCAGATTCAAGGCAAGGTGTCGCAAGCCGTGTTCGACTCCATCTGGGCAGACCCGGCTCACGACGACTACCACTACTTCCGTGGCTCCGACTACGACCGTGAGCGGTTCGACATTCTCAGGAGATACAAATACATCAACAACCCGCAAGGCAACTCGCCTGACACCGACAACCGCACGGAGACCTATGACACGTCGTACAAGAGTGGTCCCGACGTGGAGGACATAAACCAAGACTTCACCCTCAATGAGTATGAGAAGTATTACCAATACAGGGTATCCATCCGTCCCGAGGACTTGCAGGTGGGCAAGAACTACATAGTGGACAAGCGTGACGCAGCCTCCAGCACACGCCAGGGCATGAAAACCTTCACGTGGTATCTCTTCCGCATACCTGTGGACCAGTATGAGAAGCGGGTGGGAGGCATAAGCGATTTTTCCAGCATCAGGTTCATGCGGATGTTCCTCACGGGATTCAAGAAGCCCGTGGTGATGCGCTTCGCCTCGCTCGACCTCGTGCGTGGCACCTGGCGCATATATACCCAGAACCTCGACAACGCTGGCACGCAGACGGGAACCATAACCACCGCGTCGGTGAGCATAGAGGAGAACAACGACAAAACTCCAGTAAACTACGTGTTGCCTCCTGGCATACAACGTGGGCAAGACCCCTCGCAGCCACAACTCGTGGAGGACAACGAGCAGTCGCTGCAAATCAACGTGAGCGACCTCTCGGTAGGAGAGTCGAAATGCGTGTACAAGAACACCACGCTCGACATGCGGCGCTATAAGCGATTGCAGATGTTCGTTCACGCCAACGCCGAGGAGGTGAATGCCACAGACCTACAAGACAACCAGCTCGCGCTGTTCGTGAGGTTGGGCTCCGACTACAAGAGCAACTACTATGAATATGAGATTCCGCTGAAGCTCACCGCCCCAAACAACAAATACAGCCGATACAACATAGAGGACATACGCAAGGTGTGGCCCGACGACAATATGCTCGACATACCGCTCGCCCTTCTCACCAACGTGAAGAGGGAGCGAAACCGTGCTCGCGCCCTCGGCACGGCCTCGTTCACGCGCCCTTACGCGGCATACGACAACAGCCATCCAAGCAACAAGGTGACGGTGATGGGAAACCCCACACTCGGCGAGGTGAAGACCATTATCATCGGCGTGAGAAACCTATCTTCCGGACTAAAAAGCGGTGAGGTGTGGGTCAACGAGCTGAGGCTAAAAGAATACAACAGCCATGGCGGATGGGCCGCTGACGGAAACCTCAACGTGCAACTATCCGATATGGGATCCGTGAACGTGCAAGGCAAGTATGTTTCCGACGGTTTCGGTGGACTCGAAGATGGCGTAAGTTCACGCACGCAAGACAGCCAGTCAAACTTTCAAATGACCACGAGTCTTGAGCTTGGCAAGTTCTTCCCCGACAAGGCGAAGGTCTCCATACCATTATATTATAGCGTTTCCAAGCAGACGACTAAGCCGAAATACAATCCGCTCGACACCGACATGGAACTGAAAGACGCGCTCAACTCCGTGGCATCGAAGCAAGAGCGCGACTCCATCAACGACATTGCCGTGACGAAGCACATAAACACCAACTTCTCCATCTCCAACGCAAAGGTCGGCATACAAAACAAGCGACACCCGATGCCATACGACCCAGCCAACTTCTCAGTGACTTACAGTCACTCCCATTCCCACTCGCAAGGTGAGACCACAGTCTATGAGAACGAGGACAACTGGCAGGGAATGCTCAACTATTCGTGGTCGCCCGTTTATAAGTCGTGGGAACCGTTCAAGAAGATAAAAAATCGCAGCAAGTGGCTTGACTTGCCACGTGCCATAGGGCTGAACTGGCTACCGCAAAGTGTAGGCTTCAACACGGAGATGACGCGCTCGTATTATGAGTTGCAGGAGCGTGACATGGAGGCGACTGAGAATTCAAAGTTGCCGCTCACGTTCTCTGAGCAATTCTTGTGGAACCGCGAGTTCTCGTTGCGTTGGGACTTGACGAAAAATCTCCACATGAACTTCCAGAGCGCGACCCACTCGCAAATCGAAGAGCCATATACCCCCGTCAACAAGGATTTGTATCCTGACCAGTATTCCGCGTGGAAAGATTCCGTGTGGACCAGTATTCGCCATTGGGGCACGCCTCTCGACTACCAGCAGTCGTTCAACGCGAGCTATCAGTTGCCACTAAACCTTTTGCCAATATTCTCTTGGCTTCGTGCTGACGCCAATTACAATGCCACATACAACTGGGTGCGCGGAACCGACCTTGAGGATGGTACGTCGCTTGGCAACACCATTGCCAACAACCGACAGATACAAGTCAACGGCAACCTCGACCTCGTGAGACTCTACAACCTCGTGCCGTTCCTGAAAAAGGCAAACGACCGTTTCAATAAGTCTACGCCACAAAAGAGCACATCACAAAGGCAACAAGAGAAGCGGAAAAAGGAAGCAGAGAGGAAGAAACAGGTAGAGGAGGAGAAAAAGATCCGCGCTCAGGCGGCTAAGGACGGCAAGGATGTCGACAAGGCGGTAGCGGAATGGAAACTCAAGCAAAAGCAAGACGCTGAAAGGAAAAAAGTGCTGCCGAAGAACCGCAATGCCTTTGTGAAGGAAATAACGCTCTTGCCCGATACTACCATCACCGTGAGCCACAACAAGCGCACAAGGCGGTTGTCTGTGACAGCGAGGACGCTGGACGGAAGGGTGTTCGACTTGAAATACAAGAAGGTTGGCGATAACAAACTCAAGATAAAAAACAAGGTCGACTCAGCCTTGAAACTGAAATTGTCTGTGGTGACACTGCCACCATTGGAAGAAAAAGGTTGGTACAAGACCGCCCAGGCACTCGCACGTGTCGCCATGATGGTAAGGTCTGCAAGCATAAGCTATCGAAACCAGTATGCCATGTCGTTGCCAGGGTTCATGCCCACCATTGGCAAGGCTTTCGGGCAGACGCGTGGCAACAGCGTGTTGTCGCCTGGTCTTGACTTCGCCTTTGGCCTCGTTGGAGACGACTACATAGATAAGGCCAAGCGCAACAATTGGCTGCTCATGGCCGACAGCGTGGCAACGCCTGCTTCGACAAACCTCACCGAGGACTTGCAGGTGAGAGCCACCCTTGAACCAGTGAAAGGATTCAAGATTGACCTCAGCGCATCGCGCATGAGCACAAAGGCGAAAAGCGTGCAATACATGTACCAGGGTAACCCGACAACGCAGACTGGCTCACTGACAATGACGACCATCTCCATTGGCTCAGCCTTCGAGGGCATTGGCTCTGCCAACAACGGTTATCGCTCGAAGACCTTTGAGAAGTTCTGCGGCTCGTTGGAAACGTTCCGTCAGCGCGTTGAGGCTCGCTATCAAGGCACAGTGTACCCACAAGGCACGGCATTGGCTGGCAAGACATTTGATGCCGCCAACGGTGGCGTGAACGCTTACTCTGCCGACGTGCTCATTCCGGCATTCTTGTCGGCCTACACGTCTGGCAACGCTAAGGATCTCGACATATTCCCATCGGCCTTGCATATGTTGCCCAACTGGACGATACGTTACAATGGGCTTAGCAAACTACCTTGGCTGCGCGACCATTTCAACGCCGTGAATATCAACCACTCTTACAGGAGCATATATGCCGTGGGTGCCTACCAGAGCTTCTCGACGTTCGCCTCGCTCGCTGGCGACAACACCATGGGATTCGTCACCGATGCCACCACAGGCAACCTCGTGCCAAACTCCATGTTCAACGTATCCACGGTGAGCATCAACGAGTCGTTCTCACCCCTGTTTGGCATAGACGTGACGTTCCTCAACAACATGACCGCAAAGTTGGAGTACCGTCAGACGCGCGCCCTGTCGCTCTCCATGACCTCCGTGCAGCTCAACGAGGCGGTGAGCAAGGATTGGGTTTTCGGGTGGGGCTGGAGGCTCGACAATTTCAACCTTTTCGGCTTTGGAGGTAAAAAGTCTGCGAGAAGGAAAGGAAAAAACTCATCCAATAGCCAGCAAACTGCACAAACATCCCAGCGCCGTTCGCAGACCGGTACCAACCACGGCTTGAACCTGCGTCTTGACATGAGCTATCGCAAGCAAGCGGCGATAACTCGCAATATCACCACCGTGTCATCGACGGCATCGAGCGGCAATACTGCTTTCAAGTTGTCGTTCTCTGCCGAGTATACACTATCCAAGCTGATGTCCATGAGCTTTTATCTCGACCGCCAGACCAATACCCCACTGTTGGCATCAAGCAGTTACCCCACCACCACCCAGGACTTCGGTCTCAGCATCAAGTTCTCGTTGACAAGGTAAACTATACCGAAAAAAAAGGTCGTCGCGATTCAAGCGTAAAGGCGTCGCGATTCAAGCGTAAAGGCGATGCGATTCAAGCGTGAAGGCATCGCGATTCAAGCGTAAAGCCGCCGCGTTTTCAGTGGCAAGCCGAAACGATAATATTTCCCTTGATTATTCATCTTGATTTCAATATTTATTGCTAACTTTGCAATGGATGACTTCTCGAAGGGGAGACATCCAGACATTGTGGTAAAAACAAAAGCATTCGCTATTATTTCGCGTTTAGCCAAGAGCGTCGGAAACTAAGTAAAATGGATGCTAACAATATCTGAGAAATGCGAACATTATTAGACGTTCATACGCATACCGTTGCCTCTGGCCATGCATATAGCACATTGCAAGAAATGGCCATGGCTGCCAAGGAAAAGGGGCTGGACATATTGGGAATCACGGAGCATGGCCCAAATATCCCTGGGACTTGCGACCCTCTATATTTCAGGAATTTGCATTGCGTACCTCGCCGTCTCTATGGAGTTGAACTCATGTTGGGAGCCGAGCTTAACATCCTTAATACGCATGGTGACATAGATCTCGATGAGAGCTATTGGCGCTTGCTCGACATACGCATAGCAGGCATACATAGTCTTTGCTGGCAAGGTGGAACAAAGGCGGAGAATACGCGGGGAGTAATCAATGCCATGCGCAACCCATTCATCCAGATCATATCTCACCCTGGGGATGGAACGGCGGAGCTGGATTTCGACGCATTGATGAGGGTTTCAAAGGAGACGCATACCCTGCTTGAGATAAATAATCACTCCATGGCCCCTATACGGCATAAGACGATGGCTGGGCCAAATAATTTGGAGCTTTTGGAACTTGCCAAGAAATACGAGGTGCCTGTAATCTTTGGAAGCGATGCCCACTTTTCCACCATGATTGCTGATTATGGCAATATCATGCCATTAGTGGAGAAAATCAAATTCCCCGAAGAACTTATACTAAATTATAACCCAGACAGATTCAAGGCTTATCTCAAGCCTAAACCACAATAGCCACGTTAATTTAGCGGCAAAGTTAAGAAGTGAACAAAGAAAAATAGCTCAAATGAAGGACACTAATCCTTCATTTGAGCTATTTATATTCTGACAAGCTCGCCATTAACCGAAGAAGATATCCTTACGCTTCAATTGTGTATGTGTTTGCTGCTTTTCGGATCTTTCTTCAGTTCATAAAACTTTACCCAATCGACCTGCATTTCCACAGGCAATTGCTTGGGGTCTGCCTTGCCAACCCAAGAGCCTTGGATTTGCATGTCTACGAGCAGGTAGTAAGGAGTGCCGAATGGGTATTGCCCCTTGTCTGTCGTTTCTATGCGTGGATATGAGAACGACGTGCGGCCGTTGATGGAGAAAACCAGCGAGTCGGGCAGAATCTCTACGGCGTAAGTGTTGTAGCTGTCACGGTCGATGCCGAGGGTAGAGCCGTGGGGAGGTGTTTGGTCTTTATGCAAAACGTGAGTATAATAGGAATGCACCGTTTGGTAGGCTATGGTGTCGTGGTTTAGATGCTCCATGATGTCAATTTCCCCACCTTCAGGCCATTTGATGTCGGAATCGGGAAGCATCCATATCGCGGGCCATGCTCCTTGTGCGCATCCCAATTTGGCGCGAACCTCTACCTTGCCGTATTTTATGGTTCGCTTGTGGCGTGTGTATAGACCGCCAGTGACGAATCGCGCGGTGTCGGCATCGAGATTCGTGTTGACACAGCCACGCAATATCAACTTGCCATCACGCACGGCGTAAAGTGAGTCAGCGTAAGACATGTGTCGTTTCCAATCGGCGTTGCCGCGTGGAATCTTTGTCCACGATTTGCTGTCAAAGGTCGTACCCTTGAAATGGTCTTGCCATACGAGACGATACTTGTGTGGTGTGGTGGCCATAGAAGTCGTGGCCAGGATTAGAGAAATGAGTGTTGTTGCGATTTTCATGATTTGTGTTTTTTAGTCTGTTGGATTGTTTATGCTTCCTTATTGATGTGTTAATGCAGAGTTATTGGTGTCATCAAAGCTGTAAGTTTGCCATAGGTGGCAGCGTCTACTGCGCGTCCACGAAGCGACCTCACTCGTGGCATGTTCTCGAACCATCGGTTGTCGGTGGTATACCATTTGGCGGCGGTGACTTCTTTCACGGCATGAATCCTCGCGTTTATTTCCCTTGCGAACCTTGGATTTACCGATGATAAGTATCTCTTGTCATTCGCGGTCTCTATGGCGAGCACGAGATACTGCCTGATTATGGTCTTGGACCCTGTATAGGCTTTCTTGATGCCTTCCATTCTTGTAGTCACGTGTATGTCCCACCCCTCGCGGTTGAGCCGTGACATCAAGCCCCTGAAGACAACGCCATGTGGCGAGGTGTCTTTCACTCCGCTTGCCGCGATGCTGAGGTGAATCATCTCGTGAAGCAGGACATTGCGAAATTGATATTCGCTTTGGTCGTAGAAATTGCTCATGGAAAGGGTGAACGCGTTGGCGGAGTTGCCTCGGTTGAAGAGCTGTCTGCCCAAGATGAGTCCACGCTTAAACGACAAGGATCCGAGTTGCGTTTTTGAGTGGCCGATGAAAAAACGAGGCTCTGGCAGCTTGTCGCCAAAGTATTGTTTGTTGAATTTGCGGAAGTTGTCCCTTAGCCATATTATATCAATTTGCATATAGTTAGAGCTTACGAAAATGCCGCGCTTTCCACGCTTGCCTGATAAAGTTCGGGTAAACGTCGCGGAATAGCGCGGCAATTATTATAGACCACGATATGAAAAATCGCATCATGGTTCTATGTCATAAAATTAACGTGCGGGGGTTACAGTTGGCAGAGTTCCACGAGCTTGTCAACGGCGGCATTGAGACCGTCGATATCCTTGCCGCCAGCCTGTGCGTAGTGTGGTTGTCCGCCGCCGCCACCCTTGATGAGCTTTGCGGCCTCGCGCACTATCTTTCCTGCGTTGAGATTGTGTTCGCTCACCATGTCGTCAGATAACATCATGGAGAGCATTGGCTTGTCGTGGGCGTTGCTACCAATGGCGCAGACAAGGTGATCAGGGATGCGCTCGCGAATCTTGAACACAAGATCCTTGGCACTGTTGGCCTCGAAAGGCACTATGGCCTTAATCACCTTTATACCATTTATTTCCTTGACATTGTCCACGAGGCGGTTGCACATCTGTTGCACCACCTGTGCCTGGAATTGCTCCACCTGCTTTCTGAGTCCGGAGTTCTCGTCTATTGACTTTTGTATTGCCTTGCCGAGATCCTTCGCGTTGTTGAACATGCCCTTTATGGCATCGAGAGTGTCTTGTACGTCGTAGATGCCTTCCTCCGCGGCCTCGCCAGTAAGAGCCTCGATACGGCGAATGCCAGCTGCGACGCTGCTCTCGGAGATTATCTTGAAGAAGCCTATGTGACCAGTGCTCTTCACGTGGATACCGCCACAGAACTCTGCCGACGGCCCAAAGCGTACCACGCGAACCTTGTCGCCATATTTCTCGCCGAAGAGAGCCACGGCACCGAGCTTCTTAGCCTCCTCGATAGGCGTGTCGCGATGCTCGTCGAGAGGAATGTCCTTGCGTATCATCTTGTTCACCATGCGCTCCACCTGCCTGAGCTGTTCAGGAGAAACCTTCTGGAAATAGTTGAAGTCGAAACGCAGAATCTTCTCGTCTACATAAGATCCACGCTGCTCAGTCTGCTCACCAAGCACTTGCTTCAACGCGTAGTCGAGAAGATGGGTTGCTGTGTGGTTGCATGCCGAACCCTCACGCTTATCCGTGTCAACCTCAGCATGGAGGTCAGCGGTGATGTCCTTAGGCAGCTTCTTTATGATGTGTATGCTTTGGTTGTTTTCGCGCTTCGTGTCAATTACGTCAATAGTCTCGTCGTCGAAGACAAACTTACCCTTGTCGCCTACCTGACCTCCCATCTCGCCGTAGAAAGGAGTCTGGTCGAGCACGACCTCGTAGAACACGTTTTTCTTTTGTGTCACCTTGCGGTAACGCAGGATGTGGGAATCGCAAGCGTCAGCGTCGTAGCCTACAAACTGCTGTTCTCCATCTTTCACGGTCACCCAGTCGCTGTTTTCCACGGCTGCGGCGTTGCGAGCGCGTTCTTTCTGCTTCTTCATCTCTTCCTCGAATCCGTTTTCGTCGACGGAGAATCCGTTTTCTCCACAGATGAGCTCTGTGAGGTCGAGCGGGAAACCGTAGGTGTCGAAGAGGCGGAAAGCCTTCTCGCCCTCAAGCTCCTTCTTGCCGGCGGCTTTCAGCTCTTCCATGTCTACTGATAGCATGCTTATGCCACGGTCAAGGGTGCGAAGGAACGAGTCTTCCTCTTGTTTCATCACTTTGGCGATGAGTTCTTGCTGGGCTTTCAACTCGGGGTAGGCGCGACCCATCTCTGCCACGAGCACGGGCACGAGCTTGTACATGAATGCCTCTTTCTGGTCGAGGAACGTGTAAGCATACCTCACGGCACGGCGTAGGATTCTGCGAATGACATAACCAGCCTTGGCATTGCTTGGCAATTGACCGTCGGCAATGGCAAAAGCCACAGCACGCAAGTGGTCTGCGACAACGCGAATGGCGATGTCTACTTTCTCCTCTTCGTTCACGCCCTCACCGTTGTGTCCTTCTGGGAACGTGTGGTTGTATTTATGACCAGACAGTCGCTCTATTTCCTCTATGATTGGTGAGAAAATGTCGGTGTCGTAGTTGGAGTTCTTTCCTTGGAGCAATCTGACAAGGCGCTCAAAGCCAAGGCCCGTGTCGATGACGTGCATCTTCAGAGGTTCCAATGAACCATCAGCCTTGCGGTTGAACTGCATGAACACTATGTTCCATATCTCGATGACCTGTGGGTGATCCTTGTTGACAAGTTGCTCGCCAGGTATCTTCTTTTTCTCTTCCTCTGGACGGAAGTCGATATGAATCTCGGAGCAAGGACCGCAAGGTCCCGTGTCGCCCATCTCCCAGAAGTTGTCGTGCTTGTTTCCGTTTACGATGTGGTTTTTCGGGAAATGCTTTTCCCAATATTTCGCAGCCTCGTCGTCGCGTGAGATGTTCTCAGAAGGGTCACCCTCGAAAACCGTTACGTATAAGTCCTTTGGGTCGAGGTGAAGCACGTCCACAAGATATTCGTAGGCGTAGTCTATGGCACCCTCCTTAAAATAATCGCCGAAACTCCAGTTGCCCAGCATCTCAAACATAGTGTGGTGGGACAGGGCGGAGTCGCGCCCCACCTCCTCCAGGTCGTTGTGCTTTCCGCTGACGCGAAGGCATTTCTGTGAATCAGTGCGGCGGCAAGGATTGGGGTCTTTTGTGCCGAGAATGATGTCTTTCCACTGGTTCATGCCTGCGTTGGTGAACATCAGTGTAGGGTCGTCCTTCACCACGATTGGGGCAGAAGGCACGATGACGTGTCCTTTTGACTCGAAAAACTTCAAGTACGAGTCGCGGATTTCATTTGCTGTCATCATCTGTATCTTGATTTTTTAATTATGTTCTTCTATTTTGAAAATATACGGATTGAAAACAGATGCAAAGTTACTAATTTCTTTGATTTTTAAGTATCTTTGCAGACAGAAAGAATAATAATTATGGAATCAGATAGCGATAAAAACAAGAAACTGTATTATTCCATCAAGGAAGTGGCTAAAATAGTTGGAGTGAGCGAGAGCACGCTGCGTTTTTGGGAGAAAGAGTTTCCTAATGTCAAGCCAAGGACTGCCGGTACGAACAAGGTGCGCCATTACACTGATCGGAACATTGAAGATCTTAAGGTCATATATAATCTCATAAAGGTTCGCGGTTTTAAGATTTCCGCTGCCCGCAACTATCTGCGCAATAATCGTGAGGGCGTGGACAAGAGCTCAGAGATTATAGGCCTTTTGCAAGATACGCTTTCTGAATTGAAGAGTATCAAAAAGCATCTCGACCTTCTATGACTTTTGATTCTTCGCAAGTCGTTTTTGCAAGGGGCATTAAAGCCAAGAAAATTGATTAGCAAAGTCATGGGCAGTATCCATGACATTCAAAGGGGGCGTGTCAAACTCCAAGTTGAGTATTGACACGCCCCCTTTCGTTTTTATAAAATTTGCCTCACGTCTTTTAGGTCGTCAACCTTTTTCAGTCTTCCGATGATGGTCTTAACGTCGTCACGGTCGTGGACTCGAAGTTCTATCTGACCGCTGAAGATGCCCTGGTCGGCAGTGAACGATACTTTGTGGATGTTTATGTTCATCTTGTTGGAGATGACTTCTGTCACATCGTGAAGTATGCCTTTGCGGTCTATACCCTGCACCTCTATTGTCGCGTCGAAAAACAGTTGGCGATGCATGTCCCACGTGGCATCGAGAATACGTGGGCCAAAACTTGCCTTGAGCTTGTTGGCGGTTGTGCATGAGCGTTTATGAATCTCCACATGGTGCTTGCTGTCGATGAAACCTAGAATGTCGTCGCCGGGGATGGGATGGCAACAAGGTGGGAAAACATACATTCCGATTGTCCGTTCGGAGATGACGCAAGGTATCTTCTTGTTGAAGTTCTTGTCAGCCACAAGCAGATCGTTACTGATAGGCTGGGAGTTGCCTTCTTTCTTTTTCCTTCCGATGAAAGGCACGAATTTCTTCCAGCCCGATATTGGCGAGTTCTTCTTCTCGTTGAGAACCTCTGCGTCTCCATCACCAAGGATTACCACTTTCTTGCCCAACGCCACGAAGAATTCATCGCGAGTCTTTATCTCATGGTATTGGCAGAGCTTGTCGATAATGTCTGGCGAAGCCTGAATGTCCCTGTCCTTAAGCCATTGTTTGAAGATGTCCTCGCCTGTGCTTTGCTGTTCGCGGCTGTCTCTTCTGAGTATTGCTTGGATTTTGGAGCGAGCCTTTGCCGTGTATACGAAGTTGATCCATTCTGGCTGTACGTGTTGCGAGTTTGATGAAAGAACTTCCACTTGGTCTCCGCTCTGCAGCTTGTGGCTTAGTGGCACGAGCTTATGGTTCACTTTCGCCCCTATGCAATGGCTTCCGAGAAAGGTGTGAATTTGAAACGCGAAATCCAGCACCGTGCTTCCTGATGGCAAAGTCTTGACCTCGCCTTTTGGCGTAAAGACGAAGATTTCAGTTGCGAAGAGATTGAGCTTGATGGAGTCGAGAAAGTCCATGGCATCGGGCTGAGGGTCATCAAGAATCTCCTTGATGGTACCCAGCCACTTGTTGAGTTCGGTGTCTTCATCGGTAGAATCGTGCTCCTTGTATTTCCAGTGGGCCGCGAAGCCTTGCTCTGCTATGTCGTCCATGCGGTCGGAGCGTATTTGCACCTCTATCCATTTGCCTTGCTTTGACATCATGGTGGCATGAAGGGCTTGGTATCCGTTTGCCTTGGGATGGTTGACCCAGTCGCGCAAGCGGTCAGGATGGCTCTTGTATATCTGGTTGAGAGCTACGTATATTTGGAAGCATTCGTTTATCTCATCGTTGCGGTTTTTTGGCGTGAAGATTATTCTGACGGCAAGAATGTCGTATATCTCCTCGAAAGTGACGTGCTTGTTTTGCATCTTGCACCAGATGGAGTAGGGGCTTTTCACGCGTGCCTTGATATGGTACTTGAACCCCATCTTGTCGAGCGACTCCTTTACCGGTGCTGTGAACTTGTCGAAGAGATCCTGGCGTTCTTTCTCCGTCATGGACAACTTCTTTATTATGTTGTCGTATTCCTCTGGATGCTCGAACTTGAAGCTCAGGTCTTCGAGTTCTGTCTTAATCTTGTTGAGCCCCAGCCGGTTGGCTATGGGCGCGTATATATAAAGTGTCTCCCCTGAAATCTTGTATTGCTTGTTTTTTGGTTGCGAGGCGAGTGTGCGCATGTTGTGCAATCGGTCGCATATCTTTATGAGGATGACACGTATGTCATCACTCATGGTTAGCAACAGCTTCTTGAAGTTCTCTGCCTGGGCTGAGGCGTGGTCGCCAAATATGCCTCCGCTGATCTTTGTAAGCCCGTCAACGATTTGCGCTATCTTTGGGCCAAAGATATTCTCAATGTCCTCGGTGGTGTAGTCGGTGTCTTCGACCACGTCGTGTAGAAGAGCCGCGCAGATGCTCGTGGAGCCTAACCCCATTTCTTCACATGCTATTTGCGCCACGGCAATGGGGTGCATGATATATGGCTCGCCCGATAGTCTCCTCACGCCCTTGTGGGCTTGACGGGCAAAATTGAAGGCCTTGGTGATGATGTCCACCTTGCGGCGGTGGGACGAGTGCAGGTAAGTGTCGATAAGATGATTGAAGGCATCTGTTATCATCTTGTTGTCGGCCTGCTCTCTTTCTTTGTTTTTCAGCTCCTGGTCGTCCATGCTCAATCAGTATTAATAGGTTTTTCTCATTGGGGCTTGTCGTTTTACTTCACGCGGATTTTCTTACCGGCCCTGATGTTGCTACCGCTTATCTTGTTCAGTTTTTTCAGTTTCGCCACCGTGGTATGGTTGCGTTCGGCTATTTCGCTTAAGGTGTCACCATTGCGCACGGAAACGTTTTTAGGTTTCTGCGTGCTCTTCTTGTTTTTCTTGCCTTTTCCCTTGCCGTTCTTTCTTGATGAGCTTTCAGGGCGTTGGTTATTCTTCTTGCCGCTTGCCTTTTGCTCTACGGCCTCTGCCCCTTCGTAGGCCACCTTGTTGTTGTTTACCGAATATTTGTCGCTCCCGCCTGCCACTTCAACCTCGTCGCGCTTCGGCTTGTAGTTTTTGGGGCTTGCCGTGCAAATGGAATCCTCTTTGTCGATGAAGACAGGTATGAGCGACGAAGGCAAGCGGAGCGAGGCGTCACCAGACTTACCGTTCACGATGTTGCGACGATATTGTGGATTGAGGCTTTTCAGTTGGTCTACGCTTATGTTGAGCACTTGCGCTATCTGCTCGAAATGCATGTCCCTGTCGACCATCACCGTGTCGGTGGCTGTTGGAAGTTCTTTGGTGGTCAATGGGCAGATGTTGTGGTCGCAATAATAGTTCATCACATAGTTGGCGGCGATGAATGCTGGTACGTACCCACGTGTCTCCGCTGGCAGTTTCGGATAAATCTTCCAATAGTCGCGCTCGCCATTGGAGCGCCTTATGGCCTTGTTGAGCGCGTTGGTGCCACAGTTGTAAGCGGCTATCACGAGATTCCAGTCGCCGTATATCTTGTATAGGTCGCTGAGATAGTGTGCGGCGGCATAAGATGACCTCACTATGTCGCGCCTCTCGTCAACCAATGAGTTGACGCTCAGCCCATAGCGCTTTGCCGTGTTGAGCATGAATTGCCATAGTCCCATGGCGCCGACCCTTGACTTTGCCATTGGGTTGAGTGCCGATTCTATCACGGGAAGGTATTTCAGTTCCAACGGAAGGTCGTAGCTTTCGAGAGCTTCCTCGAAAACGGGTATGTAGAAGTTTTGCGCTCCAAGCATTGCCGCAACCTTGCGTCTTAATGGCCCGGTGTAGTGGTCGATGAAAGCCTGCACTATGTCGTTGTAAGGCATCTCAATCACGGTAGGCAACTTGGAGAGGCGCTCCTTATAGACACTTGCTTCGTACACGGGGTTTATGTCTGGCATGTTGCAATCGGTGTCGGGTTGTAGATACATTTTGGCGTTGTATTGGCGCATCAGGCTGTCGAGGTCTGTTGTCATCGACTCAGGCAAGTCTATCTTCTCTTCCTTGCCATTGTCCTTGACCACTACGGTCTTGTCATCTTTTTGCGCGTTTGCCGACAAGCAAAACGCGAATATGGTTGATATCAGAAAAAGTCTTTTTTGTTTCATCCTTATTTTTAGTGCGAATTGAATGTTTTGTTGTTCCGTCACAGGTGTCGCCGTCAGAATGTGAAACCGCATTGAAGGCCTACGGCTGGCTTGTTGAACTTAATCTGCCCATTTCCCTGACCGTTGAATATTGCCGGAGAAAAGTGGAAACTCAAGTCTGGCGATATGTCAAATTCTGACAGTGAAGCGTCAACGTAAGCGTCCACCACGGACAGGGCGTATACGCCAATCATCACGAAAAAGCTCAAGTCGCGCCAACTGCGGTACCTATCCTTGCGCTTGCGGAACACTTCTTGCCACCTCTGTTGGTTCTCAGGGGTGATTTGTGTGCCAAGGTGCAAAAACTGGTTGTAACTCTGCGTGTTAGGGTCACTGTCCATGATGTCGAGATAAGCTTGGCTGTAATCATGGTACATCATGTTGTTCCATCTCAAGGCGTAGGCGCATCCCACGAATCCCCCATAGAATATTGGCAGTTTCCAGTATTTGCGGTTGTATATTTGCCCGGCACCAGGCACGACAAGTGCAAGCCACAAGGCCCTTTTGGGGTCTGGCTTCCATGTTGCCCAGTCGCGCTTGGGCTTGGCCAGTTTCTTCACGTCTGTTTGGCTTTGCCGTTCCGTTTCGCCTATGGTGCCTGCTTCCACAAGCTTCTCAGCGCGAATGGTGTCGTAGCCGTGCTTCTGGTCTATCGTTTGCGCGTGCGCGAGTTGCGGGCAACACAAGGCGCAAACGATCATGGTGAGTATGCTTATTATATAATGTGTCGAGTGATGTGATGACATAAGTTGTGCGAAGGCTTCAATCTGCCTGTGCGTTTTGTTGCTTCATTCCGTCGAAGACGCTCATGATGCGTTCAAGTTCCTCTTCGTTGTTGAAAGGAATGCTTATCTTTCCCTTGCCCTTGTTCGAGCAAGTCAGTTGTACCTTTGTTCCAAGGAAATCGGAAAGGTGGTCTCTCAGGCTTGAGAAAGTCTCAGAGAGCGTGCCCTTTGCCTTTATGGTCTTCTTGCCCGAGTCGATGTCCTCTCCGTTTTTTAGGTGTTGCGCCATTTCCTCCACCTTCCTCACGGACCAGCCATTCTTTATTATTTCCTTGAACAGTCGCAACTGTGTGGACGGGCTGTCTATCGCGAGGAGTGCGCGTGCGTGACCCATGTCGATTTCCTTCTTTTGCAATGCCATCTGCACCTGTGCTGGCAGCTTGAGCAAACGCAAGTAGTTGGTGACGTTGGCGCGGCTTTTTCCCACGCGTTCAGCCACTTTCTCCTGTGTCATGTTCTTGCCCTCCATGAGGTGTTCGTAGGCAAGCGATATTTCTATTGGGTTGAGATCCTCTCGTTGTATGTTCTCTACGAGAGCCATCTCCATGACGCTCTCGTCCTTTATGGTGCGGATGTAAGCCGGAATGGTTTTCAGTCCCGCTATCTGCGAGGCTCTCCAGCGTCGCTCCCCGGCGATTATCTGAAAGTGGTTCTCCGCTGTTTGCCTGAGCGTGATAGGCTGTATGATGCCAATCTCCCTTATGCTTGCCGCGAGTTCCTCCAGTTTGTCCTCGTCGAAGAGACTTCGTGGCTGGTTGGGGTTGCGCTCTATCTGGTCGAGTGGTATCTCGCTAATGGTCGACGATCCTTCCGTGCGCACGTTCTCCGTGGAGAGAAGTGCGTCAAGGCCTCGCCCAAGCGCGTTGAATTTCTTGTGTACTGCCATTGTAGTTTCTTTACACGTTCTTGTCAATTATCTCCTTTGCCAATGCAAGGTGGTTCTTCGCGCCAGAAGAGTCGGCATCGTAAAGGATTACTGGAAGCCCATGGCTTGGAGCCTCGGAAAGCTTGACGTTTCGTTGAATCACTGTCTTGAATACCAACTCCTGGAAGTGGCGTTTCACTTCGTCGTAGATTTGGTTTGCGAGGCGAAGGCGCGAGTCGTACATCGTGAGTAGGAAACCCTCGATCTCCAATTTCGGGTTCAGCCGGCTCTTGATGATCTTGATGGTGTTGAGCAGCTTGCTTATGCCCTCCAGTGCGAAATACTCACATTGCACCGGTATGATGACGGAGTTTGCCGCCGTCAGCGCGTTTACGGTAATCAGTCCGAGCGATGGAGAGCAGTCTATGAGGATGTAGTCGTATTCCTCACGCAAGGGGTCGAGAATGTTTTTCAGCACTTTCTCCCTGTTGTCAAGGTTTAGCATCTCTATCTCGGCGCCCACGAGGTCAATGTGGCTTGGTATGATGTCGAGCCCATCGATGTCGGTCGTGTATATGGCGTCGCGCACGTCGGCGTGGTCTATGATGCACTCGTATATGGAGCAGTCCACTTGCGATATGTCCACGCCAAGTCCGCTTGAGGCGTTGGCCTGAGGGTCAGCGTCCACTACGAGAACTTTCTTTTCCAGCGTGGCGAGCGAGGCTGCGAGGTTGATAGTGGTCGTGGTCTTTCCTACGCCGCCTTTCTGATTGGCTAAAGCAATGATTTTTGCCATTGTTATCGTCTTTTATCCACATCTTCTTTTAACAGGTGTGGCATAGTTTGTTGCAAAGATACATATTTTGCGTGAAACATTCTATTTTTAAACCTTTTTTCGTACTTTTGCCAATGGATTTTAATGATGCGATTTTAATCCAACTGTTAGAAACAACGAAAAAGTACGGCATGATGAAAAAGAAACCTTTTATACTCATCTCCAATGATGACGGATACCATTCTAATGGCATACATAAACTCGTGGACTTCGTAAGTGGCCTTGGCGATGTTCTTGTGTGCGCCCCGGAGAGTGCGCGCTCTGGCTATTCCTGTGCTTTCTCGGCAGCCGACTTCCTTAGGTTGAAGCGGCGGAAGAACATTGGCGAAGCTGAGGTGTGGTCATGCACGGGTACGCCTGTCGACTGCGTGAAGCTTGCCCTTGACCAGCTGTGCGAGAACCACCGCCCCGACATCATACTCAGCGGCATCAACCATGGCGACAACTCCACTGTGAACAGCCATTACAGTGGCACGATGGGCGCTTGCATGGAGGGTTGCATGAAATACATCCCCTCTGTGGCGTTTTCGTCTTGCTTCTACAATGAGGACGCCAATCTTGAGCCTTTGCGGCCTTACGTTGAGAAAATAGTGGAGAAGGTTCTCGACAAGGGCTTGCCCAAAGGCACTTGCCTTAATGTCAATTTCCCGGCAAGGGAGAAGTTCGAGGGCGTGAAGGCTTGCCGCATGACTTGGGGCTCGTGGGTAAACGAGGTTGACAAGCGCCATCACCTTCATGGCTACGATTACTATTGGATGGTGGGCGAATACCGCAACGACGAGCCTACCGCCACCGACACTGACCAGTGGGCCTTGAACCATGGCTATGTGGCGATAACACCCACGACTGTTGACGTGACAGATTTCAAGTTTTTAGAGCAGCTTCGATGCGATACTATCTGATTGTTGGCGAGGCGAGTGGTGACCTGCACGCCTCGCGCCTTATGCGCTCGTTGAGGCGATGCGATGCCAAGGCGGAGTTCCGCTTCTTTGGCGGCGACTTGATGAAGGCCGAAGGCGGCACGCTCGTGCGCCATTATCGTGACTTGGCCTATATGGGCTTCGTCCCCGTGTTGCTTCATTTGCCAACCATTTTCAAGAACATGGCGTTCTGCAAGCGTGACATCGTGGAGTGGAACGCCGATGTTGTAATATTGGTAGACTATCCGGGCTTCAATCTCGACATAGCCAAGTTTCTTCACAAGAACACGTCCATACCTGTCTACTATTACATCTCGCCCAAGATTTGGGCGTGGAAAGAATGGCGCGTGAAGTCCATCAAGCGCGACGTTAGCGAGATGTTCTCCATATTGCCCTTTGAGACTTCGTTTTATGAGGGTCGCCACCATTACCCAATCCATTATGTTGGCAACCCCACTGCCGAGGAAGTGCGGACGTTCAAGTCTGGCTATGCAGAGAGCAAGGTGGAGTTTTGCCGTCGCAATGGCCTTGAGCCATCGAAGCCTATCATCGCGTTGCTTGCTGGCAGCCGAAAACAGGAAATCAAGGACAACCTTCCGGCTATGTTGGCCTCTGTCAAGGACGTGGCTCCTGATTATCAATGCGTTCTCGCATGTGCACCATCCATAGACGACAGTTATTACAGAAAAGTCATTGGCCAGGAAAACGTGTTTATGGTCCACGACGACACCTATCCTCTTCTTTCCCATTCCACGGCGGCGTTGGTGACAAGCGGCACTGCGACGCTTGAGACGGCATTGTTCGACGTGCCGCAGGTCGTGTGCTATGAGACGCCGTTGCCAAAGATTATCAGGTGGGGATTCAACCATGTCATAAAGTGCAAATACATAAGTCTTGTCAACCTTGTGGCCGACAAGGAGGTGGTGCCAGAGCTCTTCGCCGACCGTTTCAGCGTGGAAAACATCCGGAAGCATCTGCTCGCCTTGTTGCCGGGAAACGCGGAGAGAAAAAAAATGCTCTCAGGTTACGAGATTGTCAGCCAGCGGCTTGGCAATGAGAGCGCGCCCGACAATGCCGCGTGCCTCATGGTGAAGTTGCTGAGGGGTAAAAACAAAGTAGAACGTTAATTACTATCGCGAATATGCCAAATACCATTGCGCCTTTTGGCCACCCGCTTTATGTCATGCTGAAGCCGATCGGCGCGGCTTGCAACCTGAGGTGTGAATACTGTTATTATCTGGAGAAGCAGAACCTTTACGACAAAGGTGAGAGCCATGTCATGACAGATGAAATGCTGGAGCGGTTCACGCGCGAGTATATAGAGGCGCAGACCACGCCTCAAGTGCTTTTCACATGGCATGGCGGTGAGCCGCTGATGAAGCCTTTGTCCTTTTACAAAAAGGCGCTTGAGCTCCAGCGCGAATATGCGAGGGGACGGCAAATATCCAATGTCATCCAAACCAACGGCACGCTGCTGACAGACGAATGGTGCGATTTCCTCGCCAAGAACCATTGGCTTGTTGGTGTCTCCATCGACGGACCACAAGAGTTCCATGACGAGTATCGCCGCACGCGAACCAACAAGCCGTCATGGGTGAAGGTGATGAATGGCATCAAGTTGCTTAGAAAACATGGGGTGGAGTGGAACGCCATGGCCGTGGTCAACGACTTCAACGCCGACTATCCTCTCGATTTCTATCATTTCTTCAAGGATAATGGTTGCCAGTATTTGCAATTGTCACCCATCGTGGAACGCATTGTCAACCATGCCGATGGCAGGCATCTGGCAGACCTGAACGACCCAGAGCGTAGCCCGATAGCCGACTTCTCGGTTACGCCACGACAATGGGGCGATTTCCTTTGTGCCATATTCGACGAGTGGGTGCGCCACGACGTTGGTAAATTCTATGTTGAGACGTTCGATTGCATTCTCGCCAACTGGGTAGGGCAAGCCCCAGGGATATGTGTCTATGCCCGTGAGTGCGGACACGCTGGCGTGATGGAATACAATGGCGACGTGTATTCTTGCGACCACTTCGTCTTCCCTGAATACAAGCTGGGCAACATCCGCGAGAAGTCGATAGCCGAAATGCTGTATGGCGATAAGCAACGACAATTCAGCCAACTGAAGCATGCGTCTCTGCCACGCCAGTGCGTTGAATGCAAGTTTGAGTTCGCTTGTCACGGCGAATGCCCCAAAAACAGGTTTGTGCGCGACAGGTATGGCAACCCTGGCCTCAATTATCTGTGCGAGGGCTATCATCGGTTTCTTGAGCACGTCGCCCCGTATATGGATTTCATGAAGCGTGAGCTCGACAACCAGCGTCCCCCTGCCAACATCATGGACGCGGTGAGAAAAGGGTATTTTGGATAAACTTCATGGAATGAGGGTAGGGCGCGTCGGCCACTGGAAGCTGTCGGTATCACACGTAAAGGGCATTGGGATTTCATCTGAATCCCAATGCCCTTTACGTGTAATGCCAACCCCCCTGTTTGTAAGGCTTAAATGTGTCTTAGCGTAGTTTCGTTTGGTATTTGTCGATGAGCCATGCGTCTTGCTCGCCTATCGTCATGTTGCTATTGTCCAATACGATTGCGTCATCGGCTTGGCGCAATGGGGAAACCTCGCGATGCGTGTCTATGTAGTCTCGCTTTTGCACGTTTTCCAAGATCTCGTCATAGTTGGCTGCTTGCCCCTTGCCTTGCAGTTCGTCGTAGCGACGCTTTGCGCGTACCTCAGGCGAGGCGGTGACGAAAATCTTGAGCTCGGCGTCGGGGAAGACCACCGTGCCGATGTCTCGCCCGTCCATCACCACGCCCTTCCCCTTGCCCATGGCCTTCTGTTGTGCCACGAGAGCCTCACGCACGAACGGTATGGCGGCTATCGGGCTCACGTGTGAGCTCACTTCCATGCCGCGAATCTCCCGTTCCACCATCTCGCCATTGAGATAGGTCTCGGGCAAGCCAGTGTCGGCGTTGAGCTTGAAACTAATGTGAACCTGTGGTAGCTTTTCTTTCAATTCGTCGGTTTTTACGCTGCCGTCGGCATTGAAGAGGTCATTGCGGATGGCGAAAAGCGTGACCGCACGATACATGGCCCCGGTGTCAACATACACGTATCCAATCTTCTTGGCGAGGGCTTTTGCCATTGTGCTTTTCCCGCAAGAGGAATAGCCGTCAATGGCTATTGTTATTTTTTTCATCTATAGTGTTTTATAAAGAGTATGCGATGCTCATGATGAGGCTGGAGCTTGAGACATGGTATTTGCTCCAGCTTGCCGCGGCCTTGAACCGGCTCAGCGACAGTCCGGCGCCAAAACTCAATCCTGCCCCGTGGCTGCTCGATTTCCCGTCGGCGCTTGTCAGTTTCATCTCGTTGGCGCGTCGGAAGTTGTAGCCCATTCCTATCCAGAAATTATCCGATAGCAACGCGTCGGCCCCGACCACGAGATGGTTGATGGCCTTGTAGTGAGGGTGGTTCAAGTCCACGAGCGTGGCATGGAGGCGCAAGGGCATGTTGGTGAACCGTTTAGAGGCGCCTATCTGCATGTCAAACGGCAAGCGGTTGTAGTCTTCATTGTATGCCTTCAATTCGCCTCCAAGGTTTTTCAACGCTAATGACAACGACCATTCACGGTCTGGGTCATAATAGTTCAAGCCAAGGTCTACGCCTACGGCAATGCTGTTGTAGTCGGCTATATACGAGGTTATGAATTTGGCGGACACTCCGCCCGAAAGCCTGTCGGTGAGAAGGTATGAGAAATATCCGGCTATTGATATGTCTTTCGCGGAGAACTCGCCTGTCTGGATGTTGTTCTCGTCGGTTTCTTTCATCTTGCCATAATCGACAAATGAGCCGGAGATGGCGGCGGAAGCGCGTTCGCCAAACGTCTTGTTGAAAGCCGCGCTGGCAGCCTTGGAGCCTTGCATGTAGCTCATGTAGTTGAGGTTCAGCGACTTGTCGGTGACCGACGAGAGCAGGGCTGGATTGCTGAAGATGAGTGCCTCGTCGTCATCTATCACGCTGATGTTGTCGCCACCCAATGCCGCGGCATGGGCGGAGACGGGCAACCGCAGAAAGTTGTAGCCAGTCTGACTGTCATTCTGCGCTTGGGCAAACGCGATATTGGCAAGCGTGGCCATGATGACAAGGAAAGCCTTTCTCATTTATTTTTTCCAAATTATTCAGCAAAATTACAGCTTTTCTTCAAGAATAAATGTAATTTTGCAAGGAAGTTTTGATAGTATAGGATAAAATTATCATTGACGAATGGATATAAAGAAAAGCGGTAAAGCCAATTTGGACAACCATCGTTCTACAGGGTTCCTACTGGGGCTTATCCTGGCACTGTCCCTGCTTTTCGCTGCTTTCGAATATACCACACGCCCACACGCTGCCGAGGAAGACGACTCCATGCTCGACGACCTTGCTGAGGATCTTACCATGAAGTCAGCACCGCAAGACACGCGCGATATGGTATCAGCGGTGGCGGCTCCGGCTTCAAAGGCGATTACGCAGAACGTGAAGGAGGTGGCTCACGTGGACAATGCCGACAAAATAGCTCCAACGACGAGCAAACTTGTCATTGGCGATGGGCAAGCCGTGCAGAAAGACGCCAACGTGACGGAGGCTCTTCCACAGGTGACCGCCGACAAGGACACGACCGTGTTGCGTACCGTGGAGCAGATACCGGAGTTCCCGGGCGGAATAGTGCAATTCATGAAATGGCTGACTCGCAACCTGCGCTATCCACCCCAGGCTAAACAACAAAAGATACAGGGCAAGGTGGTGGTGTCATTCATAGTTAACAAGGACGGCTCTATATCATCACCAACTGTCGTAAAGTCTGTTGATCCATTGCTTGATATGGAGGCCCTTAGGGTCATAAAGATGATGCCGAGATGGAAACCTGGCATGGAGAAAGGAAAGGTTTGTCGCACCATGTTCGCCATACCTGTCAATTTCGTATTATAAGAACTGAATAGCTACTTTTGTTTCATGGTTAAGATGTATACTTCGGATGAACTTTTGGAAAAGGTGAACCATTTTTTGGCTAACCTTCCATACAATCGTGTTCCAATGAGCCTATACGAGCCTATTCGCTATGTGCTCTCTATGGGTGGCAAGCGCATAAGGCCAGTGCTCATGCTTCTTGCTTACCAACTTTACAAGAGTGATCCAGAAAGCATTCTCATGCAAGCGGCCGCATTGGAGACCTACCATAACTATACGCTCCTGCACGATGACCTCATGGACAACGCTGACCTTCGCCGCGGTCATGAGACTGTGCACAAGAAGTGGAACGCCAACCAGGCTATTCTCTCTGGCGACTCAATGCTCGTGTTGGCTTATGAGCGCATGGCGCAGTGTCCAAAGGACAAGCTCTCACGTGTGCTTGGCATTTTCACCGAGACGGCACTTGAGATAGGCGAGGGCCAGCAATACGACATCGACTTTGAGCAGCGCACCGATGTCAAGGAGGAGGAATACATCGAGATGGTGCGATTGAAGACCAGCGTGCTCTTGGCTTGCGCATTGAAGATTGGCGCGACGCTCGCTGACGCTCCCGAGGAAGACCTCGACAACCTCTATAACTTTGGCGAGCAGGTGGGGCTGGCGTTCCAGTTGCAAGACGACTTCTTGGATGTATATGGCGACTCGCGTGTCTTTGGCAAGGCCATTGGCGG
>ERZ808270.142-NODE-142-length-44639-cov-13.910057_pt1 | contig 44639 bp, 40 predicted proteins | sample MGYA00521082_ERZ808270 | MGnify/ENA primary metagenome ERZ808270 (study PRJEB31516, sample SAMN03275594) | gut metagenome | biome: mammalia-associated habitat; material: feces | host: Papio cynocephalus | place: Kenya | collected 2012-07-27 ... | reverse complement strand
ACTTAACGGGTGATTTCAGCATCTGTTTTTCGGAACATCTAACTGGACACCCTAATAAATTCTTTTATACTCCTAACACAATGTTTGCATCTATACCAAGTAACTTGCTTATTTGTCTACCAATTTTTAATGTCGGTTCTTTTGTACCAGCAATATAAGTTTGCATTCTACTTGGAGATACACCTATTAGTTTTGCGACATTTGTCAAAGACAATCCCATTTCTTCCATACGCAGTTTTATAACATCTGCCAATTTGGGTTCACCTATAGCATATACATGGTCAGAATAATCGGCTACCATATTTGAAAGCAACTCCAATTCTATACTATTAGGATTATTCTTTGGAGTATTGTCATCTACAAGCGGAAGAAGACTTTCCACACGTTTTACTGCCCAATTATATTGTTCTTTATTTTCTATTGTTGTCATTTTTATACTTTTAAATATTACGACAATCTATTTTATCATATTCACTGTGAGTTCCTATAAATCGAATATACACAAAACCTATAGTGAATTTTATCACGACAACCAAACGATATGTGTTTCCTTTGATATTGAATACATAATGCTGATTGCCTACATTATCAAGACTATTAAACGTAGACTTTATGTCAGAGAAACATTTCCAATTGCTTCGTTTTACAATTGTTGCCCATTCTTGCAAAGCAACCTTTGACTTGGAATTCTTCTCAATGTATTATTTTAGGGTTTGCTCTGTAAATATTCTCACATCATTATCATTTTATGGCGCAAATATACGAAAAATAAAAATACTGTCAAATAAATTCGCAGAAATACAAATACATTATTTATGTTTTTCCCCTCAAGGCATAACGATAGAACGCTCCTCTTACAAAATTGGGAACAATACGCACAGAGAAACGAATAAAAACATTTGTAATCAGGCGCGGGAATGAAAGGAATCCCATTCTGTACATATTCCATTGAGTAACAACTTCGTCACATGCATATTTCCAACCGCCTCTGCGAGCGAAAGTATCCGGATTATAGCGAAACCAGAGAAGACTTTTCTGTATATTATAAACCTTGCATCCGTTCATAAGCATCTTTATCCAAAGAAAATAGTCCTCTGGGAAATACTTTGTCTGATAACCTCCTACCGCAAGTACCTCGCTCTTGCGGTACATCACCGTAGGATGGTTCACCGGACAACGTTTCTTGGCATAAGCCATAACTTCATCTGGCATTTCCGGCAATTTACGCACAGATGTTACATGTGCTGTATCCGTTACAAACTCATCTATCCAAGAACTTATCATGCCGTATTCTGGATACTCTGCCATTACTTTCAATTCAGTTTGCATCCGTTCGGGCATAGCAATATCGTCAGTATCCATACGAGCCACAATCTCGTTTCGGCAGAATTTTATACCATCGTTAAGGGCATAGCCCAAACCGCGGTTTTTCTCGAAGCGAACTACGTTTAGCTGAGGATATCTTGACTCATATTCACACACAATCTTCTCCAATTCCGGTCCGAGCTTTCCGTCTTCCACCAATACAACATCATCCGGCATTACGGTCTGCCCGAAGACGGAATCAAGGGCCTGTCGCAGATAGGCGGGATTTTCCTTATGATACAGAGACATTAAAACGGAATAGTTATCTTCTTTCAGATTTTCCATAGTAAAACACATTAAATAATGCAAATATACATAGAATTAATTAAATATACCATATGCTCTGCATTCTTTTTATATTGAGTGCATTGCCATACATATAATTCTTTCACAATATTAGTTCAACTTAAACAATTCTATATCGCCTGGTTTTATTATATATGTACCAACTATTTTTTCCTGTGATAAATTCTTTTTTATATGATAAATATTTTTTGTTTTTGCCTTTATACTCAAACTCAAACTGTCATTATAATCCTTATTGACTACAGCCAAATATTTATTTCTGCCACATAAAAACTGCGAAACAACAGCACCTTTTTTTCCTGCCACAACTAAACGAGACAATTGTTGGGGGCATGGTGCTTTCTGCTCTCCAGAAGGAACTTTCACTAAATGCCCCACGTTTGTGATAACTGCACCAGAAAATAATTTCGAAATAGATTTTAACTCACGATTTAAAGACCTCACGAGATAATATGTCTTTGTCTTCTTGCCTTCAATATCAAGAGGCGCATCATGGAAGTCATAATTTTTATCATAAAATGTCATATAAGTAAAATAGACTAAAGCTTTGGCACCATATACAAGATTTACGTACGATTGAAGTCTAAGAGTTGCAAGTGTTGGCTTAGGATAGTCACCATGTGGAACAGTGAGAACAAACCCCCAAAAGCATTTCTGCTTTTTACGGCAAATATTGCGCACCATACTCAAGTTTCCGAACCACCCATCTCTTAACCCACTATATGTTATAGGATAATAGTCAAAAGAGAGCTGAGGCATACCAAGATTTGCCGATGCTTCCAAATACTGCTGATAGGTTTGTGAACCTATATTTCTAAACTGATTTGCATTATAGTACGGGTGAAGGTTTATACAACAAGCATGTTTTCTGTCAACTTTTGCTATGGCATTGATTTTTTCTTTTATATGATATAAATCAGCATATGAAGGCTCATCGGCTATAAAATATCCGGAAAATCCTTTTACGTTCTTTAGATATGCAGCTGCCATAGTCGGAGTTTGAACAATTTGCGGTGTATGGACATATACACCAATATTTACTTTATATGCTCGTTGCAAATCCAGCTTCGCAAGTTCCAATGTATTATAAATATTTATACAATGCGTAAAGCCACATTCCTTCATATCTTTATAGTCTTCTACTGAAATATATTCCAACACAGGACCTGTGAAAGCAATTCTTGGTATATCCAAACATTTTATTTGTTGGACAACAAAAGAGAACAAGCATACTACAAAAATACGTATCAAATTCATATACTATTTTTACTTCCTAATTTTATTTATGAATAAAAATCTGATACAGAAGCCTCAACCTGTACCAAATTTTAAAAAAGAATCCATTGTCACTTTTCCCGATGACAGGTGATACATTTGAAGTATGATTACGATACAAATGCAAAGGCTCATCGACAAACTTACACTTGTACCCTTTATGCATCAGATAAAGCCCAATCCAAAGATCATGACCTATGCAGTTTGAAGGAAAAGGGAGGGCCTTTTCAAGAGCTTTTCTCGTTATCGCCATACAACAGCCCTTAAATGGTATTTTCCACAAATTATACAACAAATTGCATCCTATTGGATTAGATTTCAAATATTTTGAAATAATAACTCTTCCCGTAGCATCAATAATTGAATAATTGCACATCAGTAAATCATACTCTTCAAAATACGGAAGGGTATGAGATATTTTTTCTTTCACCCAAACATCATCTTGATCACAAAGATACACAACATCACCGGTTGCATATTTTATTGCATTTTCAAAATTATAAGATACATAATAAAAAGACGACAAATATTTATGCGACAATTTCACATCTTTTTTATGCCTAAGAACCTTTATTCTGTCATCTTTCAAAGAATAAATGATATCAAGCGTCGAATCTGTTGAACCATCATCAGATATTATAACTTCATCATCATTCTTTAACTGAGAAAGAACTGACACAAGCTGTTTTTTTATGAAGTCTTCCCCATTGTATGTTGCAAGACACACCGATATTTTCTTATTTTCCATACTCTAATATTTGTTCATCAAAACATTCAACCAAAATAATATTTGTGTTGTTCTGTCAGAGCAACGTAGTCTCTTGTCGAAAACAATTCCAATTCTTTTAATTAGACTTCTTTTCCCATCAACAAATTCTTTTAAAAGCTCTCTATTTTCTAAAGGAATACTATTTCCATATGTTTTATACAAATTAAATGCCCGCAAGTATCTTATATTACCATTTGACAAAAAATGTCGCAAACGAAGTTTCCACATATATATAGTTCCTTGACCTAATCCCACCTCATTGTTTCCATGCTGTCTATATAAAATATGTGGAACTTTATCAAAATATGTATATCCACAAAAAGCCATATTTGTCAAGATAAGCCATAAATCGTGCATTGGCATATTTCTAGGAAGTTTCCTACTGACAACAATATTCCGCAATTTATCATTGAAGACCATAGTACATCCACTTGCATAAGCATAAACGAGACTCTCTCCAAAAGTAAGTTTTGGATGAATTACAACATTATCTAACTTATTTAAACATGCATCCACTAGCTGTGTCTGACAGAAATAGAGAGATGCACTATCATTATGTTTTTCCAGCACAGAGACGGCAGAATATAATTTATCGTCAAGCCACACATCATCTTGGTCTGCAAAGGCATAATATTCATTTGCTTCAACATTATTCAACAAATGCATAAAACTGCATTGCGGCCCAAGATTTTGGCCTGTATAATACAACAGCTTACCTTGAATTTTATATTCCTCCAAAATATTTAACGTATCATCCTTAGAACCGTCATCCCTGACGACAAGTTTTACGCAGACATTTTTTTGGCTCAATATACTGTTTATCTGTTCTCGTATATACTTGCTACCGTTATAGGTTGACATCAGCACCGTCACATTATGTATATTATCCATGTCTATTTTCCTTGTTACCTAAATAATAATTAAAAAATGCCCAAAAATATTTTAGGCTACGTTCTCTGAAAGTTCTCGACAAAGTTGGTCGCAAAGTTGCTATTGTCAATGCCAGTGATGTCCCATGAACACATTTTCTAAAATTACGGGCACACTCCAAATAAATACAGAAACGCTGAAATATTTTCTTTTTGTCTGTTTCCATCCCAGAGAACGCCTGGCGACATATCACACTCGGCAAAACATAATATTCAGGATATAACCTCTTATATTTTTCAATAAAAGCAACATCAGAGAAATCAAGCCATACTTTTTCGTAATATCCACCCACCCGAGAAAAAGAATCCAAAGAAACAAGTATTCCACTGTTAATCGGAGAAGCATCACTGAATTTCACAGTTCCGACAGGTGCAGAATTGCATATATGTGATGTAAACAAGCAATATGGTGTTGGTGAAATAAATTGCCCGGTCGCGATGGTATGACGCGGTACTATCATAGACACAGACTTGTGTAAACAAATTGCAGATTTATAGCTATCTATGGCGTCATTTGAGAAATCAGTATCTTGATCTAACAACAAAAGCCACAGATATCCCTTTTCTTTTGCATATCTATACGCTGCATTATAGGCTTTTCCAAGTCCTCCATTACAACAGTCATGAACATATTTTCCAACCTCAACATCCGTTGTTTGCTCATATGGCGAATTATCATAGACATAGATGTCATTAAGAGCATCATTATGTCCTTTTAGCAAAGTTTTAAATGTGGCCGACTCTTCCAGTCGACATCCATATAATGTTATTACATATAATATATTACTCATGATACTTTATCTAAATCCAAATTGATTATAAGCATAATTCTGTGCATACAAATATATAGCAAGAAACATTACAATGACCTTTCCACACCAAGCCGGACGAATAGTATAGTATATGCAAGAAAAGAGTATTATTTCAACAAAACCGAAAAGCTGAGACATACGTACTGCAATGACAGACATTTCACTTAAGCCAAACCACGTTGCAATAGACAAACAGTCACATAACATAAGTATCGGCAAAGCCTTAACATGAGGTTTTATAATATCATAATAATACAAAATGTAATAAAACAGAACGACCCTAAAAAGCACCATTATATTAATTACTCTTATCTCCATATGCTGACCATTTGCTATAGCCAATTCATAAATCTTAAGTTTTTGTTCTACATAAGGTATAGGTAAACTTGTTATTATGTTTATATGCAAAGCCCACAACAATATACTTACAGGCACTATGAGAGCAAGCGTTTTCTTCCATTTCGAAGATAAATTCTTCGGGCATATCGCTAACGGGATAACCATCGCTCCCATAGTATGATGGAAAGCGATAGCCATTAACATAAGAGCGCAAATCAGCCACACAGACCTTCGCTCCACTCTTAAATACATTGCATACATGCCGAAAGCCATGCCTGCAGCAAGTCTTATCTGTTCACAATCATGCAATTGGAAATAATTACTTGCATATACAAGTAGAGAAAGAAGGAAGCAAGTTCCATCAGTCATTTTTCTGACAGCATAAAGTTTCAATGGTATCGAGATAAATGCAAATATCCATATCATAGTATGCATTGTTCCACCATGGCGATACACAAATTCTGCAATCAGCAAAAATGACTGCTCTACTGTTAATTGAATAATTTTATTGTCAAATGAATAGAAATAGTTCTCATAATTTTTGTAGTCGCTGACATAAGAAGTTGGCCTTGTTATTGAAACAACAAGGAATACAGCAATATAGAACCACAGCAAATAACTATGGTACTTTTTAGGTAAATTCTCTGAAAACAAAGAAATTACCATAATAGACAGCATTACAACAAAAAGTATTATTAACATATATATTTTCTAAGATAATATACAGACAACACGACAGAATAAAGAATCATAATTGCTATTGCTCCCAAAGCACGTTTAGGACCTGCCGGACGTGTAGGAACAGTAGCACTCTCTATCGTTGTGAATGCAGGTGTCTTTTCTTGTATTTTAGCAAGTGCAGTCTGTTTCTGTGTATTCATTGTTGAATAGATATTAAACTTCAGCTGCATATCGTTTTCCAAATCCTCCAATTTAGAGCGGACACTTTCTAATTCTGCTTCATAGTTAGCATCAGAATATGCTGCATATTTCTGACGAGCCCTCTCATAATTATGTTGTGCCTTATCACAAAGTCTTTTGTAATAAAGGTAATCATTCTTCGCTTTTCTTGTACGATAGTCTATTATTGACTCCAAAAGTTTCTTGGAAGTCTTATCAGCTATAGTAGCACAAACCCTAGGATCTTGATCATTTACACTTATGGTAATAGCATTAGTTTTCTGATCTATGGAGCAACTTATGCTATTCCTTATAAGTCCCGCAATATCCTGTTGTTTTTTTGTCATAGAAAAAACATCTATTTTTTCATTTGCCTTGCCTGAATAAGTATCACCAGTCTTTGCTTCAAACATATTTTTGAAATATCCTATTATAGAATCCCACCATGCATGTTTGGTATGTTTTGCAAGATAATCATAGTAAGTAGTTGAGACATCTCCTTTCTTCGTTATCACATCGACAGGGAACATCTTTACTATAAAGTTATTAGAACTTATCAAATCCGGATATAATTCAAAAGATATAGCATCATTATTAGCAATTTTACTCAAAGACCCCATACCCAACGACGAGAGTGCAGAAGAAAAGCCACCACCTGAAAAATCTGAAGATTCCGGAGCCAATATTACAGAACTGGTGTAATACCTTGGCACACACATAATCAACAAATAGCCTAATACTGCAACTATAGGCATTGATACAAAATACACCTTACGGTGCAAGCGCAATTCCCTTGCAAAGACTTTTACATTCAACACTTTTCCTGTTGAATTCTTCTCTTGATTTTTTGTTATTTCATCCATATTCCTTGAGCCTTATTATTTATTATTTTCTTATACTGAATTATATTAACAATTAGACCTGGCATATTAACAGCACACAAAGCTATCATAAACCAAATAATACTATCCGTAACCTTGACAACAACTATGGTCAATGGAATAAAGCATAAAGAAGCAGAGACAGTCATGTAAATCTGCAGTCTCAACACCCCTATTCCATTCAGAATGAATGAAAACCTCAAGCTGCTTACTGTAACAAACATATATATTCCCATCATAACTGTCATATACAAAGGCACAGTTACTTCCTTACCTATCCATATATCATAGAATAAAGGAGATGCTATAACCATCAGAAATTCCATAACGCCGATTCCAAGAAGAATTTTGTTTAGCAATTTATTACTTTTTACGATCCATGCCATGTCATTTCTTTTGTAAGCATCCGTTGTAGCGCTCCAATACGGAGTGCATATAACTGTAAACACCATCAGTACGATAGAAAAATATCTGTATGTGATCTGATATGGTGTAACGATACTCGGCGAGAAGAATCTTGAGATAAGCATATTGCTTGTCATAAACAAAATACACCCAGCCATTTGCAGTATAAAAAACTGTATACCAAAGCCAAACAATTGTCTAACCATCATCATTTTTATTCCTCCAAAGAATGGTCTAAGATTTTTATATTTATAATAAAAGCTATAAATATAAGCGATGATATATACTATTAGTGGCGGAAAAGTATTTATGACAGCTATGCTTACAAGGGAAGAAACTCCATTGTAATACAAGATCATAGTACCAAGTAAAGCCAAAGTCTGTCCTGAAACGACCAATAAGTTATTAACAGCAGGCAACTGAAGTCCCAAATAGAAATTTCCTATGAATTTAAGCACAAAAGTCGCACACACAAAAATAGTGGCAACAGAAAAGACCTCCTGAAGATTAGTTACGAATTTTATATCAATGTTCAATAAAGAATACAAATCTGCATTATTTATAAACGAACACAATATGACAGCAACCGGAACAACTACAACAAAAAGCATAGCAAAAGTGGAAGACACCGTTTCGCGTGCCTTTTCTATATTACCGTCCGCAATGTACATAGCCAATTTATTCCTTAGTCCATTTCCTAAGCCAATATCAAGTTGATCTATCCAAAGCAAGATACTGCTCATAGTAAGCCACACACCATTTTTATATTCCCCGAGACACTTTAAGGTATATGGCACCAATAAAAAAATTACGACAGCACTCCATATCTTCAACAAGAAAGAAAAAACGATATTCTTTCTTATTAATGCAGAGCGTCTGTCCTCTTTTGCATCTTTCTTCATTATAGTTACCACTTTCTATTCTTTTAATTTATATAATCTTGGACTTTTCACGTTTCAAAAGTTTTTTCTTACGAACTATATGATACTCAGCAGCACAACGATATTCGAATTTTATATTTGTCATTCTTCACTTTCTATCTTCTCCATTACTTCAAGAAGATCCGTAAAGAGAGGAATATAATCGTTTACTATAATTTGCTGTACCTCGTTTGCGACAGACTCGTCGTAGTTATGCGAAGTTCTATTCCTATCCACAATTGTTTCAAGCCACAAAGGATTATCAATAAGACCAATTGCCAAGGCTTTGCGAATAGCATCACGAGAACCTCTTATATCATTATATCCCTGATATGCCTCATAATCTTTCATTACATTCCAAGCCAACTCATGAGTGTATTCAAATCTTTGAATCAGTCCTTCATTGACAAGTTCTTTCATATCCTCATCACAATCAGAGCAGTCTTTGACTTTTTCTGCGGCGATCAATAGCTTCTTATATGCTTTTTTGTAATTGTCAAGACGTTGTCGCCACCTTATATCAGTTAAATCTACCATGTTTCAACTATTATGATTTGTATATATAACCTTCCCCACTCTATCTATATGCTCCAAAAGTTTCTTGTTTTTAAGAGCCGAGTAGAGCGAAATGTCGAACTCATACGGTAACAGTAAATCATCAACACTCAATGCTACCACATTAAGGTCACGATGAGTGAGATTACTACCAACAAGCGTCAGGTCAACATCCGAGAATTTTCTGTTAGTACCCTTAGCCCTTGAACCGTATATTATAGCTTTCTCTATATTCTTTTGAGAAGAAAGTACAGAAATGAGTTTCTGCAATTCATCCCCCGTCAGTCCAATATTACACTCCACCATATTTTCAATCTATCTTATACTCCTCCACTCCCCTCGTCTCCGTAGAAAAGTTCAGTCCTATCTTGTAGAGTTTTCTCTTGTCCATTTGGAACGGAGCGGCATAGTTGCAGTCTTCTATTTGTTGTAGAGCCTCGTCAGCCGACTTGTCGAGTTTACATTCTATAATATATATATAGTCGACAGTCTGTATAACAGCATCAATTCTGCCTTCGCTTGTCGGTCGCTCCACTTGTATGTAAAATCCCATAATCTTGAATATGAGATACATCACGTTCTGGAAATATAGTTCGGCATTGCCCACTACTTTATAGTCGGTATCGGCAAGCATTGTAGACAACCGCTGCATGAAACGTTCCGGATTACCAGCCTCAACATCCTTGACAAACTCCACAATAAAATAAGGAGATTTGTCGCCTGCCGACGAATAGCGCGGCAGGAGGAAATTAAGGAAACCCTGTTCCACCTCCTGATTAGGAAACCCAAGCTTGTATTTCTTGAATCGTTCGTCATACCCCTTTATCGTGAGATAACCACTTTGGTAAATCACGGGGATAGGATTAGTAGACATTGAATCCACGCTATTGATAACATCGTCAGAGATTTGTTCCTTGGTGAGATCCTGCAACTCGTAGTGATGAAGTTTCAACAGATCCACAAGGAAAGTCGGCGTACCGGTTTCAAACCAATAGTCGCCATATTCCAATCTTGCCAAAGTATTAAGCACGCTGAACGGATTGTAAATACCAACACTACCGGGTTTGAAATGATATCCGTCGTAACGAAGACGCAGTTCTTCGAGAGTTTCCTCTTCTGTCTTTCCCGTAGCCTCACTCAATCCCCCGATACCCTCCTTGAAATTAGCCTTCAGTTCCTTCTCCGTTATTCCGCAGATACTGATATAGCGATTGTCCATGGATATATCCATAAGATTGTTGAGGTCGCTGAACACGCTGACCTTTCCGAACTTTGTAACTCCTGTCAGGAAAGCGAACTTGATGTATCTGTCCTGTGTTTTCAGAACAGAATAGAAAGCTTTCAGCTCATTGCGATAGTTCTCCTGCAGCTCCGCATCATGGAAAGTCTGGAGAATCGGTTTGTCGTATTCGTCAACAAGAATAACAACATTCCGTCCTTCTTTCTTTGCAGCCCTCTCCACAATTCCCTTGAAACGTAGGGCGAGAGTTGTTTCAGATTCCGACTTACCATATTCTTTCTCCCAAGTGCAGAGATAATCGTTAAGTATGGAAAACAAGCTGCCACGCTCTCTAAAGTTAGCCGTATTCAAATCTATATGAAATACAGGGTATTTATACCAATTCTGCTCCATGTCATAGATGGCAAGTCCATCAAAGAGTTCTTTCTGCCCCTTAAAATAAGCTTCGATAGTTGAAATCAGCAGACTTTTTCCGAATCTACGCGGTCTGCTGAGAAAATAGTATTTACCTTCGTCAGCCAACTTGTAAACCATGTGGGTTTTATCCACATAGGTAAATCCACCATTTCTTACTTCATCGAAATTCTGTATTCCAATAGGATATTTCATATTCCGTTCTCCCCTATACCTTATATTATAATATATTGGCAAGTGTCGCAATCATCGTAGCGATAGAAGCCACAGACGTTCCGATAGTCATTGTCTCGGCAATGCTCATCTTAGTTGTAGCCTTGGCAGGAACAACGATTTCGCATCCAGGCATTGGCTTGGCATTATGTGAAACCTTTGCCACGGTACCATTCATATATATAATGTACGACTGACGTTTCTTTGCCTTGTTGCTGAATCCACCAGCCTGGTCGATATAATAGCTTGCCTTCTTGCCTTTGACGAAGCCTACGGTATTAGGATACATCACCTCACCGTTAATCTTAACCGTACCGGTATACTGCGGAACGACAATTCGGTCGCCCTCACGCAATACGATATCCTCGTCGCCTCCCGGATGAGCAATAGCCTTGTCGAGCTCGATACCTACAGAGTAAGTATCCTCAATTTGGAACTTCCTCAATCTCTCGCTTTTAGAAAGGTCAACCTTCTGTCCTGTCTTTGCAGCCTCCTCGGCAGCCACCTGTTCATACTGTTCGAGAGCCATTCTTCGTGCAGCCTCCAGACGCTTGCGTTCACTTTCGTTTATACGACGCACAAGAGTAGCTCCGGCTGCATATCCGCGGTCGTTCACTCCTCCGGCAGCCTTGATAACATCACTCAGTCTGGTATTGTTCTTGGCAAGAGTATAAGTACCGCTGAACATAACTTCTCCATCAACCGTAATATTCTGCTGTTTAGAGAATCCCGGACTCTTGCGCACATATACCTCATCAAAAGGCATAAGTTTAAATCCAGGTTTGCCGTCGATAACAAAGCCGTCTTTCAGAGCGAAACTGTAAGTATAAGCCGTAATAGAATCGGTAGCGAGAGCCTTCGGATTAACGATGCGACGTGCTACGTCCACTTTAACAGTAGAAGCAGAATTCTTCAATCCTCCAGCCTGCAGCACGAAGTCTTCAAGCGTCTCGTTGGAAGCATATTTGTAAATACCCGGATAGTTCACCTCACCGTGAATGGTTATCGTCTGCTCCTCCATCATCTCCTGTTTCGTAGGGATGAAAAGGACATCATTAGGCTGCAGCGGCATATCAGCTACTTTTCCCGAAAGGATACCGTCAACATCTACAGGTATAACCTCAAGAGTGCGGTCAGCCTTCATGCGGTGCATCACGGCACGAGCCGTAAACGCCTCCTCCTTCAATCCCTCGGCATGCTCAATCAACGAGCGCACACTGTTTATGTCGCTGCCCACCTGATACATACCAGGACGGAAAACGCTTCCCTTTATCTCCACCATATTTGAATAACGCGGCAAGATAGAGTCTACGCTGATAGAATCTTCATCAGCAAGATGGAACGAACTCATGTCAAACTCGTCGACATTGAACACGGAATACTCCTTACCCGTCTTGCGCACGAGTCTTACCGACTTAGTATAAGCATCTCCTGTAAATCCGCCGGCATATTTCAGTATTGTGCCCACGCTTTCGTTCTTCTTCATCTCATACCACATAGGGCGTTTCACCTTACCCGTGATATTTACAAGACAATCATACGGTCCGACCACAATAACATCATTGTCGGCAAGACGCACATTTCCTGTAAGTTTTCCGTTGAGCATATAATCGTAGATATCCACTACCGATACGAGGCGGTTGTTTCTATATACCTTAATATTACGCAAAGTTCCGAGTTCATTTGTTCCTCCTGCCATATACAGAGCATGGAACACGGTGGCAAAAGCCGACAGCGTGTATGTACCCGGCGCCTTCACCTCTCCCATCACGTTAACCATGATGGAACGAGTCTCGCCTACAGTAAGCTTTATCTGCGAGCTGCTGTATCTTGAGCCCAATGTGGAGCGCAGTCTTGCGTTTGCCTGCTCCACCGTGAGTCCGCTAACCTGTACCGGTCCGTATCCCTCGATGGTTACGAATCCGTCAGGCGACACAGTGCTCTCTACCGTCTTCTGCGAAGCTCCATAGATGTCGATATATACGGCATCGCCTGGACCGAGACGGTAATTCTGTGGTGTGGCAATATTCATATTCGGTTCAAACGAAAGGTTCTTGTTGTTGAAGATATTGCGTCCGAATACTTTCTTCTTAGTCTTCTCCATCATCAACTTGTTGAGCAGAGCCGCAGTATCCGGCACAAACTCATCAAGCTCGTCACGCATGTCTGCCCAATCCTCATTAGTCTCATTATATACATTAGAGCGCTGGTTGAGTTCCTTTCTTCCATCCTTCACTCTATATTGCGAATCATACTCTGAGCGCTTGTCATCAAGCTCATCACTTTTAGTATTCTTGTTCTTTCCAGTTCTCAGGCGAGTATCGTTTTTGCTACCCGTAGTACCAGAAACCTGTCCGAGCCCCTGATCTTTAGTAGCGCGTTCATATTTTTTCCTGACGCGTCTGATTTGTTCTATATTAACACCGTTCTGCATCAGTTTTGTCACGATTTGCGACTGTGATGTTCCGGCATTATGCTCTTTAATGACAAACTTCATAACCTGGTCGTCGGTCATTGACGACTGTGCCATCATCCCCACAGGAAGAAGCACAGAAAGCAACAATGCAATGATATATCTTTTCATGTTGAAATTATTTTTCGGTTTTGTTATTATTAAAATTTCTTTCCACTCACGATACTGAAGAATGTCTTTGCCACGATTGAGGCATCAAGAGCCAACGACCGCCTTTTAAGGTAGTCGGTATCCATACGCAGTCTTTTAAGCATCTTTTCCATAGTATCTGTATATCCGTTGTATAGTGTAGCCTCGGATGTGAGCCCCGGTCTCATCTCGTATATAAGAACATAGTTCGGGTCGTGCTCCATAATCTTGTCGATATAATATTTTCGCTCCGGACGCGGACCGACGAATGACATATCGCCCTTCAGCACATTCCACAACTGTGGCAGTTCGTCGAGATGATGCTCACGCAAGAAGCGTTCGGTCTTAGTAGACTGACCTTCAATGCATTTCGCCACAAGCTGAGGTTCCTTTTCCGGTTCACTCATCGTGCGAAACTTGTAAATGACAAATGGTCTTCCCTTATAGCCGATACGCTCCTGAGAGAAAATCACAGGACCGTTTTTTTGCCGTTTCAACATTATCGCTATTACCAGGCATACCGGAGATGCCACGAGCATTCCAAGCAGGGAGAATACAATATCAAAGAGCCTTTTTATAGCTCTCTGTACACTTCCCATCGCATCATGTCGGCATTTGAGGCTGTTAACCTCTACACTATTTTGTTCGTTCACTTTGTAATATCTTAACTTTTTATATATAAGAACCCCAATTATGCCGTTTTATTGCATAATCTTTGCAAAGGTACTATATTTTTTATAAAAAGCCACGAATCTGACGAAGAAAACACAACTTTCACATATTATAATAGCACAACCCTACTTCACCGACACTGGTTCTATCCTACTTTTCTTCTACGACATTGAATTTTCCCCATACCGAATCTGCCCTGTAAGTTGCTCCACTCCCCACGGGCACATATAGTGAAATCTTCTCCAAATGGAGTCCACCGAATGCTCCCGCACTGCACTGCGGTGGCGTCGTTGTCGCCAGATGCAAGCTTTTGAGTGCCCTACACTGACTGAATGCCTCTTCGCCAATTTGCGTCACCCCTTCCGGTAAACGTATATCGCTGATATTGAAAGAACAATAGAAGGCGTCACCGGCAACAGCACTCACCACGCGCCGCTCTCCGCCGACTTCCACTGTTGCGGGAACAACGATTCTCGCCACATCATTTGATTTCACAAGACTTAGCGTATTGTCTTCACTCTGACTGAACACGAGTCCGCCACTCATTATTTCCTGACCGTAAGTTGCAGTTGCTGAAGCCATCGCCAACAAAGCTACTAAGATAGTTTTTCTGTTCATACTTTTCCTTTTTTTGTGTTTGGTAATAAAAGCGTGAGATTGCCATACTGCATCAAGATGGAGGTCCTAGGATAACCTGTGCACAGATACCTGCATAGCAACCCACGCATAATCTGCGTCATACCGCCACTTACATGCCGATACAACAATATCTTATACGAGTGTCTACCATCGAGCTTTCTTGTCGTGCGCATGAAAATTTCCTAGGTTCCCATTCTTACAAGATTAAGCACAATGCTTTTCCACATTTTCTGCGTGCAAATTTAATATTTTATTTTAAGAACCGGCACATTTTGTATAGTTTTCTTAAAAGAAAAGCTAAAAATAATCAAAATAAGACAAGAAATTCGATATTCTTGCATTTATCTTTATAATATTTCATACCTTTGTAATCCATTAGCGATATGCAAAAAAATGACGTATCCACAAAACTTATGCATCAAGTTTAGGGGTTGACTGGATTTGACAGCGGGTTGGAATGGTACGTAAGCATGCGGAGCGCAGTCTGCCGGCTCCTTAATCCCGACGGTCAACAATTTATCTGGCGAAAACAATTACGCTCTCGCTGCCTAACCGAAGTACAGTAGGTTACTGGCTTTATTCCGTCACCAGGTGATGGAACGAGACATCGCTCAAAGGCTCTTTTTCCGAAGCTCTTTGGTAAAGCGGTGCGGCTAACTCGGAGATAGTCATGGTGTGCCCCGCCGCCGTGATGAAATTTTAGGGGATAAGGCTGCGGTTGGTGGTCCAGGTCTTGCCGCAGCTCGAAAACCGAAGGCTGGAATAAGCATGTAGAAAGCGTATGGTTTCCCTGTTTGGACGAGGGTTCGAATCCCTCCAGCTCCACTCCACTTTCACAAAACAAGCCGCAAACTCTTTAGGTCTGCGGCTTGTTTCGTTATAAGAAAACGTATTTCTTACGTTTCACACAAACACCTTTTTCCCATTTCTCCTGATAAAGACATCCAACAGTTGCTGAACTGCAAGCCATACGATTATATCGGCAACAATTGTCAACGTGAAACCTATACGTTTCCCCAACATCAAGTATAATAAGATAAAAAGCAAAGCAATCATAACCGTAAAACAAAGGGCTTGATGCTGCGTCATCCCCGTGCGCAACATTTTATGGTGTATATGATTCTTGTCTGCCATAAAGACCGGACGACGATGCATAAATCTGGTAATAATAACACGGAACACATCAAACACCGGAACTATAAGAAATGAACAGGCTATCGGCATACCTCCAACAATTGGTGTTTCTGCATTTACCCTAACCATAGAACATTTAACAAACAAAGTACCAAGTATAAAGCCAAGCGTCAAACTGCCAGTATCTCCCATAAAAGTTTTGTTTACCCCCTGCTTGCCAAAGAGATTGAAACGGACAAAAGCCACAAGAACCCCAAGAAGTCCTGAAATTATAATACAATAAGACCAAAAGCTTTCAGAAATAAAAATAGCAAGGAATCCGAGCAAAGCTATTACTGCCATAGATGCAGCCAATCCGTCTATTCCATCAATAAGGTTTATGGCATTATCTATAAAAACAATTACAAAAACTGTCAACGGAGCACCTACCCAAAACGGAATTTCATCTATTCCGCAAAAGCCATAAAGATTATTGATATACAGTCCTGACAATGGAAGAATGGATGCTGCAAATATCTGAACGAGAAACTTTGTCCTTGGCGAAACCCCGACAATATCATCTACCACCCCTACAGCATATATCGCCAATAGTCCGACAGAAAAATAACAAGCCCAAAGGCTCAAGCTAAGCGATGTTCCTTCCGAAATACTGCTCACTATAGCTGTTGCCAGCATAAAGCTAATCACTATACAGGGAATAAAGCAAACCCCTCCCAATCGAGGAACAAAAGCCTTGTGAACTTTCCGTTCATTTGGCAGATCATAAAGTCGTTTTACCCTACAGAATCTTACAACAAGCGGAATTAATACTAATCCTAAAAGCATACTCACGAGAAACGACATCAATATATAACAATATACAATCATTTATTCATGTTGTTTTGTTCTTTGATATTGATAAAGAAATCTCCCCATGCCGAAAGCCAATAGCTGTTATATGTGTTTTGTGGAATATTCAGAACACAACTTTTTCTGTTGCAACCAGCAAAAACGCCATTACCAAGCAATGGCGGTCTTTTGCAATCAACAGACACCAACGACAGTGACGCACAGTCTTCAAATGCTCCATTGCCTACTGCTTCAACATCACCTACTATTCTAATATCTTTCAAAGAAGAGCAGCCAAAGAAAACACGTTCACCTATGGTTTTCAAGCTGTCTCCCAATTTTACTTCAGCAAGTTTTTTACATCCCATAAAGGCACATTCCCTTATTTCCGTCGACGTTTGAGGAAGAGAAACTTTCTCCAGACTTCTACACCCATAAAACATATATTCGCCAACTATATTGTTCCAGGAATACACCCCAGCCATGCGTTTTGACTTTTCGTCGAAGTAATAATACATGCCACCACTTACTATCATAGTCTCTGACATGTCAATACTGGCAAGTTTGCCGTCAGCATTACCATCCGACTCCTCACAACCAGCCATCTCACGTATAAACTGTATATCGTCACCGTTGATTTGTCCTGTCAGTTTAAGATCAGTAATACAATATTTCTTACTCTCACCAATCATATTTGAAAGATTGCCGGGTTTATCCACACAAACAGTAATCTGCTTTGTTATCAAACCATTGTCTGCAGCAAAGACAGACATTGAAAAGATAAGGCAAAGTGAAATAATATTCAGACGCTTTAATTTTTTCATGTTCCTTTTTCAATATTTATATTTTTTCTTCCCCTCCCCCGCCTCCCCCTCCGGGGGCGGAGCAGTTACCCTTGTTTGCCATTTCATTACATATTATGTCATATTAGCATTTACTCGCAAATATTCTATTTCTAAATAGAAAAGGAAACTGCTCCTCAACTGGAGGTGGAGACGGAGGAGGGAAAGAACAAAGAAGTTCATCAACGCAGCAATTAATATGCACTCTGTACAACCTTAAATTTACAAATTACAGTGCCTTTCTTGTTGGAGATTGTAACCACATCCTCACGGTCGGAACTTGAATTATTTCTGCTATTAAAATATAAACGGACATATCCCCGAACATAATCGCTGTACGAATTATAACCATAAAGGCTTGTACTCAACCACGATGCAGAATTTGAAACTTTCAAGTCGCTCCAATCTATATTTGTTCTGAAATAAAGCTCTGTTGATCCGCTATAGTAGTTAGTTGTATACGGATTATCCTCCGAATACCCATTATCCATAGTGATATATTGTGCCTCCTGCTCCACATTCAGTTTTACACTCGTATCTCCATTTCGGTATTTCAAAGTTATTGTGCCGGTTCGTTTGGTATCAGTCTCATTGGCTGTGGCTGTGATACGTAGGATATAATTACCATATCTATTTTGGTAATAACCGTCTCCATAGTTACTATTCTTCTCCAATTTTGCCTCACACCAGTCTGATGCAGTAATTTCAATATCTTCAAGCGGAATATTACTGTTTACATATACATATTTGTCTTTTCCACTCACGGAAAGAGGAAGATTCATTGATGTTACGTATGAACCATTGTTATTATACAATTTCATTCTCGGCTCTGCCGCTCCACGAGTCACCTTTATTTCTTTCTTCTTTCCATAGCCTGTAGTAAGAGTTATTGTTGCCGTAGATACTTCCATCGTATCAGACGCCTCAACAGAGACATCCACGGCATTTGTCAAGAAGCTCTTACTAAGAGACGACGACGGAGTAACTCGACACCAGGCGGCAGAAGATGTACAAGAGAAGTAAATCGGTTCATTGTCGAGAAACTTCACCTCTTCAGTTCCACCCTTATTTGTAAACGAGAGCTCGTCTTTGGGAAGTTGGATATCAATGTCTTTTCCATAGAAAGGATGCTGGTATCTTATATTATATCCGATTACCTTACCGTCGGTATCGCGCATCTCGTCTTCAACATAAATCCTGTAAAAATCAGAATAATTATAACTAAATCCATCATAATCTGGCAAATAATGATCATAATTACAACAGACATAGCCATATCCTTTTCTGACAGCAACCTTTTCAGCCCATCCTGACTTTGGAATATTGGTTATACTGCCCAATTTATTTGCACTTGTCACCAAAGCAAATTCCACATCACGACCATCAGCAGTCTGGAAATTGTTGTCCTCTCCGATAAAAACCTCATCAAGCTTTGTAGCCTTGTCCTTATCCCCTTTCAACATCGAGAGTACTACCTCGTTGTCAAGTCCTTCACCGGCTGAACCACCATTGGGTTCATCATTATCACTGCTGCATGAAGTCAGTGCAGCAATCGGCAGAGCTGCCACTAATACGGCAGCAATAAAAGTTTTTTTGCTATTCATATATTTTGTACAGGTTTTATTGTTAATAATTTCTCAACTTACACTAGTCCCGAAACTAAAGTATAGACAATAAAAAAACGTGGACTAATAACTTCGTCTATACTTTCAGAGGTATCGCCAAACACCATTGCAGCTATATACGAGTAAAAGCCCACGCCTGTACACAGACGTGAGCATTAACTTCTACTCTTAGCTGCTTCATTCAAATTTGGCGATTTTCTGAAAGCAAGAATACAAAGCTAACGCTTCTTTATAATATGTCGTTTTCTTTTTGTTACATAAGCATTATTTTTTTACTTTGTGCAAAGTTACACATTATTTTCTTTACACAAAAGAGTTTAATGTAAAACTGTAAAAAATATATACTACGATACTTTATGAATGCATCTCATATACGCCGAATTGTTCGTTGCAGAAAGCGGCTCTTTAATCCCGTATCGAGCAAGTCAAAATATATTGCATCTGGAAATTTCTGACGAAAGGAAGTGCTTTTCGTCTAAAATCCTTAACACCTAAATTGACGAAGAACCAAAATAGTAATTAAAAAAAACAAAAATCCTTCACCACCGCCGTAAAGCGTTGACAATAAACTATTTATGGTGAAGGAATTTTATATCAAACTTACGGGAGTATCGTTTTGCCACGGAGTAGGTGTTGTAACTACCGTTAAAAGTGTTTTCAACGGTAGTTAAAAGTGTTTTCAACGGTAGTTAAAAGTATTTGTAACGGTAGTTAAAACACCTCCGTTAGGCTAATCCGCTCCTTCGGGACAGGAAAAATAAGACTTGAATACTTTCTATAATGAGTTTCATTACGCCAAATACAGGAGAGAGAAGACACAAATACGGGTCGCTTGACCCGTAGCCACAGAGATACTCGTGACTATCTGTCATTATGTAGTTACAGATTTATATCAAGCAATAACGATGTTTTGTATATTTTCATTACTGTTTGTATACAACGTAAAGAATATTTGTTGTAAATTTGCAGCGATATTATTAATGTAGCAGTGGTTATAACTATTCAGAAAATCAGAATTCAGAAAACATTATGGAAACTATCGACGCTAAAGAAGAACAGATCCTTATCCGCATAACAGGACAGGACCGCCCGGGACTTACCGTTTCGTTCATGAAAATACTTGCCTCTAAGGATGCCAAGATTCTCGACATCGGACAGGCTGACATCCATGCCACGCTGTCGCTCGGCATACTTATACGCATCAACAGCGACGTATCGGGACAGGTGATGAAGGAACTGCTGTTCAAGGCTACCGAACTGGGCGTAAACATCGGCTTCTCGCCAGTTACCGACGAGGAATACGAGAACTGGGTGAACCGTCAGGGCAAAAACAGATATATCCTTACCATCATGGGACGCTCGCTATCAGCGAAACAGATTGAGGCGGCTACAGAGGTTATCACGAAACAGGGACTGAACATAGACTCTATCTTGCGTCTCACCGGACGAATGAGCATCCAGCACCCGTCGCCAAAAGGAAAGGCATGCATACAGTTCTCGCTCAGAGGCAACCCCGAAAACCGCGCTGCCATGCAGGAGGAACTGATGCATATCTCATCGGAGATGGAGATTGACTTCTCGTTCCAGCGCGACGACATGTACCGACGCATGCGCCGACTTATCTGCTTTGATATGGACTCTACGCTCATTCAGACGGAATGTATCGACGAACTGGCGGAGCGTGCCGGCGTGGGCGACCAGGTTAAGGCTATCACCGAGAGCGCAATGCGAGGAGAGATTGACTTCAAGGAGAGTTTCACCCGTCGTGTGGCTCTGCTCAAGGGCCTCGATGCCAGTGTGATGGAGGATATCGCTCAGCATCTGCCTATCACGGAGGGTGTTGACCGACTGATGTTCGTATTGAAGCATTGCGGATACAAGATTGCTATCCTAAGCGGTGGGTTCACCTATTTCGGCGAGCACTTGCAGCGCAAATACGGCATAGACTATGTTTATGCCAACGAACTGGAGATTGGCGAGGACGGAAAGCTAACGGGACGTTTCGTAGGCGAGATTGTAGACGGCCACCGCAAGGCGGAACTGCTCAAACTCATCGCACAGGTGGAGAAAGTGAATCTGGCACAGACTATCGCCGTGGGCGACGGTGCCAACGACTTACCTATGCTCAGCGAGGCTGGTCTGGGCATTGCCTTCCACGCAAAACCGCGTGTGGTGGCTAACGCAAAGCAGAGTATCAACACTATCGGTCTCGACGGTGTGCTCTATTTCCTCGGTTTCAAAGACAGCTATCTTGGGGAACAGGGAAAGATTTAAGGTTCATCCGATATTATCATCCATCTCCCATAAAAAACAGATATAAGTCTGCATTAATGCCATATACAAAAGGGGGATAAACAAAAATCCTTCACCGGTTATTGCTTACTGTCAAGCATTTACAACACCGTTGAAGGATTTTTTATTTTTTTTGATTTAAAAATAAAGAGGCTTCTTTTCAAATCAAAAGGCATCATTTATTTCTCCTCTGGAGCTATCATCTTCCAGCAGCCGGCAGCCAAGGCTCCGCCAACAAACGGACCAACGATGAATACCCACAGCTGCGACAATGCCTTGCCGCCCTCGAAGAGCGCCGGTCCGATGGAGCGCGCCGGGTTTACAGAAGTTCCGGTATAGTGGATGCCTACAAGATGTATCAATATCAATGCCAAGCCGATGGCAAGTCCGGCAAAGTCGTTGGTAGCTCCGTTTGTCTTGCTTGTTGCACCGAGCACTACGAGAACGAAGATGAATGTGAGGAGCACCTCGGCAAGGAGTCCGTTCACGACATTATCTGATGCACAGACGTTTGCTCCTGTTGCCGTGCCCTGAACAAGCGACGGATCGGTACTGACAAGGAGGGCCAAGAGGGCAGCGGCAATCAGTCCGCCGATGGTCTGGAATATCATATACATACCACAGTCCTTACCACTCATTCTTCCGCTGAGAAAAACACCGAGCGTTATTGCCGGGTTGATGTGGCAACCGGAAATGCCGCCGATGGTATATGCCATGGCGATTACCGAAATTCCAAAGGCAAGTGCTGTGCCCACTACCGATGCTGTGTCTACTCCGCAATTAAGGCTAACGGCAGCACCGCAACCAAGAAACGTCAATACGAACGTTCCTACCATTTCTGCTAAATACTTTTTCATAAGTGTTGATTTGTTTTTTGGGTTATTTATATGTGATAATTTTAGCTTGATAGGTATTTGAATACAAAATTACGCTTTTTATTACATTCTTCCAAGTTTTTTCTTGTAAATATTTCTCATTAAAATCGCTCTCTTTATTATATATAAGGTACAATACTGTCATCACCGCGTCATTATATATAAAATAGAAAATTAGATATACCTATAAATGAGAAAGATTTTTATTCTGTCTGTTGCAGCAATGACAATTGCTGCGACAAACAACACGATGATGGCAGCCAGCGACACACGCGGCAACAGTCACGTGCTGTGGTACGACAAGCCGGCAGCAATGTGGACTGAGGCTTTGCCTATCGCAAACAGTCGTCTGGGGGCAATGGTCTTCGGCGGACCGTCTGCCGACCGTCTGCAGCTCAACGAAGAGACGATATGGGCTGGACGCCCTAACAACAATGCCAATTCCGAGGCTAAGGAATACTTGCCGAAGGTGAGGGAACTGGTATGGAAAGGAAAATACAAGGAGGCTCAAGATATGGCTACGGCTCATATCATGGCTAAAACTAACTGCGGTATGCCTTACCAACCGTTCGGTGACCTGTATATCAATTTCCCGGGGATAGAGAAATATTCCGACTACTACCGCGAACTGAGTCTCGACTCGGCTCGCGCCGTGACTACATACAAAGCCGATGGAGTTACTTACAGGCGAGAGTATATATCTTCGCTGAGCGGTAACGTCATTATGGTAAGACTGACGGCAAGCAAGCCGGGTATGATTACTTGCAACGCCATGATGACTTCGCCACAACAGGACGTAACTATTAAATCGGAGGGCGACGAGATTCTGCTTAGCGGCATCAGCGGATGGCATGAGGGACTGAAGGGAAAGGTGCAGTTCACGGGGCGTGCAGCTGCAAAGATATCCGGAGGTTCGATGGCGTCTGAAGATGGTGTGCTGAAAATCAAAGGTGCTGACGAAGCAACGCTATTTCTTACTATTGCCACTAACTTCAAGCATTATAACGACATCAGCGGAAACGACACTATTATATCGGAGAACACACTGAGGGAAGCAATGAAGAGTTCGTTTGCACAGCTGAAGAGCAAGCATGTGGCAATGTACAAGAGTCAGTTTGACAGGGTTAAACTTGACCTTGGAAAGGACTTGTATGCTGACAAGACTACCGACTGGCGAGTAGAAAATTTCAAAAGTCATAACGACGAGCACCTTGTGGAGACTTACTTTCAGTTTGGCAGATACCTGCTTATCTCCACTTCGCAACCTGGCACGCAGCCTCCTACCCTACAGGGCATCTGGAACGACAAGATGATGCCGTCGTGGGACAGTAAATATACCTGCAACATTAATCTGGAAATGAACTATTGGCCGGCTGAAGTGGCTAACCTTAGCGACCTCACGGCTCCGCTCTTCTCGCTGATAAAGGATGTGAGCGAGACGGGAAGGGAATCGGCACGCATCATGTATGGTGCCGACGGATGGGTGCTCCACCATAACACCGACCTGTGGAGAGTGACGGGAGCTATCGACAAGGCTCCATCAGGACTATGGCCTACGGGCGGTGCATGGATGAGTCAACATTTATGGGAGCATTATCTCTATAGCGGCGACAAAAAGTTTCTTGCCGACGTTTACCCGGAGATGAAGGGGGCGGCAAGGTTCATAAACCAGATTCTCGTGAGAAACCCGAGCAACACCAACTGGATGATTTGTCCGAGTCTGTCGCCTGAGAACCAACATCCTCACCATGCCACTACGGCTGCAGGAGTAACGATGGACAACGAACTTATCACTGACCTCTTCTCGCATGTCATCGAGGCTTCGAAAATCCTTGGCATGAAACAGGACAAGGCTTTTGCCGACAGCTTGCAGGAGAAGCTTGACGGACTGCTGCCGCTACAGACGGGACGCTGGGGACAACTGCAGGAATGGAAAGACGACTGGGACAATCCTGACGATACTCACCGACACGTGTCGCATCTCTATGCTCTGTATCCAAGCAACCAGATTTCACCGTTCCGCACTCCGGAGCTTACTGCCGCTGCTCGCACTTCACTAATCCATCGCGGCGACCCGTCTACTGGATGGAGCATGGGATGGAAGGTATGTCTGTGGTCGCGCCTGCTCGACGGCAATCATGCCTTGAAGCTTATCGGCGACCAGCTAACCCTCGTTAGAAATGAGAAGAAAAAGGGTGGCACTTACGCCAACCTCTTCGACGCTCATCCGCCTTTCCAAATTGACGGAAACTTCGGATGTACTGCCGGAATAGCAGAGATGCTGCTACAGAGCCACGACGGATTCGTGTATCTGCTGCCGGCTCTGCCTGACGCATGGAAGGAGGGAACGGTTAGCGGACTGAAAGCGCGCGGCGGTTTTGAGGTGAGCATGACTTGGAAGGACAACAACATCTCCAAGGCAACTATCATTTCTAAAAATGGTGGCAACCTGCGCATCCGCTCTGCTGTGCCGCTCACGGGCAAGGACTTGAAGGTGGCTAAGGGTGAGAACAAGAATCCGCTTTTCGCTACACCGACCGACGTGAAACAGAAAATCAACTTCCCCGACAAATTAGAGAAATTGCCTGAACTCAAAAAGACGTATCTCTATGATATAAATACCAAGAAGGGAGAGGTTGTTGAATTAAGACCCACCCTTGCCCACCCCAAGGGAGGGATTTGATTACTGTTACCTATTAGGTTGAACAATCATATTAGAATAAAAATTAATCAAGAGAGATAATTATTAAAATATAAACCATTAACTATCCACAATCCTCTTTTTAGGAGGAACTAACTCATTCCCTCCCATGGGGAGGGTTAGGGTGGGTTTAAAAAAGAAATATGAAGAAATCACTATTACTCGCAGCCCTCGTGCTGCTCGCAACTACTGCCGTAAGCGCCGCGAAGAAGGCTATATACAAGCCTTGGAACAACGGCAAGCTGAAAGTTTCTGACAACCAGCGCTATCTCGTTCACGAAAACGGAAAAGCCTTTTTCTGGCTCGGCAACACGTCGTGGCTGATGCCTGAAAGACTGAACCGCGACGAGGTGGAATTTTTCCTCAACAAAGAGCGCCAGTGTGGATACAACGTTGAACAAATCCAGGTACTCAACGCTATCCCTACGTTTAATATCTATGGTCAGCAGGCAAACAACAAGGAGTTTGACTTCTCTAAAGTGTCTAAGCCTGGCGTTTATGGATATTGGGAGCACATGGACTATATCGTGGACCGTGCTGCCGCCAACGGTATTTATATCGCCATGGACTGCATCTGGGGCTCGATGATCGGACAGATGGACGTGAAGAAGGCTACGGCTTACGGCAAATTCCTCGGCGAAAGATACAAGGACAAGCCTAATATCATTTGGATGATTGGCGGCGACATCCTCGGCGACAAAAAGCCGGAGGTGTGGGACGCTCTCGCCCGCGCTATCAAGAAGTATGACAAAAACCATATCATGACCTTTCATCCAAGAGGAAGGACTACTTCTGCCCGATGGTTTAACGACCGCGAATGGATGGACTTCAACATGTTTCAGAGTGGACACCGACGCTACGGACAGCGCAACGGCGACGGCGACTATACCATCAAGGACAACACCGAGGAGGACAACTGGCGCTATGTGGACATGAGTTTCGAGAAGAAGCCACTGAAGCCAGTTATCGACGGCGAACCGTCGTATGAGGATATTCCTCAGGGACTGCACGATTTCTCAGCTCCACGATGGATGGACTACGACGTGCGTCGCTATGCCTACTGGGCTGTATTTGCTGGATGCTTCGGACATACTTACGGACATAACTCCGTGATGCAGTTTATGCGCCCTGGCGTACAGGCTTCGTTTGGCGCCGAAAAGCCTTGGTGGGATGCTATGAACGACCCTGGATATAATCAAATGAAATATCTGAAGTGGCTGATGCTTGCTTTCCCGTTCACTGAGGGACAGGGCGACCAGAGTATCATTGCCGGACAGAACGGTGAGCGCTACGACAGAGTAATTGCTATGCGCGGTTCTGACTTTATGCTCGTTTACAACTACAGCGGAAAGCCGATGCAAATAGATCTGACTAAAATCAGCGGCAACAAGAAGAATGTTTGGTGGATGAACCCGAGCGACGGCAAACTGACTTACGTTGGCGAACTTGACAATAAAGTGACGGAGTTTACTCTCGACGGTGCTTATCTGCGCGGCAGCGACAGAGTGCTTATTGCTGTTGATTCGTCAAAGAACTACATAAGCAAGGAACAAGCGGAATTGGAAGAGAAAGACTGAAAATACCAGTCACCTATTATATAATACAGGTAAGAACAAGAACTCATCATCAGCCCCGACAACAAGCATATCTGTTGTCGGGGCTGACGCTTTATAGATAAAAACAATAGAACTATAGAAAAGGTCGTTTGTAAGTTATGTTATTTATAAATACTTTTGCATCAGAAAAAAGAAAGGATATAAAAAATGGCAAAGAAAATAACAAATAAAGTAAGCTGGGTCGGCAAAGTAGACTGGGAACTGACCACATTTCATGGCGACGAATTATCTACACGCCATGGTTCAAGTTATAATTCTTATCTGATTCGCGACGAAAAGGTGGCGCTCATCGATACTGTATGGTTGCCATACGACAAAGAATTTGTAGCAAGGCTTAAAAAGGAAATAGACCTGAAGGATATCGACTATATCATCATGAACCACAATGAAGTGGACCATAGCGGTGCCCTGCCAGAACTGATGCGCGAAATTCCAAATACCCCTATCTATTGCACGAAAAAAGGAGAGGCAATAATTCGCGGACACTATCATCAGAACTGGAACTTCGTAAACGTAAAGACAGGCGATACTTTGTCTCTCGGCGAATCAACTCTGACTTTCATCGAGGCGCCGATGCTACATTGGCCAGACACGATGTTTACATATATGAGCGGCGACAACATTCTCTTCTCTAACGACGGCTTCGGACAGCATTTCGCATCTGAATCACTCTTCAACGATACTGTTGACAGCAATATTATGATGGCAGAAGCAGAGAAGTATTATGTAAATATACTGAACCTTTATAGTCCGATGGCTTTGAAGAAAATCAAGCAGATCCAAGCCATGAACCTGCCAATCAATATGATTTGCCCGAGCCATGGAGTTATCTGGAAAGAAAATCCTATGCAGATTTTTGACAAATATCTGTTATGGGCTGACGCTTATCAGGAGAACCAAATCACTCTCATATACGACACGATGTGGCAGTCTACCCGACTCATGGCGCAGGCTATTGCCGAGGGAATTCTCAGTGAGGACCCTACTGTAACAGTAAAGATTCTGAATGCTGCAAAAGAAGACAAAAACGATATTCTGACAGAAGTGTTCCGCTCCAAGGCAATCCTCGTCGGTTCGCCTACAATAAACTACGGAATATCGTATGCCATCGCTGGACTGCTTGAAATGATCCACGGACTGAAGTTCAAGAAAAAGAAAGCTGCAGCTTTTGGCTCTTACGGATGGAGCGGCGAAGCTGTGAAACAAATCAGTGAGAAGTTGCAAGGCTGCGGATTTGAACTGGTTAACGATGGATTAAAGACTCTGTGGGTTCCAGACGGCAATGCTCTCGATGAATGTCGAGAATACGGAAAAGATTTCGCAAAGGCTATTAGATAACATATTGCCCGAATTCAAATAAAATTTTATATAACGATTAAAAACAAAACCATTATGAAGAAGTATGTATGTGATGTCTGCGGGTATGTATACGACCCGGCAGTAGGCGATCCTGACAATGGTATCGCTCCAGGAACAGCGTTTGAAGATCTTCCAGCAGATTGGGTTTGCCCCCTCTGTGGAGTTGGAAAGGATGAATTCAGCGTTGAGGAATAAGATAAAAATGATTCTTTTCCGCAAGTGTGATATCATAAAATAAGTAAAATTCACACTCAATATGAGAAAAAAGCTTACTGCTGCATACAATATTACAATAAAATGACTATATTTGCAGCAAACTTAAAACATATTGATTATGATTGCAACTGTAATATTTTTAATAAGTATATCAGTATCCGTTTTCATCTGCGTGAAATAAACGGCTTATGATTCACTTTCGGAATAAGAATTTGTAGCACTGCAAAAGTGTAACTACATAATGTAAAAAGAAATGGAAGCTTCCGCATTTTATATACGGAAACTTCCATTTCTTTCTTGTCAGCCTTAAAGCGATATATGCACCAGCGCCAAAACTCCTATAACTTCAGCTTCAACACTCTAACTTCAGCATTCTCCATTCGGGGAATATCTTTCATCTCCTTATTATAGAATACAGCCTGTATTGCCTTGTTAATGATTCCATGCCCAACGGCGAGAACTGTTTTTCCATTATATTCACGTCGTATATACTCAAGAAACCTTTCGGCACGCAACTTTAATTCATCAATAGTCTCTATATCATCAGTCCATACGGCATCCTTCAAATCTGGAATATAGCGACCGGTGAAACTGCCCCAGTCACGCTCTCGCAACAGCGGTGTAACTTTCACATCGGCATTATGAGGTTCTGCCACGATGCGACAGGTATCTACGGCACGTTTCAAATCACTCGAAACAAAGACGTCGATAGGCTTATCGGCAAGTTTCACAGCAAGCTCACGGGCTTGTTTTATGCCGTTGTCATTTAACATTCCCTGCGTCTGCCCTTGCATTATTTTATTGGCATTGTCTACGGTCTCGCCATGGCGTGTAAGATAAAGTGTTGTCATAACTATTCGTTTTTATATAAAATCCTCACGCTCGGAAGAATAAGCAAGCGTCTTCTTCTCTCGCTTAATCGGATTTTTATATAAAATCCTCACGCTCGGAAGAATAAGCAAGCTTCTTCTTCTCTCACTTAATCGGATTTTTGTGCAAAAGTAATACAATTCTTATTATAAAAAGCTACCTTTGCACCATTAATTAATCAATTATACTGTATAAATGAGAAAATATATTGCTGCTGCCATGATAATGGCAGCAATGGCAGGCAATGCCCAGGAAACAAAGACTGAACCTTGGTATAAGAGCATAAAGCTATCGGGATACGGACTCGTGGAATATCAGGCATCCGGACAGGAAGGAAGCAAAGCTAATTCATTTGACCTCAGACTTGTAAGACTGTCGCTCGACGGAAGAATAAAAGGCGACTTTTATTGGAAGGCGCAAATGCAAATCAATGGTAACACATCGACGAAAGGAAGTTCTCCGAGACTTGTAGACCTTTTTGCCGAGTGGCAGAAATATTCTTTCTTTAAGATTAAGGCAGGACAATTCAAACTACCTTTTACTTTTGAGAACCCTATGCACCCTATAGACCAGGGATTTATGAGCTACAGCCAGAACGTAAGCTATCTGTCGGGATTCTCCGACCGTTCTGGAGAACATTCAAGCAACGGACGAGACATCGGTTTACAGATTCAAGGAGACTTTATAAAGAACGCCAAAGGAAGAAACCTTATGCACTATCAAGTTGGAGTATTCAACGGACAGGGCATCAACGTGAAGGATGTGGACCAGCAAAAGACTGTTGCCGGTGGCATTTGGGTAATGCCTGTCGAGGGTATGCGCATCGGAGTGTTCGGACTGGAAGGCTCTTATGCCCGCAAATGGAGCTATACTGATGATGAAGGCAAGAAACACACAGAAACAAAAAGTCTTCCACAACACAGATATGCTATAAGCGGAGAATATGTAACGAAGAGCGACTGGACTTTCCGCTCGGAATATATTCATGGAACTGGTGAAGGCTTCAAAACCAGCGACAACGAGAAGAATCCCGACTTGACTCTGAATGGCTATGGCAGCAAAGCTGACGGATTTTATGCTGCTGCCATCGCTCCAGTAATAAAGAAGAAAGCTCACATCAAGGCACGTTACAACATGTATCGTCGTGCTGCAACGTGGAACACAATGAAGTCAATGTATGAAATCGGCGCCGACTACAAGTTCTCGAAGAACATAGGAGTCACCGCCGAATATGTGTTTGTAAACGACCGCACGCTGAACAAGGAAAATTATAATATGGCAGACGTGCAGTTGCAGTTTAGATTTTAAAGAATTAGGAATTAGGAAAGAGGAATTAGGAATGAAAAGAATAATAGTACTATAATTAATAGAAATAATAATTCCTCTTTCCTAATTCCTAATTCCTAATTAAACAAGTTGTCTTTTGCCGTAACTTGAGTTGGCACACCAGCCTTGCCGCCAAGATGGCAATTTTTGAAACTTACACTCTCGGTATTATCCATACTGAGGGCATTTTTCACTTCCATTATGTCAACCCCATTAAAAGACACATTGCTTATAGGCTTAGCCGTGGTGCCTTGCAAAACGATACCAGCCTGACGAGCCTTACGACAACGCAAACCATCTACATGTATATTGCTTACAGTGGAGAAATGATTGTCGTCCATTCCCTCTCCGGCATACATGCTTGTAATATAGAAAAGGTCTTCAACTTCGTCAAACTCACAGTTCCTTACATACAGATTCTCTACGAATCCGCCGCGGTTTGGGTTTGTTTTAACAAATATTCCCCGTTTGCAATAGCCAGCGTATGTACAGTTCTCCACAAAGACATTTCTCACGCCTGCCGACATCTCGCTACCTATCACCACGGCGTGCAGTCCCTTAAAGCGACAATTACGTATTATTATATTCTCTGAAGGAGAACCAAGTCGCCATCCGTCATTATCCCTTCCGCTCTTGATGGCAACATTGTCGTCACCATTATTAAAACTAATATCTTCTATAAGGACATTCCTTGAGCATTCCGGATCAATACCGTCGTTATTCACCAACTTGGCATCATATCTCAATGAGCGGCAAATAATGTTTTCGCTTTTCAAGAGATGCACACACCAGAATGGCGAATTGGTGATGAAGACATCAGCCACGGTGATATTCTTGCATCCAAAAAACTGTATCAGTTGTGGACGCAGGAATTTTCCTTCACCAAAGTTGCGTTTCTCTACAGCAGTCTCTTCGTGGTTCATCTTGCGAGAGAGGTCGCGAGCCTCTTTCTGATCTTTGCGCCATGTGGCAAAAGAGGTCTGTGCATTGCCGTCGATAGTGCCCTTGCCTGTGATAGCCACATCATGCAGATTGTAACCATATATAAAAGGTGAGTAATTCTGCAGGAAAGTCCCTTCCCAACTTGTCTTTACCATTGGCAGATAATACTTCGGCTCTGGTGCGAACTTCAGTGTTGCCCCTTCCTGGAGATCGATACATGTATTGCTTTCAAAATGAATCGGTCCCTTTAGATAATATGTTCCTGCCGGCACCAAGATACGTATGCCTCCAAGTTTTCTCGACTGCGCCATTGCTTTTCTGAAGGCAGGCAGACAGTCTTTCTTGCCGTCGCCCCTCGCTCCGAACTCGAGTATGCTCTTTACATTTGAAGAGATTTTTGCACCGGTTATTTCCTTCAAGATCCCGTCACGTTTTTCAGCATCATAGTCTGCTGCACTTGCAAATATGCATGATACAGCAAGTGTGAATAATAATAGTATTTTCTTCATTTTTGTTTATCTTTTAATTATAGGCATTTCTGCATTATCCCCGGATATGTTGTATTTCAGCGAACCTGTAGGCACGAGGAACGAAACGTTATCAAACGTCAGTCCATGACTGTTGTCTATATTCAGAGTATTGTCGGTCGCTTGAATCGTAAGATTCTTCAGCGTCAGTCCGCCAACATCATTCATGCTTTTGAAAATACGGTTTGTCCTGACCGTACCGTTTTCTATCACCACACCTGTTGTCGGAACCTCCGGAATCGTATTCATACTCATCATGCGGTCGGCTGACTCGATAACGAAATTACTAATTCTGATATCCTTCACCACTGGAGTAAGCGGCGTTATGGCAAGCGGTGGATTACGCTGAGCCAACTCTCCCATATACATCTTAGAACCAAGCAAGTCCCAAGTGAAAGCCTCATTCACATCTATAAGTCTCACGTTATCATAATATATATCCCATATTCCTCCTCCGCGGTTACGTCGGGTCTTAAAGCGGAAGCCAGTGCGAGTACCGTCGAACACACAATTATAGAGATACACGTTTTTTATACCTGCCGCCGTTTCGCTGCCACACGTAATGCCCCCATGCCCTTTTTCTGCAAGACAATAGCGAATGACTACATTCTCGGTAGGACGCCCTACCCTAACGCCATCTTCAGCCCGTCCGCTCTTCAGCGTAAAGCAGTCGTCGCCACAATTCAGCGTTGAATATTCTATAAGTACATTCTTGCATGAGGAGATGTCTATGCCATCGCCACTCGGCACTCCAACGGAGTTTACGGTAACTCCACGAATAATAACATTCTCGCAGTATATCGGATTTATATTCCAAAGCACACTGCGCTCGAACGTAACTCCCTCTACAAGAACATTCTTGCAGTTTATCGGTGCAAACGATTTCGGACGATAGAACGTTCTGCCGTCATGTCCGTCGCAGATGCGCTGTTCTACCGGCAACCTGTAGTCTATGTCTTTCTCCACCACACTGTTGCCGTTTCTAAGCCGGCGCATCTCTACCTCCATCGGCGGACCGACAATCTTTCCCCGTCCCGTCAGTGCAATGTTCTTTGCCTTGTTTGCATAGATGAAAGCTCCAGCCCCCATCACTTCTATTCCCTCATGACGAGTGAATACCGCCGGCTGATAGTCGTCGATATCGGCAGAGAATTCCAGTATGCAGCCTTCATCAAGATGCAAGTCAATGTTACTTTTCAGCGTTATGCGCCCTGTATGCCAATGTCCGGCAGGCACCACAACGCGCCCGCCGCCTTTCTTCGACAAATCTTCTATAATCTTGTTCAAGGCTTCGGTTATCATCCCCCTCTTGTCGATGTCGGCACGGGTCACGCCAATCTCTACATTTCTGAAGGACGTACGTTTCGGCTCTTTCATCTTAAAAGGCAATCCACTCAACGGAGCGATTTCTTTCGGCATGACAAGTGCACCGACTTCATCTCTACCTACTATACCATTGTTCTCAACAAGGGCATTGATATCTTTATTGACGTCAGCTTCTATTGTTTCGTCTGCCATCATTTCTGAAGCACATAATGGCGCGGCAAGAATTGCTGCCGATATTAATAAAGAGAATTTTTTTGTTGTTTTCATATTACATTATTTTATATATAATGTGACGGAAATACAAAAGAAATGTAACTGTTTTAGAATATTTTCATGCAAGAATACAATATTAAACTTTTTTTTGTGTTATAATAAACAGACAAGATATAGTATATACACTTGCCTGACACATATTTTATTAATATCACAAAGATTAAAGATGAACACAATACAACTCATTATATCGGGAACATTCATTATCAGCATGCTTACAGGTTTCTGTGTTATTCCTGCAATATTAAACTTCTGTCGCAAGAAGAAGCTTTACGACATTCCTGACGAACGAAAGGTGCACCATGCTGCAATTCCAAGACTTGGCGGTGTTTCCTTTCTTCCCAGTATGCTGCTCGCGGCTATCATCATGCTGCTCGCCTACGAAAGCATTGCCGGCGTACAGAAGATTACGCTTAACTACTGGACCGTGAGTTGTATTATCAGTCTGTTTATAATCTACACCATAGGCATCATCGATGATGTGGTTGGCCTTGGAGCAAAAACGAAATTCGTGTTCCAGCTTATAGCTGCCAGTCTTCTGCCCCTCTCCGGACTGTATATCAACAACCTCTACGGGTTTCTCGGAATATACGAAATACCGTTTTATATAGGCTTTCCGCTCACGGTGCTGTGCATCGCCTTTGTCGACAATGCCATGAACTTAATCGACGGCATCGACGGACTGTCGGCCGGCTTGTCTGTTATCGCTCTTTGCGGATTTATGTATGGCTTTTACTGTATTGAGACTTATGTATACTGCGTAATTATCGCCGGACTGATGGGGGTACTCCTCGCCTACATGTATTATAACATATTCGGAAAAGCGGAGAAAGGACTGAAAATATTTATGGGCGACTCCGGTAGTCTTACACTTGGTTTCATGCTCAGCTTCTTCTTGATAAAACTGTCAATGAACCGTCCTGACCTTATTCCCGACGGAAAATTCCACCTGTCAATTTTCGGAAACGAGATGACATACGACAGTGTGTGCATGGTATATGCCTACACCCTACTCATTGTTCCTACTTTCGATGTGTTCCGTGTTATCTTCGTGCGTCTATACCACCACACCCCTATTTTCAATCCCGACAAACGTCATATCCATCATAAGTTTCTTGCTGCTGGCTTAAACCAGCATCAGGCATTGCTTTGTATCCTCGGCATACAAATTCTTTTTATTGCCGTAAACGGAATTATGATGCCGCATTTCGGCATTACAACCATCGTATGCTGCGACATAATCATTTTCGTAGTCATCAATATGGCTATAACAAGGATTATTAACAGGCGCAGGGCATAAGCTTATCCCCGGACTAACACCCAAAAAAATCAAAAAAGTTTTTTTTGATTTTTACCCTCACACCCTCACTTAAGGCTCTGAAACGCCCTGTACATCGAGGTTTCAGGTGGTGAGGGTAATGGTGAGGGTTGGTGAGGGTAACATTTTAAGATAAAGAGGCATAATGAATATCATCATACTACGAATTATACAGATTAGAATTTCTTGAAATTCAGTATCAGCATATCCGACTGCAGTTGCATACTGCTTCCACTAATCTTGTTCACCTGGAATTCCTCTTCCAGTTTATTAATGCCAAAGGGTTTGAGCAACGTCGTTTCCGTCAGAGGCTCATCGCCTTCCGTACGGTTATAGGCGTAAGGCGAATTCAACACCAGCTTCTTGCCGTTTTCGTTATAGCGCATAAGCACAGAACGGTGGTTGCCGTTCTTGTCGTCAGCCTCCATCAGCTTATACTGAAACGACCAATAGATTTTCTCTCTCGACAGATCGCATCTGCCTCCAGTAGCAATGGTGTCAACACTTGTCAGATGCCACATTCCGTCGAAATCGCCTGCCGACGATATTTCAAGGTCGCAGGAACTGAGAATACCCGTTATACATATTACTGAAAACAACGTATCTAAAATATATTTCATCTTTTTCATCTTTCTCTTTTTTATCTATTTGATGTATGGTGTTTCCCCAATATCCCACTTTTCGACACTGTAAGTTGAAAACCTTGGTTATTGCCGAGGATACTGCCGAAGTCCATTGAGTAGCCGCCTTTTACGGTCCAGTTTCTCATAAACTTATGGATGAACTTGTATTCTCCCTCCACAAGGAAGCTGACGTTGTGGCGCACCTTCGTGTATGGATTGCCATACGTTCCCATACCGTCCTGGTATGTGGCAAGCACACGGTAGCGGGTGTTGAGCGTCGGTCTGCCGTCGAAACCAAGATGGAAAGCCATGAAGCGGTTGTTCTCCACCTGTATCATGCCGTCAGTATTATATATAGGTGAACGGTAAAGAGGGTTTCCCATTACCTGTCCCCAGTGTTGCCATCCTGTGTAGATGTTATGGTTGTAGAAATTATCCATACCGCCGATATGGTCTGGAATGGTTTGCGTGTGGTCATGATATATCGGTCCGCTCTGATACTTGGTGTAGAGATATTCCACTACGATATTTCTCAACCACGAACCGTATTTCAGATGCAGGTCGAAACCAAGCATCCAGTCTTTGAAATCATACAACACATATTTTCTCTTTTTCTTCTGCTGCCATTCCTCGCCGCTGCCATAGCCGTTGTAGTCGAGCTGGAACATGGCAGAATGGTCCTCGAAAAACTTGTCGGCATACAGTCCAGCCTTCCATAAGTCCGTTTCATAGTTTATACGCATCATCCAACTGCCCAGTTGGTCGCCTTCGGCATTCTTGTAGTTCTGTCCGTCGGTGGCATCCTTTCCGCCCGGAACAAAGGCATTCCAGAAGGCATGGATACCCTTGTCGCCCTTCAGTTCCTGCATAGTGCCGTCGGCAGACGGCTGATAGGAGTTTCCGCCGAAGAGGGACGCCATTTCCAGTCCTAATTCTAAAGACAACGGATACATATACGGATCTTTGCCGATACGCAAGAAGCCTGCCTTTGAATGATAGAGCACGTGGTCGGCATAGCGCTGCTGCTTCGCCGTGAAGTCGTGCTGCCATGAGTCGTCGGTCATCATGCCATACGCAATATGTCCCTTGATTTGCAGCCAACCGCGTGTAAGCGGAACTGTCCAGTAGTCCTCAAGGGCGAGTCTCACCTGTGGCACAGGACGGGCATTTATTCCGAGCGTCTGACTACCGCTGCTCAGTCGGCTGTTCTTCAGGTTCATCTCCTGCTCTTTGCTGCCAAGCGTGAGAGAGCCGTGGAGCCAGCGCCCCTCGACATACGCCTGCTGAATGATAAAATTGCTCGTGTAGTTCACCGGCACGGCTATATCCGCCCCGAATCCCCAATCGAGTTTCTTCTTGCCAAACGTAGACATACTCCGGCTCAGGGCAGCACGGGCATAGCCGTTTCCCTCCTTCAGCGAGCTCAGTCCATACTTGTTGGCATTTAGCCACAGCGGAGTCTTTCCGTGCGAGCCGGAGGCTTGCGCCTCTATCATATATTCGAGTTCGCCGACAGGCTTTTCCTGCTGCAGTTTATCGTCGACATCCTCCTGCGCCGAAGCTGCCGAAGAGCCCAGTAGCAACAGGCAGCAAAGCAATGATTTATTCATATATTTTTAGTTCTTTATTGCGTTAGCATTATTAAATATATGCGAAGGTAGGCATTTTTCCGTTAATATTCTAACAAATAGGGAATTTCCCTCCCCTTTTAGGGAAAAACCCTTTCCGTATATCGATTATTCTTTGTTTCTTTGCAGCAGAAAATAAAAAAACAATGATTATGAAAAGGTTTATATTATCTATGGCAATAATGCTCATGACCGTCTTCTCGGCATCGGCAATGAGCTACGAACAGGCAAGAGACAGGGCGCTCTTCTTGACAGACAAGATGGCGTATGAACTGAATCTGAACGACGAACAGTATGAGGCTGCCTACGAGGTTAATCTCGACTATCTGATGAGCATCAATACTTATGATGACCTCTACGGCACTTACTGGACGAGACGCAATCTCGACCTGAGCTATATCCTCTTCGACTGGCAGTATAGCGCTTTCTGCTCTGCTGCTTATTTCTATCGCCCACTGACTTGGAGCGACGGGGTGTGGAGATTCGGCATCTATGCAAGGTATCCTTCCCGCACTTACTTCTATTTCGGCAGACCTGGTTTCTATCTGTCTTACCGCGGCGGACACAGCTGGCACATGAACGGCGGACACAGCTGGTATCATGGGCGCGACTTCGGACCGCGACCTGGCGAAAGCCGATTTGGAATGAGGGACCGTTTTGACCGTGGCGACTTCCGCGGCTCTCACAATCACGGTGGCTTCGACCGTCCGGGCGACCGCCCGGGACGCAACGACCATGGTTTCGGACGCGGCGACAGAAGACCGGACAATAACGGTAACTCCGGATTCGGACGCAACGACAGGAAGCCTGACAACAACGGTAACGGCGGATTCCGTGGCGGAAACAACAATGGAAGCAATAACGGCGGATACCGCGGTGGAAACAACAATGGCGGATATCGCGGCGGAAACAATGGAGGAAACAACGGCGGAAATGACAAGCCACAAAATGGCGGTTTTAACAGAGGCTCTTTCGCCGGAAGGATTAACAAAGCCGATGCTGCAAAGTTTCAGCAAAAACAAACAAACGACAAGGCTTTAAGAATGAATGAAAACAGGGGATTCACTACCCGACAGAGTAGCACCCGCACTACGGTAAGGGAGACTCCAAGAAGAGAATCGATGCAGCCTTCACGCAGCATGGGTTCCTCATTCAGTCGTCCGTCATCATCCTCTTCATCCACGTTCTCTCCGAGCCGCAGCTCTTCAAGCTCCAACTCTGGTCGCAGCTTCGGCGGAGGCGGTTTCAACGGCGGCGGTCGTTCTGGTGGCGGCGGTCACATGGGTGGAAGAAGATAATTATTTTCTCTGACACTGTAAAACTTTAGATTGGTTATTAATAAATAGGCAAGGCGACGTGCAAAATATATATACCGCACGTCGCCTTGCCGTTTTTCTGCTTTAAACAGCTCTTAAATTAAGAGTCAATCACATCTCGGGCATCTCTATTTGAGGTATCACACATTCTGCCTCATTCTCCGCTATATTGTTGTCAAAGAACATGCAATAGTAAATAGGCATATAGGAAATTCCATTCTGTTGATACACCCTTTGCTCATTGCTCAACACCACAGCTTCATGGATATGATACTCTGGTGTTGCCAAGAATTTGTCCAAAGCACTGTGTACCGTATAATCCTTGCCCGACTTAATCTCCAAGGGAAGAACTGTCAAACGGCGATAATCGTCTATGAGATAATCAACCTCTCCCTTTTGCTTGTTGTCATAATAATGAAGCGTATATCCATGGGCATGAGAATCTTTCGTGGCTCATGGAGAAGAAAGTTCTCCAAAGTTTGGGTGAATTTACGTTCTAACATAATCGTCCTCTTTATACGACTACAAATATACTGAATTTCAATGTATTATGCAACACCTTTAGAAATTATTCTTGCTTTTTACCTATTTAAAAGAGGAATTATTCCATTGAAATATACCGTAAAAAGAGGAATTATTCTATCAAGCTACATCTATAAAAGAGGAATTATTCCGCCAAAATATAAACGATTGATAACCAATCACAACCAATAGCAAGCGACAAGTAACGTTGTAAATACTGACGAGAAGACTTCCCGCAAGTAGTGAATCAGCAGAAAGCAGGTGTTGTAACGGTAGTTAAAAACACTTTTAACTACCGTTGAAAACACTTTTAACGGTAGTTTAAAACACTTTTAACGATAGTTACAACACCTGCATCAGGCATAAACACTCCCCCTCTTACAAGCACAACACTGTAGAGTTTACCACTCTTAGTTCCTGATGAACCTAAAGTAGGGTCTATCTCTTACTGAAAAAAATAAAGTATTCCCACTTTTTGCTTTTTTAGTTAAAGAAAACAAAAGGACTTGTCAAATAGTAACGGAAAACATATATTTGCAAAATAATTCTAACAAGAAAAACAAGAGAGTTAATACACCAATGTTCTAATTTTTAAATCTAAGTATCAAGATGAAAAATCTGTTCATTACTGCCTTATTGACTACGGCATGCACACTTGGAGCATCGGCGCAAAGTATTGAAGTTACTGATACACAGGGACTGACGTACAAATTTGCCGCCGACAGGGTTAAGGACATTTCCTTTACCAAGACTACTGTAGCCGATGTTATCAACTTCAACAATGTGGAAGCCCGAGCTTATTCTTCGGGTGCCGTGGAAGCTGAATTTACCTCCGAAGACAACAAGAAAAGTGTTACGCTATGGATTGTTGGTCCGTCGATGGGCAAATACCTCTACGACGGAGTGTACAACGTGGAGACAACGAGCAACGCTATGACTATCGATGCCGACAAGAACTATTCTTTCGTAACGCAAGACAACAAGAAAACGGCACTCAAGTCGGGAACGATGAACGTTGCCACTACGGGAAAGGATTACACCATTACGTTTGACCTTACGCTTGAGGACGACACAGAGCTAAAGGGAAAATACATCGGACAGATGCCGGGCTACGTGGGCAAGGACTTCACTCTGAACACCTGTCTGGAGCCAAAGGTGAAGACTACCGATGTGAATGATTATGTTGACGGCGAGTTCTATTTCAACATGAATGATGAGTCGTGGAGCTATGAGATGGCGCTCGACTTCTATTCTGCTGCCGGTTCGGCTAAGCTGCCGGCTGGTACTTATACTTATTCTGACGACAAGACGGCTGGCACGTTCAGTTCGCGCAGCTATCTCGACATCTATAACCCGAGTAATTCATACAAGTTTGCGGCTGGAAGTACGGTAACCGTATCTTACGATGGCGACAACATCTCGCTGCTGATGAATCTCATTACCGACGACGGGCGCAAGATTGACATGAAATACGAGGGGAAAATCTCTTTTCCGGAAGTGGCGCAGACTAAACAGACGGTGGAACTCGCTACATCGGCAACACCGAAGGTGATTGACAACAACGGACGCGTGGACGGAGAGTTCTACACTAAATTCAACGATGCCAACTGGAACTACGAGATGGCTATCGACTTCTTCGCTAACGCAAGCGAAACGAAAATACCGGCAGGTAAATATTCTTTTTCTGCCGACAATACACCGGGCACCTTCGGAAGCAAGAGCTATTGCGACCTGTATACACCGAATCTGGGCAACTGCCGATTTGCCGAGGGCAGCACAGTGGACGTTTCTTATTCGGGCGATAATATCGTGATGGACTTCAACCTTATTCTCGACGGCAAGGATTATATCCTGACGATGAAATACGAGGGACCTGTTACTTATGAATTCTAACATAAAAAACATTGATTGATATGAAAAACTTTATTATAACTCTCCTCGCCGTATTCGCTACGGCAACGGCGGCAATGGCTCTGCCGGTTGAAAAGATATTCACTATGCACGTGAATACGGCTGACGGAAAGACGGTTGACTATAAATTTAATATGGAACCGGTGGTTACGTTCAACGAGGGCGAGATGACGATAGCGTCGTTTGCTAAGGATGACCTGAAGCTGGTTATCGACAACGTTACTAATATCACATTCACGTATACGGAGACTTCGGCTATCGCCAATACTCAGGTGAACGGGTCTAATATGAAAATTTCTGCCACTGCCGGCGGCATCAGCATCACCGGAATGAAGCCTAACGGAAAAGTGGCTGTGTTCGACGCAAGCGGCAAGCAGGTGGCTGCGGCTTACTCTGATGCTAACGGAAATGTTTCCGTGGATATGGGAAATTCGGGAAAGGGCGTGTTCGTGGTTAATACTCCCGACAACTCTTTTAAATTCATAAAATAATTCTCTCGCGATATGAAAAGAACTTTATTGGCAGCATGGGCGGTGGCTGCGGCTACTTCGCTCTTTGCACAGAATTATCAGGTGGTTGTTACTTCTACCGACGGTGAGCGCAAGGTGTTTGCTACTAACGACGTGGCAAGCATTAAATTCAAGGACGCTCCTGTTTACAAGGAGGCTAACACGTTTATCAGTGGTTTATACAGTCCTTATGCTGAAAATGCTCTTTATGACATTACTATAGGAACGGAAGAACCCGACGAGGAGGGTGAGCCGGCTACTGTCGGCGGGTTCCAGATTGGACTCTCCATGTATGCTCCGCTCAGCGACGAGGCTCAGAATGCTATTCTTCCCGAGGGATACTACAGAGTGGGGAGCGGTACGTCTTCTTACACTATCAGCGCTACTAACTCGGCGATGTGGATAAGGTTTGCCGCAGGCACCGACGGTACGACGGTGAGCATGATTGTTGACGGTACGGTGGACGTGAAGCACGACGGACAGAATTATGACATGCGCATAGAGCTCGACTTGCTCGACGGTTCTCATGTTGATGCTTCTTACTATGGACCAATGACGTTTAAAGTGGGAGCTTCGGGATCTACGGATTTTGAAGATGACCAGAATGTTTCCTTTACCGAAGGACAAGGAAGGGTTTGGGCTAACTGGTTTAACCCGTTCTCTGACGATGCCGCTCTGCAGTTCTTCACCGGAAAATTCACAAGCAGCGGAACGCAGACTGAGGGATATTATCTCTATCTGCCTGTGTTTATGAATAAGGACGAGAGCCGCGATGCTACTTGGACGCCTGTTATTCCTGACGGTACGTACAAGATTGATCCGCGCGACTTCGTGAGCGGACAGACTTATCTGCCTAACACCTTGCAGAAGGGGGCTAATCTCGAAATCTTCGGCTCTACTACGGCTACTGGCTCTTACATGACTTATCTTGCTGCCGACGGACGTCTGCAGATGGCGCTTATTACCGACGGCGAGATGACGGTTTCGGAAAACGGCACGAAATTCTTGTTTGACTTCACAGCGAAGAACGGTATCAAGATTTCCGGTTCTTATAACAACAAGCCGTATATCGTGAACATGATTGACAACAGCAGCAAACCGGAATTCCCGGACGAACTGACTGCTGACTACGAACTGAAGAAGTTCCCGGATAATGCCGTTGCCATTGACTATAAGATGGGCGACTATATCGTTAGCGGACTGAACTCGCATATCCTGATGTTTACTGACCCGGACATGAAGAAGGGCGACTATCTTGAACTCGACCTCTTCTCTGACTCTGAGGAGTTGAAAGACGGTGTATATACTGTCGACAATTCTCTTAAAGACATGTCGGGCATCAAGGGCTCTGTGAATTATCAGGGAAATATCGTCTACTCATGGTATGGCGACCTCGACTCTACCGACGACGAGGGTTACCAGAGCATTCTGGCTCCTGTTTCAGGCGGTACGCTCACTGTTTCTACAGTGGATGGCGGTATGAAGAAGTTTGATTTTGACCTCCTCGACTTGAAGGGCAACAGAATTACAGGTACGCTGACAAAAACTCTGAACTATTTCTCCGACTCTGATATAAACGAGGCTAAGATTGAGCGCAACCGCTCGCGTATCGGAAAGGTTAAGCGCAACTGGGGAAAGAGGGACATGAATCTGTCTCGCTCGCTGATGATTCGCAAGTAAGGCGAAATGAAATGATATTGAATTTATGAAATGGAAAAATGCCCATAACCGGTAGTTAGCTGGTTATGGGCATTTTTGCTATATTGTCCCTTTGTTTTACCCTCACACCCTCACCTTTACCCTCACCATTTAATCTCTTGATATACAATATGATACGCCAAAAGGTGAGGGTGTGAGGGTAAAAAAAACAAAAAAAATTTTTTTATTTGTTCATCAGATATCTCTCGGCTTCGAGGGCCGCCTTGCAACCGCTTGCGGCTGCTGTGATGGCCTGGCGGTAAACCGGGTCGGCTACGTCGCCTGCTACGAAGACTCCTGGAATCTTGGTGAGCGGAGTGTTGTCGATGGTCTTGATATAGCCTACTTCGTCGGTTTCGAGCCAATCCTTGAAGACGTCGGAGTTTGGCTTATGACCGATGGCGAGGAAGAACCCGTCTATCTGAATATCTACTTTCTCCTCGTCGGGCTCACCTTTACGCTTAACGAGATGTGCACCCTCTACGCCGTTCTCGCCGAACAGCCCAACGGTGTTATGCTCGAAGAGCACCTCGATATTCTCTGTGTTCAGAACTCTCTCCTGCATCACCTTTGAGGCACGAAGGAATGGCTTTCTTACTATCAGGTAAACTTTCTTTGCCAGTCCGGCAAGATACAGGGCATCCTCGCATGCCGTGTCGCCGCCGCCGACTACGGCTACGGTCTTCTTGCGATAGAAGAAACCGTCGCAGGTGGCACATGCTGACACACCCATGCCGTTGTATTTCTGCTCGTCGGGGAGTCCGAGATATTTTGCCGAAGCACCGGTGGCGATAATCACGGTGTCTGCCTCCAGTTCCGTTCCGTCGTCGGTGGTAACCTTGTATGGAGCCTTACTGAAGTCCACTTTTGTTATCTCGCCGTCGCGGATGTCGGCACCGAAGCGTTCCGCCTGTTCGCGGATATCGTTCATCATCTGTCCGCCCATCACTCCCTCGGGATAGCCCGGGAAATTCTCTACCATTGTGGTCTGAGTGAGCTGACCGCCGGTGAGCAGTCCGCAGTATTCCACAGGCTTCAGGTTTGCCCTCGAAGCATATATGGCAGCGGTATATCCAGCAGGACCGCTACCGATAATCAAGCATTTTACGTGTTCCATAATTTGAAT
>ERZ808270.141-NODE-141-length-44734-cov-24.539873_pt1 | contig 44734 bp, 25 predicted proteins | sample MGYA00521082_ERZ808270 | MGnify/ENA primary metagenome ERZ808270 (study PRJEB31516, sample SAMN03275594) | gut metagenome | biome: mammalia-associated habitat; material: feces | host: Papio cynocephalus | place: Kenya | collected 2012-07-27 ... | reverse complement strand
GGATGGGTTCGCATCTTTTCTATGATGGTTGCATCTGTCGTATTCATGTTTCATTTTGTTTTGCTTTTACTCCTTAGACAAGTTTAAAGGAAAAAGGTTAAAAAGGAATATTGGAAAAAAATAGAAGAAGTTTCGGAAATATTCAAGTTGTACGGTTGATATTTCTCAAGTTGTATGGTTGGTATTTCTCAAGTTGTACGGTTGATATTTCTCAAGTTGTACGGTTGGTATTTCTCAAGTTGTACGGTTGGTATTTCTCAAGTTGTACGGTTGATATTTCTCAAGTTGTACGGTTGATATTTCTCAAGTTGTACGGTTGATATTTCTCAAGTTGTACGGTTGACACGGGCTGAAAGCCCAGCAGCACCTAGCCCAGGGCAACGCCCTGGGTATATGTCGGGGAATAAATGCGCCCTGTAAGGGCAAAAGCATCAGATTTTAAAAACATAATGCTTTTGCCCTTACAGGGCGACATTCTTACTTGCATATTACCTAGGGCGTTGCCCTAGGCTAGGAGCAGATTGCCCTTTCAGGGCGCATTGGACAATTCAACCTACGTACAGGTGAAAAAATCTCTAATTCTTGACTTAAAAATAACCGTACAGTTTGTAAATTTTCTGCAAAGGTATAAAAATCAAGGAAATATGAATCAGTTTTTATGGAAATGTCCCAATCTACTTAGTTGAGGCTCCTTAGATAACCTTCACTCTTTGGGGTCCCTTTTGGGTTGCCTTTCTCCCATCCACCACAATCTTCTCGAAGACGATGGCTGGGTCGTTAGGGGTCAGGGTGATGGTGTGGGTGCCATCAGCTGAGGCTGGCAATTCCACCTCTATCACCTTGTCTACGATGCGAGTGGCTACCGTAGGATAGTAAATGCTGTAGATATTCTCTGGCTTCTCGTTCAGCTCATGGTTGAAGTTTACCTGTACAGGTTCGGTACCGTCGATACTTACGCCATAGGTCAAGCCGCCCTTGTTGAGATAATCCAAGGTAGACTTGGTGATGACGTGGATGCGAACCTTCTTGGCTCCATTGCCATTCGATGACTTGTCGGCAGACATCTTGAACTTGTACGTGATGCTGGCACCCTTCACACTCTTGGTGTATGGCATCAAAGTCATGGCTGCCAAGCTCTTGCCCATGAATGGAATCTCCACCCACTTGGCGTTGCTGCCCTTGTCCTTCGCCTTTCCATCGATGGCAGCATCCGTTTTGCTGAAGTAATAAGGAGCCTCGATCTCTACCACGCCATCCTTCTCGGCGATGATTGCGCCCTCGGTCTTGGCGATGCGATAGAGCTTAGGACAGGTGTCCTTCTCGAAGTCATCGTTCCAAGAGGTATAGCCGATGTGCTTCTGTGTCATCATGCCGTTCCATTTTCCACCGGCTATCTCATGGTTGTAGCCTGCACAGATGAGAGAATCGCGCTTGAAGAGACGCTCGCACTCGTCCGCCCATTCGTTAGCCTTTGGGTTGCCCAGTGCATAGAGCGCATGGTTCTGAGCCTGGGCGAAGTACATCTGATGGAGATTGCTCATCAACTCGATAGGGAAGAGGATGATCTCACGATAGGCATCGTGGTACTCCGCTGGCAGACTGTTGTACTGGCGGAGTGCATCGGCTTCCAACTGGAGATACTGGTTCACCACTTCTTGCCATTCCCCATTCTCCAGGCTATAGGTGTCCTTGTTGAGCATCTCCGGGGTGCAGCGTCCGTTGTATTTGCAGAGGAGGTTCAGGATGCGGGCTGCCTCCACGGCTTGGGCAGAACCAAACTGCTGCTCGCACCAGTCGAGCGTATGTCCGGTGATGTTGTCTACCGTATATTTGTGAGGATTCCACGCCATGTCCATAAACTGGCTGATAGGATATTCCATCGGCTTGAGGTCGCCCACGTTGAGAATCCAGAGTCGGTCGATGCCATTCTCGTAGGCAAGGGAGAGTTGTTCCCAAGGATTCTGAACCGGTGTGACATTGAGCAATTTCGAGTTGCGAGGGGCACCCACGTAGTCTACGTGGTAGTACAATCCCCAACCGCCCTTGTGCTTGCGCTCCTGGGCGTTAGGCACACGGCGCACGTTTCCCCAGTTGTCGTCGCAGAGCAGGAGGGTCACGTCGTCGGGCACTTTCATCCCCTTGTCGTAATAATCCAACACCTCTTTATATAGAGCCCACACCTGTGGCGTCTCGCTAGCCTTCTTGCCAGTTACTTCAGTGATGATCTTGCGTTGGTCGTTGATGATGTTGGTCATGAGTTTGGTGTCGGCATCGGCGCTCATTGCCTCGTCGCCGTCGCCACGCATGCCGATGGTTACGATTTGTTCGGTTCCCTTCATCCTCTCGATACCCTCACGGAAGAATTTCTGCAATCCCTCCTTGTTCTTCTGGTAGTTCCAAGGTCCCCATCCCTTGCGGTTACGGGCATACTCCTGGTGGTTGCGTGCCATCGGCTCATGGTGCGAGGTTCCCATTACGATGCCCATCTCGTCGGCGGTCTTCTCGTTCTCAGGGTCGTCGGCGTAGAAACTCCACATCCACATGGCAGGCCACATCATGTTGCCTCGCAAGCGGAGCACAAGTTCGAACACGCGCTGGTAGAAGCTATGGTCGCCGTAGTTGGTGCCGTAAGTGTTCTTTACCCAGGAGGAGAGACAAGGTGCCTCGTCGTTGAGGAAGATGCCACGGTAGCGCACGGCTGGTTCTCCATCGGTGTAGACACCCTTGTTCACGAAGATGGAGTCGTGGTGCTCGATAGGCACGTCTGCCCAGTCGTACCAAGGCGATACGCCCATCTGCTGCGACAGCTCGTAGATGCCGTAGATGGTGCCACGTCGGTCGCTTCCGGCGATGACCAGCTGACCATCCACGAGGGTGATGATGAATTTCTCTCGCTTGCCCTTGAGAAGGTTGGCGTTGATGAGCTTGCGCTTGGCGAGTTGGTCAATGGCAGCGGAATGTCCGAGGGTGCCCACGATGATGGTCGCCTTTGGGTCGCTGGTGATGCTAGCCTTGCTGTCGCTTACTTTCTGGATGTCCTTGACCAGGGCGTGGGCGGCATAGCTTACGCCACGGCAGTCGTTGGCATCCATGTAGATGCTTACTTGTTGATGGTTGTTGAGCAGTAAGTCGCCTCGTTGGAAGTTGACAAACTTGTCGGCGGCATGAATGCCGACGGAAGATAGGATGGCTGTGCTTACCAGCAATACCTTTTTGATGTTGTTTAGCTTTATCATAATAAATTTGTTGTTCATTCTAAATTCATAATAAACTTGTTATTGATGGTGCAAAGGTACTGAAAAAGGCTGATAAAGGCTTTATACGATGTTACCATTCCTTTATTATTTGTTTCAAAAGGGCATTTCTACCTCTCGTTTTTGGTGTTTTCAAAGAAAAGTAGTACTTTTGCATTTGAATATTAAGAAGATTATGATAGACAAACCGACGATAGCACGTATCATGGATGCCACCAAGATAGAAGAGGTGGTATCTGAATTTGTTACGCTCAAGAAGCGTGGCATCAACTATATCGGTCTGTGTCCTTTCCATAACGATTCCAATCCGTCTTTCTCCGTGTCGCCATCCCGTGGCATCTGTCACTGCTTTACCTGTGGCAAGGGAGGCAATGCCGTCAACTTCCTCATGGAGCTGGAGCAGATGTCTTATCCCGATGCCTTGCGTTGGCTCGCCAAGAAGTATCACATCGAGATTAAGGAGCGAGAGCTTACCTCCGAGGAGAAGCAGCGGGAGAGCGAGCGGGAGTCGATGTTCATTGTCAACGAATGGGCGGCAAAGTACTTCCAGGACATCTTGCAGAATGATGTCGACGGCAGGGCCATCGGCATGCAATACTTCCGCAGTCGTGGTTTCCGTGATGACATCATCCGGAAGTTCCAGTTGGGTTTCGCCCTTCCGCAGCGCACGGCGCTCTTCGACGAGGCGGTGAAGAAGGGATACAATCCGAAGTTTCTCGTGGACACGGGTCTCTGCTTCAAGGTAGGCAAGGACGAGGCGGGCAACAAGAGTGGCGAAGACAAATACCTCGACCGATTCTCGGGGCGTGCCATCTTCCCTTGGTTCAGTGTGAGCGGCAAGGTGGTGGCGTTCGGTGGACGAGTGCTCGACAGCCGTACCAAGGGCGTGAACCAGAAGTACGTCAACTCTCCCGACAGCCAGATTTACCATAAGGAGCGAGAGCTCTACGGACTCTACCAGGCGAAGAAGGCGATAGCCAAGGAAGACTGCGTGTTCATGGTGGAGGGCTATACCGACGTCATCTCCATGCACCAGTGTGGCATAGAGAACGTGGTGGCTAACTCCGGAACGGCTCTCAGTGTGCATCAGATTCGAATGCTCCATCGTTTCACCAAGAACATCGTGTTGCTCTATGATGGCGATGCGGCGGGTGTGCATGCAGCCCTTCGAGGCACCGACATGCTCCTGGAGGAGGAGATGAACGTGAAGGTGCTCTTCCTGCCTGGCGGCAACGACCCAGACAGTTTTGCCCGCAGCCACTCGGCGGAGGAATTCAGAAAGTATATCGAGGACAACCAGACCGACTTCATCCAGTTTAAGACCGATGTCCTTCTCAAGGGCGTGACCGACCCCGTGAAGCGAAGCCAGGCCATCAACTCCATCGTGGAGAGCATCTCGAAGATCAAGAACCAGATAACCCGAGCCGCTTATATTACCGACTGCTCGCATCGTCTGGGCGTGAACGAGGTCATCATCATCAATGCCCTCAACAACTTTGTGCGCAATGGCATGAGCGAACAGGTGAAGGCGGAGCGACGTGCGGCAGGACTGAGAGACAATCCTGTGGCTAGTCCACAGCAAACCATGGCTCCTGCCATGAGAGGCACCTCGCCGCTAGACAAGCTCCTGGAGGTGGAGACACTGCTCGTCATGCTTATCATCCATCATGGCGAGAGCATCATCACCGTGAAAGATGTGGATGGCAATGACGTGGATGTGAGCGTGGCACAATACATCAGCCTCGACTTGGGCGGAGATGGTTTCAAGTTCCACAATCCGCTATACAACCAGATTATGGAGGAAGCCGTGGCGCATGTGGAAGACGAGGGCTTTGTGGCGGAGAAATACTTCGCCAACCATACCAACCCGGAAATCAGTCGATTGGCGGGTCTGCCTACGGGCGAGCAAGAGATCACGACCGAGAGCCTGAAGCTCAAGATGAGTCCAGAGAAGTTGCGACAGGTGGTGCTGAAAGACATCCTGAGCTTCCGCAGCCATTACATCGTGCAGCGACTCTTGGAGGTGCAGCAGGAGTTTGCCAAGAACCCTACCAACCGGGAGTTGCTGGAAGAGTATGTCAAGCTGAAGCAGATGAATGTGCTGCTGGCTAGCCAGTCTAACTGCATCTTCAACTAGGAGAGGAGTGTGGGGCTTTTGGCGATGGCTATCTCTTCACCGTGAAGAGAGCCTTAGGGAGTTTTTATGAGTTGAGAATTTTTAAAAAAGATATAAAGGCATGATATACTTTCACTGGATCTATCTGTTGCTTTACGCCGTGATAACCATCCCGGCTATCATCACCGTCTTGATGGACAATCGACAGCCCGCCAAGACGATGGCATGGATATTGGTGTTCTTCTTCATGCCTTTCATCGGCATCATCTTCTATATCTTCTTCGGGCAGAACACCCGAAAGGAACGACTCATAAGCGACCGAAGCATGGACCAACTCACCAAGCGCTCCATGCTGGAGTTTGCCGAACAGGAGAACTTGCACCTCCCTGTGGGCAACCGTCCGCTGATGAACCTCTTCGCCAACCAGAACTGGGCATTGCCTTTCAAGGACAACAAGGTGGACATCTTTACCGATGGCTATCAGTTCTTCCTTACCTTATTATATGATATAGGACAAGCCAAGGAGCATATTCATCTCGATACCTATATCATCGAGGAAGACCCACTGGGCAACCTCATCGCCGATGCCTTGATCGACAAGGCGGAGCAAGGCGTAGAGGTAAGGTTGATTTACGATGACGTGGGGTGCTGGAAAGTGAAGGACCGATTCTTTGAGCGCATGCGCGATGCCGGCATCGATGTACATGCCTTCATGCCCGTGCGGTTCCCTGCCTTCACCAGCAAGGTGAACTACCGCAACCACCGCAAGCTATGCGTAATCGACGGCAAGGTGGGCTTCATTGGCGGCATGAACATAGCCCTGAGATATGTGAAGGGCAGCTGCCGACAAGGTTGGCGTGATACCCATCTCCGCATCGAGGGAGGTGGTGTGTATGCCATCCAGCGAGCCTTCCTGGTAGACTGGTATTTCGTGGATCGCACGTTGGTAACCAATCGCAAGTATTATCCACCGGTAGACCTCACGATCAGCAACAACTGCCTGGTTCAGATCGTGACGAGCAGTCCTATCAGCCCTTGGCCAGACATCATGCAGGGCTACGTGCGCATCTTGCTCCAGGCGCAACACTATGTATATATGGAGACCCCATACTTCCTGCCAACCGAGCCTGTGTTGTTCGCCATACGAACGGCAGCCTTGGCTGGGGTTGACATTCGGTTGATGGTACCACGCCATGCCGACGCCAAGTTGGTGGAGTGGGCATCCCGCTCTTACTTGATGGAGGCGATAGAGGCGGGCGTGAAGGTATATCTCTATCAGGATGCCTTCAACCACAGCAAGCTCTTGGTGAGCGACGACAATCTCTGCACTGTGGGCAGCACCAACATCGACTTCCGCAGTTTCGAGAACAATTTCGAGGCGAATGCCTTCTTCTTCGACGAGGACATGGCGCAGCGCATCAAGCAAGTATACTTGGCGGATGAGGCAAAGAGCATCTTGGTGGATGACGTGTCTTACTTCGTGAAGCGCCCGTTCCTGCAACGTTTGTTTGAGAGCATCGTCAGACTGCTGTCGCCATTGCTGTAAGATTTTCCTTTTTAAGCGCACCACAAAGTTACGATTTCTTTTCGATATATACAAGTGTTTCGGCGAAACAAGTGATAAAAAACGCTCGCCAAGGCAGGGAAAGATGATAGCTGCCTTGGCGAGTGTATAGGGTGGATGGGGATTGCAAATCCCCTAAACTTAGGTCGATTAGTCAATTCTTCAAGGTGTCTATTTGGTCTTGGGACAGACCTGTCGCTTTCATTACTTGACTAGCAGAAATGCCCATCATCAGTAATTTTCGGGCTGTATCGAGGACTCCTTCCATGCGTCCTTCCATGCGTCCTTCCTTGCGTCCTTCCATGCGTCCTTCCTCACGACCTTTAGCTAATCCTTTTTCTTCACCTTCCATATATGAGCCATAAAGCCCTGAGTAGTAATCATCGACAGCCTTTACGCTTTCGTCGTACTTCTAAATATTTTGACCTGTATGGTTGGAATTGTCCCATACGCCCTGAAAGGGCAGAAGCACCTAGCCTAGGGCAACACCCTAGGGAATATACATGCAAGAACTTCGCCCTGTAAGGGCAAAAGCGTTATACCTGGAGGGGAAATCTTATGCTTTTGCCCTTACAGGGCGTGTTGGTCTCAACCCATTTACCCAGGGCGTTGCCCTGGGCTAGGTGCTTCTGGGCTTTCAGCCCGTGTCAACCGTACAGGTGGGAATATTTTTCTATTTGAATATCGAGAAGTTGACGCTGCCATAGCTTCTGTGCTCCACAAAGCGTGGATGGTCGGAGAAGTCGTAGTTCTTGCCATGCTCGAACACGAAGACACCATCCTCGTTCAGCAGGTCGCCATCCAAAACGAGGTCTGGAATCTTAGGGAGATCCTCCAATGCGTAAGGAGGGTCGGCAAAGATGAAGTCGAACTTCTGCTTGCAGCTCTTCAGGAAGCGGAACACGTCGCCACGAATCAAGATGTCTTTGTCCTCGCCTAATTTCTTGAAGCACTGGCGGATGAAGTTGGCATGATCACGGTCTGCCTCCACGCTTACTACTCGGCTGCATCCACGGGAAACCAGTTCGAGGGAAATGCTGCCCGTACCGGCGAAGAGGTCGAGGGCAGAGGCATCCTCGAAGTCGATGTAGCCCTGCAACACGTTGAAGATATTCTCCTTGGCAAAATCGGTGGTAGGACGTGCCTTGAAGGTGCGGGGAATATCGAAATGGCGCCCTTTATATTGTCCTGTGATAATTCTCATGATTAATTTCTAACTTTTAATTTCTAACTTCTACCTTTTAACTTCAGCCTTCTACCTTCTAACTTCTTCACTTGCCCGTATACAGTGTGAGCAGGTCGAACGGCATGCCCTTGATCTCGGTGATGGGGGCACGGTTGAACTCGGCGGCTGGGTTCAAGAGGAAGGTCTTCCTGATGTAGAGCTTGGTATTGTAGGTGAACCACTCCTTGTCGGGAACATCTCCCATCACATATAACTCATCTTGCACTTGGTCGAGTCCCAGCTGCTTCCAAACATAGAGGATGAAGTAGAGCGCATCCTTGGCATGCTCGGTGTTGAACGAGTTGAAGAACTTGAAACGATTCTTCTCGAAGCTGAACAGGTCGAGCTTCTTGTCGTGGAAATATCCGTAGAGCTTGCGATGGATGCCCGTGAAGCTGCGTTGGTGCAGGTAGTGCCACATCGGTTGCATGATAGGGGTGAATCGCACATCAGGGAAGTTGTCTTCCACCACCATCTTCAGATCCTTGTTGATGGGGAACACCGCTACCACGTTGAGGGCGGGCTGCACCCTGAAGAGGATGGCATCGCCGCTATGCCCCGTGAAGGCATGTTGGTAAAGCGTACCTAGGTCTTCCTCATGAAATTCTTCTACGGGCACCAGGAGGATGGGGGTGTCGATATAGACACGCACCTTCTGGTAGCCACGCTGCAAGAGGTCGCTCTCCTTGAAAGCCTGTCGCAAGTTGGCCGCCATGGATACACCGCTCTTCACCGTGTATGGCTCGTAAATGACCTGATGCTCGGCATCGCGGTCTACTACCGAGAAACTGAGCGTCTTGTTGCTCACACGGATGGTGAGTCGTGCTTGTTGTATGTTCTTACCCATAGGCTGTATGAATGTCTTTTGATATTTGGGGATGCGGGCATGTGTCTTTTACCAGTTGCCTGCGTTGTTGTTGTCGGTGGTGATGTCGCCTATCTTGAGCCCAGGATAGAGACCGGCGTAGTTAGCCTTGTCGGTCACCTCCTGTATGTCGTCCTCGTTGAGTCCGTCAAGGTAATCCTCGTAGGCGGCACCGCATTCCATCAGCGGTATCTGCTTGCCGCTCTTGCCCACAATGGTGGTGGCTTCGAGCGAGAACTTCTTTCCGTCGGCGTAAGGGATGAACTGGTCGCCCGCCCTGAGGTACTTGCCCTTGACGAGGGTGGCGAAGTCGCCCGTGTAGACGCCATGCTTTGCCTTGAATTTCTCCTCGGCGTCGCGTATCTTCATCAGTTTCGCCTTCACCTCCACCTCTCGGCTCTCCATCGCCCTTTGGAAGCGGATGGGCTGGCTTACGCTCAGCACGCAGAGCAGCATCATCACGATGACGCAAGCTCCCAAGATATAATTATTGTTTATTCTCTTTCTCATTTCAAAAAGTATTATTACTTTTGCAGAGGCAAACTTCCTTAGGGGAGGATTGCCTTACTGAAATGCAAAGATACGCTAAATTACAGATAACACAAAATATTTGGCGTTTAAATTATTAATTATTAATTATAAAATAGGAATTTAATGATAGTCGATGAGCTAAAATATCAGATATTACAGCAGTTTGGCTTTCCGCCGACTCCCGAACAGGCGCATGCACTCGATGTGTTTGCTCGTTTCTTGACCGACCCGAATCCTCATGCAGTGATGATATTGCGAGGTAGCGCTGGTACGGGTAAGACGTCGCTTTCGGGTGCCATCGTCCGCACGCTCAAGGCTATCCGTCAGAAGGTGATGCTCTTGGCTCCTACGGGCAGGGCTGCCAAGGTCTTTTCGCTTGGCAGTGGGGCTCCGGCTTACACCATCCATCGCCGCATCTATCGTGAGAAGGCTTTCGCTGGGGTGGACGGACAGTTCAATCTCAACGACAATCTTTATACCGATACGCTCTTCATGGTGGATGAGGCTTCGATGGTAGCCAACTTGGGATTAGGTGGAACTACCTTCGGAAGTGGCTGCCTGCTCGATGACTTGATACAGTTTGTGTATCAAGGGCATAACGACCGACTGTTGCTCATCGGCGACAAGGCGCAGTTGCCTCCCATCGGCGAGGAGGAGTCGCCAGCGCTCAATGCCGCCGTGCTGGAAGGCTATGGCTTGGCGGTCTATGAGTGCGACCTGAACGAAGTGCTCCGACAGAGCCAGCAATCGGGCATCCTCTATAATGCCACGTTGATTCGCCAGATGATAACCCACGACGACATCACCCAGTTGCCGAAGATTCGCTTTCAGGGTTTCGCAGACATCAAGGAGATGCCTGGCTCGGAGCTGATCGAGGCGTTGGGGGATAGCTATCACCATGTGGGGCTGGATGACACTATCGTCGTGACTCGCAGCAACAAGCGAGCCAACATCTTCAACAATGGTATTCGCAACATGGTGTTGGACAGAGAGGAAGATTTGGAAAGTGGCGACATCCTCATGATTGTGAAGAACAATTATTATTGGACGGAGGAGGAGAGGAAAAAGTTAGGAGTTAGGAGCGAGGAGTTAGGAGTTAGGAGCGAGGAGTTAGGAGTTTCAGGGGGGAATCATAAAGTTCAAAGTTCAAAGTTTAAAGTTCAAAGTAACGAGATTCCTCCTTTCCTGGCTAATGGCGATAGATGCAAGGTGAAGCGGGTGAGCCGTCGCATCGAACTCTATGGTTTCCACTTCGCCACCTTGCTGCTGCAATTCCCCGACTACGACAATTATGAATTGGAGGCGACGGTGCTGCTCGACACCTTGCAGAGCGACGCCCCGGCTTTGACCCACGAGCAACAGGAACAGCTCTTCCGTCAGGTGGAGTTGGATTACCAGGATGTTCCGCTGAAGGCAGACCGCATGAAGGCGATTCGACAGGATGCCTACTTCAATGCCCTGCAAGTGAAGTTCGCCTATGCCGTTACCTGCCATAAGGCGCAGGGCGGACAGTGGTCGCATGTATACGTGGACCAGGGGTACATGACCGATGACATGCTCACCCCCGATTACATCCACTGGCTCTACACCGCCTTTACCCGAGCCACCGAAATGCTCTATCTCGTAAACTGGCCGAAGACGCAAATAGAGGGTAATGCCGAGGGATAAGGTATGTAAAAATGAGATATAATGGTTCTTTTCAGAAAATAACTGATTGAAAGTTTGATAATTCGGGAAAAAAACACTAATTTTGCAACTCGTAAGCATACATCTTTTAATATAGAGAGAATGTAGAAGTGGTATTTTAAGAACGGATATTATTCAAATTTATATATAAATAAATGGAAAATAGAAAAGTTGCATTGATTACCGGTATTACGGGTCAAGATGGCTCTTACTTGGCGGAGTTGTTGCTGAGCAAGGGATATGATGTACACGGCACCATCCGTCGTTCGTCTACCGACTATCGTGAGCGCATCGCTCACTTGGAGGGTACTCCTAATTTCCACCTTCACTATGCCGATCTTGGTGACTCCATGAGCATCATTCAGGTAATGAACAAGGTGAAACCAACAGAAGTTTACAACCTCGCTGCCCAGAGCCACGTACAGGTGAGCTTCGACTCCCCTGAGTTTACTGCCGATGTGGATGCTACCGGCGTACTCCGTATCTTGGAGGCTATCCGCCAGTGTGGTTTGGCAGAGACTTGTCGTATGTATCAGGCTTCCACTTCTGAGCTTTATGGCAAGGTGGAGGAGGTTCCTCAGAACGAGAACACGCCGTTCCACCCTTATTCTCCATACGCAGTAGCCAAGCAGTATGGCTTCTGGATAGTGAGAGAGTATCGTGAGGCATACAATATGTTCTGTTGTTCGGGCATTCTCTTCAACCACGAGTCAGAGCGTCGTGGCGAGACCTTCGTAACCCGCAAAATCACTCTTGCTGCCGCTCGCATCAAGCAGGGCAAGCAGGATAAGGTTTATCTGGGTAACCTCGATTCCCTCCGTGACTGGGGCTATGCCAAGGACTATGTGGAGTGTATGTGGCTCATCCTCCAGGCAGAGAAACCAGAGGACTTCGTTATTGCCACAGGCAAGCAGCATTCTGTAAGAGAGTTCGCCCAGTTGGCTTTCCACTATGTGGGCATCGAGCTGAAGTGGGAAGGCAAGGGCGAGAATGAGAAGGGTATCTGCATAGAGGGACCAGAGAACTTGATAGGCAAGACCCTCGTAGAGGTATCGCCAGACTTCTATCGTCCTACCGATGTGGTCAACCTTTGGGGCGACCCAACCAAGGCAAAGGCTAAACTCAATTGGAATCCTAACACCACCTCTTTCGAGGAACTCGTCAAGATTATGGTGGAGAGCGATATGGCAAAGGTTGCCGCCGAGGATGCCGGCCAGAAAGTGAGATGCAATCTAGAAGAATATCTAGAGAAAGGCATCGTCAAGTAATTTTTATCAAGAATTTAGAGGATTTGTTCTCATTCGTCAAGTGATTTTTTTATCAAGAATTAGAGAATTAGAGAATTTTTTCTCTTTCTCTTGTTCAAGATATTGAATTGAACTTACGTTAGAATTTCAGGAAGCGTTAGGAATTGAACTTACGTTAGAATTATAGGAAGCGTTAGGAATTGAACTTACGTTAGAATTATAGGAATTTTTAGAGTATGGCTTTACTTTATCAAGAGGAGAGTAGTGAGTTGATGAGATTGGCTCTGCAACTGCATCAGGAACTAGGATGCGGTTTTAAGGAGAAAGTCTATCAAGATGCCTTTGAGGTATTGCTAAAAGAGAATAATGTGCCTTACATTCGTGAGGCACATATTTCTTTGAATTACCATGGTACAGTCTTGGAACATGACTTTTATTATGATTTCCTGTGCTATGATAAGATAGGCGTGGAACTGAAAGCTACGTCAGGTCTTATTGGTGAGTATGAAGCCCAGATTATCAATTATCTTCATGTTAGCAATCATCAATTAGGTTTGTTGTTGAATTTTGGTGCCTCTAGTTTACAATACAAATGGTATCCCAATGTTTGGCATCACAGGATTTCGCAAGAAATCCCTAATTCCTGTAATTCTTGATTAGAGCAAATTCAAGACCGCAAGAATGAAAATTCTCTAATTCTCTAATTCTTGACAAAAAAAAATAATATGAAATCTCTAATTCTAGACGAATATGTCATTAAGTAAAGATAGTAAGATTTATGTAGCAGGACACCACGGCTTGGTCGGTTCTGCTATCTGGAACAACCTCAAATCAAGAGGTTACAACAACCTGGTGGGTCGTTCTCACAAAGAACTCGACTTGACCGACCAGTATGCAGTGCAGAAGTTCTTTGACGAGGAGAAGCCTGATGCTGTGGTCTTGGCAGCAGCCTTTGTTGGCGGTATCATGGCGAACAGCCTCTACCGTGCCGACTTCATCATGCAAAACATGAAGATGCAGTGCAACGTTATCAGCAACGCCTACTCTCATGGCGTGAAGAAGCTCCTCTTCCTGGGCTCTACTTGCATCTATCCTAAGGATGCACCGCAGCCAATGAAGGAGGACGTGCTCTTGACCTCTCCTCTGGAATATACCAACGAGGAGTATGCCATCGCCAAGATAGCTGGTTTGAAGATGTGCGAGAGCTACAACCTCCAGTATGGCACCAACTATATCGCTGTGATGCCGACCAACCTCTATGGTCCTAACGACAACTTCCATTTGGAGAACAGCCATGTGATGCCAGCCATGATGCGCAAGATTTATCTTGCCAAACTCATCCACGATGGCGACTGGCACAGCATCGAGGTGGATATGAACAAGCGTCCTATCAACCCTACCGACAAGCTCCGTGCCATCATCGGCGAGGGCAATGTGGATGGCAACAACGACCATGCGCGTATCTTGAAAGCTTTGGAGTTCTATGGCATCTATGATAATAAGGTGGTGCTTTGGGGTACAGGCAAGCCTCTGCGTGAGTTCCTCTGGAGCGAGGATATGGCAGACGCCAGCGTGCATGTGCTCTTGAACGTAGACTTCAAGGACATCATCGGCATCGAGAAGTATTCTTCTGTGTTCTATGGTGCCAAGGTAGACGGTGCCGTTGACCGCAACAACTCCGAGGGTCGTGGTGGCGCCATCCCTTCATTGGGCGAGATTCGCAACTGCCACATCAACGTAGGTACAGGCAAGGAGTTGACCATCCGTGAGCTTTCCGAGTTGGTAAGAAAGGCTGTAGGCTTCGAGGGCGAGATTGAGTTTGATGCCAGCAAGCCAGACGGCACACCTCGTAAGTTGATCGACGTAGAGAAGCTTCACAGCCTCGGCTGGACTCACAAGGTCGAGATTGAGGATGGCGTGGAGAAACTCTATGAGTGGTATCAGAATAGTTTGAAAGACTAAATTATATAACAAAAAAGGCAGACTTTTTCGGTCTGCCTTTTTTATTACATCTTTTTATTATATCGAGGAAAATTGTTATTTCAATCCGTCGGCATCGCCTGTGGTCTTGAGTCCGTTGCTCTTGTTGCGAGGTGTAATCTTCACATTCTTTGCCACGGTGTTTTCGATGACATCGGTCTTGAAAGCCATCTTCTTGTCGGTACAGGTGATGTTCTCGAAGGTGAAGCCCACGAGGCGATATTTGTCGCTCTTGCCCACGTCGAAGAAGTTGTCGCAGTCCATCTGGATGTTCTTCATCGTGATGTTGTTGCACTGGCTCAGCGGCATGTCCTTGCGATCGCCGGGCTTGAAGAACTGGGTCCATGGGCGAATCACGAGGAAACTTCCTGTGGTGCCCTGGATATTATCCACGGTTACGTACTCGTAGTGCTGAGGCGTGTCGGGGCGCATCTTCAGCCAGAGCACACGCTGTGCCTTATCCACCTTGATGTTTCTCAGTACAATGTTGCGGTCTTTGAGACTCTCGCTTCCCAAGGTCAGGCATCCATGTACGGTTCCGTAGTGGCAGTTTTGAATGAGCACATTATATACAGGTCCGTTCTCTGGAGCCTTGTCGGCCCAAGTGCCTTTGCCGCCCTTGATGGCGATGGCATCGTCGTTGACGCTCATATAGCAGCCGTCCACCAATACGTCGTGACAAACGTCGATGTCGATCGCATCGCTGCTCGGTGCTCGCAAGCCCTGGGTTGGAGCGAAGATGTGGCAGTCGAGGTAGCGCACGTGGTCGCAACGATAGATGTGATTGGTCCAGAAAGGACTGTTCTGGATATGCACATCCTGTAAGGTCACGTTGCTGGAGTTGCTGATATATACCAGGCGAGGGCGCTGTGCATCCTTGTTGGTACACTGGCGGTTCCAGGTGCGGCGAATCCAAAACTCCTCCCAGTAGTGGTGACCGTTGCCGTCGATGGTACCAGGACCCGCGATGGTAAAACCATCGCACTTGTCGGCATTGATGAAGGCAGAGAAGTACTTGCAGGTCTCTCCCTCGATGCGAGTCTCCAAGACTGGGAAGTTGGCGATGCGGTCGCTGCCTTTCAGTTTGCCACCTTCTGATACATAGAGGTGGGTCTTCGGCTTGAAGAAGAGGGCACCGCTCTGATAGGTTCCCGCAGGGACGACGATGACACCACCGCCATCCTTCGCTGCACGGTCGATGACAGCCTGAATGGCCTGGGTCTGAATCAAGGTACTGTCGCTCTTCACGCCATAGTCGGTGATGAGATACTTCCTGCCGAGGGTATCGACATTTACTTTCTGGGTGTTGCTGAACCAAGCGTCCATCTTCGTGCCGTCAGGCCAAAGCTCAGTCTTGGCTTTCTTCACTTTGTTTTGTTTCTTGGCGGCGTTGGTGCTTAGTGGCGAGAGTGCCACCAAGCAAGCCATGAGCCAAATATATTTCTTCTTTGCTATCATTTTCTTTATTTTTAAATATGTATGGTAGGAATAGCCCTATACGCCCTGTAGGAATAGTCCTATACGCCCTGTAGGAATAGCCCTATACGCCCTGTAGGAATAGCCCTATACGCCCTGTAGGAATAGCCCTATACGCCCTGAAAGGGCAGAAGCACCTAGCCTAGGGCAACGCCCTAGGAAATGTAGCGCGCTCCTATCGCCCTGTAAGGGCAAAAGCGTAAAAAATCCCTATAAAAATATAACGCTTTTGCCCTTACAGGGCGTTTTAATCACATAATGTCTACCCAGGGCGTTGCCCTGGGCTAGGTGCTTCTGGGCTTTCAGCCCGTGTCAACCATACAGGTGCTTCTGGGCTTTCAGCCCGTGTCAACCATACAGGTGCTTATTTTTTTACTTTTTTATTTTTCACTTTTTAACCTTTAAAAGCTTGTAATATTCTACTGCTCCCAACAAGAGGCAGCCTGTGCCGTAGTCCTCGAAGTCGGGAACGGAGGTGAAGGTGACTGGCTGACCTGCGGCAGGATCTTTGCCAGTGCCTTGGTTGTAGCCGATGAAGCCATCCTCGTGGACGGAGGCAGCCAGTGCCTTCCAAGCCTTGTCCATTGCCTTCTGGTAAGTGGCTCTAGGCAGAATGCCTTGTTGTACACCCCAAGCCATGCCGTAGAGGAAGAGACCTGTGCCCGTCATCTCTGGACCGCCGTAGTTGGCAGGGCAAACGAGGCTTACGTTCCAGTAACCATCCTCACGCTGGCTCTTCAGGATAGCCTTGCTCATCAAGATGAAATCGTTCTTGAGATACTGATAGTTCTTGTCGGTCTTAGGCAAGGTCTGCATCACACGTACCAATGCTGCATATACCCAACCATTGCCACGGCTCCAGTAGCAGTTGCTGCCATCTTTCTCCTTGTAAGGGGGTACATAGTCCTTGTCTCTCCACCAGAAACCTTCCTTCTTGTTGAAGAGTCCCCCAGCCAAGGTGTCGCGGCTCCACTTGTAGGAGTTCATCGCATAGTCGAGATACTTCTTCTCGCCAGTGATCTTGGCATACTTGGCATAGACAGGCATCGCCATCTGGATGGCATCGATCCATGTCCAGTAAGACACTCGCTTGGTACTCATCTGATGGTCGAGGTTCTCCTTCACCTTGCTGATGTCCTTCTTGCCGCCCGTCTGCACATAGCGGTCGAGATAGGTTTGCTGGCAGCACTGGTTGTCGGCATCGGTATCGTTCACGCTGTTGCGAGCCGTCCACTTATGGTAGTCAGCCCACTGGTCGGTGTAGTCGAGGTAACGCTGCTGAGGGTCAATCTCGTAGAGAGCCATCAGTCCCTCATAATATACGGCACGAGTCCAGAGGTTGCTCGTGCGCTTCTTCTTCACATAGGTGTCGATGGTAGGGTCGCTGTACTTCGTCATGAAGTAGTTGTTGGTGCGATGCGCTACCTCTAGGATTTCCTGCTGTAAGGCATTCTCTGCCTTTGCAGCATTCTGCACTTTTTGAGTATTTGGGGTGCTCTGCGCAGAGATGGCTGTCATGCCCACGAATGCGCAGAGGGTTGTAAAGATAAGTTTCTTCATTGCTGAATGATATTTGATGAATTATACCTTATTATATATAATCTGTTACTTCAATTCTATGAGTTTCACGCTACTGTTGAGACCGCTAGCTACAGGTTCCCAGTTGGCATAGGAGGTTTTCTTGTAGTTGATGTTCACCACGTTGATTTCTTTCATCTTGCGCCACTTCACGCCTTGTCGGTCGAGTTCGGCGATGCGGTTGGCTGGCAGGTTGGTAACCTCGATGCGGAGGGTGTTCTTTCCCTTGACAAGCGTATCCTTGCTGTCGAGGATGTAAGGCACAGCCCAGGCGCATCCGATATACTTGCCATTAATGTATACACGGGCACTCTCACGAACATCGCCCAGGTCGATTGCCCAATGCTTCTTGGCATCGTCCTTGCTCATCTTGAAGGTGGTCTCGTAAACGCCCGTTCCCATGGTCACCTTTGCCTTCTCGTCGAGGTTTTCCCAAGATTTCAATCCCTGCAACTGATAGGTCTTGCCCACCTGTGGCTGCTCCTCGGTAAAGGAGAGCGTCCAGTTGTTGGCGGTGAGGTCGATGCTCTTGCCATCGGCAGCTTGTTGAGCCTCAGGGGTGATGGAAGCCTGAGCATTTCCTGCATTCCAATCGCTTACAGGCTTGTTGGAAACCAGGAGGATGCGGCTCTCGCCACTCTTCAGCCGGATGTCCAAGCCCTTGTCTGAGATGTTGGCTGCGTGGTATTCGCCTGTCATTGGGTTGTACCATACGCCATATTTTTCTCCTGTGCCCAAGGCAACAGACGATGCTACATCGTCCTTGGTAAGGTTGGCGATGAAGTAATGATGTCCCAAGGCATTGCTTCGGCGAATCATCTTCAGTCCGAGTTGCTTCTTGAGCATCTCAGGCTTGGCAGCTTGTGCCATCGCCTCGGTGTTGTCGCCCTTGATAATCTTGGCACCTTGTGACTTGAGGTTGGAGATATGCTGGATGACGTCACTAGGCATGATGTTGTTGCCAGGGATGATGAGTCCCTTGTAGCGAGTGCCGGCAGCTGTCTCAATCATGCCATTTTTAAAGGTACACGTGCGCAGGTAATTGTCGCTGATATAGTCGCAGTCGAAGCCCGCCTTGTCGATGTCGAGGATGGTCTTGATAAATTCAGGTGCCTTCTTCGCCATGGAGTGGATGTCAAACTGCATCAACCAGTTCTTGGTGTCCTTGCGCCACATGTCTCTTACCGGCAGATAAACCAAGAAGTCGTTGTCTGGCTGTCCCCACTGCAAGTAAGTCTGGCAGTTAGTGATGTATTTCATCAGCTCTGGGGCATCGCGCCAAATGCTGTTGGTAGGGCTCATGTCGACGGAGGCATAGAACTTCCAACCTGGCCATGGGTCGTTCTTAGGCGAATAAGCCGTGCCATGGAAGAACATGTGGTTCACTCCGGCGCAGAACATCAGGTCCATGTCCGGTTTCATCTGGCTCAATGAGGTGCGGAAATGCTCGGTGAGCCAGGTGAAGGTCTCGCTCGAAGTATACTTCTTTCCTGTGATGTGGGCGGCAGATGGCGCGTACTTCAACATGCTGAGGTCGCTGTAGTTAGGACGAGTCATTCCTGGATCCTTGCGCAAGCCCTTGATGCCGAAGTCGGTGAGACCGAAGCCTTCAATCTCAGGAATGTCTACGGCAGCATAGCAGTCGATGAGGTTGGCTGGTGAGCCATGCGCCTGGTTACGGGTGATGGCGCCACGGTCGTGCGCCCACTTGGTCCACTGCTCGGTGAAGTTATGGAGCAGCATGTCGCCCAAGGTCTCACGGTAGTCGCTTACCACCTCGGCATCGCCATCCAAGAACTCAGGGAACTTGTCCTGCAACTTGTATCCATGCATCTTCTCAAACTCGGTGAGGAGGGTAGGAGTCCAGTTGGCACCATATACCTCGTAGCTGTCATTAAAGAAAGTATGAGGATAAGGAGTCTTCGAAGCCACAAAGGCACTGTCGATGTGGGCTAGATAATGAGCCACGGCGGTAGAGTCGAAGTGGTCGATGACATAGCCCTCGCCACCAGGAGCCGCACGTTTCACCTTTTGGCGGGTACGGCTCTCATAAAGGGCGATGACACGTTTCTTCTTCTTGTCGCCTTCCACAGGATAAGACTTGATGACCTTCAGCTTGGCGAAGGCACGCTCTTTCTCAGGCACGTTGAACTGGATGTCCATGAGCTTCTGCTTGATGCCCACTACGGTATCTACGAACACCGCCTTGCAAGCAGCCTCGCTGATAGGCACCCAAGGACCACCGAATGGCCAACCCGTGCCTGTCGCCATATCGGTCTCGATGCCCACTTGCTTGTTCTCTTTCTCCACGAACTGGAGCATGTCCATCCATTTCGGAGAGAGATAAGGGATGTCGTTCTTGTCGTTGCCTTGCACCCCATAGAGCGGTGTGATTTCCACGGCACCGATGCCCGCCTTGGCATATTCGTCGAGGTTCCACTTCAAGTTTTCCTTGTCTACGGCAGACCCCATCCACCACCATCTCACTCCAGGCTTGGCTTCCTGGGCAGGGGTAGGGAGGTACTGCGCCTGACAGTTGAGCGATGCCATCATTGCCAGGGCGAAAGAAAAACCTACAAACTTATTTCTTTGTGACTTATTCATTATATTGTTGGTTTTTAAGTAATGTTATTATTCAGAGATTGTTTCATCTTGTGAGAGACAGCGTTTCTATCTTTCGAAAGATAACATGTAGTCTTCGTTTGCAAAGATAAATAAAAAAAATGGAGTACGTTGCTTTTATAGTTCGGAAATCTATAAAATAGTACAAATATAAATGATATTTGCCAAAAAGTAGGGGTGTTAGCCTAGAAATAAGAGTACTTTATGCCATAAAGATGAGAGGAAAATTTGCAGCATTGAAAAAATATCTGTATCTTTGCCAAAAAATAAGATTATGGCTTCAAGGAGATAACCGTTAGGAATACAGACATTCTCCGAAATCGTGAAGGGGAACTACTTCTGTGCTGACAAGACGGCTATCGTCTATCAGTTGGCTCATTATGCCAAGTTTCATTTTCTGGTCTGAAGGGATATATGTCGTAGTGATGACAGACGGCAATAAGACTTATACCCAAGAAGTTGTGAATAAATAATCATAAAAAAAAATAGTAAAGGGCGTGCGGTCAAGGATAAAACCTTGCTGCACGCCCTTTGTCGTTTGAGCTACTACTGGCGAGATGTTTGGTGATGATGTCTATTCATAGCCGGAGACATCTCCATCGGAACTGCTGCCACCGCTTGGGGTTGAGCCAGAGGATGAACTGCCACCGCTAGCATCGTCCTTCTTGTCGGTGTCGCCCGTGTTTTCACCCTTGTTGTTATCCTTGTTGTCACTCTTGTTGGGTGATTTGTCGATGACACCATCGTTGTAGAGGATGCCGTTGGCACCTTGTTCCACGCTACCGTCACTCTTCACGTCGCCCACATAGACGGAATTGCTTACGTGTGTGTTCTCGACTGACGCAAAAGCGATGTAGCAGGAGAGCAAGTCGCCCGACCAATCGGCTGGCAGTTTCAGTGTCGCCTTGCAATCCACGCGGCTGGCATCCTCGGTGGTGAAGACCGCCTCGCCCTTGGTGAAGTTGTAGATGAGTGGCATGGCGAAATCGTCGATGGCAGCATGACTCTCGTCGGAGTTGTCCTCCCAAGTGAATGTTGCTACATCGTTTTCCACCTTCACGGTGCAGAATCGACCTGGCATCAGGGATCCGCTGCTCACTAGCACTTTGCTAGGGTCGATGCCAAAGGCTGGATACTTGCCAGCCATGCAGTTGCGCACGGTGTGGCTCATGGCTGCGTTGGTGGCAGTCTGCTGCTGGGTGTAGTTGCGGAAACCAACCTGGAGGTAAGCCGTCATCACCTTGACAAACTTCTGCGCCATGCCAAACTTGGTGCGCTGAGCCATCTGTTTCTCTGTGCGAGGGTTCTTGATGCTCTGAGCCTTGCCACGCATGTAAGCCATGCCCTTCCAGCTACCGCCAATCACTGTTCCTACGGTTCCATTGAATCCGCCAAGAATACCTTGTCTAATCTTTCCCATAATCTTTTCCTTTCTTTGAGATTAAATAGTTAAACATTACATGATGTGGCTCCCTTCTCCCTTCCTTGTCTAGCTCTCCCAAACTACGTTTTTCGGAGCATGTATAGACTTGGTACGGAGTTGGTACGGAGCGGGTACGGAGAAGGTCTTCTTCCAAGTCCGATCGCTACTCTTCGGAATCATCCTCAGTAGTCCTCGTTTCCTAACCACATTGCAAAGATACCACTTTTTCTTGCCCTATGCAAGCATCGGTAGAAGCCTGCGTTAGCTTGCGCTTGGTTGCGTAGTTGCGTCTGTCGAGGTGGTGTCCTCTGCCTTGTTTTCTGTTGTTTTTATCTTCTCGTACTCGCCATTTCCTGTTCGTTTGCAGAGGGAATGCTTGTTGACGTATTCACCCACATATTTCTCTGCGGTGCGCTGTGCGATGTTCTGTTTTTTGGCAATGGCGAGCACCGTTTGACGGTTGAACTTGTCGGGAAGACTTGTGAAGAGCCTTTCGCTCTTCGGATTCAGTTTGATGCCCATCATGTCTTCGCCCTCCTTGTTTGGCATCAGTGTGGCGAAGATTCTGGCAGCGTGCTGCATCAACGTGTCGGCGATGATGAAAGCGCTCTCTAGGTCTTCGTCTTGGCAGATGATGGTGTCGCTGACAGGAGATACTTCCAGTCTGGTGATGCTCAGCACCATGGCGATGCGGAAAGTACTCAGTCCGAGTCGATAGATGCTGGCTACAAAGTCCCTTCCTAGCATATTTTTGTATTCCTCCACGAGATTGTCGAAAAAAGCGTTGAATCGGTCGTGCTGTGCTTCGGTCAACTCATACTTGATGCCTCCCTTGCCTGATACACCCTTGTTGCCGCTTGCATGAGACAGTGTGGCGGATAGGTTGGCTAGTTGATTGTGGATAGTGAATACACGCTCTCCGATAGCCTCCATCTCTTCATCGATGGTGAGCTTCGACTTGCAGAACACATTGTGCCATTTCACGGGAATATCCACTTTCATGAAAAGAAATCGAGAGAAGAGTCCATTCTCGGGCGATGGGATGAGGTTGTTCACCTGTCCTGGTGTGCCGGTGAGATAGACCGTCCACTTTGGGTTGTGAATCTCCACATGCTCATTCTCCTTGCGGCGACGATAGGTGATGTCCTCGTGGTGGAATCCTTTGCGCAGACCATCGGAGAAGTTGCCGTAGTCGCTCTTGAGCGTGTTGGCTAGAGAGTCTGCCTCGGTCTCGAAGGTGATGCCCTGGTCGTGGTTGTCGTGCAGAGCTTGATAGATGGCGGTGGATGAGCAGTTGGCTGGTATCAGCATGGAGCGATAGGGTGGTTCCTTGGGCATAGGCATGGCTGCGGCTTTTTTACTGCCCATGGCACGAATTTCTGCCATCTGTTGCTGATAGTCCTCCATTTCCAGTTTGTTGGCGTTGCGAATCTCTTGCTCGATGCGGCTTACCAATTTGAGGCAAGCGGAGGTACGTCCCTTCCCGCTGGCGGCATTTGCCACTAGGAAGGTGAAGAGGTTGGCATATACTCTCATGTCGTCATAGATGGCGTACACTTCTGGGAAGACTCCGCTTAGGATGGTGATAGAGGCGAGCAAGAGCATGTCTTGCTCGGTAGGTGTCTTGCCAAGTACTTTGACATCTCTGAAGATAGGAGGCAAGTTGGTTCCCAGCTTGTCGCTGAAAGTAGGGAGCGAGGTGTCTGCTGGGATTTCATGCTCTGGCGTTTCGTTTGCAAGGCTTGCAGCTTTTGCAAGGTTTGCAGTTTTTGCAAGGTTTGCAGAGTTTGCAGGTCTTGCAGAGCGAGGTGCATTGTAGGCTGGCGTGATGTCGCAATGGGCATTGGCAATGCTTACATCCACACCAGCTTCCTTGGCATAGCCAAAGAAAGATGCTGCTGTAACACCGGAATGGTTGCCAGAGGTATGAAGACGCTTGATGCAGTCATCATAGAGGTTGTCGCATTTCTGATGGTCGTACTCGGCATTGAATCGGCTGATGTCGTGGAAGATGCTTCTTCCATCCTCGCCCATTTCGAGCGTGATGCCAAAGGCGATGTTGCGCCAACGGTTATAGCCAGCGGTGATGTCGATTCCCATCTCCACGATGCGGTTGGCTACTGTGCGGATTTGCTCCGCTGTACTGATGCTAGCCCATTGCTTAGGGCTGAAAGTCTTATTTTCTGACATAAATTTAATCTCCTATAAAAAAATCGTTTGAATTTTATTGAAATGCCATTATAATGCCATTTCAATTATTTTTCCCTTCGAGCGTAGAACTTCTTTTTTTATTCTTCGTTCTTAACTTTTTGTCTTTCGCTCTTCATTTTCCGTTCTCCATTCCTTGTTCTTCACTTTCAAAATGGGCAAATGAGAGGATTCACGTAACAGTTGTTATCGAATGGCAGAAAACAGGCTCGGCTCACGTTCTTGCAAGCAGGGTCTATATCCACCCCATAGTTCCAACGAATGTAGTTTTGCAGGGCAAGGAACCAAGTGGCATGGTCAGCCTCTTGCAGGTCTATCTGGTTGATGAGTTTCAACCCATCGCCCGATGGACTGCGGAAGGCAAGTTCCAGTTCGAAGTTTTCCTTCATCACCTCATCGTGTATGAACTGCTGTTTAAGTTCTTCCACGTGGTCATAGCCGATGTGGTCGATGTCGGTGCAAATCAAGCCTGAGTGCTGGATGAGCCCCTTGTCGTTTCGGCTACAGAACTTACCGCTTGCCAGGATGTAGTCGAACTGCTTTGCCTTGTACGCCTTTCGCTCTTTTTCGTCTTCGATGCCACGGAGCGTATCCGTGGCATGCTTGAAGAGGGAAGGGTTGGTGATGTACGCCCAGAGGTGATAGATGCCTACACGGTTGCGACTCACCACATTGGAGATGGGATGGCGGTAGTATTGCATCCGATGCTCATAGAGTTGGTCGAGAGTCATGGGCATGGTGTACCTCCTTTCTCTTCTCCTTCCTTGGAAGTTTCCTCTGTTGTAGAGACTGGCATTGGCTTGATGCGGCTGTCTCTGTAGGAATCCTCCAAGAGTCGTTGCAGGTCACTCTCCTTGTAGTAGCATCTTCCGCCCATCTTGGCGAAAGGCAGCTTGCCATTGGAGCGCAACGTCTGCAAGGTGCGCTGGCTGATGTGGAACATATTCATCACATCGAAGTTGTCGTGCCACTGGTCGAGTGGGGTGAGTGCAGAGGTTGGTGTGCATGGCGTAGTTTGCACGCTTTGCACGTTTTGCAAACCTTGCAAAGATTGCAAACTCTGCATGTCTTGCCATGTCTGGGAAGCTTGCGATTGCAGCAAGTCCTTTTTTAGATGTATTTCTTTCTTCATCTTGTTGCTAACAGCGGTGGATGTCTTGAAGTCTCAAAAGCACCGCCTGGTGGATACGCCAACACCTCGAAAAGACTTCAATGTTCTCGGTGCTCCTGAATGGATATGGAGGCCTCCATACTGGTTTCTCGTTTGCAAAAGTATTAAGAATATTTGAAGAAAGAATGGATTTATCGAGATTGTGAGATGGGGTAATAAACGTACGGCAAAGAGACGCTAGAGAAGATTGCAAAGTCTTGTAATACTGATAGATAATGATGGATAGGCTTTGATGGGGTATAACCGCACTTGTAAAAGGTGAAAATGTGGATAATGGTGCTTAAACGATACGGATAAAGAAAATAACCCGATTTGGATGGTGGAAATATAACAAATAAGCGGATTGGATTTTAGTTTTCAATCCGCTTATTTATGGATAAAATGGAGTGATAATCCGCTTAATTGGCTGAAGATAAAAATAAAGTAAGAGGGTGCGACATAAGCTAGGCTTACGACGCACCCCCTATTATAATACTATTATCCTTTGGGCAATCTGTTATTTAACCACTACTTTTTGGTTATCAATAATATATATGCCACGTTTCAATTTCTTAAGCGTTTCCGGTGTTGCATTGGAATCTATGAGTACACCCTCTACACTGTATACACTCATCTTTCGAGAAGAGTTGCCAAAGGCTTCATGTATACCTGTTGCACAGGTAGGGGACAACGTATAAGGCTTCTTGCGACTTCCTATAATCACTTCCGAATCGAATGGCAAACTTTCTTTTGCAACAAAGGTGTCTCCATTGTTTGTGTTCTCAACGATGAATGTTATCGTGGTTACATCATCGCCATAAATCGTCAAATAATGTTTTCCGCCGATGTATTGGCTTTCTCCACGACACTCGTTGCCAGCAAATGCATAGATACGACAATGCTCGTTGTCTACATCAGATGAAGAATCTACAATGTGTGCTATCACATTCATCGTAGAAGGATACTTGTGTGCATCAACTGCTGTCATTGGATTGTCGGCAATGTCTTGCGCATTTACTTTGCTCTTGTCAGAAAAGTCAAAAATCAAAGTTTTATCAGTCACAGACTTATAGATGTATCCATATCCTGGGATAAGTGTATCTAGCGTGCCTTCCCAATATCCGTTGTAGAATTCAGAGAATCCATACTGTGATGTCATATAGTCTCCATCTGATGCTTGGGTCAATATGTCATTGATGTCCTTTTCCTCATTGCATGGAAATGCTATCCAGTTCCATCCTGCATGTAGCTCAATAGGTGTCTCTGTTGTGTTTAGAAGACGACCTTTGAAAGACTTCATGGTGCCGTATGAAGCCTCCATCTTGTATGCTAGACCTGGCTGCAGTGATTCTATGCTTCCAGTCACTCCTTGTGTTAGGTCGCTGATTACTTCGTCATGCTGGCTGACAATGTGAGTTACGTTGCCCAAGAATTCGCTTACAGGAATAGGCTCGCTAACATAAGTTGAAAGCCAGTTCCAACCTTTGGATAGCGTAAGAGATTGAGCGAAGATGTCACGTCTGAAGTTAGCCTTGACGTTTTTTTCTTCATTGACCTTTAAAGTGATGTTTGCGTCTTCACTTACCTTTTTGCCATTGATGGTCCAGCTCTCAAATATGTAGTCTTCGTCGGCTTTTGCCGTGAGCTGCAATACGTCGCCAAAGGTGTAGATACCCGCTGCAGAGCCGATAATTGCGCCTCCTTCGATGTCTTCATCTAATGTTACCGAATAGTTCTTCAGAGCATAGTTTGCTTTGACGTCCATATCTTCGATAGCTAAGTATTCTAGCTCTTTGTTGGTGGATACAACTTCACCATTCACAGTCCAATTCTTAAACTCGTAGCCCTCGTTGGCATCAGTTGTCAATCTCAATAATGAGCCATATTTTGCGTTTTTTTCTTCGTTGCTCGTCAGCTTACGTGCTTTTGTTTCAGAAGATTCTTCTACTGTTCTCACAGAGCCTGCCACAGTAGGGTAGGTGGATGTGCTCAAAGCGACAAGTCCGTCACGGAACATAATCCATCCCGCTTGTTTTCCGTCCTTGCCTAAGTAGCCTTCCTTATCCTTTATGTTTGCAGTATTGACAGTGAGTACAAAGTAACCGTTTCCTACATTCTTGTTGAATGCAGCAAGGTCAAGAGTAAATGTCTTGTCATCATCCGTTGAGATGCCAATGGAACTTACATCTTGTTTTACACCTTGAACAGCTATAGAAATATCATCCGTGGTAAACGACGATGATTCCACATACTTGTTAAACATTACCTTAACCTGCTCTATCGGTTTCGTAGCTATCTTTCCTTCCTCTGGCGTACCTTCTATGGAAGCTACGTCAAGCAGCAGGTCTGGTGTAGGTTCGAATGTGAGGATATACGTCTCGCTCTTACCAGAGATGATGTTGTCGGCAAAGTGGATTTTATTCTCATATAGAGGGTCCTTGCCGTCACGGAGTGTGCGGTCGGTCTGCCAGAAGTTACGTAGTGGCATCTTTTTGCCGTCGCTTTTTCTTACTACTGACTTCAGTTTTGTGATGCCATAGGTTGGGTCTGTCACATTGCCATAATTCCAACCGCTCTTATCTGCCGATACCGTCATGGCATAATCGGTCTTCGATACTTTCTGTATATCCGATATTTGTGCCAAAGCCACTGGCTCTATCTCGCCATTTGAGAGATAAAGCATGTCTGGGGTATCATTGGCATCAACGATGTCATTGGTCATGAAGCCCGCGAGTTTGTCATTTCCTTGTTCTATCTCCAAGCTTCGTATCAACTCATGAATGTTTACTTGGTTGAGAAGAGATAAGTCTGGATTGCCGTAACTTGTAACATGCGTTGCCTCTACATCGTAATCTACGAAATGTCCCAGTAGCGAACTCTTGATCCACCATTGTGCATAGGCAGTACTTTTGGCAGGAATAGTGCCAAAGTCGGTCTCGACGGTACTGCCAAGGGCGAGCGACTTTTCTCCGCCATTGAGTTGACTGCTCATGAGCTCGAAGTCTATCTTCAGACCTTTCTCGTTATCAATGATTTCTGGTTGGTCGGTGTACATTCTGACGTTGGTTGCATCGCCATAACCAGTATTATTAATAAGGAGTGAGAATTCCGCCTCTTCGGATGGCTCCACTTTCTCGGTAAGAGGATCGTCACCCTTGATGTCACGTTGCATGAAGTAGGTGAGGTCGAGGTTTGGCGAAGGCTTGACCGTAAGTGTCACTGGCGCCAAGGTGCGAGTTACCGTGAGCCCTGTGAATGGATCTACATAAGATAGATTTCCACCGAACGAATAGTATTGGCTGTTTGTCGGGGCAGCATACTTGGTCGGGATGAACATAATGGTAGCTACACCTGTTTGTTGAGCATCCAGTGTCCATCCATCCTCCAAAGTCAATTTTCCCGTGAATCCCTTGAGCGATTCTGGGTTGATTTGGAATTCATGGCTTGTGGCAATATTTCCATGTTCATCCTTCACCGTCAATGCCAACTTTACATCTTTCATGGCAGTACTCTCGTTACCATTAAAGACAGTGAGCGTGCCACGAAAAGCCTGACGTGTCATCACCATCTTTTGAGAGAACTGCAGGGTGATAGATGCACATACAGATGAAGTTTTCTCTTTGTACTTTTCTGCACATACGTTGTAAGCTTTCAAGAAGCGGTCTGACAGAGACTCATAGCCCATGCTGACGGCAGCTTCGTTCATGGTTATGTTATAGGCGATGAGTTCTTCCAACTTGTTGGAATCAATGTAGTTACTATCGTCTAGTCCATTCAAGCGCTTGTACAATTTTATGGCTTGGTCTGCTGTCACAGAAGCAGGACGCAAAGCAAGAATGTCTTCGTCTGTAAGCCCTTTCTTTTCTGTCACTGCTACCGCAAAATCCAGTTTGTTCTCCATATCGTTTCCAACCCAGGTGGAATCTCCAAATATCTCTGTAAGAATATGAGAGAAATTCTCTAGATAATCTGCCTCCATAGAAGCGACCTCGTCATACTCTTTCTGCCAGCCTCTATTGTCGGAATCACGGGATTGTACTCGTGCTTGGTTGTTATCTTTAGAGTTTTGGCATGGTTCGGATGATATCTTTACTACCTCTTTTATTTCCCATATTTCTTTACCTAAATCATATAGGTCGGAAACTGGTAATCCAGTTTTATAGTCAAAGTAATGTTTTGCCGCATCAAATAGCTGTTGCGCTAATTTCTTGAGTCCTTCTGCGTCTAAGATTAATCTTTTTTCCTCTTTTTTTTGTTTTGCAAGTTTGTAAGTGGTGTCTAATGCATCATTGACAGGCCCTAGGAAAGTTTTTCCAATCAATACGTTAAATAAATCTTCCGCTTTCTTTGCATCGCATGGGTCACACATGTTCCATGCTTTCTCTGTAACTACAGCAGGCTCTGATGTTCCTGAAGCTTTAGAACCACCGCCGCCAGCAGGACTGCCAAGGCCGCCGCTACCACCCCCGAACAAGCCAGAAACGTAGTTGATGATAGTCGCACCAGTTGCTGCCGCAGCACACATTTTCATTCCCATTCTCTCCACCGATTCATTGTGTTTCAAAGAATCGCCACAAAGAGCCTCGTAGTTATCTATGAATTGGGTCATACAGCTGGAGAAATTATTGACCAAATCATGCCCTGCAGATTTTGCCGTTTTCCTAGCATTGGTACCATCTTGCAATCTCGTGATTCGAACAGGCACTACGATGGTTTGCTGAGCAGGTAAGTCTGTTGCTTCCAAGCTTACCAATGGCTCGAATTTCCATTCGTCCGTATTCTCTGGCATGACCAGCTGATTGTTCATGGCAGTGACCAATCCCTTGTTGGTGGCTGTAATATAGACCAGCGTACTTTCGCCTGCTTTCATGTTGTCGCCATCGATTTTATCAGGCACACCAAGCACTACCACAGGTTTAGGAACATTGGTTTCATATTCCACCTTGGTTACCAACTTATATCTATCTTCGATTTCTGTCTCCTCTACATTCCATTTGTAGGTGATGGCTGTGTATCCCATGTTGACTACCACTTTGCGTGTACGCTCCGGATCCACATATACATTCATCGTCTCGTCTTGATGTTTGTCGGCTGTGACATGGAGTGTGTAATAGCCTTCTGGTAGCTCAATATCGAATATGCCGCTTTCATTGGTTTTGCCCGTGGCAATCTCTTTGCCCGTGGTAGGATGCTTCACTGCGACATCAGCGTTTGCTACGTGAGGAGCTTCGCTAGTATAATAGGTAAACTCATCGCAAACATCGACTGAAAGAATGCCTTTTGCAGATGATACAGGTTCTATATTGAAAGGGATGGATATACCATTTCCATGTTCGCAGTTTACGGCTATGTTGCCTGTTACAGTCACATTTGCTTGCATCTTGTCGCTTGGACTGATGATGAGAGCCACTTCTTTGCTCTCTCCCATGGCAAGCGAACTGAGGGTCTGGATGCCATTGAGCCTTATCCATGAAGGAGTACTAAAGGTGATGTCGCCTGTCTCCGCCTTACCTACATTAGATATAGTAATGCGATATTCACGCTCACTGCCCAAGGTAACTGAGGTGTTGATGCTAGCCACGTTTGACTTAATCTGGGCATTTGGCTCTCGGATATAGAAATTGATGTCGGATGTAGCGTTTGCCCCCTCGTCGCTTGTGAACGATACCTTCAAGGTTTGCCATGCCAGCTTAGGCGATACTTCTACACCTGTAATGGTATAAGAAATTTTCTTTGTTTCTCCACCGCTTATGTTGATAGGTGCGTTGGCTAAGGTAACTTTTGCATTGGAAAGCTCAGACATCAGCTTCGCCTTTACATTCTTCAATGGCAAGGTACCAGAGTTGGACAACTCAAAACTTCCAGTGAAGCTCTCGCCTTTGTTCACATCGCAGGTAAGAGATGAGTTTTTCACCTCCATGCCGTATATGTCGAATGAGCATTGCTCTGTATCCACCTTGTCATCGTGGAAGCAGGAGCCAACTACGAAATGTCCATACTGTTTATCGAAAGGCTTGTATTTGACGGCGAAACTACCCTGGGCATCAGTCTTTGTAGTGATAACTTGGCGATACCCCTTGTTGATAACATACACGTCTATGTTGGCATTGGCTGTATTTCGACCACTAGCCTTACCTCTAATTTCAATCTCTTCTCCCTTTCCGAACACAGTTTTTGATATCGTAGTAGATGTTGCGAATGGCGCAAGGATATGGAGGGTGAGGAATGTGGAGGCATTGTTGTTGTAATCCAGCTCTGCATGCCCCTTGTTAGGATTTACCTTCACGTAGAGCGAGTGTTCACCTATCGCCATCTTGCCTTGGATACGAATCTTCATATCGGTCGTTTGACCAGCAGCAATGGCAGCGTCGGTGTAAGCCTCAGCAAGCGCATCCTGCGAACCAGACTCGTAAAGTTGGACCTGGGTGCCTGCTGGCAAAGCGGCATTACCGCTATTGTGAAGCTTGGCGGTCAAAGCGATTTCGTCTCCATATACGTAGTTTTCTTCTACGGAAGAGAGTGCTTGTACCATGACATCTGGCAATGTTTGGTCGCTTACAGCGAACCAAACATTGCCGGTGGCAAAGCCTTCTGATGTAGCTTTCAGCATGGCAGTGAATCCATCACCAATTATGTCATTGTTCTTTGACTTAACCGTAAACTTACTTTCTGTGGCACCAGCGGGAATGATGACGGTGGAAGGATATTCCATGTCGGCATCATGGTCGCTACTGATGTTTACTGTCAAAGGTTGGGAGGTTGTCGTATTGTGTTTGACAGTTAGTGTCATTTCGCTGCCCTCCTTGAGTACGGATGCAGCGGATGTCAGGGTGAGGGTAGGGCCGTCGTTGTCGTAAACCGTCAGAGGCACCGTGACAACACCACCCGACTGAGCGTTGTTTACATTGCAACTGCAAGATGCAATCCACACTGCGGCAGATATGTTGTAAGTGCGCTCTCCGTCTACGAGTACGTTGTCTATAGGACCTAGATTGATGGTGGCCTCTTCCTCGCCCTTCTCGAGAGTTATGGTCTGTTGACCATAGTAAATGCCTCCATTCGAATCGTCTGATAGCTTGACTGTTACTATCTTGTCTATATTGTCTGTCCTGCGTATCTTCGCCGTGATGGTCAAAGGCCCGGCAGACTCTGAAATAGCCTTAGGGGTTATTTCCATTTGGAGAGTAGGCACGTCGTTGTCAACCAAAGTAGTATATAGTGAAGCTGCGTTGTGACCAGCTGCATTAACTGTAAATGTCACGACCTCTTCCGCATTAGGTGTCTCGTCTTCCAAAGCGTCCACTGTTACATCGACACTTGTCTTTCCTGCAGGAATGACAATGTCTTCTGGGATACGGAAACGAGAAGCATAATCACTTGTCATCTGGATCTTGATATCCTGCTTGGAAGCACGCTGCGTGCTCACGGTAAACTTGATGCTGCCACCTTCTGTAACATCTTGTGCATCAGTCGAGATGCTAAGTGAAGGGTAAGTGTCATCCTCAATATGTAGCGTTGATACAATTTCTGGATACTCATTTCCGGTCGCTCTGAGTTTTACCACCGAGTCATTGTCAAGTATTCCGTTGGCAGTGACTTTTGCATCAAAATATGCACTCGAATTGCCTTTGTCGATGGTAATCGATTGTGGCAAACTGATGCGAGCGTCTTCATTGTGGGTTATGGCAAAGTGTTCAGCTTGTGTCATGTCGCCACTTCTCGTTAGTTGAAATCTTATCAACTTTGCACTAGCTTCGTCCACCTGGTAGCTCTCTGGAGAGAGCCATAACTTTTTCGAAACTTTAAGCGTATTTGCTGTCTTCCCTACATTGTTGCCTTGTAGCCATGATGGTTCGCCAGCATCACTGCTAGGTACCAGCCTTACCTCTATATGGCAGTTGCCGTCCATTCCTAAAATGGTTGGGAGCGTAATCTCCGCATTTCTGCTTACTACTCCTCCTGCGTTTAATTTGCCATCATAATACAAAGTACCCAATAGCTTGGTGTTTCCCTGACTGTTTTTGAGCAGAATTTGTTCACTCCATCCTGCGGTAGTAGGTAATCCACCGATGTTGTTTACCATCCAGTTGATTCCGATTTTATCTCCAGGTATCAATTGTGATTCTTTTGTCTCCACCTGGCTAACCTCCAAATCTGGAGATTTGGCAATGGTCACTTTCCCTGAGCTAAATCCAGTGGCTAGATTGGAGCCATCCCTGGCACCTATCACAACGTCGGATAACGTAAGAGAATGCTCCGTGCCTTCGTCTAGGGCATTGGATGCCGTTAGCGGAACAGACAGCAAAGTTCCTGTCCTACCTTTTATGGCTTTGTTCTTAGACGAAAAAATCATAGCCATGTATCTGTTGACACCGATGCTTTGGAATGTAACGTTGTGCTCGTCGGAACGTTCAGAGAGCGTCGCAGCCGGAGCATTGATGGATATGCCACTAGGTACAGTCAATACAAACTGCACCGCTACGACATCAGCGGTGTTGTCCAGATTGACAGGCAAACTGATGGTCTTGCCTTTTGCGACAGATACATCTGGTATGCTGAGTGTATTGCTCTGTCCAAAGACTGTAGATATTCCAAGAAGTAGAATACATACAATGGATAAAAAATGCCTATATTTCATAACTCAATTATTTTTTGTAGATTTTATGTACCTTGCTTCGTTGACGAATGATATTGATACCTTTGCTCGTTGTCTTTGTTCGGCAACCAGAAGCATTGAAAATTTCTGCATGGTTCATGTCTGCGCCCATCACCTCGTCAATTCCTGTTGAGGTATCACTGCCTATGCCGACAGATATGGATTGAGCTTCTGCGTCCGACAGTGAGGCCGAATGCACGGTGGCATGAGTATATTCGCCAAGTACGACGTCCTGACTACTTGGTATGGTAATCCCGTTGAGTGAGTATGCGACAACATTTCCATGAGCTGTGGATTGTTGCAGTCCGGTAGTCGCGTCAATGTTCCATTTGATGTCGCCTTCCGCTTTGATGGAAAGTGATGCCACAGGGATATTGGAGTTTAATATTATCTTGCCGTCTCTGGCGAAGATGTGTGCCTCGGCTTCTTCTTTCTTTCTAGAGGTATCCTCTTCTTTTCCTCTAGTCTTCATGCTCTGTTTTTCGTTAGATGCCAGCAATATGTTGACTGTGCAAATCACGTCTTGCACATTGATGCTTTCGTCCTTGAAAGTATTGGCTGCTGTGAAATTGAAAGGATAGTTTCTGTAAGCACCGAAGGCATACAGTATAGTGGCCTGAAGGTCTGCTGCGTCAACTCCATTTACGAAGTTGGCGTCTCCTTGGTTAAATGAGAGCTTGATTCTGAATCTGCTACCGTCCGTATCGTCATCGTTTATCATGTTGAGTACATTCAGCGTATCTCCACTTTCACCAAAGTATGCATTCTGCGTCGAAACATATGGAATGGATAGATGTGCGTCTGCAAATTTTAATTGCATCGCCCATTCTTCCGTGTCATATTTGTTGAAGGCGTCCAAGTCTGCTTTTGTGCATAATAGGTTGAGTGATGCATTATACTCATGAGTGTTCTTGTTATACAACAAAATGGTCGGTACCTTACTGGCAATGTCGGCGACTGAGAGATCTGACATGTTGAGGTCTGTGACTTTGTCCATTTCTTGATGTGAGATGTCCAAGTCGGTTAGAGAGGATGGGAGAGCTGGATATAAGTCTTCAAACTTATTGTTGGAAACATCCAATGAGGTAAGACTAGGAATGCCTTTTCCTAGCAAGCCTACATTTCCGCTGTATTGGTTTTTACTAATATTGAGTGCATGCAAATTGCTGAAAATATCGGCATCTTTCATTTTCATGGCTAATATGCCTGTTGCAATGTCTCCAGACAGCAGGTTGCCAGAAATGTCTAAAGCCTCTAGTTTTGGAAATGCGGCAATGGACATAGGAAAGAGCCCTGTCAAGCCTTTGTTTGCCAGAGTGATGCCTATTACATGCCCCTCCTTGATGTCCAGTCCTTCGAACTTGCTGACATTCTTGGCTCCTCCTGTCATATCCCAAGGGAGTGAGAATCCCATCTGTTGGATTTCCAAAATCAGCTTTCCTAATGACTGCCATTCCGTTTCGTCGAATTTGTAAATGGTAAAAGAACCCACATATTCAGATGGCTTCCCATAATAAAAATCCCCCTCGGCGATTTCAGCATATACATCATAGCTCCCTTCTTCTTTCGGACTTTCAGGTAATGCTGTGGAATTGCCATGCAAGGTGTAGGTGAAGTTTACGGTTCCTACTCCTCTTTCCGTAGAAGCCATAGCCTTGTGTGCAAGTCCATCATAAGATACATCTTTGCTTGGCAGCGTAATGCTGTAAAGATTTTCACTTAGCAAAGCTTTGTCTATGTAAAATTCTTTCGAGAGTTCTGATGTATAATTTCCTATGCCCTTGACAATGGCTTTCGCCGTACCTGGCACAACATTGTCAGTGTAGCCGACATTAAAATCCTTGCCCTCTATCAACGTAGCATAAGCCTCGTTGGTGAAAGTGCAAGTAGGGGTATGGTGTTGACCATTGTATACATACTTTTCGGATGATAAGCTTATAGTTCCAGTGAGAGGGACAGGATTAATATTGAATGAGCATGTCTTTCTGCCAATCGAATATGGAAATACGCCCTCTATGCAGAACATAGCTGTTCCAGCGTTGATATTGTTGATATATTTGGCAGTGGTAACAGGCATGTCTGCAACATCCGTACATGTAACATTTTGGTAAATAGAATCGCCAGTGTAAGTCTTGTCTTCTATCCCGGAATATTGATGGAATGATACATCTTGATACTCTATGGAAGGCAATAGGGTCGTGTTGCCGACGTTATCCTTTGTTCTGAACCGAATAACGTGTTTTTCGCGAGAAGCATCAAACATAGCCACAAGACTATCCTTGAAAGTTGCTCCAGAATGTAACAAATCGGTCAGTGGCTGCCAATCCTCGCTAGTTTCTACAGCATATTCTATCATGCCGTCCAATCCTGCGGGACTGTCATAGGTACCTTCTATGGCTAGTTTATGAGGGCGGGTAAGATCATTCCACCCCTCTGGGTCGTTTGGCGTAACTTCAAATGATGAAGTAGGCTCCAAGCTCACCTCACCCACGCCTATAAGATATGAAAAGGTAACTGTAGAACCAGCGGGAATCGTTCTGTCCTTCCAACACCATCCCATACCGCTATCATACGAGCCGTTTTCCTCCATAAAGTTACTGCCCGAATAATAGTTGCCTACCATTTGGTATGCCTCGTTGTTTAAGGCATAATAGCCAAACCAATAATCACTAATGCTTGTCACGCCAGCAAGTCCAGAACCAAACAGCACACAAAGTTGCGAGCCATTTCCGTCTTTCATGGTCACGCCATAAGTCTTGCCCGCTGTATCAATGCGCTTGGAAATAGGTGCCTGGTCATTGTTGCCTATCTTGACATCTGCATGTGTGCCTAATGACACGATTGCGTCTTTTTCATTAGCGTTGTTGACCAGGTAGCTAACTCTTGCAAACTCGCCTTGTTGCTCTATGGCGACGGTACAAGTCACATTGTCTATCGTCGTACCGTTGAGGCAGTCTACGTTGGTGGATGACCCTTTGTTTACTTGCATGGCAAGTTTGTATCCGCCGTCATTGTAAGTTGAACTATAATATTGGCTATTAAAGCAACCTAGAATATCGATGGATGCATTCGACTTTTTATAATACAGCCGTGTGTTACCTACTTGCGTATACCCATAAGGAACGCTGTTAAAAACCGAACGTGTTTGGATATTTTTCGGTTTTATCTGTGCTTGTATCGGTACTGCCGTGGCAGCACCGATACTACATAATAACAAGATTGCGCATTTTTTTTTCATACAAATGCATCTTGTTGTTTTTAGAAATGATAGTTTCATAAGCAAGATGTTGATACTCTTATATATAATAAAAAAATTATTTCAGCAAAATCTTCATCGTCTCGCCGGCAACTTTGAGGATATAGATACCGCTCTTTGGCGCAACAACGAAATGAGTGCCTTTCGCCGACAAGCGACCTTCTGCATTGTAGAGCAAGATGCCATTCTGGCTGTCGCAAGAAATCTTCAAACCATCAATCTGAATGTTCTTGTTGGCATTGCTCAGCGGGAGCTTGTCGATGAGAGTAGGTAGAATCTTGGCTTCCTCATAGATGAATTTCTCAGATTCGGAGTAGGACAGCTTGCCATTCTCATAAAAATACTCATGGTTCTTCTCCTCAAGTTTTCCATACCTATTATATTGATAGGTGGTAATGTCCTTGCTCTCACTTGTCATATTGTTCTCTAAGTTCGTATGTTGTGAAATATTAGAGTCTGACGTTATGAAATTGTCATCATTCAGCAGTATTTCGCCAATGGTTGTGAGGATGCTATGGTCATTTTGGACAGTTGAGGTATATGACAACTTGTTGCCCTCTATCTTGTAGCTCATATCCTTGGTCTCTTCATTCTCATTTTGATACTGCGCCCATTTGTTGGTCGACTTATCCCAACGATAGTACTTTTGGCGATACAACCAATAGGTCTTGCCGTAAGGAGATCTTACGTCGTGAGGCAAATATTCGTCATCATATTGAGTTGTAGGATCGATTCCCTCATAGCCAAAATCCAAATTGACTTCTTCTTTCTCATACTTATTGATGCCAATCCATGATGAAGTGTTCTCATCCCACTGATATTCGGCATAGTTGTCGATTTTATCCCTTCTGTCCTCGCTTTCTTTCTGGAGACGTTCAGTCTTTGCCACATTGATAACCTCCCCATTGTCACCTTGTTTTCTCTGTATGGTGACATAGGTTCCGTCATCTTCTGTTTTGTATACGTACTCCTGGAAGTCAGGTATGTAAGTGTCCGTAAGAACCCAACTGGTTGTCTTCTTGTTATACTTGTATGTCCAGGAAGATCCGTCTTCTTTGGTGATGTAACGTGAGCCGCTATAGATGGTGCCAGGCTTCTTCTCATCGTCATACTCCACGTAGGTTGTCTCCAGACTGCCGTCCTCCAATATATAGTAGCTGTGATACTCATCCATTTGCAAAGTTAGGTCTTTTGCCGACCATACGGAATATTCTTCCTCTTTGTAGCCGTTGTTCGAATAGATGTATATCGTCTTTGAGTTGACAAATTCCTTACCACCATTGATGTTGTTCTTCTGCATGTATTCTGTAATGGCAGAAGGATACCCATCGTCGGTAAATGTATAGACGGTACGTATGTTATATCCTTGATAGCCAGAATCTTTTACCTCATACTCTTTCGTTAGTACCCATTTGCCGTCCTTCAGCTCATAATAAGTGTTGGTGTCTTCACTAGCCACATAGTTGTCCTGAGGCAAATTGTTCTTGTATCCCTTGATGCAACGTATTGCCTTGAGCAAATTGTGGACCGCGTCGTAATAATATATGTCCACATAGTTTGTATGATACTCCTCGTTGTAGAGTTCACGGGTTGTTACCTTGTAGCTGTTGTCGTCATCGAAGGTCACGGTTCCGATGATGCTGTCATTCTCGTCGAGCTTCTGGTATAATATTTGGCTATATGAATTAACCGTATACGAAATCTTGTAAATCTTGCCGTCCAAGATTTCACTCTTATAAGACTGGGTAAGGCTCCAAGTCCCATTATCATATTCATAGACGTTTAGAGAGTAGTTGGTTCCTTTGTCATCGATACGCATACCCTTTTCTTCTCTTTTTGAGCTAGCTACGAAGGTGTCAGATTTTTCGTCGTATTCATAATCTGTTCTTGTAATCCATCCCTCTGAAGGTATATTTGTTTCCTGGGTGCTTTTATGTCCCGTTACATAAGTGATGGTAGTACCGTCAGTGTCGTAAGAAATCTCCTTATAACCCATATACTCCCCATTTTCATAATAGGAAATTCTCTCGTAAGACTTTACAAGATCCCCATTGTCGTTCTTTCTATATTGAATTTGAGTGATATGGTCGTCTCCGATGATGTTTTGCTCGTCATCATAACTTGATGAGATGAGTATGTACTGTTTTGCACACTCTGCCCATTGATATTTTAGATGTGTTTCTAGTTGTCCATTATCATTGTAAACATATATTTCCACCAAAGCACCCTTGGTCTCTACACCATTACCATTTTTGTAGGAATGGTTGTAGTCATAATAGGCATCAGACACTAGAATCATTTTATTGTCTGAAATCCAGTCACCCATTGCTTCATCAAAATGTTCCTTCTTTTTTAAGACATAGCTTTTCTTATGAGTAAGATTGCCGTTTTCGTCGATTTCTCGCTCTTCCTTTTCGCAATCTTTCCACTCACTGCTGCCAGCCGATTTCTCTTGTACGAGTTTTTTCGTCCAAAAGTTGAATGGTCCTACTTCGTAGGCATATCTTCTTTCAGATGCGATCTCTCCGTTAGTATTAAAAGTTGTAAGCATAGCACGTCTTCCATACTTGTCGTATGTGATGGTTTCATTCTTGCGTTGCTCTTCGTCTGACATTCTTTTGATGACATGGCCTGTTACAAGGAGCGTATCCTTGGTGGTGATGTCGGCAGTAGCTTCCATGAGGCGTGGTGCTTGTGGAGCAGTCTTAAATTTTGGAGCAGACAAGTGGTTGGCATCCTTGTTGAGAGCACCAATTTGGCTAGCCGTATTCTTTTGTATAGAAAATTCCACCCCCGGTGCGATAGGTCTAGGAATGATCGCTTGTGCATGACTTGCTGTTGCAAAAGCGCATAAAATTGCAATTAAAAAGTAACATTTTTTCATAAGCTAAAAATTTAAATTAAACATCGCTAATTTTTTTGCAAAGATAGTAAATTTTAGCTTATTTGTTGTCTTTTTATCGTGAATATTTGGCTACTTGTTGTTTTTCGTGCCTATGTGGTTTGTTTCCGTGTTTATTCGTCGAGCAAGCGGATTGAATTTTGCCTTTCAATCCGCTTGCTTATAGATAAAATGGAGTGATAATCAGCTTAATTGGCAGTCGGCATGTTTGGAAGTATCGACAGTGGTGTGGGGATGCAGGATGAGAACTGTTGGCAATCTGTAGGTTTGTATTTACTGATGTTTTCTACGAACGATTTATATTCTTCATCGTCTTTGCTCAAATTTTTATATTGTTCATTGATGGTACTGTAATTGGCTTTTCCGTAGATGCCCTTGTACTCTTCAAAGAAGCAATTTTCGACAAACTCTTTTTTGTCACAAAAGCGAGTGATATTGAAGGCTAACATCAACATGGCTACATGTTTGGTGCTAACTTTATGTTTTTGCAGTTTTTTATCGAAGCGTCCCTTAGGATTCAATTCGTCGAAATGGACAATTACATTATGTATCCATTTTCCTGTATTCAGGTCTTCGTTGAAGAGTTTGGATTCAATGGTAGATAGCCCTTCCTTGTTGCCTGCCGATAGAGCTTCACAATAGGAATGGGCTTTCAATTGCTGTGGATCTAAGGTGTGGAGACCATCGCAGATGAATTTTTGCAGGGAATTGTTGTCGGATGCATTCTGTTTCCTTTTCGTAAAATCATCGAGCGGAAGCATTTGGGCTTGTTGCCCAGAAAAAATACCCATGGCATCTTTTACTTCTTTGAGGGCCTTGCTGCAACTATCTTTATAAATAAGTACGCATAGTTTGGGATCTTCCCTGATTTCTCGCTCTCGGGCTATTACTTTTCTGCATAGCTTGATGATGGTCATCAACAGCTTGAAGAATTCGTTCATGACTTTGCAGAGTTCCTTTACAGATTCAGGATAGGTATCGAGCCCAAAGAGGTCCGACGATTGGTTAAGCAGGGAATTGGAGAATACGGATGGGGTGATTTCCTCGCCATTGGCAAGTTTGCCCGATTTTTGTATTCGTCGGCAAGTTTTCTTGTAGAGTCGTTTGGTCGTGGCGATGGTACTTCTTATTCTATTGAATAATCTGTATGCCGTCTCAAACCCCTTGTTGTTATCAGTGGCATATTCTTTGTTGAAGAAAGCTGCGAAGTTGAGCAAGGAAATATGTTCCTTTCTCATCTTGGCAATCCCCTCCTCAATGTCGGCGGTCATCATTTGCACTTCGTAGACGGAATACTGTTTGCTACTTAAACTCTGAAGCAGTTTTCCCTCCTCGTATTCCTCTGCTTTCTTTTGGAGGAACTTCAATGTGTTTTCGTCTTTATCAACGATAGTGGAGAATCTCATCCTTTATTAAGTTTTATGTTCCCAACTTGCCGTTAGAAACGGGTTTATAAATATGGTTTTCCTGGAATCTCGTTCCTGGTTCAAGTTGGTAATAGACTTCGCACATTTAGGGGTGTTCAGCGATATTGCCAAAATCACAGGCAAAGTTACAAAAATAATACAGATGTTACAAGAAAAGGACAACTTTATTAAAGTTAAATAATATTAATGTATTGATATATAGATAGATACGATTTTATTTTAGAAAATTTTGCTATGCGGTTTCTTGAATTTTTTGTCTATTTCTGACAACTAATGTTTTGGCAAGTTACTCTTTGCCTCTACCTTGCAAGCCTACTTTGAGGGAAGAAAAGAACTCTTCGAGGGGCTTGCCATCGCCGATTATGAGAAAGACTTCCAAACGGTATTCTATCTCATCTTCAATTTGATGGGAGCCTACATGAGGGTAGAGGAGGATAGTGCTATAGGCAGGGCTGATGCAGTGGTTCACATGCCCGATGCAGTATATGTCTTCGAGTTGAAGCGACTGGATTATCAAGGAAGAATAGTTATCTGAGAGGTATAGCAACATGGCGATGTTGGGTACTGTTATAGTATTTTATTATGGTATATTAATCACAGTGACGGGCGAGCAGCAGAGGATAAAGCCTTGCTGCACGCCCTTTTTAGGTATCTTCTTTTCTTACCTTGTCTATTACCCATCGTCGGCTCTGATTCTGCACCCGTTTTTTTTTTGTTCGATAATCCGCAAAATAATCCGCTTTTTGGCAGAAGATAGTACGATTATCAAAACTCATAGACCAAATGTCAAAAGAAAAGGTCGGTCTTTTGAGATATTTACTACTTTTGCAGCAGATTAAAATAATAACTGATTTTCAGAACAAACTAAAAACAATATCAAAAATGAGTAGCATATTAGAAGGTCGTCCTGCCTTGAAGAAGGAGGTCGACAAGATAGCAGAAGTAGCCGGTTATCTCTGGCAGAATGGTTGGGCTGAGCGCAACGGTGGTAACATCACCGTCAACATCACCGACTTGGTGGACGATGAAATCAAGGCTTTGCCAGCCATCAGCGAGGTGAAGCAAATTGGTACAGCTCTCTCAGCTTTGAAGGGATGCTATTTCTTCTGCAAGGGTACAGGAAAGCGTATGCGCGACTTGGCTCGTTGGCCAATGGAGAATGGCTCCATCATCCGCATCCTGGACGATTGCGCCAGCTATGTCATCATCGCCGACAATCCGGTGATGCCAACATCCGAGCTTCCTAGTCACTTGAGCGTTCATGCTCGTCTCATCGAGAAGGGCAGCAACTATAAGGCAACTGTTCATACCCATCCTATCGAGCTCATCGCCATGAGCCACAACAAGAAGTTCATGGGCAAGGATGTATTGAGCAACTTGCTCTGGAGTATGATCCCGGAGACCAAGGCGTTCTGTCCACTCGGCTTGGGTGTCGTTCCTTACCAGTTGCCAGGCAGTTTGAAACTTGCCGAGGAAACCTTGAAGGAATTGGAGAACTATGATGTAGTGATGTGGGAGAAGCATGGCGTCTTTGCCAAGGGCTTGGACGTGATGGATGCCTTCGACCAGATCGACGTGCTCTCTAAGAGTGCCAAGATCTACATCGACTCCAAGTGCATGGGTTATGAGCCTGACGGTATGAGCCAGGAGGAAATGGCTGAGATGACCAAGGCTTTCAATCTGCCAAGATAATTTTGAGTCATATATTTGAACTTGAAACGTACACTTAAATTTGAGACATACATTTAGGATAGATAAGAATCTATATCGTACGATCTCAATAGGTAAAAGTATGATTGATTTTTTAAGGTTAAAGTAGATTTTTAGGTTTAAGATAAAGATAAGCCCCCGGACATTGCGAAATGCTCGGGGGCTAAGTTTTTTATTAGTTATATACTATGTTTTCCTAGACCCAGTAAGACGCTCTCAGTACTTAGTAAGAATTACTCCAGTACTTTGGGTGGATTACTCCAGTACTTAGTAAGGATTACTCTGGTACTTTGGGTAAGTTACTGTGCGTGGTATATATCAGGGTGATTAGTCCATGTGGAAGAGCTCTTCCAATGGGATGCTGACAGGCGAATTGTCGGGATTCACCTCCATGATGTCCGCCATCATGTCCCACCATTTCTGAGTGATAGGGTCCACGTTGGTGGTGTCCTGGCTGTTGGTGTCGCTATCGCACTTCTGTACGGCAAAGAGCAGGTTGGTGTCTTTGTCCCAGAAGATACTGTAGTCGCTCACACCTTGGTCCTTGATCATCTGTTTCAACTCAGGCCAAATCGCTGCGTGGCGCTTGGCATATTCTTTCTCGCATCCCTTCTTGAGATACATCTTAAATGCAAATCGTTTCATTTTCTTAGGTTTTAAAAATGTTAGAAAAAGGATACTCTTATGTCTAGAGTACCCTTTTATGTTGATTGTTGAAAAATTATGAATCCGTTAAATGAGCTGTGGCAGGAAACTGGAGATAATCAAGACGATGATGCCAATCACCAAGGTCACGATGGTCTTCTGCGAACAGCTTTTCCATTCCTTCAGGATGATGCCCCAAACATTGGAGAACACCACGTTGAGTGCCATCAAGATGCAGAAGGAGAGCGTCATAAGGGTAGGGAATTCGGTGAGGAAGCCCTTGCCCAGCGACAATCCGAAGAACTGGCTATACCACAAGGCACCAGCCAGAGCACAGAACACAAGGTTGTTACCCCAAACTTCCTTCTTCTGGTAGTCGCCCCAAGTATGGTTCTTGCTGTTCTGATAGAAACAGTAGATGGCATTGGTGACGAAACCACCGAGAGTTACGAGGAAGGTGGCAGGCAATGTCTTGTACATATCGGGTGTCAATGTGCCGAAGTTGATGTCGGCTCCGAAGGCAAGGCCTACGTTGAAGCAACCGCTCATGAAGCCAGCCAAGAGGGCGATGGCAAGTCCCTTCGGAAAGTTGAAGTCCTTGACTGCTGCCTTCTTTTCTTCTTCGGAGAGTGAAGAAGCCTTCATGCTACCCGCCATACCGATGATGGCGATACCGATGAGGGTGACCACCACGCCGAGTATCACACTGAAGGTGAGTGATGACAAGGCGTTCATCTCCGGGAAGAAGATGTTGAGCAGTACAGGACCCATGATGGTACCGAGTCCTGCACAGGTTCCCAGGGCGATGCTCTGGCCGAGAGCCACACCGAGATAGCGCATGGAGAGACCGAAGGTCAAGCCGCCTATGCCCCAAAGTACACCAAAGAGCATGGTCATCGCCACATTGAAGCCGTTGCCGTCGAAGAGTTCGAAGAACGAATGACCGGTTGGTACGGCGAGCATAGCACCCAAGAATGGGAGTATCAGCCAAGCGAAAACACCCTGCACCACCCAGTAAGATTCCCAGCTCCAATCTTTGATTTTATTGATTGGAACATAGCAACTGGATTGGCAGAAGGCACCGATGGCTATGATTAAAAGTCCGATGATTATTTCCATAATTATAAAATTAAAAGTGAAGAGTGAAGAATTCATGTTCTTATGTAGCTATAAGACTATTGAATTCTTCGTTCTTCACTCTTCGTTCTTCACT
>ERZ808270.140-NODE-140-length-44972-cov-10.337690_pt1 | contig 44972 bp, 31 predicted proteins | sample MGYA00521082_ERZ808270 | MGnify/ENA primary metagenome ERZ808270 (study PRJEB31516, sample SAMN03275594) | gut metagenome | biome: mammalia-associated habitat; material: feces | host: Papio cynocephalus | place: Kenya | collected 2012-07-27 ... | reverse complement strand
CCCTCGGAACGACCCTTAGCAAGACCCTCGGAACGACCCTTAGCAAGACCCTCGGCAAGTCCCTTGGCAAGTCCTTTGGCAAGTCCTTTGGCAAGTCCCATATCCATGCCCTCCTCATAACCTTCGTCACGACTTGTGTCGAAAAGGCTCTTCATATGCCTCACCGACTCCATATGGCGATAATAAGCCTGCTTGTCCTTATCGGAAAGAGCATCTACCCGCAAGCGTTCACGAGCCTCTGGCAAACCTGCCGCCTTAGCCTTGGCACTTATATTACCAGTCTTAAGGAACTCTATCCACTCGTCAAGTGGAGTCGTTGCCACTTTGTCAAAGTCGTTCACTCTTAGCACATAATACTCTGGAAACAAATCGCTCGCCGCTTTTCTTTTCAGCAAGTCTGGCTCTTTGTTGCCAAAAAACTTCTCATTTTGGCGTACCGACAATTTCAAGGTATCGTGTGGCTGGTGAAGCCCGACAAACTCCGTCTTTCCATGGTAAACATAATCTTTGCCCTGACCAAGCTCAAAATAAACTATGTTGATCGAGTACACCTTACGCACCTCTTCGTAGGGCTTCCCTAAACCTATGTACTCGGTGATAGCTTTAGACACACCATAGAGCATACGGTGAAAATAAGAAAGCTCACGACTGTTTTGCACTTCTATGATACAAAGCTCGCCATCCTCGCTTTCCGCCAGGATGTCCACTCGGTTGTATTTATCTTCCTCGTCCTCTTGGTTGCCTTCACTCTCCAAGAAACGATGTATCTTGAAACTCTTGCCCAATAGCGAAGCCAAAAAGCCTTCTAAGACAACATAGTTTGCCTTATCGCGAAGCAAGCGTTTCATTGCCCAATCGAATCGTATGTAATTATCCTGCATAGTTGTTTTATCTTTTACGCGCAATAACTTTGAGGCTGTAAATCTACTATTTTCCCACGAGACCACCAAACAAATATCTGCTAAATATTTACGAATTATCTCTATATACCACATATATCACGCTTTCGTGCCAAATTTGAAACAGATTAATGTGCCAAAACTGGTATTTTTGAGACAAAAACAAAAATAGTATTGCGTGTATAGCAATTGTTTGCTGATTTTGTATTACTTTTGCAAGCATAACAAATGGTCAGATTTATATATCTGACAAATAGGGCGTTTACTATGACGCTTTGTCTTTGACGCTTCGAAACTTCGCAACTTTCCATGCATTGTCAAGACACAGCAACGGTAGAAGCTTACGGGATGTGATTCAGTCGCATCCCCTTTTGTGCTATGTTTCTTTGTAAGGGAATAGGCAGTGAGGGGGATGTAGGCATATGGCATCAGCGTGGGGCTCGAAGTTGCTCGTTCTACAATGCAGGGCAATGCGAAGGCCTCGAAGCGTGGGACGGCAACAGGCAGCACCCACGCTTTTATCAATATACCCATGACTCAAGCAATCAAATCTCTCCCAAGTCGCATTTCGCAACCAGTCATTTGGCAATGGCCTTTGTTCTTGCTGTTTTTCCTCTTCATCTCTCCAAGCACATTGGTTTCATTTTGCATGAACATTACCAATGAGAATGGCATCACTGGCATTGTTCACAGGATTCCACTAGCATTGTTTCTGTCATACATCATGGCTTGCGCAGCTTATTTTAGCGGCAAGCCGTGGGTAAAAACCATAATCTATGTCTTCTCCGTTGCATTGCTTGCCACGGACACGTTTCTGCACAATGTTTTCCACATCTACATACAGCCATTTATGGTCATGTTGATTGGCGAGACCAACCATCAAGAGGCTGGCGAGTTTTTCGGCACATTCGTGTTGTCGAGAGGCGGACTACTTACACTGCTCACTATCGCGGTCTCAATCACGCTCATTATCATAGCGGAGCGGTTCAGAAGCAAGGTCAGCCAGAATATCCTATCCCACCACGCCTTACTGACGGCGGTCAAGACGTTTACTTGCATAGTCGTGTTATGGGGTGGATGCCAAATGCAGACTTATTACAAGATCTTATCCAGCGACAATATAGACGACGCACCGATTACAGGTGATATATTCCCTAACGACTCATTCACCAGACTAGTATATTCGCTTAGCAGCGTGCCATTGATGCACAATCAAATAGATGAAGCCATTGGCGTAACCACACACGACACAGACAGCCCTACCATTGTCAATCACGCAGATTCGCTTGACGTGGTATTCGTGATAGGCGAATCTTACATCAAGGCTCACGCTGGCATTTATGGTTACCCACTCAACACCACGCCAAACATGATAAAAGAACAAAAAGAACATCGCTTGTTCGCTTTCACCAACGTGGTAACACCAGTAAATAGCACAAGCACTGCCATGAAAAACATGCTTAGCGTGAACGACTTGCTTAGCAAGGAAGACTGGAGCCTGCGCCCATTGTTCCCGTCATTGTTCAAGAAAGCCAATTTCAAGGTGTTCTTTTGGGACAACCAGCTCAATGATAGCACGTCGTTTTATGCCTTCACCTTAAATTCTTTTATCTTTAACGAGACTATCAAGCATGCTTGCTATGACCAAACCAATAAGCCTCTTATGGGATATGATGGCGAGTTAATCGATGATTTTGTCAAGAACAAGGAGCATGACGGGCAAAACAACTTGGTCATATTCCACCTTTGGGGACAACACATTGACGCAAACAGCCGATTCCCTCATACGAGGCAGTTTGAGCGTTTCACGTATAAAGACGTACCTAACAAGGCTAAATATTTGGACAATGCCAAAAAACAAGACATTGCAAACTATGACAACGCCACTTTATACAATGACTATGTGTTGGGAAAGATATTCGACTTGTACCGCGACAGGAACGCCGTAGTCGTTTATCTATCAGACCACGGTGAGGAAGAATACGATTATCGCGACTCAAAAGGACGAAAGACTTGCAGTAAACAACAAATCCCTGAGATGCTGAAATATGTCCATTGCGTTCCTTTCTTGATATGGTGCTCAGACAGATACCAAGCCACGCACCCTGAAGTGGTAAAGGAAATAGGCGAGGCATTGCACCGTCCCTTCATGACAGACCAGGTCACGCAGGTATTGTTTCATCTCGCGGGAATTAAAAGCCGGTATTACAAACCCAACAACGACCTACTTTCCCCAAACTTTCAAGCGCGCAAGCGCATATTGCTCAATGGCCTGTGCTTTGACGACTATGACATTAAATAACATCAAAACATGATGTTATTCAAACAAATTGCTTAACTTTGCGCTTGACACATGACTTTACCAAAACATAAAATATCATGAACATCAAGAACCTTACAACCATGTTGGCCTGTGGCCTTATGATGGTCCCAATGTTGAGCCAGGCGCAAGACTGTTGCAAGAAGAGCAATGAGGTGATTGAGACCATCATGTCTCGACGTTCCATCCGTAAATATCTTGACAAACCCGTGGAGCACGACAAGCTCGCCATTGTCGCCAAATGCGGTATAAACGCGCCAAACGCCCTTAACCAACAGCCATGGGCTGTGCGCGTCGTGGAAGATCAAAACTTCATAAGAGAGACGACAGAGATATTCAAGAAGGAAAAGCCAGAACAGGTAAAACACGACGCAAACTTCAAGAACATGTATCGCAACGCTCCAAACATCATTGTCGTTGCTACCCCAAAAGGAGACAATTGGGGACTTCTCAACGCTGGCTTATTGGGGGAAAACATGATGCTTGCAGCCCAATCATTGGGATTGGGTACCTGCTGCTTGGGAAGCGCAGCCCGCTTCTTGCAAGACAGCGAGGCCTGTAAACCCTATATGGCCAAGCTAAATCTTCCAAAAGATTATGAGATTTGTTATGTCATAGCCATTGGCTATCCTGATGAGGCTCCAGAGGCAAGGCAAAGGGACGAAAGCAAGATAGAATATATCAAGTAGACATAATAAGGGGTGAGACCAACGAAGGCCTCACCCCATTTTTTTGCATGACAGCGAATCAACTGGCATCCTATCCATAAACGCCCATTTCTTCGCAGTCATGCGCATGCATCCGCATATTACTTGCTCACGTGTTTTTCAGGGCTTATATTTCTTTCAAGTCCACCATGTCATGGTGCTTCTCATGCCGCTCCTTCACCAAGTAGAGGAGCTTCTCCTTCCGCTTTGGCATGATGAGACGCCGGATGAAAATATTAGGAATAGCTACACCAAGAGCGATAAACAATATCACGAGCGAGGCCTTGATAGCCCAGTTGAACGCGAAGGTAAGCTCACCGATGACACCATCCATTTGGATAAAGCCAAAAAGTGAACGATACATCATCACTCCTGGAATCATCGGGATGACAGACGGTATGGCGATGATCTGATGAGGTATGTGATGTATATGCTGTGAGCGCGTAGCAATGATGCTGGCGACTGCCGAGCCCACGAACGAGCCGATGATAATGCCTTGGTCGAGACCTATGTTGCCGTTAGACGGGCCGAGATTCACGAAGTTGCGAGTACACACGGCAATGATACCCGTCAATGCCAACACTGGCATGATGCGCTTAGGCGTGTTGTAAATCGTGGCAAAGCCCATCGCCGATATAGCCGCCGCTATGGCATAGTTTATGAAACTGTTATGAGGTGTCATAGACAGGTCTTTCACGAAATTGTCTATACCGCAAATCTGAATGGCGAACACTATGCCAAACGACATGGCAATGATCATCATGAGCGTGATTATGGCACGCGTGAGTCCCACTTGCACATAGTTTGATACCATGTCCGTGACAAAATTGATAAGTGGTACGCCCGGCACTATGAACAGCGTGCAAGCCATGAGAGGATGGTACGGAGTGTCAGAGTGGAGGAACGATGGCAAAGCCGAGCTCAAGGTAGCGTCAAGGCTTATAAAAGTGGTGAGCCAGCATATCAAGGTAGCTACGAAAGCACTTACGGCTATTCCAACATAACTGTTCCAATGAAGCTTTGCCAAAAACATCTTCAAGCGGAAGCCAAGGATGGCTGGTATGGAAGCGTAAAAGAACGCAGGCCAGTCGCAACCAAACTGCACACAGAAGCCACCACATGCAAAGCCAGCGCAAACGGCAATCATCCATGGAGAATATTGCTTATGCACATGTTTCAAACTCTCAAGCTCAGCCTCATATCGGTCAAGGTTCCAGTCCTCGCGTATTGCAGTCCAAAGCATCTTGCTTATCTTTGATATCACCGTGAACTCCACACAATGGGAATCCACACGCTGATACTTTGAGAACGAGTGAGTCTCGTCAGAAAGGTTCACCATTATGATATTGAAGTTGAGGGATATATGAATATACTCCTCTGGCAGGCCGAGATAAGCCTCGCATCTCTTCATGTTGCGCATTATTCGAGCGCAGTCGGCATTGCTCGCCATGAGCAACGCCCCGGTACGAACAAGCAAGTCGAGCTTACGGCGAAGAAGTTGCACAGAATTGGAATTCTCATCACTCCTTGTCTCGTCTTCTATCTGCTTTTCCTCGTCAAGGCCAACGAATCGTTCCAAATCGTCTTTATTGCTTTTATGAAAGCCGAAAAAACTATTGCTCATATTACGACAGGAAAATCATCATTAGTATTTGTATTGAGATAATGCGCAAAAGCATGGCAAACGGATAAACTGTGGCATATCCCACCGATGGCGTGTCACTCGCCGTGCGGTCGTTGGCATAAGCCAAGGCCGGTGGGTTGGTGTTGCCACCAGATAGCACACCAATAAGCGTGTAATAGTTGATATGGAACACATACCGTCCAATTATTCCACCTATTATCACTGGCAGCATCGTGATTATGATGCCATATCCAATCCATTGCAATCCCTGCTCATTGATAAGTGTATGGAAGAAGTCTTGTCCGGCTCCCAAGCCTACACATGCCAAGAAAATATTGATGCCCATTTCCCTCAACATCATGTTGGCGGAAATGGTGTTATACGTCACAAGATGGTAGCGAGGACCGAAGTAACCCATGAGAATGGCCACTATGAATGGGCCACCAGCAAGGCCAAGACGCACCGGGGTGGGTATGCCAGGTATGGCTATCGGCGCGGTAGCAAGCAAGCAACCCAGAGCTATTCCCACGAAAATTGGGATGAGGTTAGGGTAGTTAAGGCGTTTCATCTGATTACCGAGCACCTTGTCCACCTTGCTTAACGCAAGTTCTGAGCCAACCACCGTAAGGCGGTCGCCAAGTTGCAATCTCAAGTGCGGATGAGCCACAAGATCCACGCCATTACGATTTACACGAGTAACAGTGGCTTTGAAGTTGCCGTTGATGTCAAGTGACACCAGCGTCTTGCCTTGCAATTCAGGCCGCGTCACGATGATGCGGCGAGAAATAAGCTCACGCTCAAACTGGCTCCAGTCCACCTCAACCTGTTTGCCAAAAAGGGCTATTATGGCATCTATGTCTTGCGGTGCTACCACTACCAGGATCTTGTCACCCAGATGGAGTTTAGTCTGTCCATTCACTATTGTATTGTGACTTGTGTTCTCGTGGTCTATTATGCGTGAGATCATGAAGTGACGACCTATTATCCGCTTCATCTCAGCGACAGTATGGTTGTCAATCCTGTTATTGGTAATTTCCAAAGTAATCGAGCGCACCGCGAGCAGTTCTGGCTGTCCTTCGCCTGTCTCCGCCTGCTTTTCCTCAGTTCCCTGCTTGATGTTTAGGATAAAGCGAAGCACTATGAAGGCCAGTATCACGCCAATGACACCCATTGGATAGGCCAATGCATAGCCCGTCGCTATGTCAGGACTCTCTACGCCTTTCATGCTGAAGAAAGCCTGCTGCGCCGCTCCCATACCAGGCGTATTGGTCACCGCACCTGAAAGAATGCCGGCGATAGCTGTAAACGGAGTGTCTGTGAAGTAATAAATGCCAACAGCTGTGAGAATACTAATGAAAATGGTAATCAGCACCAGCATGTTTAGCTGCAAGCCTCCTTTTTTGAAAGAGGCGAAGAAGCCTGGGCCAACCTGCAAACCCAATGAATAAACGAAGAGCACAAGACCAAACTCGCGAAGGAAATGGAGCAGCTCAACATTGAGATTGAGGTTGAAATAGCCGAAGACGATACCCACTATCAAGACCCATGTGAGTCCAAGAGAGATGTTTTTAACCTTTATCTTTCCCAAGATCAAGCCAAGCGTTATGACCAAGGCAAGGATAAAAATGGAGTGAGAGACTCCGCCTGCCCAATAAGCCTGCGATCCCTCAAACAATGTCTTTATGAAATCCATTGGTAATAAAAATGATAAAGCTGAAAAAATATGAATTCTTTTGCAAAGTTACGATTTTTTCAGAAATTAATAAAACATGTATATAATGAAAACAAGCCATACCATGAAAAAACTGTCACAACGGGGTGACATTCTTCATGGCATGGCCATAATAATATTTAATTTCCAATTGAGGTTCTTTCGCAATAAAGCATGCTCGCCAAGGCCTTATCAATAATCATCCACCCTGTACTTGCTCTCATCCTTGTCTCGAAGCATAGACAGATAGCTTGCGTAGCGACTTTCTGCTATGTAATGGCTTTCAACGGCCTTGCGGACAGCACATCCAGGCTCATGAGTATGCGTGCAGTTGGAGAAACGGCAATCCTGGGAAAACTTGAATATCTCGCGAAAATAACTTCCTATCTCCTCGGGTTCCATGTCAAAAGAGCCAAAACCCTTAATGCCTGGAGTGTCTATAAGCCACCCCCCACTTGGCAGAGGGACCATTTCTGAGAATGTGGTAGTATGGGTGCCTGTGTCGTGAGCGTCGCTTATGTCAGCTACCTTGGCTTCGGCATTTGGCACCATGAGGTTGAGCAACGTAGACTTCCCCACCCCACTATTGCCGCTAAGCAGTGTCACCTTGTCCTTGAGCAAATCACGCAAAGACTCAACGCCCTCTCCTTTTGCGGCTGAAATCTCATGGCACTCATATCCCAACGACTTGTAGAGATCTACCATCATCTTCTGATAGTGCAGCTCTTCTGGATCAAGCATGTCTGTCTTGTTAAGCACAATGCTTACTGGCACAGAGTAAGCCTCGGCCGAAGCGAGAAAACGGTCAATGAACACTGTTGACGTGGCAGGATGGGCAACCGTTACCACAAGCAGGGCTTGGTCAAGGTTGCACGCTATAATGCTGCTTTGCTTTGACAGGTTTGTCGCCTTGCGTATGATGTAATTGCGGCGGTCGTCTATCGACGTTATAAGTCCCTGTCCCTCATCGTTTACCACCACGTCTACCCTGTCGCCCACGGCCACGGGATTGGTTGAGCGTATGCCCTTGAGCCGAAACTTGCCCTTAACCTTACTCTCCACCACACGCCCATCATCAGACAGGACGGTATACCAGAAGCCTGTGTTTTTTATTACTAAGCCATGCATTGCCTATTTACCCGACCGTAGCATTATATTGTCATGATCTCTTTCTGCTTGTCAGCAAGAGTGGTGTCGATCTGCTTGATAAATTTGTCGTGAATCTTCTGCAAGCTATCCTCGGCATCTTTTTCCTGGTCTTCCGACAAACCGTCCTTGATGGCTTTCTTCAGTTTGTCCTTGTATTCTGCGCGCACGTTTCTCACTTGCACCTTTGCCTGCTCGCCAATCTTGTTGCATTGTTTCACGAGCTCCTTGCGCCGCTGCTCCGTTGGCTGTGGCAAACGGAGGATTACCATCTCGCCGTTGTTCTCAGGCGTGATGCCGACATCTGAGTCCATAATGCCCTTCTCAATATCCTTGATAGCCTTACGCTCCCAAGGGCGGATTGTAATGGTGCGAGCGTCTGGCACAGAGAGGGCGGCAACCTGGTTCAATGGCACAGGCTGTCCATAAGACATCACCCTCACGGCATCAAGAATGGCTATGTTTGCACGTCCAGCGCGAATACGAGAAAGCTCACCCTCAAGGAAATTGGCGCTCTTTTTCATTTTATCCTCGGCGCTCTTCAAGGTCTCTTTAATGTCTATCATAAGAAAACAGGATTTATATTATTCAATATCGATTACAAATTTAAGGCTTTTTCTAAAAATCTCACCCTTTTGGCAATGATTTTTTCACTCTATTGGTCAAATCAACGAAATCGGCCACGGAAAGTTGCTCTGGGCGTTTTGTCATCATGTCATTGGCAAAAAACTCAGACCCCGGCATGGTCTCCTTGGTAAACAATGGCTTGAGAGACACGCGAAGCATCTTTCTGCGCTGGTTGAACGCGGTCTTGACCACTCTCTTGAACAATGTTTCGTCGCAACCCAAGTCTGTCACCTTGTTGCGTGTCATCCTTATGACCGCGCTCTTGACCTTAGGAGGGGGATTGAACACGTCTTCGTCTACCGTGAAAAGATACTCCGTGTCATACCACGCCTGTATCATCACACTGAGTATGCCATACTGTTTTGATCCTGGCTTTGATGCTATGCGCACGGCCACCTCGCGCTGTATCATGCCGGTGCAGCAAGGTATGAGATTCTTATAGTCGAGCATCTTGAAAAATATCTGCGACGAAATATCGTAAGGATAGTTGCCAGTAAGCACGAAAGGCTTGCCATCAAACACTTGGCTTAAATCCATCCTCAGAAAATCGTCGCCAATGATATTGTCGCGCAACTTAGGGAACTTCTCGTTGAGATACCTCACGCTCTCATCGTCTATCTCCACGGCTTTCACCTCGCGTGGCTTTTCCACGAGAAACTGCGTCAGCACGCCCATGCCCGGCCCTATTTCAAGCACTGGTATGTCGGGGCAAGCGTCCACGGTGTCGGCTATGCGCTTGGCAATATTAAGGTCGGTCAGGAAGTGCTGGCCGAGGTTTTTCTTGGGTCTTACCTGTTTCATGTCGTTCGTTTTCTCTGTATCGTCATGATGATGGCACCGTCAGCCTTCCCTGAAGAAGTCAAGACACTGCTTTATCTCCTCATCGCTTGCCGTTTGGTTGATGTGAATGTCGCCAATGTCAGAGAGCAGGGTAAAGTTTATTATCCCAGACGTGTTTTTCTTGTCGTGGCGCATTATGTCTATGAGCTCGTCATAGTCGTCGCAGGTTATGTCCATCGTGCCGTAGTTTTCTCTGATGTATCTCACTGTCTGCGTCATCTTGTCGGTCGGGAAGCTTTGCTTCATCACGGAAAGATACAGCTCACATATTAATCCGTAGGCCACGGCGTAGCCATGCAGTATCGGCTCTTTGCCTTTTTCCTCGTGATGTATGAGCGAGAAGCTCTCGAGTGCATGACCGAAGGTATGGCCGAAGTTGAGAGCCTTGCGTATGCCTTTCTCTTTCGGGTCTTCTGTCACAATGCGCTCTTTTACCTTAACAGACGTGGCGAGCATCGTCAGCAATTCCTTGAAGTTGGGTTTGCCGAGGTCGAAGTTGAGCAGTTCCGCCCATGTCTCGGTATTGGAGATTAGCCCGTGCTTTATCATCTCGCCATATCCCGAGCGGAGGTTCTTGTCGTCGAGCGTGCGCAGGAACTCCGTGTCGAGCAACACGAACTTCGACTCGTTGAACACGCCGACCTCGTTTTTGAAACTGTCAAGGTTTATGCCTGTCTTTCCGCCCACCGAGGCGTCGACCATGGCAAGCAATGTCGTGGGAATGTTGATGAAGTCTATGCCTCGCTTGAACGTGGAGGCTGCGAATCCTCCGAGGTCTGTCACCATGCCGCCACCAAGATTGACGAGCAATGAGTGACGCGTGGCCTTGCCGCGCTCCAACTCACGCCATACGTAAACGAGCGACTCCACGTTCTTGTGTATGTCGCCTGGGGCAATGCTTATGACGTGGGCTCCACGCATGGATATCAGCGGCTCTATCACGGGCCAACATTCCATCCGAGTGGTGTCATCCGTCAGCACGAAAATGCGGTCGTGCTCGCATTCTGATATGGCCATTGCCAGATCAGTGGCAAGTTGATGCGTTATTAACACTCTTTGTTTCATCATACTCATACTTAACGTTCAATTGCAAATATAGTCATTAACGCACTATAAGACGGCACGCGCCCTCGATAAATTATCTTTTTTTAATAAAACACGGCATCCCTTTGCTCATTTCATGCCAGTCGTGTGCAGTTTTATTACCTTTCCTGTTCTTGTTTTCTTTTTAAACTTATTTTACTTGCATGCGTCTAAAAAATTGGTTATAATTGCAAGAGATAAGACAAAGAGTAATGAAAAAAATGCTGTTGCTTGCGCTATTGGCGATGACGACTGTCGTCGCGCTGGCGCAAAAGCGAGAGGTGTCGGGCACAATAGTCGACACCCAAACAAAGGAGGCCGTATCCATGGTCACGGCTCAACTGTTGAAGTCTGATTCCACTTTCGTCGGCGGTGCCCTGTCAGACGCCAAGGGTCATTTTTCCATCAAGGCCCCCGCGGACGGACAATACATCCTCAAACTTTCGAGCGTGGGCTACAAGCCCCTCAGCCGCCCCATCAGCGTCAAGCAGGGTGCCAACGTCAACCTTGGCACGCTGCGTTTCTCTGCCGACGCCATCATGCTGAAGGAGGCCACCGTGACGGCACAGGCCCAGAAGGTGGTGGTGAAGGAAGACACTTTCGAGTACAACGCCAACGCTTACCGCACCCCGGAGGGTTCCACCATAGAGGAACTGGTGAAGCGTCTGCCTGGCGCGCAGGTGGGCGACGACGGCAAGATTACCATCAACGGCAAGGAGGTGAAGAAGATCCTCATCGACGGCAAGGAGTTCATGACCGGCGATACGAAGACGGCAATGAAGAACATCCCTACCTCTATCATCAACAAGGTGAAAGCCTATGACCAGAAGAGCGACCTGTCGAGGGTGACGGGCATCGACGACGGCGAGGAGCAGACGGTGCTCGACTTCGGCGTGAAGGCCGGAATGGACAAGGGCATGATGGTCAACGCCGACGCCGGCGTGGGCACCAAGGACCGATACAGCGCGCGTGCCTTCGGCGGATACATGAAGGGCAACCTCAAGCTTTTCGGCATGGGCAACGCCAACAACGTCAACGACATGGGCTTCGGTGGCCGTGGCGGATTTTTCGGAAGGGGGCGCAACGGGCTCAACGCCTCGAAGATGGCAGGCCTGAACCTCAACTACGAGAAAAAAGACACTCTGAAAGTGGATGGAAGCGTTAGATGGAACCACAGCGACGGTGACGTGTGGAGCAAGTCGAGCTCAGAGAACTACGTCAGCACCGTGGGGTCGTTCTCCAACAGCGTGAACCAGTCGTTCTCGCGAGGCAACAACTTCAACGCCCAGGCGCGCGTGGAGTGGACGCCCGACTCCATGACCAACATCATGTTCCGCCCAACGCTCTCATTGAGCAACAGCGACGGACTGAGCCACGGCTCTTCTGCCTCATTCAACGAGGACCCTTACAGCTACGTGTCCGACCCTCTAAGCTCCGAGGCGATGAAGACGTTGGCGCAAGACGGCATCATCGTCAACTCTAATGCCTCAAACAGCATTACCTATTCCAAGACCAACAGCATGGGGGCAATGCTCCAGCTCAATCGCAAGCTCAACAGCCGTGGACGCAACGTCACGCTGCGTGGCGATGTGAGCTACTCCGACTCGAAGTCGAACTCGCTGTCAACCAACAACGTACACCTGTACCAAATAAAGGATGTCTTGGGGCAGGACTCTACTTACCAGACAAACCGCTACAACCTCGCCCCATCTAAAAACTGGAGCTACACCTTGCAGACCACATACAGCGAGCCTCTGTGGAAAGGCACGTTCCTGCAACTGCGCTACCAGTTCAAGTACAGCTACAGCAAGAGCGACCGCTCCACCTACGACTTTTCCAACCTTGGCGAGGATTTCTTCTCTGGCATCAACCCGGCCTACCGCAGCTGGGACGGATACCTCAACCGCCTGGAGCATCCCTACACCGACTATCTCGACAAGAACCTAAGCCGCTATTCAGAATACAAGAACTACACCCACAACATCGAACTGATGTTCAGGATGCTCAGGACGAAGTGGCAGCTTAACGCCGGCGTGATGATGCAGCCGCAAAGGTCACACTACGTGCAAAACTACCAGGGCGTAAGCGTGGACACCACCCGCAACGTCACGAACTTCACTCCAACACTCGACTTCAGATACAAGTTCAACAAGGTGAGCAACCTGCGCGTCAACTATCGCGCCTCCACCACGCAACCCAGCATATCGCAGCTGCTCGACATCTACGACGACTCCGACCCTCTCAACATCTCAACGGGTAACCCAGGCTTGAAGCCGTCGTTCAACCAGAACTTCCGACTGTTCTACAACAGCTACTTCGAGAAGACCAAGCAGTCGGTCATGACTTTCGTCGACTTCAACAACACGCGAAACAGCATCAGCAACAAGGTGACCTACAACGAGACGACTGGCGGACGCATCACGAAGCCTGAGAATATCAACGGCAACTGGAACGTGAACTCCGCGCTGATGTTCAACACACCTCTCGACTCGGCAGGCTATTGGAACATCAACACTTTCGCCAACTTCAACTTCTCCAACAACGTGGGTTACATCGCCCTCAGCCGCGACGCCAACTCGATAAAGAACACCACGCGCGACATGACCATTGGCGACCGTCTCGCCGGCAGCTACCGCAACAGTTGGCTTGAGGTGGAGCTCAACGGCGCGTTCAACTATCGCCACTCCAACAACAAGCTCCAGCCCGCCTCCAACTCCAACGTGTGGCAATACAGCTATGGCGGAAGCATCAGCGCCACGGCTCCTTGGGGCACCACGCTGTCTACCGACATGAACATGAACTCTCGCCGCGGATATACCGACAACTCGCTCAACACCAACGAACTGGTATGGAACGCGCAAGTGGCGCAGAGCTTCCTCAAGGGGCGCTCGCTGACTGTCATGTTGCAGTTCTACGACATTTTGCATCAGCAGAGCAACCTGAGCCGGAGCATCACCGCGTCGATGCGCTCCGACACGGAATACAACTCCATCAACAGCTACGTGATGCTACACGTCAACTATCGCCTCAACCTCTTCGGAGGCAAGCAGGCGCGGCGCGACGGTCACGGCCATGGCCCCGGTGATGGCCCTGGGTTCCGTGGAGGTCGTCCACCAATGGGGGGCAGACCACCAATGGGCGGTCGCCCGCCAATGATGTTCTGACAAGCCTGGCTCATGCCGAGCATACACACGAAATGGGGTTGGAACCACCGTGGTGGTTCCAACCCCATTTCGCGTTATACCAACTTTCACAAGCCGTGCAGACCGGGAGTCGCGCCCTACCAATCCGCCCGAGCCTGCTATTGCTGGCCTGTGATGCCACCAGCCTGGAAGCCCTTTTGGTCTTCCTTGAAGTCGTTTGTTATATTCGACTTTGCCTTTGCGAATTGTTTTTTCGTGTTTCCAAACTTCCATGTGGCTGTCACGACCACCAGACGCAATGGTATTTTCGCTGTCAAGTTCTGCACATAGTCGCTGTTGGCCGTCCTCGTCTTCACGTTTAGCTTGTCCGTCAGAGGCGTGACGAAAGACAATGACAGGTCGAGCCTGTCCTTGAGCAACGACTTTGACAACGTGGTGTATGCCAGCGTCATGCCGCTCTTGTCGCCCTGCAGGTCTTGTGTCTTGGTTGAGAACACCCCACCAAGAGACCATTGCAATTCCCAAGGCAAGGTCTGCTGAAAATCAACCACGGAGGTGGCGTTCCAACCATTGTTTTTCATGTCCAGCGCATCGCTTCTTAAGTCCACATAGTGTAGTTGGCCATTTAGTGTAAGCCTCGTATTCTTGCTTATCATCCAGTTGGCAAATACATTGAGGCTTGCGTCGCCCTTCTTAGACACGTTGCCGTATGTCTGGTTGAGCAAGTTGTCTTTGCCGATAAAGGAATACTGCTCTATCTGGTTGTCGCAGAAGCTGTATCCGGCATTTGCGCTCAGCATGAACTTAGCCGAATAGAAATTGTATACCAGACTGACCTTGTGCGACTTCTCTGTCTCGAGGTCGGTGTTGCCATACGACAGGGCCGTGGGATTGCTGCGATCCACGTAAGGGTTGAGGTATGAGATGCCTGGGCGCGTGATTCGCATGCTGTAGTTCACGCCAATGTTCATTCCAGGGCTGATGGCATAGCTCAGGCTTGCGCTCGGCACCAAGTTGCCATAGCTTTTCTTGAAGTCGTCGCCATTGCCAAGCTCATACCTCACTTTTTCCCATGTGTATTCGTACCTGCTGCCAAGCACCGTGCTCCATTTGCCGAACTTGCCTTTCCACTCGGCATAGGCGGCGAGGATGTCTTGGGTGTTTTTGTATTCCATGCTCTTGGCAGGGTCAAGGGTTTCCGTGCGGTCCTTGGCCACATCATAATATTTAGCATCGGCATTGTTTGCCCTAAGAATGTACTTGGCACCGAAATTCAGGGTGTGGCTGCCGGAAAGGGCCTGGGTGAAGTCGGCTTGCAGGGTGTGCTCCGTGCCACGCGTGTGGTTTTTCGAGCTGAGGTCGTTGAGTTGCAGCCCCGTTACATTGCTGGTGTCGTCATAGTAGGTATACTGGTCGGTATGAGACGGGTTGCTGGTGAACAGATAGCTCAAAATCATGTAGCTCTTGTGGTCGCCATGCCAAAACCTCTGATAGTCCACGCTTCCGTTGAATGTGGAGTTGCCATAGTCTTGCCGCATCTCGTTGCCGTAGCTGAATCCCTTGCCATACACGCCACCTTGCATCTGGGTAACCGGATTGCCAACCATCTTCTGCTTGAAGGCCGTCAGGCCCGCCGTGGCGTTGATGTTGCTCAGCGAATCGATGGCATAGCCCAAGCTGACGCTTCCCATGGCAAAGGGTTGCTTCATGTCAGACTTCTGATGGTAGCGCATTTGGCTGTTGCCAGCGTCACCGCCCATAGCCGTCATGTCTTTCTGCAATCTGTCGACATCTATGGTCGTGCCATTCATACGCTGATAGTTGTACACGCCCATGACGCTATATGTGAGCTTGCCCTGCTGACCATTGACCGAAGCAGACACCTTGTCAGTCTGGTTGCCTACGGAAACGCTTACGTTGCCATTGTATCCATTGATGGCCTCGCTTCCGCTCCCTCCCGCCGAGCTGTTGTTGAGCACGATGTTTAGCACGCCACCCGTGCCTTCCGCGTCGTATCTCGCCCCCGGGTTGGTGACGACCTCTATGCTCTTCACCATCGTGGCTGGCATGGCCTTGAACACTTGCGACGGGCTTGCCGAGATCATGGCGTTGGGCTTGCCGTCGACATACACCTTGAAGCTCTTTGAGCCGTTTACCGTTATGTTGTCCTGGCCGTCCACCGTCACCATCGGCACCTTTCTCAACATGTCGAGCACGGTGGACGCTTTCGCGTCGGGATCTTCACCCACGTTGTAGGTCATCTTGCCTGTCTCCATCTTCACGAGCGGCTTCGACGCCACCACGCTCACCGCCCCCAGCTCAACGTCTTTCCAAATGGAGTCGCCGCGTAGCGAGTCGGCCTTGGCCGAACCGCCTTGGGCGACCTTGTCGGTGCCGCCTGGCCTGTTGCCCACTTGGGCCATGGAGCCCAAGGAGCAAGCAAGCAAAGCACCGGAAATCATTATACCTGAGTTTTTCATTTTACCTTAGTCTTTTCCTTTATCTTCATGCCTTTGCGAAGGCCTCTTTCATGTCTTCCAAACTTATGTCGAGCAGCTTCATCTGCCTCACCATCTCCGGTATAACCGTCTGCATAAACGCCCTGCGCCTCGTGTCCTTGATGTATCGCTGCGCATCTTCCGCCACGAAATAGCCAAGGCCGCGCTTGTTGAAGATCACGCCTTCCTGCGAGAGCTGGTCATAGGCCTTGACGGCGGTGTTGGCGTTCACGCCAAGCCGCGCGGCATACTCGCGCACGCTTGGTATGCGGTCAAACGCCTTGTATGTGCCAGCGAGAATCTCGTCGCTCAAGCGGTCGGCTATTTGCAGGTAGATGGCCTTGTCGTTGCTGAATGCCATAATATCCTGATGTTTTTTTATTTACCCAAACGCAGTTTCATAGTGTCCACGTCGCCACTGCCTGAGACATGCTTGCTGAGCGACCTGAGCTGGCCAGACAACTCTATGTCGCCGCTGCCAAACACGTTCACCTCGGCATCGCCACAATCGGCGAAGTGGAGGTCGGCATCGCCCGAGCCTGACACGTGCACGTTGGTGTGCGACACGTTGGCCAACTTGCTTTTCACGTCGCCACTGCCAAAAATGGCAAATCTGGCGTTGTTTGCCTTTAAGGTGCCCATCTCCACGTCACCGCTGCCAGAGACAGTGTATTCGAAATCGCCGGATAGCGTGATGTCTTTCATCTTCACGTCGCTGCTGCCACGCACGTTTACAGTGAGGCCCTTGCCTTTGAGGTTGCCGTCGAGGGTGAAGTCGCCGCTGCCCGACATCGACACATCCTCAAGGCTTGGCGCGCTAATCCATATCTCGGCGTTGCCGTCGTATCCGGTCATGTTGATAACGCTGACGCCCTTCTGCTTCGTGCTGCCCTTGCCACGGATCACGAGCGTGCCGTTCTCCACGCTTATGGCATGACTGTCGTACCATCTCTGCGAAGCCTTGAGCGTGACCTTGTATGTAGGCGACTGGGTGAAGTGGACATCGCAACTGCCCGCGTTGCTCACAGCCGAGAAGCCTTTGAGGTCGAGCTTATGGGTCAGCACATTGTCGTCGCTGTCGTATACCTTCTCTATGCGGCAAGCCTGCAAGGAGACGATGGCCATGAATGCCACGAAAAGAATGATTGCCTTTTTCATATAATCTATGTTTTTTAACTTTCTGTATGGTTACTATATATAATAACGTGTAATTATCTCACTTGTTTATCCACTTGTTGTTGATGACCTGCAGTCTCGTGTATCTGCGATAGGCGAGCCAGAAGCACGCGACAATGAAAGCCACGTTGACCACAGACGCTACCACGGCGCACCAATCGTCGTAGACCGTTATGACATAGCCCGCCTCGCCAAGACTGAAAATCACCTTAGTGACCAAGCCCACAAGTGTCATTATAACCATGTTCAACCCGAAGAAGGAAACGATTGACATGACGAGCGCATGCTTGTTGAACACGCTGCCAAAGAGGAGGAAAAGGGCGTGAAGCGACACCAACGACAGCGTCATGGGCACCACATAAGCCGAAGCGTCGCCGCTAAAGGCGAACGTCATGCCTTTAAGGCTCTCTATCAGATAACCCGTGGCCGATGTGGGTGCCGCACTGCCAAAGGCGAGCGTGAGGAGCCACTGCACGAGGTCGCCAGTGAGAAATCCCACCATGGCCGCAATGGTCATCGCCACCACCATGATGAGGTAACGCGCCAAGAACTTTTCCTTGTTGGAAGCCGGCAACATGAACTCATTGACGCGCTGCTGACGCGTCTTGAGATTACTGAAGACGCTCACTCCTGCCATCACCAAAAAGACCGAAATGCCGAACATGGCATTGATACTGGTGACCGAAGCGGTATCGGCATCGCGCGTAATCAAAAGACCGAGAGCTTGGGGAATGGCTATGATTGCGAAAATAACCAGGCCGAAGATGAGGAGTTGACGCTTTGAGAGCGTGAACTGCCAACGAAGGACGTTAAGGAATCTATCTTTATTCATGATATGGTCTTGTATAAACGAATATGGTATATATAATAATGTGTATCTCTATGGTTTCTCTATGGTTATTTCACCTTCACTCCACTAATCACGGCATCGAAGAGCAGTTCGAGGTCCACTTGCGTCTCGGTCTCACCGTCGCCTCGCTCCACTATCGACGCGTTGCCTTGCAAGCTGGGCTCTGAATACACGACCCTGTCGTCCATCTCTTGCGGCGAGAGGTAACGGAAGGCGTAATGCTCTGAGATATCGGCGATGGAACGGTCGAGCAATACCTTGCTCTGGTCCATTATCACCACATGGTCGAGAAGGTTCTCCACGTCGTGGACCTGGTGGGTCGATATTATGAGCGTGCGATCGTCCGTCATGTAGTTGGCAATCACCTTGCGGAAAAGGCTCTTCGAGGGTATGTCGAGACCGTTGGTCGGCTCGTCCATCATCAGCAAGCGAGTGCCCGTGGCGATGGCAAAACTCATATACACCTTCTTCTTCTGGCCCATGGAGAGTTCTTTCAGGTTGGGGCTTGCCGGCATCTCGAAATCGGCCAAGCACTTGGCCAGCAAGTCGTCGCTGAACGTGGGATAGAAAGAGCGCATCATGGAGCGGAAAGCGTCGAACGTCATGTCGGGCATCACGTACTCCTCGGGAACAATGAAAATGCGCTTCAGCAGTTCCGGGTCGCGGAGGCGGCTTTCTATGCCATCCACCTTCACGCTGCCGTGGTTGGGCGACAGGAGCCCTGCCATGATGTAGAGCAAGGTCGACTTGCCCGTGCCGTTCTTGCCCAGCAAGCCGTATATGCGGCCTTGCTCAAGGTGGAGGTCGAAGTGGCTGAACACTTGGTGCTTGCTTCCCTGGTAATGAAAGTCAAGGTCTTTTACGTCTATCATATTCTTTTTCTGTTATTGTTATATGTCAGTATTAGTGTACTACTTTTATAATACACTGCAAAGATAACGTGATTAATTGATAACTTCCAAATATTTACACCAAAAACCGCTTTGATTTTATATTTATTAACTTTACGACTATATTTTAAAACTTTTTTGCAGATTTTATTCATTTACAATTGTCTGATTATTCTATCAAATGAAACTAAAATTGCTGATAAAACATAAAAGACATATCTATTTATAGTTTATCGAGATGAAGAATATTATATTTTTCCAAAAAGTCTGTTTATTCATCAATTTTGAGTAAGTTTGCAATGGAAATACAAATTCAAAACACAACTACAAAATAATAATAATACTCAAAATACATGAATCATAAAAAGCGTCTGCTCACATGCTTGGCCATGGCCATACTTGCCGGAGGCTGCATAAAAGCCTCAAACAATCTCACAATGGTTGTTGGCACATACACTGAACAAAGCCCTTCTAAGGGCATTTATGTAATGCTGTTCGACCAAATCACAGGAACCGCGCAACCAATAAGCAGTATAAAAGCCAGCAACCCATCATTTCTGACAATAAGCAATAATGCAACCCACGTTTATGCAGTAAAGGAATATGCAGACAACAGGCGTGGCGCAAGTGCCTACACATTAGACTTGGCAAAAGGCACCATGACTCAAATCAATAGCCAGGAATGTGGCACTTTGGCCAAAACACAAACCAAGGGCACGCCTGGAGCAGACCCTTGCAACATAATGCTTTATGGCAACCATGTGGTGACATCAAACTACACGGGCGGTGACATTTCCGTTTTTCCTGTGGCTTCTGATGGCTCTTTACGTCCTGAAGCGCAATACAAGAACCTATATATTGGAGGAAATGTGGATGCGCACATCCACTGTTGCCACATGACTCCAGACAAAAACTTCGTGATGGCCACAGACCTTGGCAACGACTGTATATGGATGTTTAAGGCCAATAACAAAAGTGAGAACTTTTTAGGCAAAGCCAAAGTGGCATATAAAGCACCTAAAGGAACTGGGCCGCGACATTTTGTGTTCAACCAGAAAGGCACAATAGCATATCTAATTGGAGAACTTGACGGAACCGTAACCGTACTTGGATACCACAACGGGAAACTCAACGAACTGCAACGCGTGCAGGCGTCGCAGACAAAGACCAACGGCAGTGCTGACATACACATATCACCAGATGGCAAGTTTCTATATGCATCACACAGGCTGAAAGACGAAGGCATTTCCATTTTTTCGATTGACCAGAACAATGGTCTTGTAAAAAAAATAGGATTTCAACCCACGGCGGCCCATCCTCGCAACTTCGCTATAACCCCTAACGGTAAATACTTATTGGTGGCATGCCGCGACAGCAATGTGATAGAAGTTTATAAAAGAGATGCAAACACAGGAATGCTAACAAGTACAATGCACGACATAAAAATGGGCAAGCCCGTATGCATACAATTTGCTCCTATTCCAAAGACAACCTGCCAAAACGTGCGGTAAGAGTATAGCCATGGAGTCCTAATTGAAAAATCAGGAGTTTCCATAATACTTGTCACAGTTTTTTATTTTTGTATAAACTATTCAAAAGATGGAGAAGAACGAAGAGTTGCGCGAGGCGTGGGAGTTTGTGGAACATACTGGTACAAGCATTTTTCTCACAGGCAAAGCCGGAACAGGCAAGACTACGTTTCTGAAGACCGTGGTAGAGAAATCGTCGAAACGGTTGATAGTGGTAGCACCCACGGGCGTGGCGGCCATCAACGCCGGCGGCGTGACCATTCACTCGTTTTTCCAACTGCCCTTCACGCCTTTCATCCCGGGCTCTACCATCCGCGACCGCTACGACTTCTCCAAGGCCAAGCGGCGCATCATAGCCTCGCTCGACCTGCTGATAATAGACGAGATAAGCATGGTCAGGGCCGACCTGCTCGATGCCGTCGACTCGGTGCTCCGACGCTTCCGCGACCCCACGCAGCCTTTCGGAGGCGTCCAACTGCTCATGATTGGCGACCTGCAACAGCTCACGCCCGTGGTGACGGCGCAGGATGAGGGCATTCTGGGGCAATACTACGACACGCCTTACTTCTTCGGTAGCAATACGCTGAGGCAAATCAACTATGTCACAATCCAGCTGTCGAAGGTTTACCGACAGCAAGACCCAAAGTTCATAAGCATCCTCAACCACGTGCGCGATGGGCATCCCACCGCCGACGATCTCAATACGCTCAACTCTCGCTGCAACCCGACGTTCATACCCAAGCAGGAGGATGGTTACATTCGCCTTACCACACACAACCGCATGGCCGACAGCTACAACGAGAACGAGCTGATGAAGCTCGGCGGCAAGCGCTACCGCTTCAAGGCTGAGGTGGAAGGTGATTTCCCAGAAAGCAGCTACCCAGCCGAGGCGACATTGGAGCTGAAGCAAGGAGCGCAGGTGATGTTCATCAAGAACGACAGCGGCCACAAATACTACAACGGCAAGATAGGCCACGTGGTAGACATCGACGCGGAGTCGATAACCGTGAAATGTCCGGGCGACAGCGAAGTGATCAAGGTGGAGCAAGACGCATGGGAGAACACAAAGTATGTAATAAACCCAGAGAAGAAGACCATTGAGCCACAGGTGGCGGGTACGTTCAAGCAGTATCCGCTGCGTTTGGCATGGGCCATAACCATACACAAGAGTCAAGGCCTGACATTCGAGCACGCCATCATCGACGCCGGCTTCTCGTTCGCCTCCGGGCAGGTCTACGTGGCCCTGAGCCGCTGCAAGACCCTTGAGGGCATGGTGCTCGCCTCGCGCATAGGCTCAAGCAGCATCTTCAACGACTCGCGCGTGACCGAATACATCTCGCACCAGCAAGAGAAGGCGGAGGAGAGCGTGCGCCAGTTGCCGGCACTCAAGGACGCCTACTTCAAGGAGCAGCTCCTCGACATGTTCACGTTCAACCGCTTGTTCGGCGCCGAGCAGATGCTCAACCGTACAATGGTGGAGTTTTTCAGGACGTTCCCGCGCCTGTGCGACTATCACCGCACGGTGATGGAGGCAGTCAAGGCAAAGGTGATGGACGTGGCTTACAAGTGGCTCAGCGTCATCCGCCAGACCTCCAACGAGGATCTTCACGGCGAGGCGTTTCTGAAGAGGGTGCAACGCTCGGCCGACTATTTCGCCGCCGCGCTGAAGGAGCAAGTACCCGACCTGCTGGAGAAGACGAAGATGGTCAAAGGCAAGGGCAAGCAGGCTATGGAAACACTTGAGGAGCGCTACAAGGAATTTTGGCTGCAATATCTCAGCAAGGTGAAGATGCTCGACACCATGGCCGACAAGCCTTTCTCTGTGGCCACCTACCTACAGACAAAGCAAGAGGCGACAATAGACTCGATGGAAATCGTGGACCCGGGCACGAGGCGCACCCGCCCGAAGTCAAGGAAGACCCAGGACAATCCATACGCCGACGAGACCACGCGCGTGGCGACAACAAAAGCCAAGGAACCCGCAAGGCCCAAGGGCAAGACAAGGAAGAAAGGCGAGTCGGAGGCGCAGACCTTCGAGATGTTCGGCAAGGGCATGGGCATAGAGCAAATAGCCAAGGAGCGCGGACTGGCCACGAGCACCATCATGTCGCACCTCGCAAGATACGTGAAGACGGGCAAGCTGAGCGCCGACAAGATAATCCCCGCGGAGCACGTGAGGGCCATACGTCACGCCCTGTCGAGGGTCGAGGAGCACGCCGCCGTGGACGACATCCTCAAGCTGTGCCCCAAAGACGTGGACAAGGGTGAAGTCTACTTCATGATCAACGCTACAAGGTGAGGCAGAAAAACGGGAGACAGAGGCTTGACATCTGTTGCGGACATCAATCTTTATAGCATGTCATGCTACATAACATATAAAAAATGCGTAAATTTGCACATGACAAACAATCCATAACTATGTCCGGCAACAAAAAGATATATATAAATCGCAACAACAGCGACCAATGGAAAGAAGACACTTGTCGTTCTGTAGAGATGTACAACGAGTGGTTTCTCGGTTTTGCGCCAGCCACCTATATAAGTGAGCGCGAAAAGGCAAAACGTCAAGTTGCCAATACCATGAAACTTACAAACAATTTCCATCTTAACAAGGAAAATCTCCTTGCCCATCCAGGCACCATCTCAATACTACGTATGGTCACAGCACCGCCTATAGCACGTGACCGTCTTGCAGGTCTCTCAGGCGTGGGCAAATCTGTCATTTCAAGGATGGAAAACGGGAAATTGCCTACCAAAATGACCGAGGCGGCCATAAAAGTCGAGATAGGCAAAATAGCAAAGGTCTTAAACCGACTCTTCGACCGTACACTTTGCCCATGGATAGACGAAAGCAACAATCCCACCCCAAGCAAACTCCGCATAGCGGCAAGCGTCGTGGCCGACCGTATGTGCGGAATGATGTCAGACCCGATAATACGCAACGAACAAGAGCGTAGGCAACTCCGTGCCATTTCATCATGGCTTGCCCACAGAGGCTACAAGTTCTTGAAATCTGACAACATAGCCGATTTTCGCGACATGGCATTAGGTACATATACATATCACCTTAATGTAGCCGTAGAGAATCCGACAGCCAATATGCCAATAGATGTAGTGATAAGGCGTAAAGACGAGAATTACCGTCTTCCGCTGCTTGTAGAGTGCAAGTCGGCTGGCGACTTTACCAACACAAACAAGAGACGCAAAGAGGAAGCTCAGAAAATAACACAACTTAGGGCGACTTACGGCGATGACATAGATTTCGTTCTCTTCCTGTGTGGATATTTCGACAGTGGCTATCTCGGATATGAGGCCAGTGAGAAGATAGACTGGATTTGGGAGCACCGCATCGACGACTTCAGCAAGGCAGGGGTATAACAATAACCGAAAATGATGAGCGACGACATTGAGACAAGACGCTGCGAGTTGCAGCAATCCCTTGACGCGCAAAAGACACAGAAGCAGCGCAACCTGATGGGGCAGTTTGCCACACCATACCCTTTGGCGTGTGACATAATGAAGCGCATGCGGCAGCTTTGCGCATGCGGCAATACCATATCATTGCTTGAGCCGTCGGTCGGTTTAGGTGCGTTTCTTTCGGCCTTTCACAACGTATTCGGCAACAAGGCCGGACACGCGCTCGGCTTCGAGATAGACAGTCACTACTACGAGCCGGCAAAGGCCCTTTGGCAGGAACAAGACATAGACTTGCGCAACGCCGACTTCCTTACCGTCACACCCGACAATGCCTACGACATGATTGTAGCCAACCCACCTTACGTACGCCACCACCACATCGACACTGACACTAAACAAAGCCTAAGAAACGATGTCAAAGAATATTGCGGTATCAACATTTCGGGACTTGCCGGTCTCTACTGCCACTTCATGATACTCTCAACAAAGTGGCTGCGCGAGGGCGGACTATCATGCTGGCTTGTGCCGTGTGAGTTTATGGAAGTGAACTACGGCAAAGCGGTGAAAGAGTTTCTAATCCACAGTGTAGAACTTTTAAGCATACACCGATTTCTGGCAACTGACGTGCAGTTTGCTGATGCGCTCGTCAGCTCGTGCGTGGTTATTTTCAGAAAAGTCCGCCCTAAAACAAACTATCAAATATTATTCTCAGAAGGCGGCAGCGTGTCCGCCCCAGAACGGCAGATGTTAATCGATAGCCAGACACTCTCGGTCGAAGAAAAATGGACAAGTCGCTTCAACGACAACACAAACAGCACAGAGACCGACACTGGTGGCACTACGGCACGGCTTGGCGACTTCTTCACCGTGAAACGCGGCATCGCAACAGGCGACAACCATTTCTTCATTCTTGACAGTGCAACCATAGAAAAATATTCCATCCCACGCAAATTTCTTGTACCTGTGCTTCCAAGTCCAAGATACTTCAAAGCCAATTCGGTATCTGGCTGCAACGATGGACTACTTGACACCGACAGCCAACTTTTTCTCTTCAACTGCGACCTCGATGAGTCTACACTCAAAGCGTCATACCCAACAGTATGGCAGTATGTTCGCCAAGGCGAGGAGCGTGAGGTGAACAAACGCTACATTTGCAGTAGGCGCACTCCGTGGTATTCGTGCGAGAAACGCGAACCCGCACCATTCATCATGCCATATATGGGACGTGGCGAGTCATCAAAACAGATATTTCGCTTCATATTGAACGACTCCAACGCAATAACAACAAACGTATATCTACTGCTCTACCCAAAGAAAAGCTATGCACGATACATAGCAGACAAGTCCACACGCTCAAAGGTATGGAACGTGCTAAATTCCATATCCAAAACTCGTCTAATGAACTCTGGACGAGTCTACGGCGGAGGACTCTACAAGTTGGAACCTAAGGAACTAATGGACTTGCCTGTGCCAGAAATGACTAAAATATTAAAGCCTCAGACAAAAGTAGTGCAGTTGGCTTTATTTTGAATAGAATTTTAAGAACGTTATCCCTAAGACGCAGAGGTGATTTCGGTAAAATGTATAATTCTGTCCGTAAAATGTTTAATGGTGACATGGGATAATCTTCCTATCTTTGCACCGTAAAAAAATAGAGATGCGATTATGAGGAAAATAGTATTTATTATTGCCGCCATCATGGGACTCTTGGTTTCCATGACAGCCTGCGCAAACAAGAAAGGAAACAACATGGACATGAACGCAAACGCAACAGGCACCGCTCCTAAAAACGGCAAAGTGCTCGTGGCTTACGCCTCTTATACTGGCACCACGGAAGGCATGGCGAAGAAGATTGCCACTGCCACGGGTGGCGAGCTCTACAAGATAGAGCCCGTGAAAGAGTACACGACCGACGACCTCGACTGGACCGACAAGAACTCTCGTTGCTGCAAGGAAAACGCGGACCCGAAAGCACGCCCAGCCATGAAGAAGACCAAGCAGAGCCTCGACCAATACGATGTCATCTACCTTGGCTATCCCAACTGGTGGAACTCACACCCTCGTCTCATCAACACCTTCATAGAGGCTTACGACCTGAAAGGCAAGACCGTGATACCTTTCATGACATCGGGTGGCAGCCAGATAGACAACTCGGAGAGAATCTTGAAGAAAGACTATCCTGAGGTAAACTGGAAGAAAGGCAAACTGCTCAATGGAGCCAGTCAAAAGGACGTGGACGCTTGGGTGAAGACACTTCAATAGGTATGCATAATATATAAAAGAAACAAGACCTACCCGTCCGCAAGGATGAGTAGGTCTTGTCATTTTAAGGATTGGCACAAAGGCCAAGCCCTACAATTCCATTTAATGCAGCGTGGGCTGTTGCTCCACACTCTTCACAAGGGAGTCGGTGCCGGAAACCCAGAAGGCGACGCGTACAACGCTGCCAACGTCGGTGCTGCCGCTACGCTTGATGTGGCGCGCCTTGCCATATTCAAGGGTGTCGCGACGCGATGGATAGCTCACGAGTTGCAGCCGCTGCTTGGTGCTGCCGGAACCAATATAGAAAATGTCCACGCTGTCCTTGGCTTTGGCGAGCATGGCTGCCTTGGCGCGCGCCTTGCGGTTTATCGCCGCGGTGTCGAGAGGCGCAAAAACCGATGCCGCTACCGTGTCGCCAGGGTCATTGCTCGGCGCCATCTTGCAAGCGGATGGGACCTGTGACACGGCAATGGCAAGAAGCAACAAATAAAATATCTTTCTCATAGGTTGATTCTACCTTTTACTTTCTCCTTTCCTCACACGCCAATCTTGGCCAATCCGCCCTCACCAGTCTCCTTGTAGAGCGAGGGCAGGTCGTGACCAGTCTGCTTCATCACCTCCACCACGCGGTCGAAGCTCACGCGGTGCTTGCCGTCGGAGAAGGCGGCATAGAGGTTGCAGTCGAGGGCTCGCGTGGCGGCAAATGCGTTTCGCTCGATGCACGGAATCTGCACCAGTCCGCACACGGGGTCACACGTCATGCCAAGGTGATGCTCCAAGCCCATCTCGGCGGCATACTCAATCTGCGACGGTGAGCCGCCAAAGAGCTGGCAAACCGCCGCCGACGCCATGGCGCAAGCCACGCCAACCTCACCTTGGCAACCAACGTCGGCACCTGATATGGAGGCGTTCTCCTTCACGATGTCGCCTATCAGTCCTGCCGTGGCAAGGGCATGGAGAATCTTCTCCTCGGAGAAACTGTGACCCGTGGCAAGGTGATAGAGCACGCCTGGCATAACACCGCAACTGCCGCATGTGGGAGCTGTGACAATGGTGCCACCGCTCGCGTTCTCCTCGCTCACGGCGAGTGCGTATGCATAGACGAGGCCACGCGTCTGGAGGTTTGGCTTATAGCCCTTCGCCTTCACGAAATAAGTGGAAGCCTTGCGCTGGAGGTTGAGTGGGCCGGGGAGTCGCCCCTCGTGGTTGATGCCACGCTCCACACTCTCCTTCATGGCGTTCCACACATCGCGCAGGTAATCCCAGATATCTGGTTTCTCGCAACGTTTCACATACTCCCAGTAGGCACAGCCATTGTCCTCGCACCACCTCTTTATGTCGGCAAGATAATGCAAGTCGTAAACATCTGGGCTCGCTGGCAGCAGGCCCGACGGATGGTCGCCCTCGGATAGCGCGCCACCGCCGACAGAGTATACCACCCAGTCGTTTATTCGCATGCCATTTGGGTGGAATGGCAGAAACACGTTGGGTTTCCACTCAATCTCCACCTGTCCGACAGGCTCAAGCACCTCCTTGATGGCCACGTCGGTCATATGCCCTTTGCCGGTAGCTGCCAGGCTACCATAGAGCGTGACACGGAAGCGCGTCACGCCAGGATACGCCTTCAGATATGTTTGTGCCGCCTTTTGCGGACCCATGGTATGGCTCGACGACGGCCCCTTTCCTATACGGAATATTTCCCTCAATGATTTCATGCCACAAAGTTAATGTTTTTATGCGAGAGACTGGCCGTGGACAGGCAAGTTTATTTTCATGCGCGCTCGCCATCAATTGACATCATCCACATATATCCTTGAAGACACACGTGTCGCACCTGTCCTTGTGAGCTGTAGGCTCGAAAGGCTTTTCCTCGTCGAAAATGTCGGCAAGCAGCGCACCCAAGTCGTGGGCAAATGAGTCGTGGACACTGGCAATGTCGTTGACCTCCGAGAACGTGGCCTTGCGCTTGCCCTCTTGCCCCGGGTCTTTGACTTTCAATATCGGGTTGTAAGTCTCGTCTTTCGCCTGCCTTATGAAGAGCAACGCCGGAGCCACGGGGTCTCCTCCAAGGCCATAAGCCTCTTGCGCCTCATGGCTCCTGCTGATGATGTCGGAATAGAGGAATGACTGGAGATAATAAACCGTGTGCTTGGAATCAACATAGTCGGGATTGAAGATTTCCTCAACGCTCGGAGCCGATGATGCCAGTGGCCGTCCGGTCTTATAATCTACCACGCGAAGCTGCCTGCCTATGCGGTCGAGGCGGTCCACCTGCCCACCAAGCCTAATGGCACGCCGCATGCCATTGACTTCGAAGGAGAAGTCATTATAGAAGTCTTTCTCCAAGGCTATTATGTCGAATGGCGCGTTGGCCTTGTCGATGCGCAACAGGCGTCTTATGTAGATGAGCAACACGTTGCGGTTGAGCAGTTGCAAGCCATTGTAGCGTGGACGGTAGCCTGGTCGTTCTACCTTGAACAGCTTTTCGCTGAAAGCCTGGTCGAGAAACATCTCTATCTTCACTTTCTCTTTTACGAGGCTATCTATCATCTCGGCTGTAACTGGTCTCTTGCCATTGTCGGACAGGTCTTCATAGATAAGTTCCGCCGCGCGGTGGAAGATGTTGCCGAAAATCACATTGTCGATTTCCTGGTCCTCATCATCCGCCTCACGCAACTGGCACACGGTGGAATAATAGAACATAAGCGGACAACGGAGATAGCGGTTTATGGCCGATGGCGACAACGACTTGATGTCGCGCAACCGCCTTGCCACCGTCCCGCTTTTCATTATCGGCACACGCATTACGGGCGATACGCTCTGCCCCGACTGCAAGGTGAGCCTACGGATATGCTGTGCCTGACCACTCTCCACCATGAACTGCAACATGAAGCGGCTCATTTCTCCCTGCTTGCCATCATCGGCGGCATTGTTGAAAGTCATGGTGACATCGGCGGCACGCTGCAAGAGAGAGTGGAAATAGTAAGAATAAATGGCCACCTTGTTTTCTACGGTCGTCATCTCGTAGCCCTTGCGCAACGAATGTGGAATGAACGAGGCGTCGTTGACCCCCTTTGGCATGTTGCCCTCGTTGCAAGAGAGCATGAGCACATGGTCGAAATCGAGGTTGCGAGTCTCCAACACGCCCATGACCTGTATGCCAAGTGCCGGCTCGCCATGAAAAGGCACCGAGGTGGAATCTATCAGTTGGCTCAACAAGCGTTGCAGCAGCACCGTGGCGCAATCGACCTGCGTCTTGGCGAACACCTCCTTGAGGCGGTTTATGATGGTATACATGCGAAAGATGGACTCGTGCATCAATGGGTCTTCCTCGGCACGTGACCCCACTCCCGTGAGTTTCAGGATGTCGGCAAGCCATTGCAGCAAGTCGACGATGAGGTCACGGCCCTGCAAGCTGGGCGAGACGGGAGTGAAGACACGCCGCGCCGCCTCGTCGCGGTTATCGACAAGTCGTTGCACCGTGGGGAAGAAAGTCTTGTGGGTGTTTATGTCATCATAGATTAGTGGGATGTCTTCAGAGATATACTTTGCGTAAGGGTGGCATAACACTTGGCTGACATAAGCCAAGCGGTAAGTCTTGCCGTCCTTGCACAGCCCTTGCAAACGCATGGCAAGGAGCACTCCGACGAGTGTGGCGGCTGGCGTGGCAGACAAAGGGTAACCAGTGGTGATGTTGACCTCGCCAACCGTCTCTGGCAAGCAATGAATGACGTTTTGCAATAGTCGCTCATCGCACAGCACGATTGCCACAGCCCTTGGATTGGTCTTTACCACGTCGCCCAAGCTTCGAAGCCATGTGGTGACGTATCGCGCCTGAATGTCTTCCGTGGGCGCGGATACGTATGTGATGTCCTTTTTCTTCGACAAGTTATCGTAAATGGAGTCCGTGTCGATGCCTTCTGATGCCCTGCCCGACGACAACTCGTTTGGCAAGCGGTCTATATAACGGCGAATGTATCGGCCAGCCTCGTGATTGCCGGACATGAAATCGGTGTCGTAGTCCCAATAAAACTCCGCCATGCCAGCGTCCTTCAGTTGAAGAAACAGTCGCCTTTCAACCTTCTGGAGCAGGTTGAAACCCACGAAGACATAATGTTTGAAGCGGAAGTCGCTCACCTTGCGCTCAACCACGTCGCGATAGAGCATGCCCTCATAGGCCAAGCCTTCACGTCTGAGGTCATCGCGAAAGGCGTGATAGAGTGGCCCGAGGTTCTTCCAGATGTCGTTGAAACGTTGTTGCAACACCGTGTCGGTCTCCACCTTTCCAAAGAAATTTTCAAGGCTCTGGCGCTGTTGGTCGGAGAGGAAAGAGAAGTCGCGCATCTCCTGCCAAGCCTCAAGACTGATGAAGAGTTTGTCGGCGTCCACGAGATTCTTGTCGAGGTCGTCGAAGTCGGAAAGCATGAGCTGCCCCCATGAAAAGAAATGGTCGAGCGGCTCGTCGCTGCCCGTGAGCTTGACATAAGCCTTGTAAAGTCGGAACACGAGGTCTATCTGGTCGGCAACGACAAGGGACGAATGGTTTCTGAAGAGGTCACTGATGGTGAAATAAGACGGGCTCCATACCGTATGGCCTGTCTCCTCATAGAGCGCGTGGTTCAGGAAGAGCGAGGCCCGCTTGTTTGGGAAGACCACGGCAATGTCGGCGAGATTCTCCGCGCCATGCTTGGCGAGGATGTCTTTGGCTACGTTTTGCAGGAATGTCCTCATTGAATATAAGCTCTTTGGATGGTGTATGTGTCTTTGATATTAAATCTTGTTTATACTTTCACTATGTCATCGTTGCGGATATACCACAAGTATCCCTCCACGTCATCGTAGCCCATGTCTTTGAGCAGATGCACATATCCCCTGACCTGCCGCTTGTGTTTCTCCAGTTGGCCGCCAGTCTTGAAATCGATGACTATCATCTTCTTTCCATCGTAAACGACACGGTCCGGCCGCTGCTCCTTGACGCGTTGATCCTCTGGGTCGAAATAAAGCATGGAACACTCGTTGAAAGCCTTCCACCGTGGCGAGAACCAATCGTTGACCTGTGGGTCGCGCAATTTCTCATCGATGAACGCCTTGAGTTGCTCGCGCGTCATGGGGCGGTCATATAGCACGCCGTCGAACTCCATTTGGTCGATGGCAGTATCGACCTCGGTGTAGTCGTGAATGGTAGAGAAAAGGCGATGTATAATGTTGCCAGTGTCGATGTACTGGTCACGCTTTCGCTGCTCCTCAAGTTCATCGGCAGGGGTCATGAACTCATCGCTGTCGTTGCTTTGTAGGAAGTGGGCTTTCGACTTGGTTGTCTCGATGCTGACGCTCACGCCCTGCTCCACTTGCTCAAAGATATTGACACGCAGACGAGGTTCCTCCCCATTTGGCAGTTCGCTTGTTGCGGTGGGCTTGATGGACAGCGAGCCAAAGTCATAAGCGATTATGCCATTCTCGTCCTCTTCGGGATCGGCATCGGGCATACAGGGCATCACGCTTGCGATAAGTGAGGACGGGAAATCCGCCTTGTCCCTCTTGCCAAAGACAAACAGGTTGCGCGAGGCGCGAGTAAAAGCGACATAAAGGATGTTTACATTGTCCACTATGTTTTTTATGTGCTCGGCATCATAGTCGGCGGCATAAATGGACTTTTTCAACTTGCCGACGTTGAGCTTCACGGGCACCACAGGCAAGTCGTTGTAAGGCTCCAAAGAAGGCTCCACCCAAAGAGTGTCGTCCTTGTTTTCCAGTGCCCAATCGCAATAAGGCAGTATCACGTTGTCAAACTCCAAGCCCTTGCTCTTGTGGACCGTGAGCATACGGATGCCGTCTACCTCGGCACTGTGGATGGACTTAGAGCAAATGTTCTCGTCCCACTCTGCAAGGAAATCGGTCATGCCAGCCACGTGGCGCTTAAGATAGTTTGACAACTGATCGAAGAAAGCGCACACATAAGCATTCTGGTCAGCAAGCCTGTCGAGGCGGAAAAGGGCATACAGCCTCTCCGCAAGGTCTATGAGAGGCATGGAAAGCAGTTCGGCACGACTAACGACGAACTCCTGCGGAAGCATGGGCATATAAGCGTGGCGTGGAGCCGACGGATTGGCATTTGGCCCTGTCTTCCAAGCGGCATCGGATGGCTCCAGTTTATTGCCGGCGAACGACTTGGCGAGGAACGCCTCCATGAGTCCATCATCTGGATTGACGAGATAGCGCATGGCATTGACAATGGTGTTGACCGCCTGCGACGCGTCGAGGCGAAACGCCTCATCAGACACCATGTTGAGCAATCGCGGCTCACCGTCAACCATCACCGGGTTGTGCAGGAAATAGTCGGCTATCAAGCGAATGTGCTTGTTCTTCCTCACAATGATGGCGATATCGTTGCATCGAACACCCTTTGAAAGCAGCGACTCGATGGTTTGTTGAACTTGCGAGATCATCAAGTCGTCATATTCCTTGCTTGGCAGAAGCCTTACGACCACCTTGCCCGTTTCCGGCTTGCCTTCGGGGACATTTTGCGCCACGTCGGAATATGCTTCCTTTATCACGGGCGCTTCTACGGAAAGACTTGACGCGGCGGCACTGAAGAAGCGATTGTTGAAATCAACGACATTGCGTTGCGAGCGATAATTGGTATCGAGGCTCTTCACCCGCACTGTGTCTGGATAGTTGGTCTCATTCAGCCCCTGCAGCAACTGCCAATCGCCATTGCGCCACCGGTAAATGCTCTGCTTCACGTCGCCCACGATGAGGCTGCCCGACTGGTGTGAGATGCAATCGTCGAGAAGCACCTTGAAATTGTCCCACTGCACGGTTGAAGTGTCTTGGAACTCGTCTATCATGATATAGCGCAACTGTCCGCCTATCTTCTCATAGATAAACGGCGAGTCTTGCTTGTCGATGAGGTCGTTGAGAAGTTTCTGGGTGTTTGACAGTGGATAGTCGTTGTTGTCGGCATTGATTCGGCTCACCTCATTCTCGATACGTCCGAGTAGTCGCAACTGATTGATGTTTTGCAAGGTGAGGGTCACGGAATTTACCGTGACTGCAGCCGCCTCGCGCTTTTCTTCCGCCTCCTCGATCAAGGGCTTCACAAATTCGCGGATGGCAACGGCCACAGGCTTGCCAACGTCAGCCTTCTTCACGAACTTGTCGGGATTCTCAAGTCCGGCTTGGACGAATGAGTTTGGCATCTTGGTTTTGTTGTCATTCACGAGGACGCCCTTCGCGAGATTCTCGAAATAGCCTGGGGCATTGCTGTGGCCATGCGAATAACACGAATCATCTATGCCATACCTTGTGGCAATCTCATCATATCTCTTGGCGAAAGCTGCCATTTCGTCGAGAGCCTTCACGCGCAACGTTCGCAGACGCGAGGTGTACTGCTTGAAGAATCCCGCGTCGTCCATGATGAGACGTAGCTGTTTTTGGTGGCTCTTGTAGAAATCGGTGAAGATGTTTCGTCCGAAGTCCTTGATGTGGCCAACGACGTTCCAGTTCTTGTCTTCCTCCATCCTCTCGCTGACGAAATCCATGATCCACGCAAGCAATGGGTCGTTGCCGCTGTCGATGTTGCTGATGATGTTGTCGACCGCCTGGCTCTCCACTTCCATATCGTTGAGCATGACCTTGAGGTTTGCCGTCAGCCCCAGCTCACGGGCAAGATTTCTAAGCACGCGTTGGAAGAAGCTGTCGATGGTCTCCACCCTGAAACGGTTATAGTCGTGCACAAGCAATGAGAGCGCGTCGCCCGCCCTGTTGCGGATGACGCGCTCTGTAAGGTCGGGGAACGACTTTCTCACATTATTATAATAGTCGTCAGCGTCGGGCAAGCCATTGGCTATGCCGTAGAGCTTTGACAAGATGCGCAACTTCATCTCCTGCGTGGCCTTGTTGGTAAAGGTCACGGCAAGAGTGTAACAATAGTTCATTGGGTCAGCAACGAGCAACTTGATGTACTCTACGGCAAGGGTGAACGTCTTTCCCGACCCCGCGCTCGCCTTGTATACGGTAAGGGGCGCGGTATTAATATGCACGAGCTATGATGACTTTATATTTCGCGTCGGCACCGCTGACCATGTCTTTCATGCCTTCCACGTTTTGGTCGTAAGCGAAAGGTATGCAACGTATAGTGGCTTGCGTGTCCTCCTTGATCTTGGCCTCTGTCTCGGCAGTGCCGTCCCAAGGGCAGAGGAAGAATCCGCCATCCTTGACACGCTCCTTGAACTCATCGTAGTTGTCGCACTCATACACATGAGCATCGCGATACGCCTTGGCCTTCTCGAATATGGCCTTCTGCATGTCGTCGAGAGTGTTCTTCACGCGCTCCACGATGCCGTCGAAGCTCACGTTCTCCTTCTCCAACGTGTCGCGGCGCATGATCTCTATGGTGTTATTCTCGAGGTCGCGACCGCCCATGACAAGGCGCACTGGCACGCCCTTCAGCTCATAATCGGCAAACTTGAAGCCCGGACGCTTGTTGTCGGCATCGTCATACTTAACGCTGACACCCAAGGCGCGCAGCTCGTCGATGGCTGGCTGCAGCTTGGCCGTGATAGCCGCGAGCTGCTCGGCATTTTTGCTTATTGGCACGATGACGACCTGGATAGGAGCCAGACGCGGCGGAAGCACGAGACCGTTGTCGTCGGAGTGGACCATTATAAGCGCGCCCATGAGACGCGTGGAAACGCCCCACGACGTTGCCCAGACATACTCTGGCTTGTTGTCCTTGTTGAGGAACTGCACGTCGAAGCTCTTGGCGAAGTTCTGTCCGAGGAAATGGCTCGTGCCGCTCTGCAAGGCCTTGCCGTCCTGCATCATCGCCTCTATGGTGTACGTGTTCAACGCGCCGGCGAAACGCTCCGTAGGGCTCTTCACGCCTTGCAGCACGGGAACGTCCATCCAGTTTTCGGCGAAGTCGGCATAAACGTGAAGCATCTTCTGTGCCTCTGCCTCAGCCTCTTCCTTGGTGGTATGGGCGGTGTGGCCCTCCTGCCAAAGAAACTCTGAGGTGCGGAGGAAAGGACGCGTGCGCATCTCCCAGCGCATGACGTTGCACCACTGGTTGCACATGATTGGCAGGTCGCGCCAAGAATGTATCCAGTTCTTGTATGTGTGCCAAATCATAGTCTCCGATGTTGGGCGGATGACGAGCGGCTCGTCGAGTTTCGCGTCTTGATCCTCTACGATCTTCCCGTCGTCGGTCGCCTTGAGACGGTAGTGGGTCACCACAGCGCTCTCCTTGGCAAAACCCTTCACGTGCTCTGCCTCACGGGCGAAGAAGTTGACAGGTATGAGCAATGGGAAGTAAGCGTTCTGCACGCCAGTCTCCTTGAACATCTTGTCGAGTTGTGCTTGCATCTTCTCCCAGATGGCATAGCCGTAGGGCTTGATTATCATACAACCACGTACTGGTGCCACCTCTGCCAGGTCGGCCTTCATCACCAAGTCGTTGTACCACTGACTGTAATTATCGGCACGCTTGGTCAATTGTTTCAGTTCTTTTGCCATAATTCTTCAATCATAGGGAAATCCCTACACGAGTGTAGGCGTTTCCGGAATGCGCAAATTTTATTTATGTTTAATTTTGCGGCAAAGTTAATAAAAAAAGATAGCATAAACGGCTTAACTGACAAAAAAAGGCTACCTTTGCATAAAGAAAAACAACATATAAACTACATTATCATCATGAAAAACACAAAGACTGTCGCACTCGGAATGTGCATGCTTACTATGGTTAGTGGATTCACATTCACAAGCTGCGCCACAAAGCAAGGCACTGGCACACTCATCGGCACTGGCGCCGGTGGCGCCTTAGGAGCTCTCGTCGGTGGACTCATCGGCCATGGCAAGGGAGCCGCTATCGGCACCGCAATAGGCGCGGCCGTCGGCGCAGGTGCCGGAACGCTCATTGGCCGCCACATGGACAAGGTGGCTGAGCAGGCCAAGCAGGTGGAGAACGCCAAGGTGGAGACCGTGACCGACTCTAACGGCTTGAAGGCCGTGAAAGTGACTTTCGACAATGGCATTCTCTTCAAGGTCGGCAAGTATGACTTGCAGAGTGGCGCCGTGAAGGACTTGACACAGTTCTCTAACGTGCTGAAGAACAACTCCACTTGCTCTGTAGACATTCAGGGCTACGCTTCTTCCGACGGTTCCGACGAAGTGAACCTCAAGCTCTCACAGAACCGCGCCAACGCCGTGAAGAACTTCCTCGTGAACAATTGCGCCGTACCTTCTTCGCAGATCAAGAATGCCGTTGGCTATGGCGAGACAAACCTCATCACCAACGCCGACGGCACCGAGAACCGCGCCGCGAGCCGTCGTGTGGAGGTATACCTCTACGCTTCACAGGAAATGGTTGATGCCGCAAACAACGGCACTTTGAAATAATGCGTCTTTTCAAGATAATCACACGATGGGTGGTGGGGGCATTTTTTGCCTCCACCATTCTTGCTGTCATAGCCTACCGTTTCATTCCGGTTTACATCACGCCATTGATGGTGATAAGATGCTTCCAAAACGGATCGCTCACCATACACCACCACTGGATTTCGCTCGACAAGATGTCGGCGCACATGCCCGTGGCTGTCATGGCAAGCGAGGACTCCAGGTTCCTACTGCACCATGGCTTCGATTTCAACGCCATAGGCCAAGCGGCAAAAAACAACCTGAGAGGCGGAAAGAAGCACGGAGCCAGCACCATATCGCAACAGACGGCGAAAAATGTATTTCTCTGGCCAGGACGCTCATGGGTGAGAAAAGGCTTTGAGGTTTATTTCACCGCGCTCATGGAACTGTTTTGGAGCAAGCAACGCATCATGGAGGTGTATCTCAACTCCATCGAGATGGGTCCGAGCATCTATGGTGTAGACGCGTGCGCGGAATTGAACTTCGGCAAGAAGGCCGACGAATTGTCACGGGCCGACTGCGCGCTGATTGCCGCCACGTTGCCCAATCCACGAAAGTTCTCATCCAAATACCCAAGCCAGTATATGCGCAAGCGCCAAAGGCAGATCATGGCAAACATGCGCTACATCCCCTCATTCCCAAAAGAGGGTGAAGACTATGATCCAAGTACAGCCGTGGGTGGCACCTACCGTTGATTTTCCTGGTCGATTCTCGTTGGATAATCATCACCTTATATACCCCCATCGGCTTTACGCTTGAATCGCGATGGCTTCACGCTTGAATCGCATCGCCTTTACGCTTGAATCGCGATGCCTTTACGCCGTAATCGCGACGGCCTCCCGGCACATTCATCTTACAAGCTGATAATCAACACCTTAAGTTATCTCTCCATAAATGCAGACAGACGAAAACATCCTCTCCCAACTCAACACTGCCCAACAGCAAGCCGTGACATATTGCGACTCGCCACAACTCGTCATCGCCGGAGCAGGCTCTGGCAAGACACGAGTGCTCACGTTCAAGATTGCCTACCTGCTAAGCCATTACAGTCTAAAACCATGGAACATCCTCGCGCTGACGTTCACCAACAAGGCAGCAAGGGAAATGAAAGAGCGCATAGCGAGCATCGTGGGCGAAGAGAGGGCGAGATACCTACAGATGGGAACGTTTCACTCTGTCTTCTCGCACATCTTGCGCATTGAGGCCCAAGCGATAGGATATACATCCGACTTCACCATCTACGACGAGACTGACTCGCGCTCGCTCATAAAAAACATCATCAAGCAGATGGGACTTGACGACAAGACCTATAAGCCCGCCACCGTGCACGCGGCCATATCAATGTCGAAAAACCACCTCTGTGGGCCAGCACAATATGCTGAGGATGGAGAGAACCTGCAGCGCGACAAAAGGCGCAACATGCCGGAAACCAACAAGATCTTCATGGCATACCAGCAACGCCTGAGGCAAGCCAATGCGATGGATTTCGACGACCTGCTGACTGAAACTTTTCGCTTGCTGAAAGAACATGAGGACATAAGGCAGAAATACGCCAGAAGGTTTGAATATGTCTTGGTGGATGAGTATCAAGACACAAACTATGCCCAGCAAATGATAGTGGAATTGCTCACCAAGGACAATCCGCACGTCTGCGTGGTGGGCGACGACTATCAGAGCATTTACGCCTTCCGTGGCGCCAACATTGGCAACATATTGAAGTTCAACAAGGTCTATCCCACGGCAAGACTATTCAAGCTGGAGCGAAACTACCGATCCACAAAGAACATCGTGGCGGCAGCCAACTCGCTGATGAAGCACAACCGCAGCCAGATTGACAAGGACGTGTATAGCGAGAACGCCGACGGCGACAAGGTGACGGTCTACGAGACCATCTCCGACAAGCGCGAGGCAAGCATTGTGTGCAGGGAGATAAAGCGCCTGGTCAAGGAAGAGCAATTGAAATATAGCGACATCGCCATCCTCTACCGCACCAACGCCCAGAGCCGCACGTTCGAGGAGGAGATGCGCAAGCCCGATGTGGGCATGGGTGCCCACTACCGCATCTACGGTGGGCTGAGCTTCTACCAGCGCAAGGAAATCAAGGACATCATAGCGTATTACAGGCTTGTGGTGAACCCGGATGACGAAGAGGCTTTTCGCAGAGTCATCAATTATCCAGCGCGTGGCATCGGCAACACTACGATAATGAAAATCGCGGCAGTGGCAGAGCAAGATGGTGTCAGCCTGTGGGAGGTGATTTCGCATCCAGCTGAACACTCCCTCGACGTGAACAAGGGCACTATGGCCAAGCTCCTTGGCTTCCGTGAGCTTATAGCGTCTTTTATAAACGAGGCAACGGAAAAAGACGCCTTGAAGCTCGGACAAGAGATTATTGAGAAGTCGGGCATAAAGGGCGACCTCTGGAAGGATCAATCGCCCGAAGGCGACGCACGGCGCGAGAACGTGGAATCGCTCATATCGGGCATGGCGTCGTTCGTGCAAGCGCAACAAGAGGACGGCGAGGGCGACCACATCCATCTCACTGATTATCTCTCGACAGTGTCATTGATGACAGATGCTGACAATGATGACAACTCCGACGACAAGGTTACGCTCATGACCATCCACGCCGCCAAAGGATTGGAATTCAACACCGTTTTCGTCGTTGGTCTTGAGGAAAACATTTTCCCAAGCCTGATGTCGGTAGACAGCATAAAAGACTTGGAAGAAGAACGACGGCTGCTCTATGTCGCCATCACGCGAGCCGAGAAGCATTGCTACCTCACATGGGCTCACACTCGCTGGCGCTATGGCAAGTTGGATGCCTTTGTCAACCCAAGCCGTTTCATTTCTGAGATTGACTCGAAATACTTGCGCACCGTGGTTGAGGGTGGCAGGAGCTCTGGCAGTTTTTCAGCATGGGGCGGCAACTCTTCCGCACGCTCCTCATGGGGCTCTTGCGACGAGGATTATGAAATAAACAAGCCATATACAGGATTCCACGACTGGGGCGACGGCTACACGCGACGCAGCGGACGCATGCAGAACTCAAGACCCGTGGCAGGGCAGTTCATGGCTGACCCCAAGCCGAAGTTGACAACGCCACACAAGGCCGAGACTGCCGTCAATCCGTTCTCAGAGTCGTTTGAGCAAAAGCTGAAGCAGACGGGCAGGTGGTCGCGGGTGTCGAGAGCCATGGCAAATGGCGGCAGGGCGGCCACCAGCCAAGAATCATCATCGGCAGAGGCTTCATCCTTGAATGTCGGCAACGTCATAGAGCATCAACGTTTCGGCAAGGGCACAGTCATCAACATCGAAGGCACTGGGGAGAACAGGAAAGCCACAGTGAGATTTGAGCAGACTGGCACCAAACAACTGCTCTTGAAGTTCGCGCATTTCAATATCATATCATAGCCTGAATGTTATGAAACATCATGTCCCTTAACTGCGAGTTTATAAACAAGCACATAGAAAACTCGGCAAGCCTCTGATATTAGGCTTGCCGAGTTTTTCGCATTTTTATGTTTACCTGTTTCTTCCAAAAGCTCTGTCCAATTCGCGGTATGTCTGCTTGATGTCTGTTATGCAGTCATCGTTATGGTATATGCCCGCCTTCATGTCGCTCTCCACATCCTCCCAGTAGCCACAGCCATCGCGTTCCACGAGGTTGCGGTCATACATCTGCTTTATTTTCGGTAGCAGTTCCTCAGCGTGTATGTTAAGCAGCTCACCGACAAGCATCCAATTTAGGGTATAGTCGGTAAAAGATGCCTCCGGACCGCCGTTGAGTATATCGTCTATGATGGCTGAGAACCATTCTATAGCCTCTTCGTGTTTTTCGGGGTAGAGTGTCGCTATGTCTGCCACTGCCTCGAACACGTGAAACTTGCCGCAGTGCATTGTGCCTTCCTCAAGAACGAAGTCGCGCAACAGTGGCAATGAGTCCTTGCCAAGCCGTGCCAGCGTAGGCGTGGCGACCATATTAGCGCTATCGCCCCAAAGGTAATCCATAACGTCGTCCGACTGTCGCAAAGTCTCAAGAACCACTCTCAGACTTTCTTCGCCACCGCCAAGATAGCCAAGGAATATCACAGAATGCATGATGCTTTGGTCTATTGTACCGGCGTTATCGCTCACGCCACCATCACCATCGTTGGCGATGCCGAGCCCCCACAGGATCAGTTGCTCAAGTTGTTTACGCAACTTGTCGTGAGGCAACGCGAGTATGCGGTCTACTTCAGCATCAGGCAAGGCCAAGTAGTTGTCGGATGAAGCGAACGCTTCGTTAACCTCGGGGAACGCAGGCTCGTCTATCTGTTTTGGGTAAGAACCATGATAAGTATAGGGGAAACCGTCATACTGATAGTACAATGGATATTCATCGAGTGGGTATCCGTCTCTGTCCCATTTGTCACTATCGAAGTCAAAGTCATCATCTTGCACCATAAACGAGTATTCACTCTCGTCAAGGTTTTTCTTCAACAACGGCAAGTATTTCGTGAGTTCCAGATTACTGTTCGCCACAAGGTAATGCTTGCCATCCTTGCCGAAGTCGTATTCTATGAGCGGGATGTCATCGGTATCGTCTTCAAGGAAGTACTGTGCGAGAGCAAAGTCCTTGCAAGGCGCAATGCCCGCTTCCTCGGCAAACTCTACTGCCCCCCAAACCATGTTGTGAGCCTCGTCGTAGCTTACTTCTTCCAAATCGGTTGACTGTTTCGCGAGGCCGAGTATGCCGTCAAAATCATAGTCATCCAAACGTAGTTTGAAAAAACAGTTCTTCACACCGAGGCACCAGCGGTCGATAAGAAACGCGGCCAAGCTGACACGCCCGCCCGTGTGCTCACGCGTCACGATGACATGCCCAATGCCCTCTTCCCAGTCATGGTCAGCGGTCATATAACACTTACCTATCTTAACACTTCTCATTCTCTCGCGTATGAAACGCTCTGGCGAGAGATTTGGTTGTCCTCCCTGCCGCTTATTCTTCTTTTTCTTTGTCATAATCACAAACTAACTTATTATGTGCCACGCTTCTGCAAAGTTTAACCCCGAAAGGATTACCAATTTACGAAGACTTATAAAATGCCATTTCTGTTTTTACGACAAAACCGTAAGACGGCAAGTCTAAAACATTGCAGTCTTACGGTTATGTCATTTATGGTCATGATGAAGGAACGCCATGCCAATAACAGTGTTACCACATCATGCGACAATATTTTTCTTATTACTTCGCGTAAGCCACCGAGCGAGTCTCACGGATGACAGTGATCTTCACTTGGCCAGGGTATGTCATCTCATTTTGAATCTTCTCCGCTATCTCCGACGACAACTTGTTGCTCTCGTCATCGTTCATCTTGTCGGCACCTACGATTACCCTCAACTCGCGACCAGCCTGTATGGCATAGGTCTTCGTCACGCCTGGATAGCTCATGGCTATGGCCTCAAGGTCGTTGAGACGCTTGATATACGCTTCCACTATCTCGCGGCGAGCACCTGGGCGAGCACCTGATATGGCATCGCAAACCTGCACGATCGGCGCAAGCAGTGTCTTCATCTCCGTCTCATCGTGGTGGGCGGCAATGGCATTCACGATATCGGGCTTCTCATTGTATTTCTCCGCCATCTTGGCACCAAGCAACGCGTGTGGCAACTCGCTCTCCTCATCGGGCACCTTGCCTATGTCATGGAGCAAACCCGCGCGCTTTGCCTTCTTAGGGTTCAAGCCAAGCTCCGCCGCCATCACCGAGCACAGGTTGGCAGTCTCACGAGCGTGCTGCAGAAGGTTCTGGCCGTAGCTTGAACGGTATTTCATCTTGCCGATGATGCGTATCAACTCTGGGTGAAGTCCATGTATGCCAAGGTCTATGGCAGTACGCTTTCCGGTCTCTATTATCTCGTTATCGAGTTGTTTCTTCACCTTTGCCACGACCTCCTCGATGCGGGCCGGATGTATACGTCCATCGGCCACAAGCTGATGAAGGGCAAGACGACAAACCTCACGACGCACAGGGTCAAAGGCAGAAATGACGATAGACTCAGGAGTGTCGTCCACGACAATCTCCACGCCACAAGCAGCCTCCAGCGCACGAATGTTGCGACCCTCACGACCAATGATGCGGCCTTTCACCTCATCGTTCTCAATATGGAACACACTGACAGAGTTTTCGATGGCGGTCTCAGTGGCCACGCGCTGAATGGTCTGGATGACTATCTTCTTGGCCTTCATGTTGGCGTCAAGCTTGGCCTGGTCAACGACCTCGTTGATATAGCTCGCGGCATCCATCTTAGCCTTGTCTTTCATGCTCTCCACAAGACGGTTCTTTGCTTCCTCGGCCGAGATGCCGGATATCTCCTCCAGCTTCGCGCGCTCCTGGTCCTGCATCTTGTCAAGTTCCTGTTGCTTGGCCGCCATGAGTTGCTTCTCGTTCTCCATGCGCTGCTGCTCGCGCTCCATGTCCTGACGTATTTTGGCCAGTTCTTGCTGTCTCTGGTTGAGCGAGAGCTCACGCTGCTTGAGCTTGTTGTCGCCAGCCTGCATTCTTTGGTTGTGAGCCTGTATCTCCTTGTCGAGCTCTCCTTTCTTGTTGAGGAATTTCTCTTTTACCTCAAGGAGTTTCTTCTCTTTTATGACATCAGCCTCCTTGTTGGCAGCCTCAATCATTTGGTTGTATTTTCCCTTTATCACATAGCGGAAAATATAATAACCCGCTACACCGCCAACAATCAGGGCTACAATAGCGGCAATCAAAATGTTTATCATCCTATAATATTATATTAACGTGTTTTTAAAATGTAAATTCACTCTTTATTAGCCCTCCAAGAGCTTTTCCATCTCGCCGGTAAGTTCTTTCATCACCTTCTCATAAGGCTCAGAGTCGTTGCGTCGCAATTCTTTCTGCAATCGCAGCCCAAGGTCTATCATGGCATAATAGATTATCTCCTTGTCGGGCTTCTTGTCCTTGAAATTAGAGAAATATAGGTTCAACAACTCATTGATGAGATCCGCGTCTTTCCTGTAAAGCGGCTCCTCATCCTGTGGTACTCTGACAGAGATGAAAGTATCATAAATACGAAGTCTGATATTTCGCTTGAGCTCTTCTTCCATATCAAAAAAATTAACCTGGAGCACAACTTGCTACTCCTGTCCGTTGAGCAGCGTGATGCTCCTGCTGACGTTTTTTATGAGCTTATTGAGCCTTTTCCGCGCCTCTTCGATGTCACCATCGGTGATTTGCATCATTCGTGCCACTTTCAATAAGTCGTAGTCGTGCTGAAGGCGATCGACAAGTTTCTTCAAGCCAGCGATTTCCTCCTCACGCTTTTGGACTTCGCCCTTCAACGCTTCATTCTCTTCCTTAAGCGCCTTATAGCTGAGCATGAGTTGCCTCACTCTCGTGGTGAAAACATTAAGGTTTTCCGTCTTGGCATCCATAACACGAACATGTCTTATAAACTACGCTTACCAGACGGCGGCGTCAACCTTTCAGCTTTTTCTCGGCTTCCTTGGCCTCTTCCTGCGATGGTGCCGGCTCTTTCTTGGCAAGCATGACGACTTGGTATACAAAATCGGTGACCCACTTTTGCGAGAAGTTCAGCCTTTGGTTGAACTTGCGCACCGCCATCACGGCTTTCACTACGCTGGCATCAGTGTAGCTGTTTTTCGTAAATATGTCGTTCACCGTCTTCTCCGTCATGGCATAGATGGTCTTCTTGAAGAAAGAAGGCACGCGCAGCTTGAACTTCATCAGGTTGCCCGTAAGCATCATCAACTCCTGCGAGAAGTTCTGGAACTGTATGAGGTAAACCTGCACGTCGGGCAGCTTCCTGCAAT
>ERZ808270.139-NODE-139-length-44984-cov-3.229451_pt1 | contig 44984 bp, 33 predicted proteins | sample MGYA00521082_ERZ808270 | MGnify/ENA primary metagenome ERZ808270 (study PRJEB31516, sample SAMN03275594) | gut metagenome | biome: mammalia-associated habitat; material: feces | host: Papio cynocephalus | place: Kenya | collected 2012-07-27 ... | reverse complement strand
GGGCAATGGGCGGTGTGCTGTTTATTGATGAGGCGTATTCTCTTGTGCAGGGAGATACAGGCAGTGACTATGGTCATGAGGCTGTGTCAACGCTGATAAAGGCAATGGAAGACTATCGGGGCGAATTCTGCGTGATTCTTGCAGGGTATAAAAATCAGATGAACGAGATGCTTGCATCCAATCCGGGATTCCAGTCCAGAATCCAGTTTACATTGGATTTCCCCAACTATAATCGGGATGAACTGGGGCAGATCGCTGCGCTGATGCTGAAAGCCAGGGAATACACTGCAAGTGACGCGGCAAAGAATAGGATGCTGGACATCACGGATTATATCCGAAAGGAGCCGAACTTCGCAAATGCCCGTGAGATGCGAAATATCATTGAACAGGTCATCATGTGCCAGAATGTGCGCTGTGCAGGAACTGCGGATAAAACACTGGAACTTGTGGATGTAAACAATTACATCAAGGAAAACCATATCAATCTACCCGTAAGCGGTGAGGGCGCAGAAAAGAAGATCCTGACGGCAGAGGATGAGTTGGAACAGCTGGTGGGACTGCGCTCTGTGAAACGCATGGTAAAGAAGATCAAGGCATATGCCAAGCGCAACAAAGACGATCCGGATATGAATCTGCATATGTGCTTTTGCGGCAATCCCGGTACCGGAAAGACGGAGGTCGCCCGGATCCTGTCACGGATCCTGTACGAAGCTGGTGTACTGCCGGAGGCAAAGCTCACGGAAACAGACGCATCCGGTCTCATCAGCAAATATGTTGGCGAAACAGCATCAAAGACGCTGAACAAGATCAATGATGCCATGGGCGGTGTTTTATTTATTGATGAGGCATACAGTCTTACTCAAAGTGCAGACAATGGAACAGCCGGATATGGTGATGAGGCGGTTGCAGTCCTTTTGAAACAGATGGAAGATCGGAGAGGACAGTTTTGTGCGATCCTTGCGGGTTACAAGGATGAAATGGGAACGTTTATCAGTTCAAATCCCGGATTTTCCTCAAGAATACAGTTCTCGCTTGAATTCCCTGATTACACGCGTGAAGAACTTTCTGAGATTGCACAGCGTTTTCTGCAACGAAAAAAATATACCATAGATGACGATGCACTTGCACTTGTGCTTGATATTGTGGAATATGATCGGTCAAGACCAAACTTCGCAAACGCCCGTACAGTTCGGAACATTTTAGAACAGGTAATTATGAACCAGAATCTTCGTACGGATGAGGAGGGTGTCATAGATTCTGCAATCGTAATATCGGACGTACAGGATTATCTGGATGATGAAAATATCGACTTAAACAGCTCAGCGGGTCAGGAACGAAAAATCGGTTTCTGAATGCGGTGAAAATAAGACGGAGGGCTTTTTCTGCCTTCGTTTATGACGCAAGCGAAATAGTAACCGTTACATTTCCTGTACCCAGCAGGCTTTTTAGTTCCTCTTTTGTGATATCAGAGTCAAGGTGTCCCAGACGGGTGAATGTCCACGAGTTTTTGTCGTAGTATAATACAAACTGGTTTCCCTGGTATAAGATCAGATCGCCAAAATCGGTGTCGATCGGTTCATCGTTCCGTGGCAGTGTCTGCGGCAGAGAACCCGTTTTCTCAAAGTTTCCGTAGTCATGTAAATCGAGTGTCAGAGGCTCGTCTTTCAACAGTTCTGCAAATGCCAGCGCAGAACTGTTGTCCGCCAGCGTGGCAGTCAGTGTCTGTCCGTTTACAGCGATGTTGATTCTGGTATCCGTTGTTTTTTGCGGAAACTCCAATGTGGAGATCCAGCTGGAAACCGTTTCTTCTGAAGCGCTGCCCGAAAATCTTCTGCCGGGGAGCTGGTTCCCGATGGAAACACCCAGATTTGCAATATTGTTTTCACTGGTTGTGATGCCGCTGCTGGCAGATGTGCAGAACGGGATCACAATCTTGTCTGAAAAATCATAGCTTTCCAGGAATGTATCAATAATTCTCGGTTCCTGTCCCCACCAGATCGGATAGCCCACATAGACGATATCGTAACTGTCCATATTTTCCACCGTTCCTGCAATTTCCGGACGGCAGGTCTTATCGTTCTGTTCCCGGTTTGCCCGGCAGCTGCTGTTGGAATAGTTCAGATCTTCTGCCGTGTACGGGACTGCCGGTGTGATCTCATAGGAATCCGCACCTGTCACAGCCACAATATGTTCTGCAATTTTTTCTGTGTTGCCGGTTGCCGAGAAATAGGCGACCAGAATATCGCTGTTTTCCGCAGTGGACTGCTCTGCATAAGCCTGTTTCATCAGACTGAAGTCAGTTCCGTTCCACACGCCGTTTCTGTCCAGATCGTAGTCTTTCCGGGCGGGATCCGGTGTTTCTTTGCCCAGCAGAAAGTCCTGCAATTCTACAATATCTTCCTTGGTATAAGCAGCTTTCTCTGTCTGTGGCTCTGTTGCTGCACTGACGGAAAACAGTCCTGTCAGAGACAGTCCCAGCACCGCTGCAGCAATACCAGACCATATTTTTTTCCCTTTCATCATAGCATCACATATCCTTTCCATTTTCTTTTTGCGTACCTTTTTTTCGATTATGGATTGATCTGAAACCGGAGATAATCCAGCTGATCTAGCTGCGTTTCTTTTTTATGAATTTCTTTCAGTGTTTCCTCACGTTTCTGCGTCAGTATTTGCAGGCGCTGTAGTCTGGTCTCCTCGCCGTCCAGCACCAGCCGCATATAAGCGACTGCCTCCTCCGGCTGGAAACCGATGCTGTGCAGCGTGACAAGCATACTTAAATGGGTAATATCTTGTTCGTCATACAGCGAACTGCCTTCTGATTTCAGGCACTGGTACTCCCGAAGAATTTCAACCGGTATCTGATAGCGTTTACTTATTTCATGGAATGTCATTGGCTTTCCTCTTTTGTTACAGAATAAAAAAACTGCAGATGTCCTTTGGGAACATCTACAGTATATCATATTGATGCAGAAATGTAAAATACCTATATTGTATCGTTAGAAATGCTTAAAGCGCATTTCGGATATGCGAAATAAAATGGTAAACCACAGCGCTCATCATCTGGTTCTTTTTCCATACCAGAACCGAACCGGTCTCCAGACGTGGCGCAAGCGGAACAAAGCAAAGATCTTCGTAGAAGTTCATGCCAAAATCAAAGCAGAGCGCAGCGCCAACGCCGCTCCGGACCATTGTGGCCGCATTGACGATCAGATTATAGGTTGCCGCAACCTGTATTTTTTCATAGCAGTCTCCGAGCCAGCCTGCCAGCTCATTTTTCACCATTTCACGTTTCACCATCAGCAGCGGTGTTCCCACCAGATCTGCCGGGCAGACGGATGCCTTTTGGGCAAGTGCAGCGTCCTTGCGTACCAGAACGCCCCATTGTTCTTTCAGCGGCATCCGGAGAAATTCATATTTTCCGATGTCCACCGGCTCTGTTAACAGTCCCGCATCCAGCGTTCCCTTTTCGAGCCGCTCTTTGATATCATCAGCCATAGCGCTGTGAATGTGGAACTGTACCTGCGGATGTTCCTGCTGAAAGATGCGGATCTGTTCCGCCAGAAATGCCATGCTTCTGGTTTCGCCGCAGCCAATGGCAATCTCACCGGAAAGCATCTGGTCTTTGTGTGAAAGCTCCTGTATTGTCTTTTCAGACAGGGAAACCAGCTCCTGCGCACGGCGTTTCAGCAGCATCCCGTCCTCTGTTAAATTGATCTTGTGATTGCTCCTCTGAAATAGCTTTACGCCCAGTTCTTCCTCCAGCTGGATCAGCTGACGGGAAAGGGTCGGCTGTGTGATGTGCAGAAAAGAGGCAGCCTTTGTAATATTTTCTTCTCTGGCAATAACGAGAAAGTATTTTAATATGCGCAGTTCCATTTTTCTATCATCCTAAATGTTTTATCGCTCCGTCTTTGAAAGCTGAGGCTTACAGCAAAACAAAATGTCAGCTAAGCCCAAAAATCAACTACCATTATGACAGCCGAAACAGACATGGCACACGCCATAATTAACAGAGCCAGCGCGCCCTTGGTTTTTTCTTGTAATTTCTAATTTGTTCCGCCGTCAATAATAACACACCGATTAAAATTACGAATGCCTTTAAGATTTTTACCATCCGCGTTTCCTCCGCATACAATAATTTGTGTGTCCGTTACGTACTGCATTTCACTCATTATACCACATTCCGGGCTGAAAAACAAGCTGATTTCAAAAACAAAAGTATTTGAAACCAGACAAAGGCAGAACTTTACTGTGTGAATTGTTATATCACAGATAGAACTGTTTTATCCATGCAATTTTTGCGTGTTGTGGTTGCAATTATACTGGTGATATGGTATAATAAAATGGTTCGGAGTTTACAAATGAATGCAAGTGAAAGGTGAACCGCTGTTTCACTGCGGTTTTTTAAGATGATAAAGTTAGCTTATTCTAACTACGAAAAAGAAGGAGTGCAAAAAGATATGGCTGAAAAAATAGGACTTTCCGGTGTGCCGGAAACCATGCTGCAGACGGTATATGCCCGGGCAAAGGAAAGCGCAGGCCGCGGTATCATTCAAGACAAAAAAGCAGAGGAGATCATCGACGAACTGGACTATGATTTTTCCCTTGCAGACAAAGACACCGCTATGCGCAGTGGTGTGATTGCACGCACACTGGTACTCGATCGTTTGGTGGGTGCATGGCTTGCCGAAAATTCCGGTGCAGTGGTGGTCAACATAGCCTGCGGACTGGATACCCGATGCTATCGGATGCGTGGGTATTCTCATTGGTATAACCTGGATCTGCCGCAGACGATCGGTGTTCGGGAAAAGCTGCTGCCGGAAGGCGGCAAGATCTCACAAATTGCTATGTCTGCCATGGACAATTGGGGCAGCAAAATTGCAGAGCAGGATGATCTGGCACTGGTTATCATGGAGGGTTTGACCATGTACCTGTCTGAGGCTGATGTCAAGCAGATCTTTGCAGTAATTTCCAGACGATTCCCGAAAGCCGTCGTACTGGTTGAGATCATGAACCCGGCTGTTGCAAAACGATTCAAGGAAAAATCCATCGAGGGCAGCCGTGCAAAATTCACATGGGGCATAAAGGACGGTAAGGCACTCGCAGCACTTTTGCCGGATTTTCAATTTATCGAAGAGCATTCGCTGACCGAGGGCATGGCAGCATTTATGCCGGTCTATAAGCTGCTCGGGAAAATCCCGCTTGTGCGCAGCATTTCCAATAAGATCGCTGTTCTGGAAAAGAAATGATTCCTATGAAATCAGCGCAGTATAAATTCTTTCCCTGCGAAAAAATGCGCCCGGCATTTTGCCGGACGCATTTTTCTATGAGTGGGTTCAATTGTTGTTAGTTACTCTGAAATCGGCAGCGTGTCAATGATATGAACCAAAAACTGCAGAAGATAGAGTGCGTCGATCGTGTCAATTGTATCATTCTGATCGACATCGGCATTTCGCTTTGCTGTTTTGTTCAGTTCTACAGCACCAGCGATGCACTTGTTCAGTAATACGCAGTCTGCAATATCAACTACGCCGTCCAGATTGACATCGCCGTACAGAATTTCCTGCCCGCTGTTCTCCTGCAGGCCATAGGGATCCAGTGTGTAGAAGGTCAATTCAGAGTTAACGGAGGTGTACCATTGTACGCATTGGTTATGGGTGTTAAAAATCGGCTGGCAGTCTGATAACCGATCGTTTATTGATTCGATTTTCGATGTCATAGTGCCTTCGCTGTCGATTGTAATTGCCTTGACAGTGACATTGTGCTTGTTGTCGACCTCTTCCCACATAACAAGGAATTGTTCTGGATTGAGGGATACCAGTTGCGGTGTCCGCACACTGATGTCGTCTTTTTCTGTGTACTTTGTCAGGAAAACAGTTCTTTTGACATCAAGATCTTTGGAAAGTATTGTAATAAAGATGTTTCGCTGTCCCGATGCAGAATAGTTGTTTTCGTCTGTCATGTCTACGGAATTTCCGGCAATGATGCAGTTATGTTCGGAAAGTTCGAATCCGCCGACAGAAACGCCGGTGGCATTCGCTCCGAATCCGCCGAGAATAGAATAGGCATAATTATATCGAACATCGGTGACTTTTCCGTCAACATCGCATTTTGTAATTGCAACGGCACGGGGCGCTCCGTCGCCATGGTCAACGCGATAGACATACTTCCCGTCAGTGCGGATAAACTGGTTGAAGGAGTGGCTGACATAGCCTGCCTGTGCGAGATTCAGAACATCGGAATAGGAATCCAGAACTTTCAGCGCATCTTCATCGAGAACAAATGTCATATTTGCCTGATGGTTCAGTCCGTCACTGGAGGTGTACATTTTGTGGCAGGTATGAATGTAGAGTTTTCCGGCAGTTTCTGTCATTCGCAGAGAGCCGGCATCGAACGGAATATGCGTATTCTCGCCGTAAATAGATTTGGAACCCAGCTTTTTCCATGCTTTTGAATATTTGACAACGCGCATTACTTCTACGCTGTCATTATCCTCCGGGTTGGGCTGTCCGTATACCAGGAAGTTATATTCGCTTCCGCAGTAATAGCCGCCGAACAGCTTTAATTCATCGGGAATTGTCTGAGAATCCAGCAGCTGGAAATCTGCAGAATAGCGTTCCACAACAAAGCCCTTGTTCGGAATATATTCTCCTCGTGTGAGTGTGCCGTCTTCATTTTCAGTGAGATAGGAATTGACGGTGCTGGACCATGTGGCATAATTATTGGCAGAAAGGTTCGTGCCGGAGGTGCCTTTTGCCTTCACTGTTCCGGATGCTGCATTTTTTGTGTGCGGCAATACGGTGATCGTGATCGATGCGGACAGAGAACCGTTTTTGCTGGAGCATGTGATCTCCGCTGTGCCTTCATGCCATGCGGAAATCGTGCCGTTTTCATTGACACTGACGATGCTGCTGTCACTGCTGTTCCAGAGATAGTTTGCTGAAGAAGAAACATCCGAAACTGCGGTGAGTGTTTCGCTGTCACCGACGTGAAGCGTTGTTTTCTCAGCAGTGATGGAAAGCTCTGTTGCAGATTTCCAGTTCAGGAATTCGAGGGAATAGGTGTCGCCATCCTTTTCAACGGCAATGACCACATCGCCCATTTTCAGTAAGCTAAAGACATTGTGCTTTGTCGTATTTCGTGCGAGTTCTGTGCCGTCTTTCAATCTGTATTCCACCAGCGTATTATTGTTGGCGTAGGCAATCAGACTGTCATTGGCGGCATTGTAAACGGTTCGCGTTCCGACGCTGTTATAATCAGAATAGCTGTCGGAATCATCTTCTACCGGGCGGGACATAGAAAAGACCGTATCCATGCTTTTTCCGTTGAACTGGTAAGCGTAGAGCATGCTGACCAGTACGCTTTGTGCAACAATGTATTTATCGTTCAGGACCTCTGCGGAACGCTGATGGTTCATATAGGCATCCTGGCAAAGATAAAGCAGGCAGTTCATGCTCCGCGGGAGCAGTCCGCTTTCCAGAAAGGTATTGGAAGAATCCAGCAAATACAGCGTGTCATTTTCCACCTTTCCCATTGTCAGTCCCTTTCCGGGATGATGATAGCCCCAGGAGTAGAAGTCGTAATAGCTTTCCATATAGAAGGTGCCGTTCTGACTTTCAAAACCGTCGAAATGATAAATTTTAATGGTGGAGTCGATCTGTGACAGAATCTCCCCATCCGGACGAAACAGATAGATTCGGTAGTTAGAGGTCTTGTCTGTGTTGTATCCTGCGAAATAGATGCGCCCCTGTGCATCAGCGCCAATTGCTGTGCCGTAATAGCCTGGCACAGAGATTTGCCGGAGCAGACTCTGTGTCTGCAGATCGAAGACATAGATCTGGCTCTGAGAGACTACGTAGAGCATATCTCCGGTATCATAAGCGTTTGTACAGCCAGGGAACTGATAGACCGCTTCATAGGTTTGTGTTGCCAGGGAATAAAAGAAAAGGGAGCTTCCCTGTAAAAAGTAGATGCCATGCAGCTTTTCAGAGGGGATTTGTCTTGTGGGCGTGGAAATGCTGGTGTAATTCAGGATCGTTTGATCCAGATCCAATGTGCCGCTGGTGGGCATAGAGAAATGCGCTCCGCTTACGGTGACAGAAATAGAGTCCGTATATTTCCCATCGCCGGCAGATGCACGGATCTCTGCTGAGCCTGGCTCGACCGCAATGATGCGGCCGGTATTGGATACGACAACAATATCCGGGTCAGAGGATTCCCAGGAAATATCATCCGCAAGAAGCGGATTCAGCAAGGCAGTGACAGATGCGCTTTCGCCTACATGAAGCTCTGTCTTTTCTGCAGTGAGCTTTAGGGTGCTGTCAAGCGCATCTAGATCGTGCCAGTTGACTTTGTAGCTGGAATCATCCATCAATGTTTTCAAAGTATCCCAGCCGCTGGAGGAGGAGAGATGCGCGTAAATATCCATGCCGTTTGTGCCAAGCGTGCTGGCATAATTGTAGGAAAAGGTCGGAGCGTCTCCCTGAAAGATCAGCGTTGTCAGCGCATGACAGGTATAGAAACTGTCATAGCCGAGGTTCGTCAATCCGGACGGCAAAATCACTTTTTTGATGTTCTGATTATATGACATGGCATTGTCTGCAATCTGAGTGACTGTATCCGGCACGGTCAGCACGGCAGCCTTCCATGCGTGCGGCACGGTCAGCAGGCTGCTCATCTTTTTATTATAGAGAATGCCGTCCGCAGATGCATAGTTGGGATTATCGGGATCAACTAGGATGCTTTCCAGATTGGTGCAGTTGGAAAGGGAAGCAGTATCCTCAAAGGTTGTCAGTGCGGCAGGAAGCTGCAGTGTGCGCAGGGCAGTGCAGCCGCTGAATGCAGCACCGCTTAGAGATTCCGTCCTTTCCGGAATCTGAATGTCAGCCAGGTGGCTGCAGTTATAAAAAGCGTGATCGTGAATAGAAAGCAGTGTGTCTGGAAGTGTGACACTTGTCAGACGGTTACAGTTGTAAAAAGCATTTGAACCGATGCTGGTAACGCCGTTTTGAATGACAACAGAACGGATCTGATTGGTGTAGATCGAAAATGGTGTGACCTTTGTGTCATCATCCCAACGATAGGATGCATAATCGTACATCTCACCGACACCGGAAATGGTCAGTGTACCAGTGGCAGCATCCAGCGACCAGGTCAGTTCTTCTCCGCAGTATTGGTCTGTTGTGCTTTCAGTAAAAGAAATGTTTTCCTTGGCTGCATAGGATGCGGCAGTACTCCCGGCGCTGCCGATTATCGTGAAATCATTGATGCTGTAAAAATCGCCATAATCACTAACATAATAGCCAACCGCATGGTCTCCGATGTAGGTGACGCTTTCCGGGATCTCCAGTGATTTCATAGATTCGCAGCCAAGCATTGCATAATATTCAATGCGCTCCAAAGAATTCGGAAGCGTAATAGAGCAGATGTCTTTGTTGAAGCCAAAGCATTCCGCAGAAATTGAAACAGTTCCTTCCGGCACGATCACATCTTCTGAAGATCCATGATATTGATAGAGACAGCTGCCGATCATAACCAGATCATCTGAATTGTTCTCTATGTAAGCTGTGCCGTCAAAGGCATTTCGCCCTACACTGCGCAGGGAATCCGTTCCTGAAACAGATGCCAGATCTTCGCAGTTCCGGAATGCTGCATCGCCCACATAAACGGTCTGATTGAGATCCAGTGAAGTGAGAGCAGCACTGCAGGCAAATGCTGCGATCACAGTTACGCCGTCAGGCACCGTGAAATCAGTCTTTGTTCCGGAAATCCGGTACAAGATATAACCGCCCAGTACAATGGCATCTGAATCGTCTGCATTTACCATTGCAGTTCCATCAAAAGCATCCTGGTCAACGCGCTGAATATTCGGCCCAAAGCGGACACTTTTCAATGCAGAGCACTGAAAGAATGCTTCTTCGCCAATGGTCTCCAGAGAATTCGGCAGTTCAACACTGGTCAAAGCGCTGCAGGATTCAAACGCATAAGTACCGATCTCCGTCAGATTTTTTGGCAGATTGATGCTTGCCAGCTGACTGCATTTCCAGAATGTTCCATACGGTACTGTGGCCATCTGCTCCGGAAAATGTACACTTGTCAGAGCTGCACAGCTGTAAAAAATACGATAGCCCATTTCGGTTATGGTGTCCGGCAGATCGATCTGCTGTAAGCTTGTGCAGTCAGAGAACGCGTCGTTTCCGATCCGTGTAACAGAATCCGGAATGGTGATCGTTTTGAGTTTTTCCAATTCACAAAAGATATAATCACCGATAGAAGTGATCCCGTCATGAATGACCACCTCTTGAATAACGTCCTTGTACGTATAAAATGGCATTGAAGAGTAGTACGAAGTAGCGTCCTCGATCTCTCCAGACCCTGTCAGCGTCAGAATGCCGCTTTTGGTATCCAGCGTCCATGAGATGTTTTCTCCGTAAGTGCCGGAATAGGAATCTTCCAGCGTTGTATCATCGTCGTTTTGCACAGGGATCTCTTCTGAGGTCAGGTCTGACTCTGTTTCTTCGCTGTCGTCTTTGTCATCTGTTAAAGCGTTGTAAAAGTCCGGCGTATGCTTGTCGACAGGAAGATGACCGCCATCCGTGTCCGACCCGGATTCTGTCGTTTCAGAAGCTGTCTCTTCTCCAGACGCTTCCGGAATCGTTTCAGCTGTCGTTGTGACAGAGGTATCTGCCGGGGCATCTTCCTCTGCCGCAGCCGGAAAAGCGGACAGCGTTCCGGATGCCAGTATGCCTGCCAGAAACAGAGCGGCAGTTTTTTTCCAATGCAGATTCATGTAAACATTCCTCCATTTCCAATTTTGGCGCAGGGCGTGACTGAGGCACTGCGCAAATCCCCAATGGTTTTTCACACATAACCTGGAGATATCCCTGCACACATTTTTTGAGAACAATCATTCACAAAACATTCTGATTGTTCTGATTCTATTTTACCATATTTTTCGTATTGCGTCAACAAAAAAATCCAGAGTCTATATGAAAATATTACTTAAAAAAACAGCAAAAAATTATGCCAATTGCCTTGTTCGATTGCTTTTTTCAAGACAAGCATCGTAAACAGGGTTGGCTGTTATAGCAAAGGCTCAGGAATATAACAAAAATCCGGTGGGATTACGGAGAATCCTACCGGATTTATGCTAAAATATCAGTCAGTCATTATGACAATTCGTATAAGCCAGAGACAAATGCGGAGAAACTGTCGGAAACGTCATAAGTCTCATCGCTTTGTACCCAGAGTACAACCTTGCTGCCATGCATACAATAATAATTTCCAGAGGAGTCAACGGCAAACGGGAGTAATCCCTTTTCATGAAAGTATGAGATGCACTTATAGACGTTCTCTTTATCTTCCGGATTGTAAGACAGCAAGAGTTTTACATCATACTCTTTTCCGTTTTTGGTTTTGACTGTATTTGGAGATGGCCGGCCGCCATTATGCTTTATGATACAATTTTTTAAGTCATCTGGTATTGTGATGTGATAATTTGATTCAAATTGTGTAACAGCATCCGGATCGGTCAATGGCTTGATTTTTTTCCAATGGACTTGGTTCATTTGAATTTCCTCCTTTTTTGAAAATGATTTTAGGGGATGCTTGAAAAATGTACGGATTTTTCAAACAGGCTTTAATATCCGCCGCCCCACAACGCCTTTCCTCCGGTATGTGCAGCGCCGCCCTGCGTGCGATCATGGTCTTCTACCTTAACCAGCTGCATTTTCCCGTACTCTTCGTTATGATGCCAGACATAGCCTTCCGGTGTGTCTCCGCAGAGAATGTCATCGTACTGCTCATCGGTAAATTTGGAGGCAAGTTCAGGATCTTTTGTGACAGATTCCTTCAGATCATTGTTGCATTCTCTGAACTGCACTGCATTGGATGCTGTTACATTGCCTTCTGAAAGATGATGCTGAAACGTACTTTTCATTTCCGGGAAAACGCCTTCAATGAGATTGCCCTTGAGGTTTACGATTCGCCTCTTATAGGGAACGCCGTTTTCGCTGCATTTGCCTTCCATATCACAGCGGTCTGTTCGATAATGAATGATTCCATCCGGGGATTCTGTACATTTGTCAAGCTGTTTGTCTGTCCAGCCCAATTGCTCCTTCAGAGACTGTCTTCTTTCCTCTGACAGCTCACAGAGCTTCGGCTGTTCCACCCCACGAGAATCAATCGGACGTTCTGAATCAGAAAAGCGAGGCTTTTCGGGATGCTCTCCGATGTCTTTCAGGCTCGGCTGCTCCACATTTCTTTCAGTAGGTCTGCCGGAATCATCAAATTTTTTTCCATTTTCAACGCTTTTTGAGGCAAGTTCTTTGGCAGTTTCTTTGACGGCTGCTGCCAGCTTTTCGATCATTTCATCCACCTCTTCTTGAAATAGTGTACCCGGACATCCTCAATGGTATCGTTTTCCGGAAATTCTTCATGCGCTTTTCTGCAAATGTAATAGCAGATCTCTGCCCGTTCCTTTTCTGTGAAGTCCGGGAAAATCGGAGAGATGTTCTCGATCATCATCTGTCCAAGTTCACCCAGTGTGGAGCAGGTGCGGTTCGTTCCGTCGAAAACCACTTTCCAGTTAAAACGGCTTGTGATGAAGTCTGCCATAGCCCATTCGTAAACAAGGCCTTTGTTTTTCATATCCTGGATAAGCTGACGGCGAACCTTTGCCGGACAGCCGGAACGCAGAACATCTTCCGCTGATGCCTGACCGGAGAGCAGCTTTTTCAAGATCTCCTGTTCGGAAACCACTGCTGCTGCCGGGGCTGTGTTTGCAGGCAGATCAATGCTCTTATATCTGGGAATGCTGCACAGAACAGCCTCCTGCCAGTTGTTCTGATATACCGCTGCAACGCCTGTGGGCAGTTTGGACAATTCCTGCGTCTGATTTTCATTCAGTGCCATAGCGGTTCCTGTGATTTCTCTGTCCTTGCCTTCCGGCAGCCGCAGTACGATTTTGGTATTTGTATTTCTGATGACGGCAGTATCCAGCAGCTCCGGAGCCTGGTCGGCAATGACAAAGCCTTCGCCGTATGTTCGCATCTCTGCAATCGCATTCGTCAGCATTTCTACGGATTTTCCCTGTAAATTTGCAGTTTCCTGTCCCTGTTCTGTGGAAGTCTTTTTCAGCAGGTTGTGTGCCTCTTCCAGCACAGTGACATGGCGCAGTTCACTGTCTGTGCCGACTTGCTTTGCCATGCGGTATTCCTGCAGCTTCAGAACAAGAATTCCCATCATCAGTGATTTGGTCTCTGTTGAGCCAACCCGGCTGAGATCAATGATGGTGTTGGAATTGAAAAGTGTTTCGCTGGCGATTTCCTGGTTGGAGAAGATCATGCCGTTGATGCCGTTTGTCAGAGATTTCAGACGAGTTTTCAGAGAACCCTTGTAGTCGCTGCTGGTGTCTCCGGAGTAGTCGGAATCATTGATTACATTTTCCAGTTCTCTCAGAACGTCCTCAAATGTGGGAAATAGTCTGCTGTTTACTGGATTCACTGACAGCATCATATCCCATCCGGCAGATTCATATGCCCGGATAATGGAATCTTTCAGAACCGCAGGCATAGCAGCATACATGGGCCAGCAGACGTTGAACAGTTCTGTCAGCCTGTCAATGTGTTCCTGCACATGAATTCCATTTTCAAAGGAGAAAGGATTCATTTGAATCAGCCTTCCCATGTTTGGATTTGTTCCAAATACATTTGCATTCTTGAATTTGGTTTTGTATTCTCCCTTTGCCGGTTCAATGACAAGATAGGGGATCTTTTTGTCAGCCAGCTTGTCCAGAATGTGATAGATGGTATTGCTCTTTCCGGAACCCGTTGAGCCAGTCACAAAAGTGTGCATCGTAAGGCTGTTGACATCCAGTTCTACCTTCATGTTTGTGGTTTCGTTCAGATGGAAAATATTCCCCAGCTCCAGCTTTCTTGTCACCAGATCACTGCTGCCGCTTTTGTGGTTTACGATCACTTCCTGGCCAAATACAGCGTGTTCAGCAACTGGCAGACCGCAAACTGATTTCCTCGGCAGGCTCATCTGGATCGCCAGCTCCTTGGTGCTGACGAGAGAGGCAGGGGAGACAAAATAAGGAGTATCGTTACCTAAAACATAGTTCAAAAACTTCGGATGTGAAAAATGAGTGATATAACTTTTCAGCATGGGGAGCTTGTCAGATGTTCCCCAGGTGTTGATTGCCGAACGCTCCACGCCGCTTTTTTCGCCGGAGATCAGAGAATGATACGATGCTGCGGCAGCCTCGGAAATGGCACGGTTTTCGCTGAGAAAATACGCTGCACAGTTCCACATTCCGATGCTTTCGCACTCGTCGATCCGTTCGATCTGCTTTTTGATGCGTTCCATCATATTGCTGACCATAAGATTCTGAGACTGTAACATAATGCCCTTGGAAGATCCCAGTGTGTCTGTCAGTGTCTCAGACTGTCCGAAGTTCAGCGCCTCGCTGTAGGATGAACTTGTACCATGCTGCGTGGTAGTTCCGGTGGTTTTTGTGTTTGTTTTGCTGATATTGTCCGCATGGCTTTTACTCTTGGCTTTCGAATCAGAAATGCCCTTGGTCAGAGCCTTGGAAACTGTATTTGAAATTGAAACAGAATGGCTGCTGCCGGTGGTTTTGGAATGGGATTTTGTTTTTGAGTGAGAAACCCCTGCGTGAACCCCGAATCCCTTTACTCCACCGTATACTCCACCATTCACTCCGTTGGTTGTGGATTCGCCCTCAGTCGTACTGTGATTCGTGCCGTCTGTTACGGTTGTGCCTTTCGTATTTGTGTTGGTTTCGCTGCTGTTGACGCCGTGTGTGTCTGTTTCTCCGGTGGTGTCTGTTGTTCCGACCGTATCTGCTTTCGAAGTCGCCTCATTGGTTCCGGTGCTGTCGTTTGTTCCCTTTGTCGTTGTTTGAGTTTGTCCGCTTTGCTGCGTGTTCGAAGTACTTGAACCAGTCGAGGTATTCAGCTGATACTGCATACTTGCGAACGGGGAAAGCTGGGTATAAACGGATTCCAGCTCCACACGGTATTCATGCAGTTCATCATAGGGGACTGCGTCTGCAATGAAAACAGCGGTGTAGTCCTTTTCCTGCATACTGATTACAAACTTTTCCAGTCCCTGCAGGAAGTCCTTGTTTTCATAGAAGTCCTTGTCTTGTTTGAAATCCGGAATGCAGGTGACAGCAGAAACGGATTTTGTCTCTGCCTGGATGGCGCTTTTGATCTCCTCCATTTTGTTGATGTCGAATTCGTTGTCGAATTCACTTCCCGGAAATTGTCCTTTCAGACTGGTCTCCAGGATCTGGCGAAGTGTTCCGGTGAAGTCCTTTTCATCGTGATTTCGGACACCGATATAAAAGTTGGTCTTATGGTTTTTGTTCTGGATCATCAGCACAAGGGTGCTGTTTTTTCCGGCAATTGTCTGAAAGACAGTCGCAAGTTTGGAGACGGAGAACTCTTCTTTCTCGTATACCAGCTTTGTGATATGAAACCACTGATAAGGCTCACTCTTAAACTTTTCCTCATCAAAATCCGGCTCGATGATCGGAAGGTCGGAAAGCCTTGTGACATAGCTTTTCATGATCTCATCATCGATCAGCTGCAAACAGTTTCCCACGTTTTGTTCCAGAACCTTGATGGTCGGGAACTGCTCCCGGGTTTCGTCTGATTCCATGTAGTCCGGATAGAGCGGTACAGCGGCTGTGCTTGGTTTCAGCTGCAATTCCCGTGCCGGCTCTTGTTCGGCAAACGTGGCATTTTCTTCAGGCAAGTCGAGTGGTATAGGATCATTTGTGGCTGCAGCCATTTCCGGTTGTTTCCAGTCTGTTGATGCAGCTTTTATTTCAGGTGCATCGAGACCTCTGCGTTTTGCCATAAGAGAATCACCCCTTTCTGATTTGGTCATATAAGAATGCTCCGCCGATTGCCGCAGCACCAACTGCGACAACAGTTGCAGAGCCGGCGACGATCCCGGCAACGCCGGTGACTGCGCCTACGATCTTGACGCCGGTGGAAATTTTCTCACCGATTTCCCTCCCAGGGATATCCACATCATCGTTTCTCTGTGATCTTTCGTGATAAATTTTACCTTCCTCATGTGTGCCGTTCGCACTGCCTATCTGAGGATTGTTTCGATGGGATGGTCTTTTGGGTTCAATTGCGGATCTGATATCTGAGTTTTTGTTTGGGGACGAGCTTGTCTGCGGTTTTTGGAGCGACTTTGTCACTGGTTCTTGACGATTAGAACCACGATAATTACGATTGCCGCCAAGACCAGCAGGGGAAGAATGCAGCCCGCCCCCGACGCTTTTTTTGGGGATGTACCACCGTTCTGGGGGCGCTGATTCTGGGAGCTGGTGTTGGAAGAGGTTCTTCTTTCAACTGCTCTTCTGACATCCTCGTCTCCTGTATTTTGAGACTGCTGCGTATAAGACTGCTGCGAAGGATAGGACTGAGTGGTACTCTGCTGTGCCTGTGTCTCAGCGACAGCTTTCTGCTGCGCCTCAACAATGGCTTTCTGCTTTGCCTCAGCGTCGGCTTTTCGCTGTGCCTCAGCAGCGGCAGCTTTTGCCTCATTGACTCTCCGTACCTCGGCATCTCTTTCCGCCTGGATTCTTGCGATTCGGTCGCTGTACAAGATCTTAGCCACTTCACGCATATGCGCCAGACGTTCCTTGGATGGGTTCTCCATGAAGTCGTTTTTCAACTGAACCCAGTACTCTTCGTCTACATGGCTTGTCACCATAGGGTGGAGTTCTCTGTGTGCTTCAAACAGGGCGTTATTTCTGACGCAGTAGTCATAGTCTTCCTGGTATTTTTCAAATGTCGGATCGCCGTCCAGGCAATCGCAGAAAGTATACTTGAGCGACAAAGTGTCTCCATTGTCGACTGCAAGCTTTACATTATTGTGCATATTGATTCCTCCTTATTTCTTTGTGCTTTTTTTCACCGGAATTTCTTCCACAATTTCTTTCATCACGGGTACATAATCATAAGTGGGACGATATTCTACGTCATCTACCCATTCATAGGCATTCACTTCTTTGAATGCGGATTTCGCACCAAAGAATCCCTTGACGCCATTCAAAATACCGCTTTTCTGTTCCATGTGAGAGCCGACTTTTACTTTATGATGCCCCACGACAACCCGCTCTTCGCCGGTTTTTACTTTTTTTACACCGTCCTGAATCACTCTACGACGTTCCATCACTTTTCTCACGTCTGCCATAATCCACCTCTCCTTAAACGTTCAGTGCCTCTGCAATTTCCTTCAGATTATCCTGAATGAAATATGCCATCTGCGTGCATTCTTCCTTTCGCTTTTCCAGATCATCGCTTTGTTTCGTGCATTCTTCCAGTTCAGCATATTTTTCTTTGATTAGGTTGTCGATTTCATCAAACGAATCCATAAACTGCTGTTTCAGCTGATTGATGTACTTTGTGGATTCCTTGATCAGTTCGGCACACTCCTTGTCCAGATTCTGTCTGATTGGAGTAGTAAGCTTAACCTGAAGTTCAGCAGTGTCAACAACATATTTTTTTACGGTGTATTTCTCTTTGACTTCTTTCGGGATTTCTTCCACAATTTCTTTTATATTAGGCACGTAATCATAGGTGGGGCGATATTCCACATCATCTACCCATTCATAGTCATCCACTTCTCTGAATGCGGATTTTGCGCCGAAGAATCCTTTAATGCCATTCCAGACACCGCTTTTCTGTTCTTGGTGAGAGCCGACTTTTACTTTATGGCTACCAACAACAACTCGCTCTTCGCCGGTTTTTATTTTTTTCAAACCGTCTTGAACTTTTCTTTTCTCCTTGAATTTTTTAACGTATGTTTTCGTGCGTTCTTCTTCTACATCTTTGTGAATTTCATCAACTTTCTGTTCCTGCTGCTTTCCGATTTTTCCGGAAGAGGAATATTCACCTGCATTTGCCTTCATGCGGGAAAGAATACCCTCGACCAGGTCAGAAGTTCCGAAATCCAGAGAAGAACCAACGCTGCTGTCAAGATCATTCAGCTTTTGCTGATAGGTTTTAATTAGCTTTGTGCTGGTTTCTGTCACTTCTTTCTGAATAACAATTTCCATCTGTGCGCTTAGATTGGAAAGAACATCTGCTGCGTTATCAGAAAAAGTGTTGACAAATCGCATTGCCTCCGGGCGTCCTTCAATTTTTGCATCAACGTGCTTGAAATTTCTAATAAGCTGAACATTTGCCTTGTTGATCAGATCCTTTGCATTCTTTTCGATCTCGGGAATCGGATCGATCGCCTCGATCTGTTCCTTGAATTTCTTTGCCTCGTTGCCCTTGTCAATGAAACTGTTAACCGCCGCACTTCTCTTTTTGATCTCCTCAGCCTCTTTGCCGCCGGACAGCGCCGCCAGCTTTGCGCTTGTACTCTTTTCGCACTGGTGCAGCTGTGCCTCCAGCGGCTCTACCAGGTCGTGGATCTTCTTTGCCTTGGCGTATTTCTGTACATATGCACGGATCGCCGACTCGATGGAGTAGATGCCGCTGTGGATCAGTGCCTGTTCTACATAATTGTTGGATTTGACCGCATCGTCCAGTTTCTGCCGCAGCTTTTCCTGTTCACTGGGGGTAAGGGTAGAATACTGCTCCAGGTGGAGTGCGTCGGTATTGTTCAGCTTTACCATCTTTGAAAAAAGATCTTGCTCGCTTGGCTTGCTCATCAGCTGCATCACCAGCATCGGGTCTGTCATGACCTTGTTGAGATCTGTTTCCGTGGAACGCAGTCCCAGCGCAGTAAATGCAGAGCAGGGGAAGATCTGCGGATCATCAATGCCATGCTTTGCAAGATAATTTCTTGTGATCTCAATGGCATGAGGAACACTGTCGTCTTCTCCCACGGCATCCATTTTGTTGATGACAAACAGGAATCTGTCTCTGGTTTCCTTGCCGCCTTTGCGAATCTCCTCTGCCACATAATTCAACAGGTTTTCGTCATCGTTGGTTGCAAGCTGGGTGTAGTTCAAAATGTAGAGAATCATATTCTCTGTAGCGCTGTTGATGTTTTTATAGGTGGTCTCACGGTGGTTCGTGTTGCGTGCGTTATTCGGACCAGGGGTGTCAACCAGTTTCAGCTTGGTTTCGGTGACGTTCAGGAACGGAACGTCGCCCTCGATGGCAACCTTTGCAATGTTTTCGTTGTCGTTCAGCGAGTTCATGTCCTCATAGGTCAGATTCTCAATCGACTTGATCTGTGAATCGTCACGGTCATAAACCGTTGCAGCATAGCCGGTGCTGTCGTTGTCCAGGATTTCTGTGATGATCGCCGTACACGCCTCATTCTTGGACGGCATCAGCTTTTTGCGCAGGAGCGCATTGATCAGCGTGGATTTGCCAGAGCTCATGGTAGCGATCACGTGGATCGGGAACACGTTGTCCTGGACACGCTTGAATGCACCTTCCAGACCTTCTTTATCCGAATTGCTGAGGCTGTCGGTAAAATACGGGTCTTCCATCAGATCGTTGTATACGACCATGAGCTTGTTGTACACCTCTTTATCGCCGAGTGCCTCTTCAAAGGTGGTGGTATAATTGCCGATGATGCTCTTTCTTTGTGCGTGTTCAAACGCATCTTTTACGTCGTCATAGTCCAGTGCGTTGCCGTGGAATGTGACACGAAATTCCCGGTCGCCACGCTCTGAACGCAGCGCCTCCGGCAGCATTCCGATCCACTTCTGAAGACGCTTTCCATGAATCATCTGTGCCACGGGGCTTTCCGCAGAGAGCGCATTGTTGTTGATTTTGATAGTGGTGGAAAGACGATACGGGTTGTACTTGATATAAACCTCTGTCATTTTTATCCTATCCTTTCATGTGAATAAATGTATCAATTGCAGACATCAGCGAACTCAGACCGCTGTGGACAATTGCCTGTCCGAACACGTCGTTTTTCGCTTTTGCATCTGTCAATTTCTGATGAATGATTTTTTCTTCCTTTTTCGGAAGGTGATAGTACTGTTCCAGGTGAAGGTTTTCATTCTGGATCAGTGTGTTGATCGGGGCAAAATGATTCATATCCGCTGCATTTTTATACAGCTTCATGATCGACTCCGGATTGCTGAGATCCAGATCATACTTTTTTGCCAGCGTTTGCGCATGAAATGCCACGGATGCCGAAAACGGGAATACGATCGGGTTGTGATAGCCGATCTTTTTCAGATCATTTGTGATCTGCCGGAGCTTGTCCGAAAGTGAGGTGTCGTCGCAGTCATGATGATCTATCTTGTTCAGCAGGAAAATTACCGGCGTATCCGGATCCAGGGTTTCCTTGATCTCGTGCAGATACCGGTCGTTGTCATCCGTGCTTTCTACGGTGTAGTTTATGACATATAACATCAGGTCATATTGTTGTTTTGCAATGACCTGTTTGGTGATTTCTCCGTGGTTTTTGTGTTCCGCCGAGTTGATGCCCGGTGTGTCCAGCAGCATCAGTCTTGCCTCCGGAACTGCATTCTGGAAATAAGTAGCTTCATAGGAGAGCAGGTCAGTTTCCGCCTCGTTGTCACTCAGAACAACGGATGCGCCATCGATGATCGGTTTTTTGGAGGTTTCCCATTTCCCGATCAGGTTGTCTTCAAAGGGTTTGTTGTAAATGCAGTGGATTCTGCCTGTGCAGGCCTCGTTTTGCACCTTGGCAATCTTTTTGCCCACAATGGAGTTGATTAAGGTGGACTTTCCGGCGCTCATGGTTGCAGTAATCAGAATCCGGAACGGCTTTTGCTTGGCATAGTTGTAATTTTCTTTGATGCAGCAGAGCCATTTCTTTTTCTTCTTGTTTTTCCCGTCGGAAATAATTTTTTGCCACGCAGCATTTGCATCTTTGGAGAAGGTGTAGATGCTCTTGAGTGCGCTGTCATAATAGATTCCGGTTATTTTTTTGACTTCCTCCAGCATTTTTTCGGACAGGATTTTCTTATCATAGCCGGAAATAATCATAAGATCATAGTAAATGCAGGAATTGATATCATTGGGAATCTTGCAGCGGATATTTGATGCTTTCGTTTTGAGTTGAAATGAACTGCGGTAATGTTCAAGGATCGCCCGGGCATATGACGAGTCAAGCTTCAATTTTGAAAAGGTGTCTTGCAGGAGAGAAAAATAAGCCTGCTGCACAAGCGCATTTTCTTTTTTTATCGGGTGCAGTGCAATCGGAATGGAAAAAGCCATTTTGCTTTCTGTCGGGCTGCTTTTCTTGGTCTCTTTTTCCGTTGCTTCCGGCTTTGTATGAGACTGCGCTGTCCGATTTTTCTTTTCGGCGGAAGAACGCTCTTCCTTACGCAATTCACGGCTGTATAAAGCATATTTTTTCTTCGCCTCAGGCAGTTTGGACTTTTCCAGATACTTCAGCGCCTTCTCTATATCTTTTTCTGTTCCGTATCCCAGACGGCAGCATTCCGCCAGAGCAAGCAGCGCCCATGGGAACTTGTAATAGCTATAAGCTGCCTTGAAATTTTGGAAGGCAACTGCATAATTGTTCCTTTTCAGCGCGTTGATCCCTTCCTGATAGATAAGCATATCTGAAGTGGCTTTCGGCGGCGTGATTTTGTACAGAGGTGCTTTTCCGCAGAAACTACAGGTTTCGCGGTTTGCCTGATTTAATTTTTTGCAGGATTTGCATAATTTGAATTTTTTTGTGTCGATTGGTTTATGACCAATTGGTATATTGGAAGTCCCATTGCATGATGGACAAATATAGGTATCTGTATTATTTACTTTCTTACATTGAAAACAAATTCGTTGTATTGTTTTTGACTGATAGATCATCAGTTTATAACCTCTCTTTCAAAATCAGTGAATAAAGCTGTTAAAAAAGCAACTCTTCCTGTCAAAAGCGACAACAAAAAATGGATACATTCTTATTATAGATCATATAGAGTCTATTGTCAAGGCGAATTTCGACATTAATTTTAATGTCATTTAGAAAATACAATAATGAATTCTATACAAAAGAACAATGCCATGAATATCATTTTGATTGGAAATAAGGGGAAAAGATGTATAAAAATTTGTCTGTATATTTATTGCTGACACTTTTCATTATACACAGCATCTGAGACATACGCCTGTCCGTTCAAATAAATGTTACAGTTGCCGTAAAAAGGATCTGAAAAATAGATGTGATGTTCCAGTAGGGGATGTTGCCTTAATAAAAAAAGCCCCTCAGGGCAGGCATTCGAAAAATCCGACGCTGCACAAAGGGGCTGTTATATCTCAGAATAAATAATGATCTACAGGAAACTGTTTTTCCGATACTGACTGGGCGTTTGTCCAACGTTTTTCTGGAACAGCCGCATGAAATATTTTGCATCCAGATAACCGCATTGCACAGCGATTTCCTCTACATGAAGCGTGGTGCTCAAAAGCAGATATTTTGCACGGTTCATTTTGGCATGTATCGTGTCCTGCACATAACTGATGCCAAAAAAACTGCGATATAGATTGCGGAAATATCCCACACTGAAATGCAGTTGTTCTGCCGCTTCCTCCATGGATGCGGTCTGTTCCGGATGCTGATACAATTTTCTGCGGCAGGCAAACAGCTTTGTACAATACGGGCTTTGCAGCTGTTTTTGTACTTTTATGTGCTGCTCTGTGATTTGCTGCCTGAGATGTTCTTCCGCTGCCGATAATGAAAAGTCAGAACAGACACCGCTGTCGTTTGCATAATACCATGCACTCGTTTCGCAAACCGCCGGAAATCCCAATTGATTGGACAAAAAAGTGTATAGCAGATCCCTCACAGTTTTGGTGTCCTGTGCATTGCTACCGGTTTGCAGAATGCCGTACTTTCCATTTTGAAAGTATCCGCAGACTGTCGATGGAAACAGCTTTTGAAGAAGTTTTGCGATTGCTGCAGCATGACGTACCGCTTTTTCCTGCTGCCTGGTGGAAAAGCTGTCCCGAAAGAACTCGAATTTCAAGATGTGCAGGGACAGAATGCTGTCCGGAGCGGCAGACAGCATCTGTTGGATTTGATTTCGAAAACCGGTTTCGTGATATAGTCCTGTGACGGAATCATAAGTGTCTGAAATGTTCTGGCAGGCAATATAATACTGAATATCATTTTTCATGCGCAAAAATTCCAGTCCGTTTGCAACTGTTTTTGCCCAGTTGCGGAAGATCGGCTCATAGGTGTAGATGCCGCTGTAGGAAAGCACAGCGTACCCCAGCTTGCGGTTGGCGAAAAACAGCGGGCTGAAATATGCCGCAGAAAGCGGCTCGGCAGGAAAGAAACCGGACAGCCTGGAATCGGAACATACTCTTGCAGAGTCGGAAGGGTGCAGGATAGAATAGCAGGTCAAGCTGTGGCTCTGCGGCATCTCTTGGTTCCAGTCTTCCAGCAGACAGAGATAGATCTCTCGCACATGGGGTATCAGATAGTGAAACGCTTTTAGTGCTGCCAGGAATTCCTGCATGGAACGGCATTCTGTCAGTCGAAGCTCCAGCTGACTGAACAAACTTAGCAGCTGGAACTTCTGCTCGTCCCGTATCTGTACCAGTTCTGTTTGCAGCTGCATCTGGTTTGTGCCGCAGCGGCAGGTGTCCCCAGGGATCATTGTTCCTGTCATCGGCAAAAATTTTGGTTTCGGTTGTCCTTTCATCCGTCCAAATAGCGCAGAAACCGCATTCATACCCAATGCAAAACGATTTCGCTGAAAGGTCGTTAAAAGGGGCGTATGATAAATGCGCTCCCGGATATATTCATATCCGACAACAGTGATTTCCTCCGGGACGGAAATGTGATGCTGTAAAAACGTATCCAGCATACCGTATGCCATATAATCGTTGGCGCAGATCACAGCTTCCGGCATGGCACGTCTGCCCTGGATATACTGTTCTGCCAGAGCGTTTCCGGAATTGAACCAGAAATTGCCGAATTGTATCTGCCCCTCAGAAACCGGAATGCCGTGAGTTTTCATTGCCTTTTGAAATCCTGCCGCGCGCTGGTGGGAAATTTCGACCTGTACATGACCGGTCAGCATATCAATTTTCCGAAATCCATGCACCTCGATCAAATGGTTGGTCAGTGTTTCAAAGTCCTCTTTGTCACTGGTATTGATAAAGGTGAATTCCGGCAGAGAAAATTCCGGCAGCTCTGCTCCGACAGCAATGATCGGCACCGATGGACGGTCTCGGAGAAGTGACAGGATCTTTTGCTGCAATGGTTCGTTGATGATCGTTTCCGTCAGCAAAATTATGCCGTCCAGATCAGGTGAGGCGATCAGTTCATAGATCTCATTTTCTCCAAACAGGGCTTCATTTGTCTCGTTGGGATTATAAATGTTGGAAATGACTGCAACATCTGCTCCCAATTGATGTGCCTGTGTGATAATGCCTTTCAGCAGCTGTTTTTGTTCTGTGTCAGCCACTTGTGCAGCAATTACGCCGAACAGCGGACGTTTCATGCGGCAGCACCTTCCTTTACGCAGTGTTTTCTTTATTATATCGGATCCAATGCAGAAAGTCAATAAAAAGATGTGCAGATTATCCACATAATGTGCAGAAAATCGGTTTTCTGAATCATACAGATGTGATATAATTATTTTCAGAAAGAGAAATACTTTTAGAAGTATTTTACAAGACGGGAACGGAGGTATGTTATGAGAGCTTGTCACTTCAAAAAATGGCTTTCTGCGGCGCTTTCCGGAATAATGGCGGTATTATTGCTGGCAGTGCCCTTTTCCGGGACAATTGCAGGGAACTCAAGCACATGGCAGTCTGTACTGGGGGCAGAACCCTTTTCGGCACAGGCGGCGGGGACATTCCGGCGGCCGGTGTCCAACACCCAGCCTATGTGGATCGTGCATATTGATTCATGGAACTATGCAGACCCGGCGAAGATCATCGATTTGATTCCGGAAGATGTACTGCCTTATGTGGTGTTTAACATCTCCCTTTCGATCAACTGGGACAGCACCAATCATAAGTGGCTGATGGTGCAGGATGGATACGAATGCGCAAAATCCTGGCTGCGTACCTGTGCAGACAAAGGGGTCTGGACGATGATCCAGCCGTCCAGCGGCGGACAGTCTCATTTTCCGGACTACAACGCATCCACCGATTATGAGAATACGATATTTGCTGAATTTTTCCGGGATTATCCCAACTTTATCGGATACAACTACTGCGAGCAGTTCTGGGGCTTTGAAAGTGCAGACTTTCCGATTACCTGTAAACAGCGGTATCAGCATTTTGCAGCGCTTTTGGAATTGTGCAATCGCTACGGTGGTTATCTGGATGTCAGCTGGTGCGCCAACCAGTGGAGCGCCGGCATCAATCCCATTGCCATGCTGAAACAGGTGCCGGAATGGGAAGAATCCTGCCGCAAGTATCGGGACAATTTTATACTGGAAGAAAAATATACCCAAGCAAGCTATATCGAGGACGTGGAGAGCGAGGTCTACGGCGCTTTCATCTCCGGCTATTGCGGAAACTTTGGCGTGCGGTATGATGAGACCGGATGGACAGATTCCACCTGGAGCGGAAGCGGCGTTTCCGCCAAAGACCAGTATCGTCTGGGAACTGGTATGCCGATCCACACCGAACGTATGGCGTTAAACGGAGCTACTGTTATTGACGGACCGGAACTGGTATGGGCAGATGACTTCAAGGAAACCTGGGGGACAACAGACAGCGACGGTTATCATGTGCGGGAATGGGCGATGTATGACCAGTATCAAAATACGGTGATCGACATTTTCCGGAAGGTGCAGGACGGCACCATTCGGATTCCCAGCCGTGCTGAGGCGATTGGACGCACCAAAGTTGTTGTCATCCAGGACGTAAATTCCGGAAGCAACGACGATAAGTACAGCACCTATCCGACTCTGTTTGAGGGACTGTACCGCATGGACAGCGACGGAAACCTTAAGGACAACCATAATCTCTACAAGAGCAACGGCCGTTATCAGACGATTCCTACGGTGTATGCACTGACAGACGATCTGGCAAAGTCGATTCCAGTACAGATCAGACAGTCCGAGATCTCCAGTCGCTGGATCAGTATTGCGGAAAAGCAGGCGGAGTTTAACAAGCTGTATCCTGCAGAATACTGGGGCAACTGTTATGCCGGACGGAACGAGAACACGTGGGTGACCTATAATCCCAACAAGGACGGCACGGCTGCCGGCGGATATCTGTCGCTGCAGTATAACACCTGTAAGGAACTGGAGTGTACCTACTCCGCTTATACCACCGGCATCATCCGGGAATACACAGATGCCATAGACATCTATGTCAATAATTATGACGAAGAGGATGCCAAGACGCTGAAAACAAATACATTCAAAATCTATGGCTGTACTGCAGAGCCTGCGCTCACTTATACAGACCGTGGCGTCAATCAGACAGCCAGCGAAGTGACTACTGCTTATGCAGACGGCACTTATACAATTACTGTCAGACAGAATGGCCCGGTGGATATTTCCGTTCAGTGCAGCGGCGTAGAAACGAACCGGCAGACAGCGTATCAAAAGGCAGCTTACACTGCACCGGCTTTTCCGGCATTTTACACCGGAACGCGGCAGTATGAGGGTGAATTTTTTGATACGAAAAATATAGAAGAAAATGTGACAAACGGCTGTTCCAGCGGAATTACCGGTTATCGGGGACAGGGATTCTTAAAATTTGGTGCAAAGGCAAATGCTGCTGCAAAAGACACTGTGACAACGAAAAAGGCAGGCACGTTTGAACTGACGCTGCGCTATGCGGCAACGGCAGATATTGCTAACGTGGACTTGTATGCAAACGGAAAGAAAATCAAGACGCTTTCCCTGAAAAAAGGAGAATCTTACAGCGATTGGAAGACTGTAACTGAAAAAGTGACCCTCTCGGAGGGTGAAAACACAGTGGAATTCAAAGCGAATGCAGCATTGCCCTGCGCACTCTATCTGGACTGCTTTACCGTAGATGGTGATTTCGGCAGCGCTGCCCCTGTATTGAAGCCGCTGAACGGCAAATACATTCAGAATCTGACAGTGCTGGATTCGGAAAATGGTGCGGATTGGTCGATCTATGAGAACTTTGGCGCAGGAACCGTATTGTTTGGCGATCGTGATTTTACTGCAGCAGATCTTCCGGATAATCTGAAGGGGGCTGAGGCGGTTCGCACTGCCTGTGATTCCAAGTCTGTGCTGACTGATCTGGCGGCATGCACTGCCGGAGAAACCATGACTATGTACGTGGCAATGGACACGAGAGTGACTGCTGATTTGCCGGCGTGGCTGAACGGCTGGAAGGATACGCACACATTTCTCCGCACTTCAAATGATGTGACAATGCGGCTGTACAAGAAGAATTTCTCGAAGGGTGACAGTATTACACTCGGAACAAACGGCGGCAGCGGAAACTCGGTCAATTATATTGTCCTGGCGGCAGAACAGGAAAAAATCTGTAAGGGTGATGTCAACCAGGACGGCACGATCAACGGCATGGATCTCGCTGCGGCAAGAGCAGGAAAAACTGCTGAATTTCAAGATACCCGCAGCTTCGATGCCGCTGATGTCAACGAAACCGGCGCGCTGGAATCAGAAGATCTGGAACAACTGCAGTCCTATCTGCTGGGCAAAATCCAGGCGTTTTCGGCAGAAACCAAAAGTATTACCGGAGAGGCATACATGCAGAATATTCAGAAACAAGTGGTAGAATTTGCGCCGGACAGTGCAGCCGCTGAGCAGGCAGGCGTGACTTACGGTACTTTTGAGAAGAAAACGTATGAGTCCAAAATCTGCGGCAGAAAGAAGAATGTCAATGTGCTGCTGCCGGCCGGCTATACGACGGACAAGAAATATCCGGTGCTGTATGTGCTGCACGGCTACTGGGGCAACGAAGATGCTCTGCTGGATGCAGGAGATGCTTCTTTGCGGCTGCGGCAGATCATCGGCAACGCCATTGCCGCCGGAGAAGCCAAGGATATGATCGTTGTTTTTCCGGACATCTATGCAAGCACCACACAGGATAAATGCACCGGACTGGATGCAGAAAACAATGCAGCATATGATAATTTTATCAATGTGCTGACCAAAGAACTGATGCCCTATATCCAGCAGAACTATTCTGTTCTGACTGGCAGAGAAAATACAGCAATCACTGGCTTTTCCATGGGCGGCAGAGAGGCGCTGAATATCGGCTTTTCCAGACCGGATCTGTTTGGTTATGTGGGCGCAATGTGTCCGGCTCCGGGATTGACTACAGATCTGATTCCGGAGGATCAGCTGAAGTTTGACGGCGTTTCGCCCTATCTGCTGTTTGTCAGCGCCGGATCAGATGACCAGATGGTCTGGTCGTCTCCCAAAACTTATCACGACGCTATGACCAAAAATAAGACCACACATATCTGGCACACAGTGACCGGCGGAGATCACGGCGGAAAAACCATCCGGCCGCATATGTATAATTTCATCCGTGCGATTTTCCAAAACGAATTTTGACACCTTGTATCATCTGATTTCCTATAAAAAGCCCGGGATCTGGTAAGACTCCGGGCTTTTCTTTTGTGTTTGATTCTTCTGCAGTTCAGAACCTGTCTTTACAGGAAAGGTATGCAGAGCTGCCTTAAATATAATACTCCGGTTCATTTTCCGCAGAAACATACTGATGCACGCTCTGGCGTATGACCAGGGTGGACTGCAGCTCCGTTTTCACCACAGCCTTATGTCCGCCGTTCATGCGGTCTGTCAGAATCTGAATTGCCAGATGCGCCATTTCCGCTTTCGGCAGGGAAACCGTTGTCAGCATGGGCGTGGTATACTGAGATTCTACAATGTTGTCGCTGGAGATGACAGAGGGATGATAGTACCAGTTTTTGCTCTGCGCCAGATATTTCAGCATTCCGATCGCCAGAATGTCGTTGGCGCAGTAGAATGCACTGGGCGGCGTTTCCAGCTGGGAAAAATACGCCATAGCCTGATAGCCGTTTTTCTCGTTGGGCGTGATGTCGTAGACATCGTCAATGTCCGGCGCAATGCCGTGGTGTACCAGCGCCTCCTGGTAGCCGATATACCGTGTCTCGTTGTGGCAGTCTCCCACATAGCCGATCTTTTGATGCCCGCAGGAGATCAGATAATTCACCGCCGTCAGTGCGATTTTTCTGCCGTCGCAAAGTACCTCATCCACCTCATAAGTGGTGGAATTGCGGTTGATGGAGATGAGATTCTTTTCATAGCGTTTCAGCGACTTCAATCCCTTTTGCGAGCATTTTCCAATGAGAATCAGCCCATCATGTTTTTGTTTGGCATCGTGAAACATCTGTGCCGCCGACTTTTCGATTTCCGGAAAGTCGGTCTTTTTTTCGCTGGAAAAGACAGCGTGCCGCCAGATGTTTTCGATCAGACCGCCGCTTTTGCGCACCTCGATTTCCACCAGCCGGAGCATTTCGCTGTAGAACGGGTCGGTCTCATCCGAGTTGACACGAGTCAGCAGGATGTTGATGTGAAAGATCTTTTTCGGCGCACTGCCGCTCTTCAAAGCTTTCGCCGCCTCATTTGGCACATAGCCGATTTCTCGTGCGGTCTGTAAGATGCGTTCTTTCAGTTCCATGGAGTGGCATTTGTGTTCCGGATCCCGCAGGACTCGTGCCACGGTAGAAACGGATGCCCCGGTAATTGCTGCAATTTTCGTGATCGACATTTTCCCTCACCTCATAGCCGATAATAACTATCTGTATTCTATATTTTATTATAGCGGACAGGATACGGCTTGTCAAGGCAAATGATAACGTTGTCAAAAATAGAATACTGGTTATCCTGTAGGGGAAATAGGAAAATAGAAAAACAGCCCATGTTTTCGCAGATTTCTTTCTGGCATCGTTGCCACCTATCTTTCCCAAAAAACCAAAACCGCTGCCCGTACCGCCGGGAAAGCGGTATTTTTTTGCCTGTTTTGCCGGGGGAAATTACGTGAAATGATAACGCTGTCACCATTCTTTCTGGACTTTTCGCCTGCGGTGGGGTAGAATGGAATCACACCAAGGGAATGAAACCCCTAAGACACATAGGAGAAAAAGGTGATAGCAATGAAAGAACCCGAACAGGAAAACATCATTACGGTTTCCCATCTGAACAAATCGTTCGTCAAGGACGGCACTTCGTTTCAGGTGCTGAAGGACATTGATCTTTCCGTAAAAAAAGGAGAGTTTGTCACGATCGTGGGACACAGCGGATGCGGAAAGAGTACGCTTTTGAAAATCATCTGTGGTCTGGTTCCTTACCAGGACGGCAGCGTTTCCCGGAATGGACACACCGTTTCCGGACCGGATGCACAGTGCGGCATGGTATTCCAGGATCACCGGCTGCTGCCGTGGCTGAAAATCAAGGACAATATCGGTTTCGGTATCCGGAACATGAAGAAGGCAGAGCGTGAGGAACACATTGCACGGCATCTGGAACTGGTGGGACTGAAAGGCTTTGAAAATGCCTATCCTTCTCAGCTGTCCGGCGGTATGTCCCAGCGTGTGGCAATTGCCAGAGGTCTTGCCGGGAATCCATCCATATTGCTGCTGGATGAGCCGTTCGGTGCGCTGGATGCGCTGACACGAATCCAGATGCAGAAAGAGATCCTGCGAATCCAGCGGGAGGAAAAGGTCACCATGGTCATGGTCACACACGATATTGACGAGGCAATCTACCTGGGTGAGCGAATCGTCATTATGTCGGCACGGCCGGGTGAAATCCAGGAGATCATTACCACAGATAAATATTCCCGTATGAATCGCGGCAGCACCGGCTTTGCCGCATACAAAAAGAAAATCTACGGACACTTCTTCCAGGATTCTGCGGAGTTCCTGCAAGAGGCAGAGTACATGATCTAAAGGAGGGGACAACATGAAAACGCAGAAAATCAAACAGGTTTTGCTGGGGCTGATCGTTCCGGCAGTGATCGTGGCGGCGTGGATCTGTGCCACCCACTTCGGCAGCATCCCGACAAGCATCCTGCCCAGGATCTCTATGGTATGGCAGGCATTTCTGGAAATGCTGCAAAGCGGTCAGCTCTGGAATGATCTTTCAATCACGCTTTCCCGTGTGCTGAAAGGCTACCTGCTCTCTGTCGCATTGGGAACGGTTCTGGGGTCTCTGATGGGAATGTCAAAGACGATAGCCCATCTGCTTCAGCCAACGGTGACAGTGATCCGGCAGATTCCCATTATTGCATGGATTCCGCTGATCATTCTCTGGTGCGGCATCGGAGAGTTGTCCAAGGTGGTGGTAATCGTTATGGCGGCATTCTTCCCCATTATGATGAACACCATGAGCGGCATTTCCAGTACGCCGGCTGGCTATATCGAGGTGGCGCAGCTGTATAAGCTGAACTATTTCAAAACCTTCCGAAAGGTCTATCTGCCCCATGCGCTGCCGCAGATTCTGGTAGGGCTGAAACTGGGGCTGGGCATTTCGTGGATGGCAGTGGTTGCCGCAGAGCTGATCGCATCCCTGTCCGGCATCGGCTATCGCATGAGCAATGCACGGAGTCTGATGCAGTCGGATGTGGTGATCGTGTGCATGATCGTCATTGGCGTGATCGGCATCTTGATGGATAAAATTCTGGGTGTGATTTTTACAGCGATCACGCCCTGGAATAAAGGAAACACAAAGTAAAGCAATAAAAGTAAATGGAGGTATTTCAAATGAAACACAACAAGATTTTCGCATTTCTTCTGGCAGGTGTCCTGAGCCTTGGCATCGTGGGCTGCGGCAGTGCCGGTTCTTCTGACAGCAACAGCACCGAGCAGGCTGCATCTTCGGCTTCCGGTGATTTGAAGCCCCTGCGGCTGGGCAGTCCGGGGTTTGACGACTATCCGCTTTTGGAAAACGGCAAGCTTGCCTATGACAAGGGATACCTGGAAGAAGAACTCAACGCCGTGGGTTACACATTGGATCTGGTGACATTCCAGGAGGCAGGCCCGGCAATCAACGAGGCATATGCCTCCGGTGAACTGGACATGGCGTTCTACGGAGACTATCCGGCGGCGACGGCTTACAGCAACGGCGTAGATATCCGTCTGGTCGGCGTCGCCGATAAGCAAATGAACATCGGTGTACTGGCACAGAAGGACTCCGGCATCCAGACGCCGAAAGACCTGGAAGGCAAGAAGGTTATTATCGGCATCGGCACCAACTTCCAGGAGTACTGGAAACACCTGGTGGATGCCTATGACATTGACGAAAGCAAGGTGGAAATCGTCAACGTGGTCTCTGATGCGGCATCGGTTTTCACCACCGGTGAGGCGGACGCATGGCTGACCCTGTACTATAATGTGGTATACTACGAGAACCAGGGACTGGGCGTCGATGTGGAAAACACAGTTACACATCCGGAAATGGCAGGACTTTGGACCGTCACCGGCAGAAATGACTTTTTGCAGGAGAATCCGGATGCCGCTGTGGCAGTGTTGAAAGCGTTGCAGCGTGCCAAGGAGGAGACTGTTTCCAATCCGGACGAATTCTTTAACGCCATTGCGTCCCCGACACTGGGCGTAGACGTGTTCCGGAAAGCGTATGGGTTTGATGATACCTTTGCCTTTCTGGACAGCGACATTGACAGCGGTGTCATTGACAAGCTGAACTATCTCAGCGACTTTATGCTGGAAAACGGCTATATCTCCAAGGCAATCGACGTGGACAGCTTTGTGGATACATCTTATTATGAAAAACTGAAAACAAGTGAATAAGGAGGAACACATCATGGCAAACTTGAAAGAACAGGCAAAGGCACTCTATCTCTATGGATTTCCGCTGGTGGTAACTGAGGCGACCCATTGGGGTTCGGATGACAAGGGCTTTCACCACCTGCGGACGTTTCCCACCGACAAGGTGAACAAAATCGTAAAACTGAACAATGATACGCTGTACTCCACCGCATGGACACAGCTGGCGCAGACACCGTATCTGGTGCATATTCCGAAAATTACGGAACGCTATTATCTGTTCCCCATTCTGGATGCGTATACCAACGTGGTGGAATCCATCGGTACACGCACGCCGGACAAAGCAGAGGGTAATTATATCCTGTTGTACCGGGATACGCCGGTTCCGGCAGGCTATGAATCCTATCGGGTGATTCGCTTGCAGGATTCTCTGAATGCAGTGCTGCTGCGGATCGAGACACGGGGCAAGGCGGACTATCCGGTGGTGAACCGTATCCAGGATTCCATTACCATCCGACCGTTGTATCCGGAACAGGTGCGCCCGGTGCGGCAGGCACCGGAAATTTCTCCGGCGGCTTATATCGAAACCGTTTCACCCAAGGAATTTTTCACGCTGTTTGCGGCGCTTTCGGTGGAGAATCCCATTCGAAACGAGGCATATGTGCAGATCTTCGAACAGTTCGGATATGACCGCGTGACCGGTACATTTTCCTGGGATGCGCTGACGGCAGAACAGCAGCAGGCACTGACAGAGGGCAGCCGTCTGGGCTTTGCGGAAATTCAAAAGGGAAAGCGAAATCCGAAATATACGGTGCAGCATCGTGGCTGGCTCTCTGTGATCGGCGGCGTCGGAACATATGGCACAGACTATCTCCAGCGTGCCGAGACCGCCTATGGCGGCTGGGGCGCTAACATCATCCAGGACAGCGCCTATGTTGTTGCGGCGGCAGATGACAGCGGCGCACCGCTGGAAAGTAAGAACCGATATCGGCTGCACATTCCGGCAGACGGCTATCCTCACGCATCCGTGTTCTGGTCGATCACGCTGTACGGCGAACCCAGCAAGTATCTGGTACCCAATCCCATTGGAAGGTTTAAGGTCAATACCTATGATTTGCAGGACGGCAGCGTGGAAAAGAATCCGGACGGCTCGCTGGATATTTTCATTTCCGCTGACGAACCGGAAGAGGGACTGGCACGGAAAAACTGGCTGCCGGCGCCGAAAACGGAAGAGCATTTTTCACTGGCACTGCGTGTGTATACGCCGGACGAACAGACCATCCGGGGCGAATGGGATCCGCCGGTTCTGGAACGCATTTAAGAGGAGGAAACTGCAATGTCTGAATACATTTATAATACAGCTGCCAAAGAGGCAACAGCATTCACCAAACAGCGAAATGCGGCGTTTGCCAGGGAGTTTCAGATCGACCTGGAAGATGCCTATAACAGCGAAGTGGCGCTGGCACGGCGTGGCTGCCTGAAAAAACTGGACGGATTCCGGCTGAAGGACAAGACCGGCAATGTGGTCTGGGATTTGCAGGCGTATGATTTTCTGAAACAGCAGGCGGTGGCAGATACGGTTCACCCCAGTCTGTGGCTCAACGGCAAGGCGAATATCGAGGCTGGCGTTTTTGAGGTGCTGCCGGGAAAGATCTATCAGGTGCGCGGCATTGATGTGGCGAATCTGACCTTTGTCCGGAGCAAGACCGGCTGGATCGCCATTGACGTGACGACCAACATCGAGGCGGCGGCGTATGGTCTGCGCATTACGGAAGAGGTGCTGGGTGAGAACATTCACGACAACATCAAGGCGGTCATCATCAGCCATTCCCACGCAGACCACTTCGGCGGCATCAAGGGTATCGTATCTCCGCAGCAGGTTGGAAAAGCGCCGGGACAGGTTCGTATTTACGTGCCGGCTGGTTTCGATGAAGAGACCGTCAAGGAAAATGTCTACGCCGGAACGGCAATGTTCCATCGCTCCAAGTACCAGTTCGGCGGCGATCTGCTCGCCGGACCGAAGGGAAGAGTTTCCACAGGACTGGGGCTGGGAACTTCTTCCGGAACACTCAGCTATATCACGCCGACGGACTATATTGCAGAGGATACCACACTGACCATTGACGGGCTGAAAGTGGAATTCCAGCTGACACCCGGCACAGAGGCGCCGGCAGAGATGAACAACTATTTTCCGGAGTACCGGGCATTCTGGGCGGCAGAGAACTGCACCGGAACGCTCCACAATCTCTATCCCATTCGAGGCGCACAGCTGCGGGATGCGGCGAATTGGTGGCGGTTCACGGCGATTGCACTGGAACGTTACGGAAAGCAGGCGGATGTGGTATTCCAGTCCCACAACTGGCCGCACTGGAACACCCCGGAAGCACCGCACAGCGTAGAGGATTTCCTGCGGAACAATGCGGCAGTGTACAAGTACATCCACGACCGGACGCTGCACCTGGCGAACCAGGGCAGAACTGCCAAGGAGATCGCACGGGAAGTGGTCCTGCCGGAGAAACTGGCGAAGGTCTGGTACACGCGTCCGTATTACGGCTCTGTGGAGATCAATGCACGGGCGGTCTACTGCAAATACCTGGGCTTTTACAACGGCAATCCCACGGAACTGAATGCGCTGACCGAGACAGAAGAGGCAAAGCTGTTCGTGGACTATGTGGGTTCTGTGGAACAGGTGCTGCACCTGGCAGAACAGGACTATGTCGCCGGGGACTATCGCCGTGCCGCAAAGGCAGCCTCCTATGCGGTGTTTGCAGACCCGACAAACCAGAAGGCACGTCTGCTGAATGCGGATGCCCTGGAACAGCTGGCATATCAGTCGGAATCCGGCATCTGGCGAAATGCCTATCTGAACGGTGCGTTTGAACTGCGCAGCGGCACATCCAAAACCGTGCGGCGGCTGGAACAGGACGGCAAAAACGACTTGATCCAGAACATGACACCCAGAATGGTGCTGGATTATCTGGGCATTGTGGCAGACGGCGAAAAGCTGGCAGATGCGGATTTCCGATTCCGGTTACAGCTGGCGGCAAAGCCGGACGGCACATCGGGTGTATGGCATCCGGGCGAGGCGTTCCGAGTGGAGGCAGAATTTGCGGTACACGTTTATCACGGAACGATCCTCTACTATGAGGGACAAACGGAGGAGCCGCTGCCGCTGGTTCGGATCGCCGCCGCTGCCTTTCCGGCAATCACGGCAAAGGATCTGCAGCAGCTGCTGCCGTTCACAGAGACAGAGCATCCGGAGTATCTACAGCGGATACACGATGCTGTGGTAGACTTGAACAGGCATAGTCAGTTTGCCTTGATCGAGCCGAATCCGTTGGCGGAAACGGAGTAACGCAAGCCTGTATCTCAATATGATAAGTGAAAGCCATCCGTTTCCGGGTGGCTTTCGTTCTGTCCCGATACTTGAAATGCAGGGGGAAATGGTGTATAATGAGAAAAAAGACAGGAGACTGAAATGTACAAACTTGTTCCCAAGCGCATCATAAAACGACTTGCAGATACGGAAGAGGCAGAAGAACTGCGCATGACAAAACTGACCATTGAGCTGGCAAAAGAATCCGATGACGAGCTGTGGCGAGCGTTGATTTTGCTGCATCTGGATGATCTGAACATTTTGAACAGCAAAGAGGGCAAACGAATCAGAAAGAAACTGGAGAGAAATTCATAATGTATGATATGGACTATGCGATCTACCAATATATCAATGCGCAGGCGGAGCAGTATGTGGAATTCGACGACCTGCTGAAACAAAATCACTGCACCATGAAGGAGGCACAGCAGGAGATAAAGGCATTCCGGGAAAAGTACCACAGCCTGCTTGCCGGGTATGCGGTCAGTGACTGTGACCTTGCTGCCGCTTGTGAAGAATTGATGGCACAGATGAAGCAGCATCCCGGCAACCCTGATTTGCAGTATCTGTATCTGTGCATCGTGACGGATTTCGGACTGCTCTGGAACGCAGGAACGCAGGAGCGCTCCGCAGAGCAGGAAGTCAGAAATTATTTCCGTCAGCGGGAACGGATGCAGGAACTGACCGCATTTTTGCAGGTGCAGGCTGAAAGCATGAGAAAGTATGAGAAACTGCTGGAACATCTGAAAAAGCCCATTGAGGGAAGCCAGGCGGAATATGCAGAGGAATCCGATTTTCTGTATCATCTGACCATACAGCATATCTTTCTGCACGACGGCATCAAAAACGAGATCTACCGGGAAAATCTGAGAGCATTGCTGATCCATGTCAACAGCGATGCGCAGGTGCGCTCTTTGAAACCGTATGTGATTTTTGCCGTCCTTGCCAGAAAAACGGGCATGATGCAAAAGCGAAAGCACTTTATGCCCAATCTGAATGCGGTATTGCAGTACCAGGACTACCAGATCTTGAAAGACAACGGCAAGAATTTCAACCGCTATCAATCAGAGCTAGAGCTTTATGACCATCTGAGAAGAGCGTATGCGGAAGATGCAGATATGGATTTCTGCGACTTTTGCTTTGCCAATCTTTCTCCGCTGAGCGAGTGGTATTATCTGTACTGCGAACCCAATGAGGACATCCCCATGACCATCGGGCGAAAGATTCAGACACAGATGCCCCTGTCCTTTCCCAATCTCCTCAGCAACGAGGCATACGAAACCCTGGACGAGGACGAGATACAGGCGTGCCGGGATGCGGCGGAAACACTGAAAGAGAAGATGCTGTCGGCGGCAGCGTATCTCTAAACTGCCACAATTGAATGTCAAGAAAAAACAGTTCCGAAAATGAAAAAGATTTTCGGAACTGTTTTGTATTTACGGGCAGAAAAAATTGTGGTAGTCTATATTGCAGGAGGTGACAGCGATGTACATGAACGGAGAATATCTGGAAACCCTGCAGGACCTGAAACGATGTTTCTGTATCGACGAACTGGTCTACAGCTATTACAACGGCGAACTGGAATTGTTTCTAGACAAGATCGGAGCGCATGAAAAGGCAGAGCGCATCCGGAAGATTCCTGTCAGCAACGCACTGCTTCTGATACGTCTGTATGAGATCTTCGACTTTAACCTGGAGGACTCCGAAGAGAAGATCAGGCGTGATGCCGCATCAGATCAGTGACCTGTTCCACGATCTTGGCGACTTTCAGCATCTCATCCGGATGCAGTCCGTCCATGGCAGACCGGATGCGGTGAAAAGCGTCCGATTCTTCTGCCGCTGTGTCAGAATCGACATCCAGCAGCTTATGCAGCGGAATTTTCAAGCCGCCTGCGATCTTGTAGAGTGTCTCAATGGTGGGGCATTTTTCACCACGTTCCACCTTGCCGATATAGGCTGGATGAATTTCGGATGCGAAAGCAAGCTCCTCCTGGCTAAGGTGCTGCTCTGTGCGGAATTTGCGGATTCGTTCGCCGATTATGCCGGATATGGTTTCTCGATTTTCTTTCATAGAGCAGCATCGTTCCTTTCGTTATGCAGGAGCGTTCCAGGCCATTCCTCACGCATCTGTTTCATACTGGATGCCGCAGACAGCGCAAAGAGGAAGATGGAACAATCCCTAAAGGTAGTATTTTTTCTATTGTACCGCTTATTCGTATTGTATTCAAGTATATTTAGAGCATGAAAAATATTCTCTATAGGGATTGACACGGGAGAAGAATTGTAGTATAATGTCAGTATAACTTATTTTAGTTGTCAAATTTTTGAAAAGGAGATTGAAAAGTTATGTTTTGTAAAAGTTGTGGAAATGAACTGAAGGAGGGGGCAAAGGTTTGCGATAAGTGCGGGGCAAAAAATCCGGAACTTGACGGAAATGCTGTCAAAAATAATGTTTCTGTGGAAAACGGCAAGCAGCCGAGAGATGCCTATATCGGAAAGTCGTACGTGTTTGATTACTATGTCGGCGTAAATTTGCGGAGCTTTAGAATCAGCAGACGGGCAGTGGGATTCAATGAAGACCACCTTTTGTACTGCAAGGGACTGCGTAAAACACAGATTCCATATAGTGCGATTAGCAAAATCGAAGATACTACAAAGATTAGTGCATATGTCATTTTCTGTATTGCTGTTTTTCTGTTAATCGGAATCATCTGCATTGTCTGCGGAGCCGCTGGATATTCTCTGATTGCTTTTGCACTGGCTGTGCTGTCGTTCTTTTTTGTAAAATGCCGTGAGATTTCTATTGTAACAACAGATAATAAGGCATTCAAAATTAAAGTTGTCAAAAAGAATAAGGAAATTGATGAATTTCTTACATCTCTGAGAAGTGAAACAGGAATCAGATAAAGAGTTTACTTTTAGAAAACTACGGATAAATGTGAATCACAATTAAAATCAGGGGGAAACAATATGTTCTGTCAGAAATGCGGAAAAGAAATTGAGGATGGTACAAGATTTTGTGAGCATTGCGGTGCGGCGCAGGATGCTGCCGCTGCCGGCAATCCCGGCATGAGCAATGCAGGTGTCAATCCAACTATGCAAGCGAGTCCGTACCCGGCACAGGCGATGAATGCAGCCGCATCGGCAAAAAAGAAAAAGGGAAAAGGCTGTATCATCGGCATTATCGCAGCTGTTGTGGTGGTACTCGTTGTCGTTGTTGTCGTCGTAATTATCGCATTTTCTTCCGGGAAGTCGCTGTCTGTAGACGATGTCAAGGAAAGCCATCTGTCCTATTACAGCGAAACCAGAAAGATCGGAAATGTCTTTGCGAACTATGGCTACTTTGACAATGCGTCCTGGAAAGAGTTTGACGGTGAAACCGACGACGGCGAAAGTGTGGATGTCGTTGAGTTCAATGCCGACCTGACAATGCAAAACGGCGATGCTTACAGCTATACCTATACATTTTCGAACAAGGTGACCATTCAGTTCTATCGGGATAAGGATATGGATGACGATTCGTCACAGATATACGGCATCTGGCTGAATGATGTCCTGGTGGATGGCGTGAAGGAAGATGTCAAGCTGGATGACTATGATTTCGACGATCTGCTGAGCAGTATCTATGACAACGAAATATTCGTGCTGTATCTTTCGGACTACGGCATCACGTTAGGACCGTAAAGAAGGGCAGAGAATGTTTTGCAAAAAATGTGGAAAGCAGATAAGTGACGGCGTCCAGTTTTGTCCAAACTGCGGCGCATCGCAGGAAAGTTCTGCAAAGGAAGAGAATGCAGTTACCATTCAGACGGCGCAGAATGCGTCCAGTTCTCAGGAAAGCAAGGCAACAGGGTACGCAAGCACTGCTTTGAAAGCGGCGGTGTTCGGGCTTTTGTGCTGGTGCTGCTGTGGCGTACAGCTGATTGCAGGTGCGCCGGCGATTTACTTCGGCTACCTGGCGATTCGCAACAACGAGCCGGAACGTGAGAAAGCATATATTGCAATCGGCATCGGTGTTCTGGATATGATTGGTTTTCTCATACTGATGGTCGCAGTGATCCGAAGTAATTAAGGCAACACCACACAAGCTTTGTGCGGTCTTATCAATAAAGATGTATCTTAGAGCCCTTTTTGCGTTTTTCAAAATATCCCTTTGGCGGATTTTGCTGCTGATTGTGTCAAAAAATCTTTGAATATCAAGAAAAACAGTTCCGAAATCGAAACAAATTTCCGGAACTGTTTTGTGTTTATGTCGCTATGGATCGGAGCTGTTCTGCTTTATAGAGTACGTCTGACAAAGATTATGGGGTGATATCATTTGTGATGAACAGTTGAGCTGCAGGAGAAAGCGAGTCCTCACTGCAATAAAAAATAAATGTGAAATTCAGAAGAAAAAACAGTTGACAAAATTGTAAAAGAATGCTATTATTAATATACAAATTACAGTATTCAGATTTTCTTTGTCTAATGTGCTGTGCGAAAATGATTGGAATGTCTGATTGGTACTGAAAAATGAGGATATTGGTGGGGAAATGAAAGAAAACAATGAAAAAAACGGCGGCAGTCAGGCAGCTGCTCTGGCGGAAAAAGGAAAAGACATCGGGGAAAAAACTGTTGCCGGAGCTGTTGGCGCAGCGCGTGACTCTGCCTATCCAATTATGATGAACAGCATTCAGGCACTGTTTTTCGAAGGGGAATCGCTGGAGGACACTTTGACAGATGCAGGAACGGAGCTTGCAAAAAGAGCGGCAAAAGGCGGTTCTGAGGTTCTGGTGCGGGAAGTGAAAGAATCAGCAATTGCCTTTTTGAAAGAATCCCGGAACCCTGCACTGCAGTCCTGTAAAAGTCTGGTGGATGATATTGCAGGAGAAACGCCGATCGGACAAGTCGCTGTGTTTCTCCAGAGCTGTGGTGAGTCGCTTTTGGAATTCATGGACGGTGAGATCTCCGGAGAGCAGTTTGCCGATGAAATCATGATAAACGGAGCAGTTACTTTTATTTCCGCTGCGATCGGCACTGCATTTCCGATTCCGCTGGTTGGTCCGGTTCTTGCCGGAGCAATCGCAAAAGCGGCGGAAGCGATTTTGGATACCAGAGCACACATGGATGATTATTTGAAGAAGGAACAAATGATACACAGCCTGTCTGTCCAGGCACAGGCAGAGATGGAATCCAGGAGACTGGCATTTCATGAGATGGTTCAGGATGAATTTGAAAAATGGGATTCTGCCGCAGAGGAGGCATTTTATCAGATTCTCAGCAATTCATTTGAGGAGAATTTTGATCTGGGTCAGATGATAAACGGACTTGATAAAATACTTGCTTTGTGCGGTGCAGAGGCAAAATTTCATTCTGTAGAGGAATGGGAAAGTCAACTTGACCTTCCGCTCGATTTGAGTTTTTAAGGAGGTAAAATTATGTTAATCGAACTTGCAATCGGTGCTGTTGGCGTTGGAAAACTGCTGAGCGACGGAAACAAGGCATTGAAAATGGATGCTGAGGCAATCGCAAAATACGGAAAGGCATTTACAAGGGAATATGAGGCGGAGCAGCTGGTGCAGCAGAAACGCAATTTTGCGGATAAGCGTCTGGAAAATGTGGCAAAAAAGAAGAGGGCTGTCATTACTGCAAGCCTGCCTATGTTTGTGGACGTGTATGGCAAGATCCAGAAAATCAACATTCAGCAGAAAACAGACCGCTTTGAAATCGCAGAAATCAGCGATGCAGAAAAAATCGGAACGCTGCAGTCGATTGGCGTCGTAACCAAGAAAGAATTTACAAACAAAGAACTGATCGTCGGAACAATGTTCAAGGGGATTCCCGGAATGATCGTGGAGGATTCGAAACGAAATCTTTCTGCAGCAAGAAGTCAGCTCAGTGCTGCAAACGCCGTGTACTCGCAGGCGCAGTCTATTGCGGAAGTGTATGATGCGATCATTGGACGCGCAGACAGAATTGCAAAGCTGCTGATGAATATGAATGCGCTTTTTATCGGTGTGATTACGGAATCTCAGAGACTGATCGAGAAGAATGGGCTGGATATCAGGAACTATAGCGAAAAGGAAAAATCAACTTTGGTGCTTTGTGTGAATTTCGCTGTTGCTATGACAAAACTTTTGGATATCCCTGTGTTGGATGAGAATGGAAAAATTGCGCAGGCAGCAGTTGAAATGATAGAAAACGGAGAGGCTTATCTCTCTAAGATCAATGAAATTATGCAAGAGGTGTAAAGAATGAAACAGCTAACAATCAATGAAAAGTGCAACCAGTGCGGAATCTGCGTGGTAAAGTGTCCTGCGTATTTTACGGAAGATGAGAACGGAGATGTGAAAACCGTTTCTGCAAATGTAAAGGAGACAGACGCACTGGCTGCTGCCGTTGCATCATGTCCTGTAAAGGCAATTGAGCTCGGCGGCGATGTGGACATGCAGAAGAGCATTCGGGAATATGTCAGCAAGCTCAATGAAATGAAGTCCGGCATCATAGTTACAACAAAGGATATTCCCTTTGGCGAGGCATATACCAGAAAAGTTTATGTTTCAGCAAGCGGATTGTACAGTTCCTATGAATACAGAAGTTCTTCGAGAGCGGAGAGCGCCGGATACAGTGCATTTGTCAGCAACTGCTTTTCACAGGTAGACAGCCTCATTCTGGAGAGAATCACGGACTATCGTGTGACAGAGATCCGACCGTATTATACGATGGACAACGGAAGTGTCTATGTCAAAAACAATCAGAAAATCGCAGATATTTTGAAGGCAATTTCAGTTGTAGTCGGCACAGAAAAGCTGCCGTCTGATTTTTGCAATGTTGATGTTTCTCCCGATACGAGAGATGATATCTGGAAAATGCTGAATAAGGGCGAAATTATCGGGGATAACTTTATCGGAAAAGTCAAAAGGGAGTTTGACTACAGCGCATCTGACTATAAGACCTATATTGACTGGGATGACATGGAAGACTATCGTGGAAAAGACGTCTATAATTATAACGCTCGTGAGGCAGCTGATGAGCTGGGAAGAGATCTTGGCGGTGCGCTGCGCTATGCAAAATCTGATATTGAAGAGGCAGCACTTGGCTATGTGAAATCTGTTGTGAATTCCTATAATGAAAGACTGAAAGCCTTCTTGGAAAAGAAAATATCAGAAATACCGACAAAATAAGAAAGAAAAGGAAATGCAATTATGTTTGCTGCATTCAAATTAGAAGAGAACAAGAATAAGCGCTGTGCATTTTGCAGGTATTGGTATGACCCTACCAATCAGTACATCAAGCCGCAAGATCCCAAGCATGGCATCTGGAAGTTTGAGATGAATGCAAAATGTCTCTGCTTGAAATGCAATCTGCAGAAGCGTGCCGGAATGCGCTGTGATAAGTTTGAGAACAAGCTGGAATAAGCATTTTTGGCAAAGATATTTTAGAAGCTGTTCTCACAGAAAGAAACAACGGCTATTTTGTGCCGGATCAAAATGGAGTAAAACATGAACCCGATACAGTCACTCGATCGTCATGAAACAACAGAATTTATCTACGACAGCATCTGTTTCAGCGCACCGACAGAACCGAACACCCCGGCGGATGTGCGGGCAGGTATCGATCGTGCTATGGCGCTTGACAGCCGTCCTGTTTTTCTGGAAGGACTTTGCAAACGGCTGAATGCACTCGGTGTGTGTTGTTCGGCAGACGATATGCACATTATGCTGTCAGAGGTAAAGAACCGATTCCGGACAAAGCTGAAAAAGAACTGTCCCAGAGCAGTTCAGAATTGGGTAAGGGGCGTGACGCCGGGAACTGCAAATCGTCTGAACCATTTTGATTTGTGTTATGCGTTGGAAATGGATCTGCAGCAAACCGCAGATTTCTTTCAGAAATATTTCTTGACCATCCCATTTCAATGCAAAAGCCGTATTGATGCCATTTTTCTCTATTGTCTTTCGCATAACAAGCCTTATACAGTTGTACAAAAAATGCTGGACACTTCGGAGGACGTTGTTCTCCAGGACGCTGCACACACTTCTACGTCGCAGATCTTTTCCGCAATTTTGGAAACAGATGATGATGAAAAGTTTCTGCAGTATCTTTCCGGTCATTGTTATGGAAACCAACAGCAGTTCCAGCTTGCACGAAGTCATATTGCAGAAGAAGTTGCACTGGTGAAACAATCTTTGCTTTCTCAGGATTATACCGGTTCGCTTTCGCCGACGCGTTTGAACAGCAGCACGATTGCGGAATTGATCGGTTCCAAATATCAGCAGCGGGAAAAGAAAATATCCGTTCAGAAGTTGCCGAGACGATTTACAGAATCTCTTCCGAATGACGTGACCCTGGGCAGGATTCTGAACGGGGAGACCGCAAGCTATGAACTGCTGCGAAAAACACTGATGCTGCTGAAATTTTACAATTTCTATGATGGTTCGCCGAATGTTGATGAGAATTCCATAGCGCAGAACCTGATGGATTTTTATGATGAACTGAATGCAGAACTCAATGCCTGCGGTTTTGCACAAATCTATGAGATGCACCCATTTGACTGCCTGTTGCTTTACTGTGCCAATTCTTATGATCCGATTCTTGCACTTCAGCTGGTAAATGAGCAGCAATTTGGGCAATGATATTTTGGAATCAAGATTTATTTTCACGTCCAGAACTGTAATATCATAAAAAGCAGAAAGTAGGTGAAACTATGGAAGATTTCCTGCAGAACGGAGATGTTCTGAAAGCAGGCGGGCGTGAATATACGATTGTTGCAGTATTAGGCAGGGGTGCGAACACCGCTGCCTATTTTGCGTGGTGCAAAAGCGATTCGCTGGAATACCATTGTATTTTGAAAGAATTTCATCCGCACAATCCTGAACAGCTGGATTTCGAAGCGGCAATGCAGCATTTTCTGGATGCGGCAAAACGACAAAATGAACTGCGTCAGTGT